>QWCN01001146.1_pt1 | contig 103496 bp, 90 predicted proteins | sample 1972711 | NCBI WGS metagenome assembly QWCN01 (sample SAMN09866707, study PRJNA288562) | Human gut metagenome isolate term1_stool, whole genome shotgun sequencing... | isolation source: gut | host: Homo sapiens | place: USA: California | reverse complement strand
TCTTCCATCTTGTTGAGAAATTCCTCCCGCTTCGTCGTCTTTTTCCGGTTTCCGTATTCAACATCCGTCAATGTTATCTGATCTTTCATACCGCACACCCGCCTTGCTTTGCTTTCCTCTATTATACTACTTTTTGAATATTTTTGCAAGACTGACATTAATCAGTGTTTCCCTAAATTGGCTAACACAAAATCGGCATCTGAAATGACCTGTAGACACAAAAAGCACTTGCGGCGCAAGTGCTTTTTTCGGTTATATACCCTGCTGTAGGCGCTTCATCCGCAAATTGCGTGATTGAGATTGAAAGCCGCGTGGATTTATGGTATAATGAAGCATCGGAAAAGTGCGCGGAAGCGGAGGAGGAAGCATGGTCAAATCGGAAATTTATATAGGACTGCACGATTCAACTACGAAAACACAGCTTTTTGAAAACGAAAAATATATCAGGGTGCTTCGCAATGTGTGCCATTCATATAAGGTGCCGTTTTCATTCGGCATGCAGGAAGGTGGCTACATTTATGAAAACGGGGAATATGCCAGAGAAACAAGTCTTGTGCTTACTCTTATTGACGTTGAAAAAGCCGTTGTGAACGATATTGCAAAAGATCTTTGCGCCTTTTTCCGTCAGGAATCCGTTCTTGTTACCGAAAGCGAAATACAGGCATATTTTGTAAGTGAAAAGCCGGAATGCGACAGCGAACGTGATAGCGGTGACAATAAAAAATAAATTCTTTGCGAAAAAGCGAAAGGGGATGAAAAAATGGCATCGGAAGAAAACCGCAGTTTGAAAAATATTGAAGGGAAAAAGTTGCGCCGAATATATTTTGATGTCCCTTTGATTTTTCTGTATTCCGTGATGCTTGCCGTTCCTTATGCTATTTTGGTAATTTCGTGGGGAATAGGGAAATTTGATTTTGCGGAGTGGCTGTCTGCGTTTCGCACATCGGTTTTAGTCTGCGTCGGCTTTTCTCTGCCGTTTATTATCCTGCGGGCGCTGAATAAGCGGTTTTTCGGCAGGATCGTATGTGTCCTCGCAAAAGAAGGAATTTATTATCCGAAAGGCAGAATCCGCTATGAAACCATAGAAAAAATCGAATATGCTATGGATTCAAGAACGAAATTCAAAAGCGATATCGTAAAGCCTTTCCGACTGATTATTTATACAAACGGCGGAAAGCATATAGTCCTTTCCGGTGTGCCTTTCTGCGCCGTATCGAAAATAAAAGCATGTGTAAAGGGAACCGATATAAAAATCACGGGCGTGAAATCATTGCTTTCGGTGATATCGGCTGTAGCGGCGATAATTCTTGCTGTTCCGTTTTATGTGGTGTTGCTTTGCAATGCGCCGGGTATTTCCGTCGCGCGGTTTGCGGTTTTTGCGGCGATATGGTTTGTGCTCGACATTATACTCATGCCCATATTTGATAAATATGCCGTCGGCTATCGTTTCTGGCACAAAATCCTTCCGAAAAAATGGCTTTCTTATATCATACTCGGGATTTATCATCTGTCATTTTTTGCGGTAATGCTTATATTGTTTTATTTCCCGAATTGGTTTGTTATCTGCACCCTCGGAATATATATGGGCGTAGTGCAGCCGCCCGTGCCTACGCGAAACGGTGGTGCGCGCCAAAATAATATTTTGTCATACGAAAAACTATATGATATTTACATAAACAAAGCGGATTTCTGGGAAAAGAAGACAGGGAAGAAATAAAACAGGAAAAGGAATGTCCGCGCCTGAGTGCGATATAAAGAAAAAACGGGAAATTCGCAGGACCAAAGTTGCATTTTTATACTATGACGCCATTAAAACCATTGAAAACACTGCGTTTTCAAGGGTTTTCTGTTATCTCGGAAGGTCTGAAAGGACTTCAAATAATCCAAATTTTAAGGTTTCGGGACTTACACACCCAACGGTATTCGGGAAATGACGGATTGGTCAGAATATAAATTACTCCCTTGATGTTCTTCTTGCCTCACATTTCCGCCTGATCCGTCCAAAGCTCGCACTGGCTCATGACGGTTTCAATGGCATCCTCGTATTTCTCCGGCGGGTATTTGTACTTTTTGAGTAGCCGCTTAACCATCTTTCGCATTCCGGCGCGGGCAGTCTCTTTCTTCTGCCAGTCTATGGTGCGGTTCCGGCGAAGCATGTCGGTCAGCTCCCGCGTCAGGGCAATCAGCGTCTCGTTTTCGTAAAAGTCCTTGATATGCTCCGGTTTGGTCAGCGCATCATAAAATGCCAGCTCCTCCTCCGATAAGCCGAGTTTTTCGCCCTCTTTGCGCAGGGTATTAATTTCCTCCGCCGTTTTCAGAAGCTCTTTGATGACCTCCTCGTTGGTTATCAGCCCGTTGTAATAGGTGTTCATCAGCAGGGTGATCTTATCCGAAAATGTAGTGGCTTGCACCACATTGGTACGCTTATAAATGGCGATCTGTTCTGCCATCAGCTTGCGCAGGATTTCCACCACGATGTTCTTCTCCTTCATGCGGGCGATTTCTTCCAGTACCGCAGGATCGAACAGAGAGAATTTCTCCCCCATCTTCGCGCTTTCAAACAGATTGATCACGCCCTCGGACTGAATGCTCGCCTTGAGCAGCTCGTTGATCTGCGAATTGATCTCCTTCAGCGACAGCGGCTTGCCGTTTCCGCCGCCCATGGTGATCTTCATCACCGTGGAGCGCACCGCTTCAAAATATGCCGCCGTGTGCCGCTCCTCTTCGGTGGTCATGCTGGAGCAAAGCGACTGCGCCTGCCGCAGGAGAAGCGCCTCTTTTGCAAATAATTCCTTGCGTTTCGGCGCTTTCGCGTCAAGGACGAAGTTCACGCCGCTGGTGATCGCCTGCGCCTTTTCCAGGGGCGTTCCCGTGTAAAATTTGCTGAAATCGTACCCATGGAACAGATCGCGGCAGACCTGCAATTTCTCCTGAAATTTCGGATAGGCGGTCTTTCCGATGTCCATATCGCCGTACTTCTGGCGGTCGCGGGCGGAATACTCCTTCATCGCCTCTTTCAGTGCCGAAGCAATGCCGACATAATCGACAATCAGCCCGCCCTCTTTGTCCTTGAACACGCGGTTCACGCGGGCAACCGCCTGCATCAGATTGTAGCCGTACATTGGCTTGTACACATACATGGTGGCAAGCGACGGCACGTCAAATCCGGTCAGCCACATATCCACGACAATGGCAATCTTGAGCGGGTCGTCGTTGTCCTTGAAGCGGCGCGCCAGTTCTTCCTTGTGCGCTTTTGTACCGATGATGTCTTTCCAATCCTCGGGATCCTTGTTGCCGCCTGTCATCACAACGGCGACTTTTTCTTTCCATGCGGGGCGCAGGCCAAGGATTTTGCGGTAAATCTTAATGGCAATCGGGCGGGAATACGCCACAATCATGGCTTTTCCGGTCAGAAGATTTGCACGGTTCTGCTCGTAGTGCGTGACAATATCCTCGCACAGCGACTGAATGGTGGCATCCGCGCCGAGCACGCTTTCCATCTGACCGAGCATTTTCTTGCTTTTCTCAATGGTGGCGCTGTCGGACATCTGCTCCAGCGCGTCATAGGTCGCGTCAATCAGGCGGAGCGTGTTCTGATCAAGTTTCAGATGAATCACGCGGCTTTCGTAGTAGACCGGGCGGGTGGCGCCGTCCTCTACCGCCTGCGTCATGTCGTAAATGTCGATGTAATCGCCGAACACCTCGCGGGTGTTGCGGTCTTTGATGGAAACAGGCGTTCCCGTAAAGCCGATAAAGGTGGCGTTCGGGAGTGCGTCATGCAGAATCCGCGCATTGCCGACCGTCACGCGGGCTTCTTTGTTGCCGTCGGCATCCTCGGACATGACCACCCGCTCGTCAAAACCGTATTGCCCGCGGTGGGCTTCGTCCGCCATGACCACAATGTTGCGGCGTTCGGACAGCGGCTCCTCGCCCCGCTCAAACTTGAACAGAGTGGTAAAGATAATGCCGTTTGCCTCGCGCCCGGCAAGCAGGGCTTTCAGATGCTCCTTGCTTTCCGCCTGCACGGGAGTCTGACGGAGGAAGCCGGCGCATTTGCAGAATTGCGCGTAAAGCTGATCGTCAAGGTCGATGCGGTCGGTCATGACGACAATGGTCGGGCTATGTAAGACCTCCTGCAACAGGTGCGCGTAAAAGACCATCGAAAGCGATTTTCCGCTCCCCTGCGTGTGCCAGAAAACGCCGCCTTTGCCGTCGGTGCTCGTTGCGACAACCGCTTTTTCAACGGCTTTGCGCACGGCGAAATATTGGTGGTAACCCGCTAAAATCTTGACCGGCTTCTGCGCGTCGCCAGAGAAGCAGATGAAATTTTTCAGAATGTCGAGCAGACGGGCTTTCGGGAACATCCCCTCGTAAAAGGTGTCAAACTGCGCATAGGCGGTGTTTTCGTATCTGCCGTCCTTGGTTTTCCACTCCATAAAGCGGTCAAAGCCGGAGGTAATCGTGCCCGCGCGGTTGGTGGAAAGGTCGCTGATCACGCAGACGGCGTTGTAGATGAACAGGGACGGGATGTCCTGCATGTAGTTGCGCAGCTGGTTGTAGGCATCCTCGGCGCCGGCGTCCTCTTTGGCGGGGCTTTTGAGTTCCATCAAAACGAGCGGCAGACCGTTGACAAACAGGATGATGTCGGGGCGGCGGTTGTTGCCGTTTTCGATGTAGGTATACTGATTGACCACCGCGAAATCGTTGTTTTCGGGCTTCTCGAAGTCCACAAGACGCACGAGCGCCGCGCGGGTCTCGCCACCCACGGTATAGTTGACCTCCACGCCGTCCTGCAGATATCCCGTAAAGGTACGGTTCTTCTCCACGAGACTGCCGCCCTCAAAATTGCGGATTTTGGAGAGTGCCTCACCGATAGCCTCCAACGGCAAGCCGCGATTGATGCGAACCAGAGCGTCACGCAAAACGCCACCCATGAGCGGGTCGGAAAAGTCCGCCCGCCCCATGTCCGGCGCGTAGATGTGCGTGTAGCCCATGGATTCAAACAGTTGAATGACCGCGTTTTCGTAGGTGGATTCGGTGAAAGACATAACAGTCTCCTTTACTTCTTTTCTATATCGGCTTTAATTGCATCGAATTTTGGCTTTCGATCTGCTTGTTCAAGTTCCATGAAAGCCAGCAAGCACATTTGGTAGGTTTCATCATACCAGTTTTCGAGATCCTGTTTATTCATGTTAGCGATTGCAGGTTTATAATCCTTGCTTTGACTATCGCAATTGTTGTGGCGAATATTAAAGTTATTAAAAATATAAAACAAGTCCTTCTTCAAAGTCGGGTTCACCTGATTTAATCGCGCCTGCTTTCCTTCAAGAATACCTGCCAATCGTACTATAATTGACTTCTTTTTCTCGAGATTACCACGCATAGAATGATGGTCGTATGTTATGAGTTTATATGAAAGGTCATCAGGTATTAAATCGCTTTCTGCAACAGCGGTTACTACTGCGTTTTTCTCGACAAACACCGTGAAATCGCCTTCCGGCTTTTGTTTATACCCTATCGCATCACACACCTTAAGAATGTGTTGCATTAAGAACTGCGCATTGATGCTAACATAAAATGACGTATGCTGCGAACCCACATATCCCACGAGCATATTGTAGAAATATTCCATAAGCAATATCAAATCTTCAATTTTGGGATTGTCTTGACTGGGATCAGGAAAGATAAACCCATTTTCTTCGTCAAATTCTTGTAAGCTCAAATATGTTCCATGAAAATAGAATGAAGTAAATGAAGCGCTCAATATAGTATAAACCGATGGATCGTCATCGTCCATATCCGTATCTCCGCTATAAAGCAAATCGTAAAGCTTTTTATATTCCTTCTCGTAGTCAACTTTCCCTGACCCTAATATCTGTGCAAAATTTCTTCTCATAATCTATGCAATTACTCCTATAAACGATAATTTAGCGGCTTAGAACTGAACTGCGGAAACATCAATCTCGCCAGACATTAACTTAGGCAGCAGAAAGTCTCGGATTGCTTCTAATCGGCAGTTTTCTTCGTAGTTGGCGCGGATTAACTCATCTATCGGATGAGCGACAGCCTCAAACTGATCGATTTCAGTTACAGGAGGAATATCAATCGGTATGGCATTGAGTGCATCCCTATTGATGGAGCCGAAGACTGTACCCTCGCCATTAAAAACATCAAGCTGAGACCTGAGTGCAAACATAGTATAGAGAACAAACGAACTGTGACCAGTTTTACTATGAATAGCACCTAAGCCGCGCCCAATGCAGCATCTCTCATACGCTACATTGAGATCGCCCACGGGAGCGCGGACGCTGAGAAGGACATCGCCAGTCTCAGCCATGCGTTTAGGTTCTGCCCCATTGTGATGACTGCAATGTCACTGAGAGTTCCAGAGGTAACATTGTTGTCGGAGCTGTTGAGGAACATTTCAGCATACAATGCCATCGCTTGCCGCTCCAAATTCTCATTTATCGCCCGATTTATTGCGATTTTTTCGTCCAACAGGCGTAATCCATTACCTATCTTTTTTTGAAAAACAAGATCAGGCAAATCAAAAGAAAAATTCCCAATTGTTGATGCACTAATATTGGGCTGTGCGGAATTGCTATCAATATGGTTAAAGACATATTGCTCGAATTCCTTTTGTTTAAGCACATAATATAGATAGTTTTTGTCCACACACTTTTTGTTTTTGAACAACAACACTCGTTGATTGACATACGCACAGCCCCTCTCTACACGTCCGATTTTACCGATTGTTGCGCCCGTCATTGCTAAGACATAATCACCTTTTTGCGCTATGAATTTTTTCAACTTCGAAATATCATATTTGTCAATATCTATACCTACAAGATTGTCCATATCCACTGTAGGTGGTGTTATATGAGTTATTTTAATGACCTTATCCTTAAAATCGCCAAAATCTTTTCCTCTAAATGCGTATCCTGGAACCAAATCACAAACTTCAGATAGAAATACCTTTTCATACCTCATACCCAATCGCCCCCAGTTTCTCGCGTATCTCCTGTTCCAACTCGTGCGACTTCTCAAACAGCCCTGCGAGTTCTCCGGTCAGGCGCTTCATTTTGTCATCGAACGGTTCGCCGTCGTCCGCCTGCTCCTCAATGCCGACATATCGCCCCGGAGTGAGAATGTAGTCCTGCTTTGCGATGTCCTGCGTGGTCGCCACGGCGCAAAAGCCTTTTTGGTCGGTCAGCGTGCCGTCCGCAAATGCGTTGTAGGTGTCGGCAATCTTCCGGATGTCCGCGTCGGTCAGCTCGCGGTTCTTGCGCGAGACCATCGTGCCCAGCTTCCGCGCGTCGATAAACAGCGTTTTGCCCGGTTGCTTTTTGCCTTTGATGAGGAACCACAGCGAGACCGGAATCTGCGTGGTATAGAACAGCTGCGTCGGCATGGCAACGATGCAGTCCACCAAATCCGCGTTGATGATATTTTTGCGGATTTCGCCCTCCCCGCCCGACTGCGAGGACAGCGAGCCGTTCGCCAGCACCATGCCGATGCGCCCATTCGGCGCCAGATGGTAGATCATGTGCTGGAGCCATGCAAAGTTGGCGTTGCCGGACGGCGGCATTCCGTACTGCCACCGCACATCGTCCGCCAGTTTGTCCGCGCCCCAGTCCGAGAGATTGAACGGCGGGTTTGCCATGATGAAATCCGCGCGCAGGGTCGGGTGGCAGTCGTTAAAGAAAGTATCGGCGTTGAATTTGCCAAGGTCGGCGTCAATGCCGCGAATGGCAAGGTTCATCTGCGCCATTTTCCATGTGGTGGGATTGGAATCCTGCCCGTAGACCGAAATGTCGTTGATATTTCCGCTGTGGCTCTCGACAAATTTCGCCGACTGCACAAACATTCCGCCGCTCCCGCAGCAGGGGTCATACACACGCCCGTGATAGGGTTGCAGGACCTCTACCAACGTGCGCACCACGCAGGACGGCGTGTAGAATTCGCCCGCCAGCTTGCCCTCCTGCTCGGCAAATTTGGAAAGGCAGTATTCGTAGGTTCTGCCAAGAATGTCCTTTTCGTCTCCGTGCTCGATCATGCGGATGTTGGTGAAAAGATCGACCACCTCACCCAGCCGCCGCTTGTCCAGCTCCGGGCGGGCAAAGTTTTTCGGCAGAATGTCCTTCAGCCGCTTGTTGTCCTTCTCGATCGCGCGCATGGCTTCGTCAATCGCCGTGCCGATTTCCGGCGTGTGCGCCTTGGCGGCAATGTCACTCCACCTTGCACCTTGCGGCACAAAGAAAATCCCCTCGGATGTGTATTCGTCGATATCCTCCTCGAAGCCGTCGCCTTCCGCGACCAGCTCGCGGTGTTTCTCCTCGAAGCGGTCGGAGATGTATTTTAAGAAAATCAGCCCCAGCACCACATTTTTGTATTCCGAGGCGTCCATATTCCCGCGCAGCACGCACGCGGCGTCCCATATCTGTTTTTCAAAGCCGATGTCGGCGGTTGTTTTTTCAGCCATTGTTTTTCTCCTATCCGTTTTGACACATCCGGTCAATATAGCAAATTATACCAATATTATTATATCGGATGTCGTATCAAATGTCAAGGCTACTTGCGGTATTTGCTGCGTGATTTTACTTCTTCCAAAAAATAAAAATTACAATACAATCTACACTTGACAAACCGCCGCAAACGAGGTATAATAAAGAGCAAAGACAAAAAGTAAGGAAAGGGGCAGGTAAACGCCATGATGCAAATGACATCCCGATTTTATTATTACCATCAAGGCGGTCTTTCTGTCCGTTGCTCGTGATCAACGGCGTTTCCCTCTGATGGTAGAATCGGCTGGAACGCCCGGATAGGTCCCGACATATTGGAAAGCCCGCATGGAGATCCCGAAACGGAATCCGCGCGGGCTTTCCTTTTTGTTGTACAGAACGAAAAAACAAGAGAGGATGCAAAAAAGGGCATGGACGGAAGAACCGAGGAAAAGAGAACCGCCGCGGCGGCGCCGAGCGCGCGGTCTGACATCGCGGAGGCGCGCAAAAACATAGACCGGATCGACCGGGAAATGGCGGAGCTGTTTGCGGAACGGATGCAGGCGGCTGCCGTGGTCGCAGCCTATAAGGAGGAGCACGGACTGCCGGTGGAGGACAAGGCGCGGGAGGCGGAGATGATCGCGCGCAACACCGAGCGCCTGCCCCCGGCGTACCGCCCCTACTACCGGAATTTTCTGGTCGGTACGATTACCGAATCCAAGCGCTACCAGCGCCTGCTCGTCAGCGGACTGCGCGTGGCGTACAGCGGGGTGGAGGGCGCGTTCGCGCACGTGGCAACCATGCGGATATTCGGGGAGCCCGGCGAAAAAGTCGCCTGCCCCGATTTCGCCACGGCGTACCGGAGCGTGGAGAGCGGCGCGTGCCACTGCGCCGTTCTGCCGATCGAGAACAGTTATGCGGGCGACGTCGGGCAGGTGATGGATCTTGCGTGGCGCGGATCCCTGACCATCAGCGGGATCTATGACCTGCCGCTGTCCCAATGCCTGCTCGCCAAGCCCGGCGTTACGCTGGCGGAGGTGCGCGAGGTGGTCAGCCACCCGCAGGCGCTTGCCCAGTGCCAGCCCTACCTGCGGCGGCAGGGCTGGATACAGACGACAGCCGTGAATACGGCGGTCGCCGCCCGGACGGTCGCCGCCGGGGAGCGGCGCGAGGTGGCTGTCATCGCCGCGCGGGAGACGGCGGATTTGTACGGTCTGCAGGTGCTGGAGAATGACATCAACGAGCAGAAATCCAACACCACGCGCTTTGCGGTGTTTTCCCCGGCGGCGTGCGAGATCAAGCCGTCCGACAATCACTTCGTCCTGCTGTTCAGCTGTAAGAACCAGCCCGGCGCACTGGGCGATGCCATATCCGTCATCAGCCGGCATGACTACAACCTCAAGTGCCTGAAGAGCCACCCGACCGGCGTGGAAAACTGGGCATACTATTTCTACGCCGAGGGGGAAGGCAACCTCGGCACCGAGGCAGGGCAGACCATGCGCCGCGAGCTGGAGCGGGTCTGCAACAGCGTGCGCGTGCTGGGGAGCTTTTCCGGGGAGCGGATGCTGAACCGAACGGATGCCTGAAACTATTTTTTCAGACAGGAAGTTTTGCGCTCCGGCAGTCGGAGCGACTGCCGTTCCGGCAACCGGAACCGCCCGAAACTTCCGCAGTGGTGAGAAAGGAATGATCACAGAATGAGCGTACTGACTATGAATCTTGGGGCGCACAGCTACCCGATCACAGTGGAGGAAGGCGCGCTGGCGCGTGTCGGGAGCTGCTTTTCGCTCCGCCGCCGCGTCCTGATCCTGACCGACAGCGGCGTACCGGCTACCTACGCGCAGGCGGTCGCGGATGCGTGCGCCGAGCCACACCTTGTCACGCTGGAGCCGGGCGAGGCGAACAAGTGCCCCGATACATGGCTTTCCGTCCTCAGAATCATGCTGAAGGCAGGCTTTGACCGCGGCGATGCGCTGGTGGCGGTCGGCGGCGGCGTGATAGGGGATCTCGGCGGGTTTGTCGCGGCGACCTATATGCGCGGGATCGACTTTTACAACCTGCCGACCACCCTGCTTGCCATGGTGGATTCCTCGGTCGGGGGCAAGGTCGCCGTGGACCTTGACGGGTACAAGAACATAGTCGGCACCTTCTACCAGCCGCGGGCGGTGCTGGCTGACCCCTGCGTACTGCAGACGCTGGATGCTCGTCAGTACGCCTGCGGCATGGCAGAGATCATCAAGATGTTCGCTACCTCGGACGCCGCCATGTTCGCGCGGCTGGAGGACAGGAGCGCTTGTATTTCCCGGGAGGAGCTGATCTGCGCGGCACTGCGCATCAAGATGGCAGTTGTCGAGGCGGACGAACTGGAGGGGGGCTTGCGCCGCGTGCTCAATTTCGGGCATACCGTAGGGCACGCCGTTGAGAGCATCAGCGCCCGCCAGCCGTACCCGCTCCTGCACGGCGAGTGTGTCAGCATCGGAATGCTTGCCATGACGGACGGCGAGGTGCGGCGCCGGCTCGCGCGCCTGCTGCACCGGTACGACCTGCCGACCGCCTTCCGGTGCGGGCGGGACGACCTCTGCGCGGTTCTGGCACACGACAAGAAGGCGGGCGCGGACGGCATCACAACGGTGCGCGTCCCGGAAATCGGTCGGTTTACCCTGCAAAAAGAAAGCACGGACGACATCCTCGGTTCGTGCGGGGAGGTGATCTCGTTCCTATGAAGAACGTATACGGAAACGCACTGACTCTGACGCTGTTCGGCGAGAGTCACGGCAGCAGCATCGGTGCCGTGCTGGACGGGCTGTCGCCCGGTATCCCGGTGGATGAGGCACACATCGCGCGGGAGCTGACCCGCCGCCGCCCGCAGGGGCAGACGGCGACGGCACGCGTGGAGCAGGATCCCTTCGTGATTGAGAGCGGCGTGTTCAACGGCTGCACGACCGGAACGCCGCTCTGCATCCGGATTCCCAACGCCGGACAGCACAGCGGCGACTATGCCGGGATGCAGGACTGCGCCCGCCCCGGGCACAGCGATTACCCGGCGTTCTGCAAGTATCACGGCTATTCCGACTACCGCGGCGGAGGGCATTTCAGCGGACGCATCACGGCGGCACTGGTGGCTGCCGGTGCGATCGCGGATGGCGCCCTGCGTGGCAGGGGCATCCGGATCGGGACGCATCTGGCGGCTTGCGCCGGCGTGCAGGACAGACCCTTCCGGCAGACGGACGGGCAGATCCCGGACGGGGAGCTGGACGCCCTGCGCGAGCCGGGCTTCCCGGTGCTTGACCGGGCGGCGGGCGAGCGGATGCAGCAAGCCATACTTGCCGCCAAGGCGGACGGCGACAGCGTCGGCGGAGTGACCGAAACGGCTGTGACCGGGCTTTGCGCGGGATTGGGCGAGCCGTGGTTTGATACGGTGGAGGGAATGCTGGCGCACGGGCTGTTTTCGGTTCCGGCAGTCCGGGGCGTGGAGTTCGGCGACGGCTTTGCGCTTGCCGGAATGCGCGGGAGTGCCGCCAACGATCCCTACCGGATCACGGAGACCGGCGCGGTCGTCACGGTCGGCAACCGCGGCAGCGGCATCGGCGGCGGCATCACCAACGGAATGCCGCTGGTGTTCCGCTGTGCCGTCAAGCCGACTCCGTCCATCGCACTGCCGCAGGACAGCGTGGACTTTGTCCGGGGCGAGAACGTGACGCTGCGCGTGCGCGGCAGGCATGACCCCTGCGTGGCGCCGCGTGCCTGCCCGGTTATTGACGCGGTCACGGCACTGACCGTGGCGGATCTGCTGCTGATGCGCTTCGGCAACGATGCATTGCGGGTCTGAGGAGGCGCGTATGGAGCGGAAAATAACGGAGTACGGCTGTATCGGGGAGCATCTCGGACACAGCTTCTCGGCGGAGATCCACGCCATGCTGGGGAAATACGATTACAGGCTTTGCGAGCTGAAGCCGGAGGAGGTCGGGGATTTTATGCGCGCCCGCGACTTCCGGGGGATCAATGTGACCATTCCCTACAAGCGGACGGTCATACCGTACCTGGACAGCATCGACGGGTCGGCGCGCGCCATCGGCGCAGTCAACACGGTGCTGTGCCGGGACGGAAAGCTCATCGGCTACAACACGGATTTTTACGGGATGCGCCTGCTGCTCCGCCGCGCCGGGATCGACGTGCGCGGGCAGTACGCGGCGGTGCTGGGCACCGGGGGCACGTCCTCGACCGCCTGCGCCGTCCTGCGGGCGGAGGGAGCGGCATCGGTCATCCGCGTGTCGCGCAAACCTGCCGGGGAGGATACCGTCGGGTATGATGCCCTGTACGGGCGGCGGGAGGACATCGGAATCCTGCTCAACACAACTCCGGTCGGGATGTTCCCGCACGATGAGGATATACCCGCAGACCCGGCGGATTTCCCGCATCTGCGCGGCGTGGCGGACGCGGTGTACCACCCGCTGCGGACCGCATTTGTCTGCCGTGCGCGGGCGTGCGGCATTCCCGCCGCCGGCGGGCTGTATATGCTGGTCGCACAGGCGGCGTATGCGGCGGCACTGTTTCTGGATCGCCCGGATATGCCGGACAGGACCGATGACGTATATGCCGCCATCCGGGAGCGCAAGGAAAACATCGTACTGATCGGGATGCCGGGCAGCGGCAAAAGCACGCTCGGCAGACTGCTGGCGGCGCGGACCGGCAAGCCCTTTGCCGACAGTGATGCCCTGCTGGCGCAGCGTGTCGGCATGACGCCGGCGGCGTACATGACCGCGCACGGCGAGGAGGCATTCCGGCAGGAGGAGAGCGCTGTCCTGCGGGAGCTTGCCGCAGGGACAGGCTGTATCATTGCCACGGGCGGCGGCGCGGTCACGCGGAACGAAAACATACAGGCACTGCGCCGCAACGGCAGGTTGGTGTACCTGGATCGCCCGCTGAGCGGGATTCAACCATCCGATGACCGCCCGCTGACGCGCGACCGGGCGGCGCTGGAGCGGGTATTCCGGGCGCGCGAGGTGCTGTACCGGGAGGCAGCCGATCTGCGCTTCCCCGTGTCCGGCGCCCCGGAGGACTGCGCCGACCGCCTGCTGGCGGCACTGGCGGTGCAACAGAAAGAAAGGAGCGATCTGCTTTGAATACAGACACGAAACGGTCTGCGATGCGCCGGATACTGGTCATCAACGGTCCCAACCTGAACCTGCTCGGCGTCCGGGAGCCGCAGATATACGGTACGCAGACCTACCGCTCCCTGTGCGATATGCTCCGCGGGCACGCGGAGCGGCGGGGAGTCGGGATCGGATTTTTCCAGTCCAACCACGAGGGGGCTTTGGTGGACGCCGTGCAGGCTGCGCTCGGCGTGTATGACGGCATCGTGCTCAACCCTGCCGCCTACACGCACACCTCGGTCGCCCTGCTGGACGCGCTCAAGGCGGTCGGCATCCCGACCGTGGAGGTGCATATTTCGGACGTGGATACGCGGGAGGAGTTCCGCCGCGTCAGCTACGTGCGCGCCGCCTGCGTAGCCTGCATCAAGGGGCACGGCTTTGCGGGGTACTGCGAGGCGATCGACCTGCTGCTGTCGCTGGGACAGCCGGCGCAGGGGGAGGAACCGCCATGCGTGTGACCGTCACGCCCGGCATCCCGCAGGGAACCGTGCGGGTGCCGGCCTCCAAGAGCGTCGCGCACCGGTACCTGATCGCGGCGGCGTTCACGCCGGGGGAGACGCGCCTGCGCGATCTGCCGGACAACGCGGATATCCGGGCAACCCTGCGCTGTCTGCGCGCCATGGGCGCCGCAATCCGACAGGACGGCACCGGGGCAACGATCTGCGGGCGGGTGCCGGTCGGCTTTCCGCCGGACGCCGTTGCCGACTGCGGCGAGAGCGGTACAACCCTGCGCCTGCTGCTCCCGTTCGCCCTGCTGCAGCCGGCGGGCGCCCGGATGACCTTTACGGGCGCGCCGCGCCTATTTGCACGCCCGCTGTCCGTGTATGAGGACATCTGCCGGGCGCAGGGTGTGCTCTTCGCACGGACGGAAGCAGGCGTCACGGTGGGGGGCGGTCTGCATCCGGATGCCTTCTGCTTTCCCGGCGACATCAGCAGTCAGTTTGTTTCGGGACTGCTGCTTGCCCTGCCCCACCTGCGCGGGGACAGCACCCTGCGCCTGACCGGGCAGGTCGGGAGTGCGTCCTACATCGGGCTGACGCTGGACGCCCTGCGGCTGTTCGGCTATACGGTCGGGGCGGACGGCGTGCAGGCATACCGCATACCCGGCGGGCAGACGGGGCGGGCGCCGGAGCAGGCGCTCTGCGTGCCGACCGACCAGTCCGCCGCCGCCTTCTTCGGTGCCATGCGGACGCTGGGCGGGGATATTTCACTGGCGGATTTCCGCGATGACGGCGCACAGGGCGACCGCGTGTTCGGGGCGTACATGGAGCGCCTGTGCCGGGAGAAGTGCCGGCTGTCCGTGGCGGACTGCCCGGATCTTGCCCCGATCCTGCTGGTGGTGGCGGCGCTGCACCACGGCGGCACGCTGTGCGATACGGCGCGGCTCCGCTTCAAGGAAAGCGACCGCGGCGAGGCAATGGCTGCCGAACTGCGGCGGTGCGGCGTGCGCATCACGGTCGGGGAGAACGAAATCACGGTGGAGCCGGGCGTACACGCACCGGACGGGGCACTGTGCGCGCACAACGACCACCGGGTCGCCATGTCGCTGGCGGTTCTGCTGTGCCGCACCGGGGGCAGCATCGACGGCGCGGAGTGCGTCGCCAAAAGTATGCCGGAATTTTTTGATACGTTGCGGTCGCTGGGCATAGCGGTGCGCACGGAGGGAGAGACATAGGGAATGGGAGCAGGACTCAGACTGAAACAACTGGACAGCCGTGCCCACGTGCTCATCGTGGGTCTGGGACTTATCGGCGGCAGTTACGCCAAGGCGCTGACAAAGCAGGGTTTTTCCGTCCGCGCCGTTACGAAGGAGCAGGCGGATATCGCCTATGCCGTCCGGGAGGGATTCCTTGCGGGGGGCAGTACGGAGGCAGAGCCGGCGCTGTTCGCGTGGGCGGATCTTGTGGTGCTTGCCCTGTACCCGCACACCCTGCTGGCATGGGCGGAGGAGAACGCGCATCTTTTGACGCCGGGCACGCTGGTCACGGATGTTACCGGCGTCAAGGGCGGCATTGTGGACAGGATGCAGGCGCTGATGCCGGAGGGCGTTGAGTTTATCGCGGCGCACCCGATGGCGGGCAGAGAGAAATGCGGCGTGCAACACAGCGACGACAGCGTTTTCCGCGGCGCGAACTACATCGTGGTGCCGACCGACCGAAACACGCCGGAGGCAATCGCGCTGTGCGTCCGGCTGGGCGAACTGCTCGGCTTCCACCGCATCAGCCGCCTGTCGGTCGGGGAGCATGACCGGATGATTGCGTTCCTGTCCCAGCTGACCCACTGCATTGCCGTGGCGCTGATGTGCGCCAACGACCAGCCGGGGCTGGAGGCGTTCACAGGCGACTCCTTCCGCGACCTGACGCGGATTGCGCGCATCAACGACGAGATGTGGAGCGAGCTGTTCCTGTGCAACCGGGATGCTCTGCTGGAGGAGATGGATCGCTTCAGCGCGGCGTTTGACAGGCTGCGCGGGACGCTGGCAGACGGGGACAGGGAGACCATGCGCGACATGATGCGCCTGTCCGGCGAACGGCGGGAAAAGTTCGACAAGCCGGTAGCCGGCAGTCGGGCAGAACAGCCGGAAAGCCGGGAAAAATGAAATAGGAGGAAAGGCTTTCGCATTTGCGGAAGCAGGAGGATACCTGCATATGAACATGAAATTTTACAGAAAGCTGCCCATCCCGCAGGAGACAAAGGAATGGTACCCGGTCACGCCGGAGATGGCGGCGGTCAAGCGGGCGCGGGATGAGGCGATACGGGACATTTTTACCGGGCAGAGCGATCGGTTTCTGCTGGTCATCGGACCCTGCTCTGCGGACAAGAGCGAGTCGGTGCTGGAGTATATCGGGCGTCTGCGCCGCGTGGCGGACAAGGTGCAGGACAAGATTCTCATCGTGCCGCGCATCTACACCAACAAGCCGCGCACGACCGGCGACGGCTACAAGGGAATGCTCCACCAGCCGGATCCGCACGGACATCCGGATATGCTGCGCGGCATCATAGCCATCCGGCAGCTGCACATGAGCGCCCTGCGGGATTACGGACTGTCCAGCGCGGACGAGATGCTGTATCCGGACAACCACCGCTACCTGTCCGATCTGCTTTCCTATGTTGCCGTCGGCGCGCGGAGCGTGGAGAACCAGCAGCACCGCCTGACGGCGAGCGGTCTGGATATTCCGGTCGGGCTGAAGAATCCGACCGGGGGCGATCTGTCGGTCATGATGAACGCCATCACGGCGGCGCACCATCCGCACACCTTCATTTACCGCGGCTGGGAAGTGGAAAGCACCGGCAATCCGCTGGCGCACGCCATCCTGCGCGGCTATCAGACCACGGACGGCAAGACGGTTTCCAACTACCACTACGAGGATCTTGCCGGTCTGTACGAGCGGTACGCCAAGTCCGGACTGGAAAACCCCGCCGTCCTCATTGATACCAACCACGCCAATTCCGGCAAGCACTATGAGGAGCAGATCCGGATATCCCGCGATGTGCTCGGCTCCATGCGCCAGAACGCCGATATCCGGCGGCTCTGCAAGGGACTGATGATCGAAAGCTACCTCGTGGACGGCTGTCAGAAAACCGACGGGGAAGTCTTCGGTCAGTCCATCACCGACCCGTGCCTCGGCTGGGAAAAAACCGAACGCCTGATCTACGAGATCGCCGATATGCTCTGATCCGCGGAAGGGAGACTCTTGGGGACTCTTGAAAGAGTCCCCAAGCCCCCAGAACTTTTCTCAACTTATGGATTGGGGAGTAGCCGGCGGCAGGGCAAACCGGAGCCGCAAAAAAGTAATGCCCCTGCCCCCCGTTTCTTCAATGTCCCCCTTGACAAATCCCGTGCAATCGGGTATAATACCTTCAAACGATGAGCATACGTGAGTAAGAGGACGGCATCCGCTCCAGAGAACGGGCGACGCGGCTGGAAGCGCCCGGCGGAGGATCCTCCGAAGGTTCAGTATGGGAGTTTCCGGCGAAAAGCGGCAAGGCAGTGTGCCCCCGCCCGCGTTAAACCGGATGCCGCGCGCGGCAATACGCGCGAGCAAAAGTGCAGCCCCGTCGGGGCTGAAGCAGGGTGGTACCGCGGGTTTCTCCCGTCCCTTGGCGATAGCCGGGGGCGGTTTTTTCTTTCCTTCCCCCCCCGACAGGAAACCGTGTTCCGAACAATTTTCACATAAAGAGAGGTTTGCCGCATGAAAGAGAGAATCGAGCAGCTCCTGCACGACGCGGAACAGAAGATCCGCGACGCCCGGAGCGAAACAGGCTTGCAGGAGGTGCGCGCCAACATTCTGGGCAAGCAGGGCAGTCTGACCGGGCTGCTCAAGGAATTGCCCCGGCTGGACGCGTCCCTGCGCCCGGAGATGGGGCGCGTGGTCAACGAGGCAAAGAACAAACTGTCCGCCCTCATCGACGCACGCCGCGAGGAGCTGAAGCTCAAGGCTTCCGCCGTCCCGCCGGATTTCGACTGCACCGTCCCCGGTCTGCCCCCGCTGTCGGGCGGACTGCACCCCATTACCCAGATGCGCTACGATCTGGATGACGCCTTCCGCTCCATGGGCTTTGAAATCTTCCAGGAAGACGACATCACCAGCGAGCTGTACGCCTTTGACAAGCTCAACTTCCCCCCCAACCACCCCGCCCGCGAAAGCATGGATACCTACTGGCTGGAGGGGCACGACAGGGGAGCGGCAGGCGAGAAGCTCTGCCTGCGCCCCCATCTGACCGGGGGCAGCGTCCGGTATATGCAGACGCACAAGCCGCCCTACCGCTTTGTGTACCCCGGCAGAGTCTACCGCAACGAAACGACCGACGCCCGGCACGAGCGTGCCTTCTTCCAGTATGAGGCGCTGGTCGTGGATCACGATTTCACCTTTACTGCCGGCAAGGTCATGATCCGGAGCATCCTGTCCAAGGTGTTCGGACGCGAGGTGCCGGTACGGATGCGCGCCGGGTTCTTCCCGTTCGTGGAGCCGGGCTTTGAGATTGATATGGGGTGCCTCGTCTGCGGCGGCAAGGGATGCTCGGTGTGCAAGCACGTCGGCTGGATCGAGATTATGCCCGGCGGCACACCGCACCCCAACGTACTGCGCGCGGCAGGACTTGACCCCGATGAATTCACCGGGTTCTACGTCAACATCGGGCTGGACCGGCTGGTCATGATGCGCTACGGTGTGGATGACGTGCGCCTGTTCCACAGCGCAGACCTGCGTTTTCTGGGTCAGTTCCATTGATAGGAAGGAGGGTGTTGTACTGCTATGAAACTGTCTTTGAACTGGATAAAGGATTATGTTCAGATACCCGCCGACATGGATCTGAAGAATCTTGCATACGATCTGACCATGTCCACCGTGGAGGTGGAGGGTGTGACCGAGCTGGCACGCCGCTTTGACGGCATCGTGTCGGGTGACATCCGGGAGGTGCTGCCGCATCCCAACGCGGACAAGCTGCGCATCTGCCGGGTTGATATCGGCGACGGCGAACTGCATGACATCGTCTGCGGCGGCTCCAATCTGGAGCCGGGTATGCGTGTCGTGGTGGCGTGCCCCGGCTCCTTTGTGCGCTGGCACGGGGAGGGCGAGCCGGTCGAGATCCGGAACGCCAAGCTGCGCGGGGTAGCCAGCTTCGGCATGATCTGCGCCTCGGTAGAGGTGGGACTTGCCGACCTGTTCCCGGCGCATGAGGAAGCCGAGATCATGGACATCACCGCATTCCGCGCGCCGGCGGGCACACCGCTTGCGCAGGTGCTGGATCTGGATGACGTGATCCTGGAGATTGACAACAAGTCCATGACCAACCGCCCCGACCTGTGGGGACACTACGGCATCGCGCGGGAGATCTCCGCGCTCTATAACCTGCCGCTCAAGCCGTTCACGCCCTGCCTGCCCGATGCCGGTCGGGAGTACCCCGTGGAAATCGCCGACCCCGACCGTTGCCCGCGCTACATCGGCGCGCAGATCGAGGGCGTGACGGTCAGACCCGCGCCCTCCGCCATGCAGAGCCGCATCTGGCGCGTGGGTATGCGTCCCATCAACGCGCTGGTGGACATTTCCAACTACGTCATGCTGGCGACCGGTCAGCCGACGCATATGTTCGACGCGGATCATATTGCGGATCATATCACGGTGCGCCGCGCCGCGGAAGGCGAAAAGCTGTCCCTGCTCAACGGAAAACAGCTGACACTGACGCCGGACGATCTGGTCATCGCCGATGCCGCCGGTGCTGTGGCGCTGGCAGGCGTCATGGGCGGCGACAAGGATTCCGTCCTGCCGGACACCAGCCGGGTAATCCTGGAGGTGGCGAACTTTGAGTCCACCGGGGTGCGCCGCACGGCACTGCGCTACGACAACCGCACCGAGGCGTCCTCCCGCTACGAGAAGGCTATTGATCCGGAGCGGTGCGACATGGCGCTTGCACTGACCATGCAGCTGCTGGCAGAGCAGTTCCCGGAGATGCGCGTGGTCGCCTTCTCCGACCGGTATCTCCGCAAGCCGGAACGCAAACAGCTGGATGTATCGCTGTCGTGGCTGGAGCGCCGGCTGGGCAAGCGCATCCCGAACAGCGAGATTGCCGCCAAGCTGGAGCTGCTGGGCTTTGCGGTCTGCTTTGAGGGGGATACCATGCACCTGACGGTGCCTGCCTGGCGTGCCACGGGCGATGTGTCCATCAAGGCGGACATCATGGAAGAGGTCGCGCGGATGTACGGCTACGAGAACTTTGAGCCGACGCCCATCGTCACGGCGTTTACCGGCGCCATCAATCAGCTGGACAAGGACCTTCTGCGGCGCATAAAGGAGTATCTGGCATTCCGGTGCAATATGCAGGAAATATTCACCTATCCGTGGATGGATACGGCGGTCATGAATGCCGTTCTGGGCGGCGACCAGGGTGTGCTGGCGCTGTCCACGCCGCCCGCGCCGGAGAACCGGTACATCCGCTCCTCGCTCCTGCCCAATCTGATTCAGGCTGTTGCGAAAAACGAGCGGTTTTATGACAGCTTCAACCTCTTTGAGGAGGCGCAGATATTCCGGAGTGATGCGTTTGGTTCGGCTTACGACCCGCAGGAAATGCTGCCTGTTCAGCGGCGGCATATCGCAGGCGCGTTTGCCGGCGCGGCAAACGATGTGACCGGACTGTTCCGCACCGCCAAAGGCGTTCTGGCTTCCATGCCGCGCTACGCGCATATGGAGGCGTACACCTTCCGCCGCGTAGAGCAGCCGGTCTGGGCAGACGAGGTGGTCTGGCTCAATCTGTACCTGGGCGATACGCGCATCGGCGACCTTGCCCTGCTGTCCAAAAAGGTATCCCTGACCTGCGGCATCCGGAATCTGGCGGTGGTGCTGTTTGAGCTGAACAGCGACGCGCTGGTCCCGTTCCGCTCGCGTACCAACACGTTTACGCATCTTGCGGAGTACCCTGTGACCGACTACGACGTATCCATGCTGTTTAATGCGGACGTCAAGTGGGATCAGATCTCCGAGGCTTTTGCCAAGGCTCAGCACAGCGACCGGACTCTGCGGGACGTTGCCTTTGTGGACGAGTACCGCGGCGGGCAGGTCCCGGACGGCAAAAAGTCCGTAACGCTCCGTCTGTCCATCGGCTCCGACCAAAAGACTCTGACCTCGCAGGAGATCGAGTCCGCCGCCGCCTCTGTCATCCGTCGGCTGACCAAAACCCTGGGCGGCGAGATGCGGACCAAGTGAGGCGTCTCGCTTCCCTCTGTATAATTGCCCGGAACCGGCACCCGTGCCCGTTCCGGGCTTTTCCGGTGGGGCATCCGGTTCAACCTGCAACAGTCATAACCACCGGCTAAGCCGGTGGCTTGCTCAGCCCTATAAGGGCATGTTACTGGCGGGGCTGAAAGCCCACTGAATAAAATACAACAGTTGCAAAATTGCGCTGCTTCCACAAATGTGGAATTGCGTTTTAATGATATTACCATCTTACGATATGCCCTTTCGGGCATAGTTGTATTCTCGATGTACATCCAGTACATCTTGAGTTTTTCGCAATCGCAGACGAAAAAATCTGTACCGAATATGCACCACCTCATTAAATCAGCGTTTCCTTAACATTTGTTTTTTGTTCAACGGCAAAAGCCTCTTTGGAACCACCCGCTTAGCGGGTGGTTTTCGAGAGAACTCCTCCTTCGTCGGAGTTCTCTATACAAAAAGGTGCGCCGCAGACAGAAAGCCTGCGGGCGCACCCGTGAATGATGTTGAAAAATATTCCTGCCAAATGTGCATATAAGACCCTCCCCCGGAAAGAACTTCCGGGAAAAAGTATATCCGGAAGCCGGCGGATTATACGCACACGGCACGGGAAACGTCGGTGTACGGAAAAATGTTACCACAGGCGCACCGGTTTGCGCACGGGCAGTTTGGCGGGCATGACGCGTCCTTCACTGGACATGGCGATGTGCGCCTCCTTGATCAGGGCGGCAAGCTTTTCCTTCATGTCCTCGGGCGCGGATCTGTCCATGCGGTACAGCCACAGGTAGAGCGCCTGTACGGAGCTCTTGCGGATACGTGTGGCTTCTTCCGGCGTTGTGGCAGCCGCTTCCGCTTTTTCAAACAGTCCGTACATAGCGGACAGGAAAGCAAAACTGTCATCGCTCTTTTTTACGGGGTAGACGGTTTCGGCGTTGGCTGCGTGGTTAAAGTGCGCAACGCCGGCAATCTCCGTATAGGTTGCATCAATGTAGCGGCGGATATATTCCCAACCGTCCCCGTAGTAGTACTGCAAAAACTCATTCATATGTCTTTCGTACTCCTCGCGGGTCATATCGGGATTCCACATCAGTTTGGAGAACAGATAGGAACGGAGCTCTTCAAATTCGCCGGTGCGGGAGTTGTATGCCGCCTCGTCAAAAATGCTGACGACGCCGTTTTGCAGGTAGAGCTGTACATCGTCATAGATGGAGAAGAGGTTTGGGAGCGGCAGCAGATAGTTTCCGAAGTTGACGCTGTAATGCCAGATGGAGAGGTTTTTGCAGATCTTGCTCCATGCGGTCAAGTCTGCCCGGAAGGTATCGCCCTGCTCACAGCCGGCAATGCCGTGTACCATGCAGCAGGCAGAGGGGCACAGGCGGATCAGCACATTGTCCTCGGCAACCAGTCCGACGGGCGGCGTCTGGGTGTAATGGTACGCCAGCGTTTCCACGTAGACCTGCGGGTAATCCTCACGGATGTCGCGTGCAATCCGGTTGACAAAGGTCAGAAGCGATCCCATCGGACTGCCGTACTGGTCGTCCAGGGCTTTGCAGTTTGCGCACCGGCAGCCTGCCTGATTGGTGTAGCTGTCATTGGGGGAAACCGAAATGATGGTTGCGTTGCGGTTGGAATCCAGCCATGCGCGCACATTCTTCAAAACGGTTTCATAGACGGCGGGATCGGTCAGGCAGGGCTGATCGCCGACCTTGTATTCCTTCATTTCCGCAAGCTGACGGAAGGTGTGGACAAAGGCGCCTGCCGCGTAGGAAACGCCGCCGCCGTAGCCGTCCAGATTTCCGGAAAGGTAAGCGTTCAGTTTGTGCTTGGGGGCGTAGCGGTTGTTGTTGCAGAAATCGGCATATTCCGCGCGGTAAAAGAGCTTGGGGACAAAAAACTCGTCTGTTCCGGCGGGAATTTCCAGGGACGCGGCGGGCAGGACGACCTCACAGTCCTCCGTGAAGAAACGGCAGCCGATATAGTCCTCCAGGAAGGAAATCACGGCGTAGTAAGTGCCGCGCATGGTTGCGCCGGAAATATAGAGGCGGTTTTCCTCCGCGTAAATCATATAGCCCTCGTCGCCCAGTTTTGCGCGGCGGTCCACGACGGATTGCGGGCTGCGGGTGTTGCACACGCCGACCACGATTTCATAGGGGTAGCTTTCTCCGCTGTGCTCCCGGATACATTCCGGCGTCACGCCGGTCGCCTTGGCGATGTAATCGCGCAGGGTGCTTGCGGCACCGCGGTCTTCTTCGGTGCTGATGATTTTGAAAGCGGAGATATCCTGACCGAGAATGGTCAGGCGGTCAACCGGAATTTCCTTGTTTTCCCGGCGGACGACCGTGATGTCTTCACCGTTGCGGTAAGCGAAAGGGTCCGTTGTTTCTTCTTCCGTTCCGGTTTCTTCCGCCGTTGTGTTTTCAGCGGAATCCGAGGTTGTGGCTTCTTCGTTTTTTGCGGTGTCGGCGGTTTCTTCTGAGGGGGCTTCCGCCTTCGTTTGGCCCTCCGCAGTGGTCTGCGCAGGGTCGCGGTCACCGGAACAGGCGATGCAGAGACTGCATGTCAGCAGGATGGTGAGCAAAAGCAGGAACATTCGGATGACATGTTTCATAAAATAGATCCTTTCTGTTTTCCGTGGGTCGTTTCACCATTATACACGAAAGAACCCGGTTTGTCAACAGAAAACTGAAATATTTTGTACAATTTTCCGATGGCTCCGATTCCGGGGCGGCGGTCGCGTAGGCTCGGGGACTCTTTCTCAGGAGTCTCCGGAATTTTCCGCTCAGGGAAGAATGGTCAGGTCAGCGTAGATCGCATAGTGGTCGGAGGGCAGAATGTTCTTGTGCCGCCGTGTCGGATACTCGGTAGTGACAACCTGGAATTTGGAGAAGAAGGCGCTGTCGGCACGGACGATGATGTAGTCAATGATGCCGGAGCCGGGAGTCTTCAGAAACTTGTGCAGGGTGCCCTGCGCGCCGGAAACCGTAACGGCAGAGGCATACCGCGCGTCCTCGCTGCCCTCCAGAAGCACGGAATAGGGCGCGGAATTGGGGGCGCAGTTCATGTCACCCGTGAGGAGATAGGGCACGCCGGGAAACAGCTCCTGCAGCTGCTGCACCATCACCGCAGCCTGCTTTTCCCGGATGATCGCCGCGACGGACTTGTCGCAGGCGTTGTATGCCAGATGCGTGGAGCAGAATACAAACTCCACACCGGTCGCCTTGTCCCGCATCAGGGCATACACAGCCTTGCGCGGGTAGAAGCGCGCTTCGCCCGGGTGCTGACGCATGGCTTCCTCTGCCTCCGGGAACAGCGATCCCTGCTCGCCGGGCGTCAGGGACAGCCAGCGGGTCTCCGTGCGCACCACTTCCAGCCGATCCTTCCGGTATACGACATAGGTGCCCTCCTCACCGGTTCCGGGCACCTCGTCCGAACCGACGATGCCGAACACATTTGTGAATTTCCTCATACCGGTCAGGTACTTGTATTGCACGACGCGGCACTCGGACAGCCCGCAGACGTCCGGGAGAAGGTCAAGCAGCATTTCAACGCCCGCCTCCATCCGCTCCTGAAAGGTCAGCGAACCGTACAGCTCGGTGGTCTGTTCGGTCTTGGTGCCGGAAACCAGCACATTGAAGGACATCGCGCGGATGTCCAGCGCGCCCCGGCTGAGCGTGGCACACGCTTCCAGCATGGCGGCATCATCGGATCCGGCACACTTTTTGACGACCAGCGCCGCCGTGCGCGCCAGGCTGACCCGCGTCGGCTGGGTAAGATGCGTATACACCTGCCCGCCGATGGTATACCGGACGTAAGCACGGCACAGGAACGCCTGCGTAGCCGTCTCGCCGGTCAGCTGCGCGCGGTAGGTACTGCCGGTTTCGTCTCCGGAAATGCGCTCCGCAGGCAGGTCGGTCACGCCGGGCGTGCCGGCGTCAAGCTGCCCGGTGTAGCTGCCTTCCGGCAAGAGCAGAACCCCGCAGGCAACCTCCGAGGCGGCGCGGGTCAGCTCGTTGTCTGCGAGATGCGTGTAGACGCGGATGCCGGGCGTGCCGCTGTATCGCGCCGAGGTTCCCTCCACGGTCAGCGGCTGAGTCAGCGCGGCGGCATCGTCGGGGGACATACGCTCCGTGACCCGCTTGCTGATTCTGATGTCCGTCACCTGAACAGCCCAGGTGGTGGATTTGTCGGACTTGTACAGCAGCATGATCGGCGCGTCCTTCCACATGGCATAGGAGGTGGAAATCAGCTGATCGTCAATGTAGCTTTCGATCTTTGCCGTGTAGGTCTTGCCGTCCTGCTCAAATTCGCCCTTCAGACAGCGCACGGCGGTATGCACGGAATTGTTGGCATACCCGCTCTCACTGACGGGGTGCTTGGTTTCCGGCTCGGCGCAGGGGTAGTCGGTCTGCTGTCCGCCGTAGACCGTGTAGGCGGCGCCGGAATTGAGCATTTTCCCTGTATATCCGGCGAAAGTGTAATTGTCGTAGCCGCCGAAGTAGGGCACGCCGTCCTGCTCGGTGCCGCCGTCATAGAACAGGGCAAGCCCCAGCAGTCCGCCGGCTGGCTTGTGGACGCGCACGATATACGATACGGTGAACTCGTCTGTATCGGCAAGGCTCCCGGCAGGGAACAGCGTAATCAGCCCCTGCACGTTCTTTCCCTTGGCGGCGGTCATCCCCAGCAGTGCCCCGGAGCGCGTCTCGGACGCGTGCCTGCCCAGCAGGACCAGAGCCTTGGAGACGACAGAGAAGGATTGCAGGGTATCGGCTCCGTCCGGCGTGATGCCCGACTCGTACAGGCTGTTCAGCGGGTACAGACCGTCCGCGCGGGGGGCAGGATTGCCTGCCTGCAGTGCCGGCAGCTTCTTACCGTCGAAGGTTTCCGTGTGAACGGTTTTCATGTAGCTCACGTCCAGCCCGCTGTCGGCGGCGCGCGTTGCGACCGGCAGGGTCGGCACCAGCATCAGCACGGCAAGCAGGACACATACCCAGGGCGCGGCTTTCCTTACGGTTTTCATGCATTTCATAGGGGGTTCCTCCTTACACGATCGGTGTCCAGAAGCTGTCCATGTCTTCCGGCTCTGTCTGACTGTCGGTTGGGCTGTCAGGCTGACTGTCGGCAACTGTCTCACTGTCGGTGTCCGTCGGGGTATCCTGACTGATCGGCTCGGTCTGCGTGGTTTCCCGGGTCTGTTCGGTCTGCGTTTCCTTGTCTCCGCAGGAGAGCAGTCCGGCAATGAGGACGCACACGAGCAGGCACAGGATCGCGGTAAGCCCTGCTTTTTTCATGTCATTAAAACCTCCTGACCATGATTTGTTTTCATTATACAGGAAACGCCCGCGTTTTGCAAGGGGGAATATAAAAATATCGTGTGTGCGGCGGGGTTTCTTTTCTGCGGCATCGACTGACCTGCCGTTCCGGCAGCGCAGGGCGCACGCCACGCACGCCGGCTTTACCGTATGTCCGCCGCCTGCCGGATCATGCTTTCCAGCTCCCGCGCGGCGGCGCTCAAGGGCTGCTCCCGCCGGGCGAGCAGGCAGATGCGCCGAGGCGGCAGAGCCTGCTCCAGCTCCGGCACCGCCACGCGGGCAGGGTCGGCGGCGGAAAGAAACGCCTCCGGCAGGAACGCGACGCCCAGCTCCGCCTCTACCAGCGGCAAAAGCTGATCCGCCGTCGCCGCCTCGATCTCCGGGCAAAACGGCAACCCGGATGCCGCAAACAGCGCCGCGTACAGCCCGTAGGACGCGCTGTCGGCACTCAGCGAAATCAGCGGGTGCGCGGCAAGATCCGCCAGCGTGACCCGCCGCCCCAACAGATCGGAAAAACTGCGCGGACAGACCGCCGTTTCGCGCACCTCGCGCAGAGGCGTCTCGGACAGAGCGGCGCCCGCGTCGGTCGGCGTCGTCACCACCGCCAGATCGGCATTGCCCGCCCGCAGTGCCGCTACCGCCTGCGGCGTGCAGTGGTTGCTGATACGCAGATGCACACCGGGAAACCGCCGCCGGTACTCCCGCAGGACAGGCAGGAGCAGACAGCGCAGTGCCACCTCGCTGGCGGCAAGAAACACCGTCCCGCTCTCCGGACTGCGACTGCCTGCCAGCTCCGCCTCGCCCGCCTCGATATGCTCAAAGGCAACCCGGATGTGCGCGTACAGGCGCTCCCCCTCCGGAGTCAGACGCATTCCGCGACTGCTGCGGGTGAACAGGGGACAGCCCAGCGCCGCCTCCAGGTTCCGGATGGCGCGGGTCAGATTGGGCTGCCCGGCAAGCAGCAGACGCGCCGCCTGAGACAGACTGCCGTACTTGGCTACATAGTAGAATACGCGGTAATAGTCGCAGTTGACGTACATAATGCCTCCTTGCTATATCACAAAAGAATGTTCCGTATGTGATATATATATTTTACATATGCCCCGGCTTGTGGTATACTATATCGGTTCAAGGAAAAGAGGGGGATGTATCCGTCATGAATCAGGATCTGACCACCGGAAAACCCGGCGCGGTACTGCGGAAATTCTGCCTGCCGCTGTTCGGCAGTATCATCTTTCAACAGCTGTACAATATTGCCGACAGCTTTGTCGCCGGGAAGTTCATCGACAACAACGCGCTGGCGGCAGTCGGCAACGGCTACGAGATCACGCTGATCTTTATCGCGTTCGCCTTCGGATGCAACATCGGCTGTTCCGTCCTTGTCTCCCAGCTGTTCGGCGCCCGCCAGCACCGCGACATGAAGACCGCCGTCCATACCACGCTGATTGCAAGCGGCGTGCTGTGCGCGGTGCTGATGCTGGTCGGATTTCTCTGTACGGACAGTCTGCTCCGGCTCATTCAGACGCCGGAGGAGATACTGGAGGACTCCAAGCTGTACCTCAACATCTACATTCTGGGACTGCCCTTCGTCTTTTACTATAACGTGGCGACCGGCATTTTCTCGGCGCTGGGCGACTCCCGGACACCGTTCATCTTTCTTGCCTGCTCGTCGCTGTCCAATATCGGGGCAGATATCCTGTTCGTCACGGCTTTCGGCATGAAGGTGGACGGCGTTGCATGGGCGACCTTCCTGTGTCAGGGGGTCAGCTGCGTGCTGGCGATTATATTTGTCCTGCGTCGGTTCCGCCGGTTTGAAACGCCGGAGAAGGCACCTGTATTTTCGTGGCGGCTGCTGGGCAGAATCGCCACGGTCGCCATTCCCAGCATTCTGCAGCAGAGCTTCATCTCGGTGGGCAATATTGTGATCCAGAGCGTCATCAACGGCTTCGGCACGGCGACCATCGCCGGGTACTCTGCCTCGGTCAAGCTCAACAATCTGGTTATCACCTCGCTGACTACGCTTGGCAACGGCGTTTCCAATTTCACCGCGCAGAATCTGGGCGCAGGCAAGTATGACCGGATCCGGGCTGGCTTCCGGGCAGGGGTACGGCTGGTGTGGTGCGTCTGCGCACCGCTGGTCGCGCTGTACCTGCTTGCCGGACGACAGCTGGTGTATGTGTTCATGGACTCGCCCACCGGCGAGGCGATGGACGTCGGGGTGATCTTCCTGCGCATCCTCTCGCCGTTCTACTTTGTCGTGTCAGCCAAAATCATTGCGGACAGTGTCCTGCGCGGTGCCGGGCGCATGAAGGGGTTCGTCATTGCGACCTTCACAGACCTTATCCTGCGCGTGGCGCTGGCGGAGGTGCTGTCCCGGACGTCGCTCGGTTCCACGGGCATCTGGCTGGCGTGGCCCATCGGCTGGTGCATCGCAGCCGCGCTGTCGCTGATCTTCTGCCATACCACGCACTTTGACGACAGGCAGGTGCGCGAGATCGCCAACGTGGAAACCTGATATTTTAGGTTCAGGATAGTACCGCAAAAAGCCCCCCGGACGGTGTTCCGGGGGGCTTTGGGTTACGATTGCCTGCGGTGTATGCCGGGCAGGACTTTTTTCAGCACCCGGAGGAGCAGCAGTCCCAGCACCCACGCGGACAGTACCTCTCCCAGTCCGACCGTCAGGAACAGGTACGGCAGGGCATCCGGCAGTCCGTAGGCGTAGTGCAGGATCAGCGGCACTATGACCGTATTGGCGACGACCGTCGGCAGGGGGATCAGCACGTTCAGCACGGCGGCGTGCCTGTGCCGTCCGGCGGCATCCGCACGCTGTGCCAGCACGGCAAGCCCCCGCGCTCCCAGCGCCCCCAGCAGGGTTGCCAGCGAGCCGAAGAGGATGTCCCACACCACGGCGCCTGTCATCAGGTTGGCGAGCAGGCATCCCACAAACAGTCCGGGAACCGCCGCCGGCAGGAAAAAGGGCAGGACGCACAGTGCCTCGGAAATCCGCACCTGGATTGCCATGGAGGACAGTCCCGCGATGGAGGCAATCCACGTCAATGCGACATACAGTGCCGCCACCATGGCGCCCTGTGCGGCGAAGAGCGCCGCGCGCCGTCCGCTGCCTGTTTTCGTACCTGCATGCATCGTTTGCTTGTTCATTTTTCTCTCCCTTAGTTTTGTTTTAGGTGAGGATGGTTACGAACTCACCGCTATCTGCCGCCGTTTTCCGTCGGCAGTGCCGCTATTATACCACAGTTTCACCGGAAATGCAAGACTTTTTTCACGGGGATGGGAGGATTGCCTTCCCGGGAAGGGGAGCGCAAGGTTGTTTTCATGCAAAAGGGGCGGACCCCCGGGCGGCGCAGTGGCAGGGCAAGCCGCTCGTGCAAAGGCACCCGGAACCGCTTGAGACGGTTCCGGGTGCCTTGGGTTCAGTGCTGGTAGTAGGGGGTTCCGATGAGTCCCACCTGGCGGAAGGCGGCGGGATCGTGCCGCACGATATAGTCGATGTAGGAGACAATCTGCTCGGCGGCAATGCGGTAGCCGACCGGCGACAGGTGCCCGCCCATGTAGAACGCATCGGTGTACGCCTTGTCATGGACAGGCGCGTACCGGTACAGATCCAGCACATAGGCGTTGCCGAAATGCGCCGCCATCTCGTACATCAGTGCGCGGTGCGCCTCCACGATCTCCCGGACGCCGGAACTGTTCCATTCGTCCGCCTGCGGCATCGTGATGAGGAAAAGCACCGCATCCGGCTGGATCTCGCGCAGGCGGGCAAGCAGCTGTCCGTACCAGCCCGCAAAGGTGTTCGCATTCCGGTGCCAGTCGTCACAGACATCCGCCATACTGCCCATCGGCTGGCGCGCGTTGATGACATCATTGACGCCCAGCCCGACTATGTACGCATGGCACGCCTTATCTGCATCCCAGAAGCCGTTCGCCTCGCCGAAGGTCTGGCAGTACTCCGAGGCGGTCATGCCGCCGCGCGAGAAATTATACACCTTACAGCCCGCCATACGAGCAAGATGCTGTCCCCACGAGTGTTCAAACATATCGAGATATACGGTCTGTCCGTGCACTGCCAGTACGGCGGGGTCGGAACCCTCCGGTGCGGCGGGCAGTCGGACTTCAAACTCGCCGGAAGCAAGGCTGTCCCCGACGCATCCGATCGTGCGGAAAATCGAGCACATCCCGCCTCCGACGGGAACCGGACGCTCCAGCGGCAATTCGTCAGCCGGGGCAAAGGAATCAAAGAAATTCATGGTTGGATTCTCCTCTGTTTTGTGTATTTTTATATTTACCGGGATTATTTCTGCTTCAGCTTCCGGACTCACTGCCCGAACAGCGCCTGCTCCACGCCGGCACACAGCCAGTGGTAGAGCGGCAGGTGGTATTCCTGAATGCGGTAGGTTTCGGTCGAGGGGGCGTGCAGGACAACGTCCGAAAGCCCATCCAGGGCGCAGGGACGCGCACCCACCAGCGACAGCACGTGCAGACCGCGGGCGCGGGCGGTTTTTGCCGCCAGCACGACATTGCGGGAATTGCCCGATGTGGACAGGCAGACCAGCAGGTCGCCCGGTTTGCCGAGCGCAAGAACCAGCTGGGCATACACCAGCGCAGGGTCAACGTCATTGCAGAACGCCGAGACAAGCGCGGTCTGTGACGGCAGGGACACGGCGGGCAGACCGCCCTGCAGACTGCCGCACAGGAGCGGCAGGTCGGGGTCGTCCGGCGCGAGTACAGCCCGGAATGCGCCGCAGGCGGCATCGGTCAGTTGGCGACGCGACAGGAAGCCCTTCGCCAGCTCGCCGACGATGTGGTCACAGTCCGCCGCCGAGCCGCCGTTGCCGCACAGCAGCATACGTCCCCCGGCGCGGAAAACCGATACGGTCAGGGCAAGCGCCGCGTCGGCGGCGTCTGCCAGCCCTGCCAATGCAGGGTGATTTTCATACAGTGGGATCATGCTTTGATACTCCTTATCCGGTGTCATTTGTCCAGCACCTCCAGCATACGCGACAGGTACTGCTCGAACCGGGCAGGACGCTTCGTGATGAAGTTTCCGACGCGCGCGGCGGCGGAATCCCATTGCTTGGCACTGACCTGTACCCTGTTCTGCCAGCGCCGGATATGTGCGGGCATGCAGGGTCTCAGCTCCGCGCGCCCCGCGCTGTACAGCTCCTGCAGGGCAGCAGTCGCCTCCGCGGAGGCAAGCGACCGCGCGTAGGTGACGAACGCCTCCCGGAAGCCGGCGTTCCGCAGGCAGAACGCGAACAGCCCCTCCACGTACAGGGAATCGGGATACAGCCGCGTCTCGCCCGCGTTGGCATAGTACGCCGCATAGCCGGGCAGGTAATTGCCAAGCGTCCGCCAGAAGGTGTCCTGCTCGGCGCGGGAATCCAGCTCCGGCAGGATCTCCGGGCAGGCGTAACGTGCGAACGCCATGTCCATGTCACGGGTCATGAAGCGCCATTTCCCGTCCGTGACGGCAACGCCCTCGACCGGATCGCCGACATATTTCCAGAATTTTACATTGTTATAGGGCCAGTCGGTATTGCACAGGTACAGGTTGAGCGCCATGTATTGCAGGAAGCTCTCCATGTCGATTTTTTCCGCCAGCCTGCCGTACAGCGCCTCGCGCGCCGCCGCATCCAGCGACAGCCCGTCGGCAGCCTGCTTACACAGCGAAATCCATTCCGCCATTGCCGCCTGCGCGGTCGGTGTATCGTCGGTCTCGTAGTAGAACCAGACATTGCAGAAGCGGCAGGCGCCGCCGTTGGCGTGGGCGTCACAGTGCCGGGAGGTGTCCAGCTCGCTCTTGAGAATGACGACATCCTTGCTGTCCACACCCCAGACGCGTTTCACGTAGTTCTCATTGAGGTTCTCGCGCATATCCAGTATGCCGTAGTATTCCCCGTTGAGGTAGACGACGGCAAACTGCGAAAGCGACGCGGACACGGCGGGGGCATAGGCAGCGGCAAAGTTGTTGGCAAGCCCGTCCCGGAGGAGGGTCGCCGCCTTCGGGTCAGCCGCCGTGTGCAGGAGCGAGTCGTTGCCGCCGTTGCGCAGGATGAAGCTGTCGTACCGATCCAGCACGTTGCCCGCGTTCTCCCCGGCAAGCACGGTACGCCCGGCGAACAGGGGGTAGGCAAAGGAGCCTTTCCCCGAATAGGCGGCATCCTCGCCGAAATAGCCGTTCTTACGGGCAATGAGCTTGAAGGACTTCTGCTCCAGCGTGCGGGAGGAGCCGCCGAACAGCCGCAGTCCCGCGTCCTGCGAGATGACGCGCTTGCCTGCCGGCGTCACGATCTCCACGTGCGCGGGCTTCTCGACCTTTTCGTTATAGCGGGAGGTAATCTCGTTCAGATCGCGTTCCGGCACGGCGATCATGACTGTCCAGATGCCGTCCTGCGCCGCGGCGCGGACATAGGTGTTGGTCACGACCTGCCCCAGCCGGTTTCCGTCCGCATCAAAGCAGGCGGCGCGGACGGTCAGGGCGGTATCCGCCTTTGCAAGGATGTCCAGCGGGGCGCTGTATCCGGTCGAGCGACCGGTCGGGACCGAGCCGTTCGTCGTGTAGCGGATTGTGGTGCTTTCGGGCAATCCTGCGGGCAGCGTCAGCGCAAGGGACAGCGCCCCGGTGTACAGTCCGCCCCCGACAGAGAAAACCGGCTCGGTGCCGGGCGTCTCCGGAGCCGGCTCGGATCCGGACCCGGTCGCCGTATCGGTCGATGCCGTATTGTCCGGCGCGGCGCTCTCCGTGGCCGCCGAAGTATCCGCACCGGTACCGGACGTGCCGGTGTCGCTGTCGCCGGGGGCAGTCCGGCAAGCGGTCAGCATGAGGCATCCGCTCGCCAGCAGCAGTGCGAGCAGGAGGGATAGCCCACGGACAGCGCGTCCGGGTATGGAAGTATGCATAGTTCAGATACCGCCTTTTTTGTATTCTGCACCATTATACCACAAACTGCGGCGTTTGTCACCCCCTGTGCTGTTTATTTTTTCGGGGCAATGCTGATTAACGGTCATTCGGGTGTGTTTGTCCCGAAACCTTAAAAATTGGATTTTTTGAAGTCCTTTCAGACCTTGCAAGATAACAGAAAACCCTTGAAAACGCAGTGTTTTCAAGGGTTTTATTGTGATGTTTAACCAAAATTAAAACTTCGAACCATTGACCATAATCTTCGGAATTTATGTAAGAACCCCATTCAAAATGAAGCGAACCCAAAGTTTAGATTAAATCATTTGTGCATGAGCTCGGCACCCTACCGGGCTCATTCCTTTTAGTTTGAGAGATATTCTCTCATTGTTGTAGTAATGAATGTATTCTTCTAATTTTTCACCGTAATACATTTCAACTTTCAACCTGCCGAAGAAGTTTTCCATTATGCCGTTGTCCATACAGTTTCCTTTTCTGGACATGCTTTGTGCAATGTTATGTTCAGCGAGTAGACGTTGGTATTCGTCGTGTTGGTATTGCCAGCCTTGGTCAGAGTGAGATAAAGGTCGCGCATCGTCTGGAAGTTTCTTAAATAATCCATTTAACATATCCCTAACTTGTTGTAGGTTAGGACTTGTTGAAAAAGAATAAGTGATATTTTTACGGTTTTACATATCTAACACAGGCGAAAGATAAACCTTTTCATCACCGATCTTGAATTCAGTAACGTCGGTAGTCAGTTTTTCAAAAGGCTTGTCTGCATGAAAATCTCTATGCAGCAGATTATCTGCCACCTTGCCAACTTCACCTTTGTAAGAATGGTATTTACCAATTTTGCTCTGTTTTCCACGCTAACCAAGGGATTTCATCAGTTTTAATACCGTTTTGTGGTTAATTCCGTAACCTTTTACTTTCAAAACAGTACATATTCTTCTGTAACCATATTTGCCCTTGTTGGTCTTGTAAATCTCTAATATATCTTGCTTCTCGCTTTCGTATTTGTCCTTGCCTTTCTGTTTTAAGCAGTAGTAATACGTGCTTCTTGCCAAACCAGATAGTTGCAGTAAGTCATTTAACGGATATCGTTGCCTTAGTTCATTGACTATCGCTGCTTTTTCTTTTCCTCTTGCATTCTTTTCTGAACTAAGGCACTCAGTTTTTTTATGTATTCTATCTCCATTCTAAGTCGTTGGTTTTCAGCAATCAGATCTTCTTCAACCCTTTTATCCAACTTGGGCGGTCTCCATTTTCGAGTTTCCTTTCTTTACAGGCTCTGCCTCGTCTTTCTTTCATCAGACCTTCAGCTCCTTCTTCTATGTATATGCGTTCCCAGTTTTGGATTACTGAATGATGTACCCCGTACTTTCTTCCAGTTTCTCTTATTCCTATGTGGTTCTCTCGCATATCCATTATAGCAGATATTTTGAAGTTTGGACGAGTGATTCCAAAAATTTGTCCTTTTTTGACATGAAAATATACACCTCCAAAAGTGTCTTACTTTTGGGGTGCATATCAGTGTGCTGGCGGTTTTCGTAAGCCGAAAAAAGCGCTATTGGACAATTCCAATAGCAAAAACACTAAAAAGCATTGAAATATAAGAACTTTTGATATGGAAAAGACCTTGTAACTAAACCGTTATGGTTCGGATTACAAGGTCTATTCAAAAGAACTGCCTCAAATGCTCTTTAATTTGCATTTGAGACAGCCCCCTGTTTAACTTCTTAGGTTAAACATACAATCTGTTTTCAGATGCTAATTAGCAATAACAGTATATGCAAAAAATTAAAAGATATGCTTCTTATTTTTAAAACACTCAATATAACCATCTGAAGATATTTTTATTGCTATTCCGTATACCGATAATTTCATTGCAATCTTTTTGCGGGCGCCTCCAGATGCTTCTGTTTCTTTTGTCACTTCATACGCTCTTTTTGTTGCCTGATTATCAATTATCGCACCTGTAGTTAGAAATCTGCCATCCGTGAGAATTATGGTAGCACCATCAATGCCTATAATTTCTTGACGAGCTTTTCTTCCAAGTTCAAAGAAAGGATGCTTTTGTATTATTGTTTCTTCTAGCATGAATCTTTTCTTGTATTTATCATCGTGTGTGGCCCGTGAGAAAGGCTTGTAAATGTCTGCTTTTCTAATATTTTTTTTGATGTCACTCAACTGCTCTGTCTCACAAATAGCTAAACAGCCACCAGTTCTCGCGAATGCAACATCCAAGCAGGTAAGATATATGGTTTTTATTCTAATGGCTTTTTGCGGTTTTGAGCTAATTTCGGGTATATCTTTAAAAAGGACTGTATTAAAAGAATCATAGTCATAGAAATGCCATTCGCCGTTTCTTTTTGCAAAAAACAACTTAGTGGATTTTATAAACAAGAGATCTCCTTGAACTGTAAGGACAATTCCAATATTCTTGTTTGCGCAAATCGCCCCAAAGCTTGTAAAACGATAAGGAACAAGAGGTATTTTTTTATCGGTAGTGCCCTTGGCTCTTTCCTCATATTGCTCTGGATTATAGTACGGAGCTATTTTATATTCAATAGTATCGCCTAACGCTATATATGATGTAATTCCATCAGTTACTAATGCGCTTGCATCGTCATGCAAAAAACTACAAAGGTCGTCGAAAAGATTGAGATGTGAATTGATTGTATTCAAATCAATTAAAAACGAAAAGGGAATTTTCCTTCCTTCATAAGTTCTTGTAGACCATCTTGACAAGGATTGTAATAAATTGCTAATTGATTCCAAAAGCGGATCGGCTATAGCGAACGGTTGCTTGTTTCCTATTAAAACCGCAATTATACTAGTTTCAATCGTTTTATCAATTATATGATAAAGCATGGATTTATTAAAAGATTTGACTGCAAAAGCATAGTAAAAAGATTTCAACGCTTTTATACAGTTTAGTCCTATAAAATCGCAATGCTTAAAGCAACTTTTTTCTCGATCAATTTCACCAACTGTTTCAAAAAGCAAATAATCGTTATCAGATTTCTTTATGCAAATGGAAGCTCGCACTTTATTGTTTTCAATGCTAAATCTATCCTTTACATGAAAATCCGATTTAGAAGTTTTATATGTAAATTGGAATTTTAAAAAATCAGGAGAATAGTTATATACTCCAAAAACCTGTTTAATTGTAGACTCCATTAATTGCTGAAATTCTTTCATAGCCCTCCTGATGAAAAAAAGATGACTTCCACAGCCATCTTTTAAAACTCTAACTCTAAAGTTTTGTATTGGGCTAACGAGGACATTCCTCACTAGCGTTGTTATTATAACACTTTTACCCGAAAAAGTCAACACCTTTTTAAAAAAATATGTAAATTTTCTGTTGACTTAGGAATGGATACCGTAGAGTACATATATGTCTTGAAAGAGAAGGAATACATAAGGATCCCAAGACTATTCTCCGTGTTATGCAGAAAAACAATCTGCTTTCTGTCGTTCGCCGCAAGAAATACCGCAATTACGGCGAGTATTTGCACAGATATCACAATCTGCTCAATAGAGATTTCCACGCCGAGCGCCCGAACCAAAAGTGGGTAACGAATATTTCGTACATCAAGACAGGACAAGGTGTATTGTATCTTTCGGTCATTCGTGATCTCTACGATAACAGTATTGTTGCCTACAAGACAGGTACTGAGCAGATGATTTCCACCATCAGAGCAGCCAAAAGAAAGGAAAAAGTCACCGCAGAAGTGCAACTAAACAGTGACCAAGGCTTTCAGTACACCTCGCAAGCGTATTTTAAGCTAACACAATCTTATCATATTACGCCGTCAATGTTAAGACGTGGAAACCCATATGATAACGCTTTAGCCGAAAATTTTTTATCGACTCTCAAAACCGAGTGTATCTACCGTGCTAAAATCCGCACCTATGAGGAGGCGCGCCTCCTCATAGGTGCATATCTACAATAATGAACGTATCCAACTCAAAACAAAACTGACACCACTCGAAAAGCGATGTCGGTTCGTTACTTAAATTTTAATATTTTTCTACCACGGAGGGTGGTTTTTGTACTGTCCGCACTATTTGGGGCAGTTCATACTTTGAATGAGGCTTTATTTTTATATAGTTTCTTCTCCACGGAATCCTCCCTTGAGAGTTACGCTTATCTTTCCTTCCGGATGCACAACTATGCACTCAACCAACCGTCTGATTGTGACATCATCATAAGTCAAAAATGATCTTTCATCAGTTTTGGAGAGATATCCAAGAATTCTATCAATACTTACCTTAACCTCTTCAGTCATTACTGATTTCGACTGTTCGGTTTTTAAGGTTTCACGGAGAGCTTCGATTTTATCACAGAGCTTTTTGATTTCTCTGTCATATAAATCGGTATCTCCGGATGTACTTGCTGATCTTTCAACGAGAGTGCCCATTTGATCGTAATAATTATCAATCTGCTTTTGAATAGCAACAGTATCTAAGATTGAATTATTACCGGCAAGAGCATATTGCAAATTGCTTTGAATTAAAGCAATAACGTCTTCTTTGCAATCCATCATAGAAGAAAGACATTTACAAATTGCTGTTTGAAGCTTGTTTTCTTCAACTCCGATTGAGTCATGACAAACATTAGCCTTGCTATCCATTCGGTTAATACAACGCCAATAGTACAATCTCTTTCCATTCTTATCTGTTTTCCCGGTTCTCCGATAATGAGAACCACAGCAACCACAAATCAAAATATCTGTCAGTGCAAATTTCGAGCTATACCTTCCTTTTTCGGTTTGTGCCAAGTTTGATTTGCTTTTCTTGTTTGACCTGTTTGCAAACTCTACTTGTACAACATTGAAAGTGTCTCTATCAATTATCCCCGGATGATTATTAGATACCAAATATTTTGGCAGTTCTCCACGATTCAGTTTGATCTGTTTGTCAATGCAATTAGAAATGAATGTTTTTTGAAGAATTATATCTCCGACATATTTCTCATTTGTGAGAATATATCGTACTTCTTCTTTTTTCCAAAAGTCATGTCCACGGTACGTCTTGTATGGGCTTTCGGTCAAATACTTTGCGATTTGAGTAAGACTATAACCATCAAGAAACATTTGGTATATTCTTTTTACTGCTTCCGCTTCTTCCGGTACTACACTCGGTATTCCATTCTCACCTTTTCTGTATCCAAAGCAGTCGAAGTTAGTTCGGTAACTACCGTTCTTCATTCTCTGCTGAACACCCCACTTGACGTTGGCACTTATATTTTCACTCTCAGACTGTGCGATAACGCTGAACAAACCTATAAGCATTTCATTTTCTGCCTTGAGTGAATCGATAGCTTGTTCTTCAAAATAGACGCCGATTCCTTTTGCACGGAGCTTTCTTGTCCACATCAAACTATCTACGGTATTACGAGCAAAACGGGAAACCGATTTAGTAAGAATGAAATCGACCTTTCCTTTTTCGCAATCTCTCATTAAACGGAGAAAGTCTTTTCTCTTTGTAGTCGCAGTTCCCGTGATACCTTCATCAGCATATATTCCCGCAAAAGTCCAATTAGGATTTTTGGCTATTGCTTCCGTATAGTAGGCTATCTGAGCTTCATAACTGTTAAGCTGATCTTCAGAATCAGTAGACACACGGCAATATGCCGCTACTTTTTTCTTTACAAATTCGGTCGAGGTTCTTGAAAGAAGCGGATTAGCTTCTATCCTCGTAACAATTCGACTACTATTAGCCTGCATTTTCAGCCTCCGTATGCTTGGGGGTATTCGTCAGGGCAATGTCACCGATAAAATACACTGTAAATTCTCCCGTATGTCCCACGGTTATTTTCTTAACTGTTCTTTTAAGCAATGCTTCGTCAAGCTCACTCTGCTCGGTAAGCCGGTCATACTCCGAGGACAAGGCATTTAATACATGTTTGCCACCTCCCAATACACAACATTTGTATCGCTCGGAAGCACAGTCGAGTATCATTGTGGCAGCTCGATTGAAGTCAATTTCTGTTTGCTCAAGCAAGCGATTTACTTCATTGCTCTTTCGTATCACTTCAATACTTCCGATATATTCGGTATTTTTTACGTGAGCCGTTAGTAGGTTCGGTTCCCGTATTGCTCTATTGAGCACCGATAAGATACTCTCACATATCGTTCTGTCATCAAGATAAACAGAGCATTTACACTTACCTTTGCAAATCCATTTTTCGCGGGTTCGCCATTTATTGATTCGGCTGAATGTTTCTCCGCACTCCGCACAAAATAGCATATCTTTAACAGTTGCCATCAAAGGTGTCAAAACTGCTTTTTTACCTCCCTTCTCGGCTCGTATATTTTTCGCTAAGTTGAAATTGTTCGAATCAACGAGCCGAGGGAAGGTTTCATTGCCAAGATACCTTTTGTCTGCAAGGATACGGGAAACCATGTTTTTATTCCATACCTTTGTGTCCTCGAAGTATGTAACCTCTTGCTCGGTCAGGGCTTCGGCGATACCGAGCAAAGTTTTTCCGGAAAGATACATATTATAAATTGAAGAGATTATTTCGGCTTCACCGTTGTTCACAACATATCTACCACCCACAACTTCATATCCGAAAGGAATATTTCTTATCTTCATTATTATATAACCTCCGTTATTTCTTCATTGAGTATGATACCGCCTTTCAGTCTATACGAAACGGTACCATCTTCCTCAACGATTATCTTTTCGATAATAGCCCGAAAGATTTCTTCAGAAAAGTCGATCAGCGCCTTCGGGTTTTCTTCCAATTCTTCTTTCACATGAGAAAGGCTTTCAATAATGCTTTCTTCTTCGCAGTTCTGCAATAGCTTGAGTCGGCGGCTTCTGAGTTCTGTTAACCTGCCCCGCAGTCTATTTGTCTGCTCTATAAAAGATATCTCATCAAGAATACCTTTACTGCGAAAGTTCTCAAATCGACTGTTTTGCTCGGAAAGTCGCAATATCTCGCCGTCGATCTGATTGATTTCCGCATTACCTCTCGTTCTTTTGTTTTGTAATTCCGAAAAGTCAGCAATCGTCTTATCAAGGATTTCTTTTTCAAAAGTACGCAATTTGTTATAGGCTTTCACAAATCCTTTCTTGACCGCTTCTTCGGTCAAGTTAGGAGAGTCGCAGTCAAATCCGCTTATACTCTTTCTTGAACACACCCAATATACCACATCGTTTTGCACTCTTCTACGGTATGCCCACCCACAATGACTACATATAATCATATGAGAAAACAAATATCTTTTTCGAGTTTGAATTGTCTTGCTATTTCTGTCAGCCAATAATTGCTGAACTGCTTCAAAATCATTCCGAGAAATAATTGCCTCATGCGTATTTGAAATATAGAACTTATCTCTTTCACCTTTATTACGAATACAGCGAAGCGGTAACATCGGCGGCGTATAGTGTTTTTGTGTTAAACTGTCGCCGATATATTTCTCGTTTGTGAGGATATATCGAATAGCGGGGTTGTTCCATTGTCTGCCATCACCCTCAATCGCTTCTCGGTTCAGCTTGGCAGAGATACTGTTTATACCAAGTCCCGATAAGTACATATTGAATATTTTACGAACGATCTCAGCTTCTTCCGGAATGATTTCAAGATTTCCGTTTACAAGTCTGTACCCAAAAGGAGCGCAGTACGTTGTAAAGGTTCCGTTTTCCATCTTCATTCGGTAGGCACTTGACACACGAACCGAGCCTGCGAGTGCTTCGCTCTGTGCAAAGGCACTCTTTACATACAGTACCATTTCCGAGTTCATCGTTTTGGTATCTATATTATCGTTTTCAAAAACGACTGTCGTACCGCAGTCCTTTAGTGCTCGGATGCTTTCAATACATTCAAGTGAATTTCGGGCAAATCGAGAAACGCTCTTGCAAAACACTCTGTCGATACGACCGAGCTTTGCATCGCTCAAAAGCCTCTTAAACTCTTCTCTCTTGGACATTGCTGTTCCGGTAATTCCTTCGTCTGCATATATGTCCACGAGGATCATATCTTCTCTTGAACCTATATAATCCGAGTAGTATTTGACTTGTGCGAGAAAAGAGTTCTCTTGGTCATCGGAGTCCGTTGAAACACGGCAATATGCCGCTGCTTTTATCTTTTGGTCCTCGGTAGACAGTTCCGAAGAAGGTCTTATTATTTGTACTGTTCTTTGGGCATTCATGGTCTCGCCTCCCCTCTCGCTGATATTTTACCGCTATGCGGTAAAACGGACAAATGTGCAAATGGGTTCGCCGTACATTTGACAAAGTCAGATAAATATGTAACGGCTACGGTTTTTCCGTAGCCGCAAGACAATATGTCCGTTACAATGCTACGGGTTTACACCCCATAGATTCTGCATTGCGGCGGTTCAGTCTTTCAAGAACTTCCCTGCTTGCAATTCCGTCTCTTAACATACGACGGATGATATCAAGGGAAGAAAGGTAAATCATCTGCTTTCTCAAATCTTCGCTCATTCATTCACCTCAAAACTATATTTCCGGTATTGGTAAGTTGTTCATCAGCATCTCCCAGGTCAAGGCTCACATGAATAGCCGCCCCTATCTCCTTCATTTTTTCTTTCGGCACTCTGCCGATCTTCCTGATAAGTCTCGACTTATCTATCGTTCGTATTTGTTCAAGCAAGGCGAGTGAGTTTTTCTCAAGCTCTGCGTTGTCAAGCGGCACATGGGTAGGCAAGGCTCGTTTCTTGAAAAATCGACTTGTTACCGCTGTCACGATAACTGTCGGACTGTAATGGTTTCCAACATCATTTTGAATGATGATCACAGGGCGTTTTCCGCCCTGCTCCGAACCCTTATACGGATTGAGGTTTGCGAGGTAGATATCCCCGCGATAAATCTTTTCGTCTTTCATTTTGAATAGACCTCCTATGTTCTGCCGATCATCTCGGCTATGTACGGGGACCGCCGCCAACAGTCCCCAAGGAGGTATCAATCATGGGTCGGCTCGCACAAGATATATGCGAGGTAGCCCAAGGTATCTTCATCAATGGGTTTGTGCTGATTCAGCATCATACAATAATGAAGGAAATAGTAAATTGCTTCGATGTCGTCTCTCACCTCGACTTTTACATAGCTTCCCGTTAAGGGATGATGGAACTCGCAAGGCTCTCGACGAAACCAATTTACAAGGTTGCTGTTTTGGTCTGCAAAGCAATCTTCAACTGCAAGGCAGATGTCGTCTGCCATCTTCAAATGTCGTTTGGATTCTCTGCTCCCATCCGGGGAAAAGCAAGCGAGATTGAGATGCGCATGAATGGTTTTAATGCAGAGTGTAAAATCTCTGAGGGACATTAACTCTCTACCGCCCTTACATTCGGCAAGGATTTCTCTTACTGTTCTTTTCATAAAACTCCTTTGTAGCTAAGTATTTTGAAAAGTTGAATAGCCACTCCTTTCGGACTTCTCATCGGGAAGTCAGCTTCCCTTCGGAATGTGGTAAATAGAATATGTATCGGGATCATTCGGGAAGCGACCGCTATGTCCAATGCGGTCTGCTTTTCATCCCGAACTCCGTAACACACTCTATTTGTCCTCGACACCCCGAGTGTGATCGGCATAAGCCGATATGGGAAGTCATCAAGCGGTCGTGGTGCCCTCATTGGTAAAATACCAATACCACAGCTCCATAGGAATTTCACCTCCCCCGGGTACTCCGCAGGCAGCGCCTTTCGGCTACTGAAGTATCATTGTCCCTTGTAAATGTCATCGCCCTAACCTACGGCATTTTGAGGTTTTACTTCGTATAAGTTTTATCGCTCGCTCTCTTTCGGGAGGTCATGGCGCACCTACGATCTCGGCTAACTCCGCTACTCACGGACATCTTACAAGTAATGTGCTGGATGAATGGCTATTCAATTGTCAAGGTTCATTGAGGACTTTTTTCTTCCCTCACTATTCCGACAAAACTAAGGTGAAATATAAGGTTTTTCAGAAAAGTTTTTCATATATTTTTTGGAATGCCCTTTTTGCGGTTTTAAATCGCTGTGCAATGGATGACTGTGATACGTTTTCAAGCTCCGCAATTTGGCTTTGTGTAAGTTCATCAAAAAATACCATTTTAAGTAGTTCTGCATGCCTGGGCTTCATTTGCTTCAATACAAACCGAACTTTTTCTTCACGATTCATATCTGGTTTCTCATCGTTCGCCTTGTACTGATCGTATGTGGCAAAGATCATTCCTTCATAGTCCATCTGATCCAACGAAACGCAATGTCGCTCGGTCGCACGGTGCAGTGCGCATTCCTTTCTCTGCTCGTATTGGATTGCTTCAGCAACTTCCTTTAAAACCTCGACATTTTGCTCTTTTCCCTGCCCGTCTGTAAAAACTACATTGTATTTCTTTTCAACAATGATTCTGTAATCGTTTCCGTTTTTCATTTTCGTAATCTCCTTGAATTTTTGATTTTTGAATTTGCGGTTGAAATCAAAAATCCCGAGATTACGGGTATCGTGCTATGTAGGTCTGCCACACGGACAACATAAAAAACGCTCCTTTCAGATTTCTCTGTCGGGAGCGTTTGATGTTCGGAAATCATCTGCAGATAAGCAAAAAGCCACCGACAGACAGACTGATCCCACAGTTATCCCATGGGATGTTCTATCTATCGGTGGCTTCTACATGCTTGGCTTTTGCCAACTGGCTTTGCACACCAATTTCAAGGCGAGACCTGCAAGCACGACTTAACTTAGCACTGTTTCAGCCAGGCATGATGCGTCGTTCGCCGTATTCAGTTTTCAAATAACACGCCGCCTTGGGGCAACGCACTATGTCAGGCGGACCGTTCCTTTCGGTATGGTAATCAGCAGCAAATCCTGACGACGGTTCTTGTAGCTGCGCACAAACATAGTCAGGCAGCGACCGCACTCGAATTCCGTCAGTCCCTCCCGTTGATATCCAACGCTGAGTGTTCCGCAGTTCGGACAGTACATTTGTTTCGGAATCCAGTAGGAATCATTTCTTTCGTTTTTCACAATATTTCTCCTTGCGCCGGGGGCAACAGATACAAACGTCTGCGTCATTCCGCAAAATTTATCCTTGCCTTCTTTCATAACAAACTTCTGCAATTTCTTTTTCTTTTTTCGTGAATTGACTTGACAGGCTGAGTGTTTCAGTGTATAATATAAGTGCAATAGTGAGTGGTTATGATGATATTATACACCCGCGCTTGCGGTTTGTCAATAGGTTCAGACGAAATTGCGGGTGTTTTTTGAAAGGAAATTACGATGAATTTTGCACAGCGGCTGAAAAACGCGAGAGAAAACGCACATATTCTGCAAAAAGAGCTTTCGGAGCGTAGTGGGGTAGCTCTCCGCACCATACAGAACTGGGAAACCGGGGTTCGCCGTCCCTCCAATATTGAAAGTGTAACCAAGGTTGCCAAGGTACTCGGGGTATCCACCTCCGAGCTGATCGATTCCGAGGAGGAATTCGTGATTTCGGCAAACGAAAAATACGGTCCCCGCGGAAAAAAAGGTGCGGAAACCGTATTGACCGAGGTGCGCTCCCTGTTTGCCGGCGGTGAGATGAGCGAAGAGGATATGGATACCTTTATGCAGGCGATACAGGATGCATACTGGAAAGTGAAAGCGGAGAATCGGGAAAAGTATACGACAAAGAAGAATAAGCAGCGACATTCGCAATAAGACAGATACGATATAACACAGGGGGACTTTCATGACACGAATAACCGACGCAGTCCGAACAGCCAACCGTATCATGCGGAAATATGATGAGCGTGACCCGGAGCGGATTGCCCATTACGCCGGTATTATGATCCTGCCTCAGCCGTTTGTAAAACAGAAGGGTGCATACACGGTCATGATGCGGAAACCGATTATTTTTATCAAGCGCGACCTGCATCCTGCGATGCGCTCCATTGTGCTTGCGCACGAGCTTGGGCATCATTTCCTGCACAGACAAGAGGCGATGCAAAGCGGAGGCTTCCATGAATTCAACCTGTTTGATATGCAAAACAATCAGATGGAATATGAGGCAAATGTGTTTGCCGCACAGTTGAAGCTACCGGATGAAGATGTTTTGGAGTGCGTCTACAACGGATATGATATTGCCGCAACCGCGCGGGCATTGCATTCGGACATCAACCTTGTGGCTTTGAAAATAGCAGAACTGAACCGGAGGGGCTATCAGCTCCGAGAACAGGAATATCGAAACAAATTCCTGAAATCATAAGGCGGGAGGAAATGAAAATGCTGATGAACAGCAATGAATATTTGCAAATCATAGAAACGATAAAAGGTCAGATCAAAGGAGCGCAGTATCAGGCGGCACTCAATGTGAACCGAGAACTGATTATGCTCTATTACCATATAGGCAAAGTGATAAACGAACACAAGACATGGGGGAGTAAATTCATAGAGAATCTTGCCGCCGATATCCGTATTTCTTTCCCGAATGTCAAGGGTTATTCCGTGCGCAACCTCAAATACATGGCAAAATTCGCGGAGACTTATCCTGATGAAGCATTTGTGCAGACGGTGTCTGCACAAATTCCGTGGTCGCATAATACCGTTATTTTGGACAAGGTAAAAGATGCAGATCAGCGTGTGTGGTACATCCAAAAGACAACCGAAAACGGTTGGTCACACAATGTCCTGATTCATCAGATCGAAAGCGGTTTGTATGAACGCCAAGTCCTTGCCGGAAAAATTGCAAATTTTGAAAATCGGCTGGCTTCGCCGCAAAGTGAGCTTGCCTTGCAGACTATGAAAGACCCGTATATTTTCGATTTTATTCCTTTCAGCGAGGATATGGTGGAGCGCGACATCGAAAATGCCCTGGTCAAAGACATCACCAAGCTGCTATTGGAACTTGGCACAGGCTTTGCGTTTCTCGGAAATCAGTACCACATCAATGTCGGCGGAGATGATTTTTACATCGACCTGTTGTTCTATAACCTCAACCTGCGGTGCTATGTGGTTATCGAGTTGAAAACAGGGGAGTTCAAGCCGGAATACGCCGGGCAACTGAATTTCTATCTTTCTGCGGTTGACGGCATTCTCAAACGACCGGAGGACAATCCGTCCATCGGTTTGCTGCTCTGCAAGAGCAAAAACGACCTCGTTGCCGAATACGCGCTAAAGGATATGTCAAAGCCCATCGGAGTCAGCGAATATAAGATTACAAGCTGTCTGCCGGATGATCTCAGTAAACAGCTGCCGTCTGTTGAGGACATACAGAGAAGGATCAAGAGTTGATACCTTTGATTCCTGTCATAAAATCTTTCGATAGCAAACACCCTGCAAGCACTGCGCTCTTGCAGGGTGTTCATTGTTTGTGGCGCCATGTCATTGTTGAACGCCTTTTTCGGAAGATTGCGAAAAAAAGGACTATTCTCTTGGTAACTTCATCGGCAATCTTGACGCCATGATCTATATCTTACTGATCACAATAACCTCGTTAGTCGAAGTATTATATCCCATCGTTACAGGTCTGTCTTTGTATTCATCAACGTGAGGTGCCTTCCATCCCACATGAAAAACGCTCTTTGTGTCAATGGACAAAATATTATTTTCGACCTCAATTCTGATTGTAAAGAAAGCATTTGCACCAACAACATGTACTTCTCTTAAAACTGTCTCTGAAAAAGAATAATCCTCCGGTTTCTTAAACATTTTTTGTATTTTAAATAAGAAAAATGGGATAAAGAAATATACATAACCAATATCAATAATGAATATATTATTATCAATTTCACTGCAATTCCCCGGTACTCCCACAGGGCGGAAACTATAACAATGTTCAGAAATATCAGCAAAAAGAAATATCCGATTGTCACTAACCGTAAGTCATGCTTGTAGCATCGAACTTCCACTGAGTTATTGGCCTGTAATATCTCGCCCGGCTTGTGGTTCAGGTGCATGGTATCGTTTGTCTTTGCTGTGTAATCCCGATAATACTTTTGGGACTGTGTCAACTGGTACGGAATCTCTCCGTTTGCCTGGCACATCTCACAACAAGAGATTCAGCGTGACGCCGCTTTTCTGCATTTCTCTGTGGACGTACTCATAGTCCGGCATTTTATAGCCTCGCGGCTCCAGTGCCGACGGGAACAGAATCTCGACAAACTGTTTGTACGACATTTCGTCAGGTAAGGGAAAAGACAAGCCTTTCTCCTGTGCCAGCTGCAGCGTCTGAATGACGGTGGTTCGGGAGCATGCGCAGCTTTGTGCAATCTGCGTGTTGTTGAGTCCGAGGCTACTCAGCCTCAGAATCTCGTGGTAATTGGTCATGATGATGACATCCTTTGTTGGATTCACGCTTTCACGTGTACCCATATTTTACCGCAAAATTTATGACTGCTCAACCTGCGCGGGCTGGGTGTTCAACTCGCGCGGGCTCGCTGTACAGTTCAGCGCGGAATATTCAATTCGCTGATACCGATTGCGTCGGCGACCTTCTGCATAGATGGCGACTGATGGGATTCAAAGAAATAGTCCTCGACAAATGCCTGTATTTCCTTTATCGTTTCGGGGTTTCTTTTCCGTGATCCTACCATCTCACACCTCCGCACAGTTCAAACAGAATGTTGCATTCTATTTTCAAATATATTATATCATATTGCAAAGAAAAACAATAGGTCTTTTGTACACAAGAATGGGGCTGTCTCAAATTGATTCTTTTGAAAGCACCCTTGTAAAATTTCAACAAAAAGCACTTGCCAAGGTGATAGGCAAGTGCTTTTTGTGTAGGTTGTCAAGTAAATGGAAATTATTCCCAAACTTGAGACAGCCCTGCTCTTATCAAAGTTATTTTTGATTATTAATAATCTGCATTGGGGTCTTTCTCGCCAGCAACATAATCGGTATTGATAAAGCGGATAGTGTGAACAAGACAGTTAGTGATGAAATTACTATCAAGTGAGGAATGTTAATAACTATAATGTTAAATGGGTTTTCAACTAATGTTTTTGAAAATTCTATATTGCCATAAGCAGCAAAAGCAACCAACCCAACCATTGATAATACCAACGATAACAAACTAATGAACATTGCTTCAACAACAAAAATATTCAATGTATCTCTCTTTCGAACCCCTAAAGAACGTAGGATTCCGATTGTTCTTGTGTTTGAAGATATACTATTGCTAACATATGAAAGTAACATAAACAAGGCAATGATAACAAGAATTATTGCCACTGTCTTTAGTACATTAATAAAGCTTTGAATTGTATTTTGAAAATTATAAATTTGTGATATTGAAGGTTCATCTATTAACACATTGTTGTCGCCACAGAAGGCAACAATTTTGTCTATGGAATAATTTTCATTATTCAAAATATAATATGTGTGGAAATACAAGTCATAATAATCGGCCGATAATTTGTTGTGAACATCTTCAGTCAACAAAACATCACATTCCAATCCTTTATGTTCATTTTTGTACTCGAACACTCCAACAATTGTTATTTCGTTAAAATAGTCAAATAAGTTCAAGGAATCAAAGTAATAACCATCGTATTTCTGCGCATAAATATCAATAAAGCTATATGCTTTTGCATTAAAATCCGATTTTTCATTTTCGCTTGTGCCGGTATTTATTCCACTTTGTTTATTCATATAAATTGTATACAGATCCTTAGAAACAAGAGCCTCATTACTATGTTGAGGAGTTCTACCAGCAACTATTTCAATTTCAGCATTTTGATCTACTTCGCCGTAGCTCAATCCTGAACTGTCTAAAAAATAAGTTATTTCTCTGTCAGAATAAAAGAAATTAGAATAATTAATCAGCAAATAATCATTAACCGTTTTGTATTCATCCAGAAATCCTTCATTCAACAGCATGATATTGTATTCTTTGTTGTAATGATGTAATGTATATTCTACATCTTGCTGCATTTCTAATTTACTTTCCAATCCATACATTCTGTAATCGGTCTTAACAATACCGACTATTTTCACCATCATATTGCCAATATACAATAAATTATTGACCGCTTCTTCATTCGACAAAAATAGTTGTTTGGCAAGATAATCTGTAATAAGAACTTCGTTTGCGGCTTGGGTATATCTACCGACAGATAATACATATCTATTTTCATATATCGGTGTTGAAAAAATACAATTGATTTCTCTTCCCACACGATTATTATCCGCAGATCTTATCGGAAGCTTTGTGGTCACTCCAATCAAATCTTCACTGTTATAATTTTTATTGAGTAAATTATAAAAAAACTTTCCGCCAAAAACTTTTTTACTGTGTTCTTTAAAAAATGAATCCTCATATGATGCTTGTTTGTAAAAAGTTATTCCGTTTTGTGGATACTCCCGAAGATATTGTGTTATAACGGTACTGCTATTGTAATCAGAAATATAAATAAACAATTCCATTAACAGTAAGGTAAGAACGCATACAATTAACGTAAATGAGAGTCTTATCGCTTTATTGGTCATTAGATGTAATGAAAATCTAAATGTATTTCTGAAAGAGAGTTTTTTGGGTAAGCGTCTTTTTTGAGTAAAGAAATCACGATCGTCAACGCGATTGATAATTTCTTCTGAATTTCTTATACAATTATTACCAATTTCCTTTATTTCACCATCCGCTATTCTAATGATCATATCCGCATATCTGCTACATAATTCTTCATCATGAGAAACGACAACAACAAGTTTATTGTTGGATATTTTCTTAAGCAATTCCATTATCTGAGAACCTGTTTGCGTATCAAGATTCCCTGTCGGTTCATCCGCTAATATTATTTGTGGCGATTTAATTATGGCTCTCGCAATGGCTACACGTTGTTTTTGTCCGCCACTCAGCTCATTTATTTTCACATCTCCCAAACCATTCAACCCAACATAAGAAAGCAATTTATTAGAATAGTCATGAGAAGCGTTCTCGCAAAATTTTTTTTGGATATTTAATGGAAATTCAATGTTTTCAAAAACACTCATATGTTCAAACAAATTGAAATATTGAAAAATCATGCCTATGTGAGTATTGCGAAAATCATCCATGTCACTTTCAGTAGCGTGAGAATAGCTAAAGTCGTCAACTATAATATCTCCTTCTTGAAAGTTATCAATGCCCGAAATGATATTGAGAAGCGTAGTTTTCCCACTCCCGCTCTTTCCATGAATACAAATTAGCCCTATATTAGGTAAAGCCAGACTTACATTATTTACTGCTATTACATCTCTGCTCTCTGTTCTGTATATTTTTTTTACATTCTTAAGTTCAACCATGCCAATCTACACCTTTCTATTATTCGGTATAAAGCATTTGACAATTCTGCGATATCACAAACGGCAAAGAGCCATGATAACACAACTCTTTGCCTTCATAGCATTACGCATTATCCGAATAAATACGTTTAAGATATGCGAAAATGATTTGACCTAAATAATCCGAATTTGCCTCGTATATATCATAGTCTCCGGTTGTCCACATTCCTTCATTTACAACAACCGAAGTCCTATTGGCAACATGTCTCACTCCAAAACCACATGAATCTGGTTGTAGTTCGTTTTGATAAAAGCCTCGGGCTAAGAAGTCTTCCAAATATCTTGTGCCAAAATAGTAAAAATGATATTCGCCATCTACTACATATCTGTATAAGATATCAATGTCCTCACCGCTCAAAGTAGCATTACCAAAAAGATCATTAATGATTATTACCTTGTGTAAATACGAATCAGAACTATCAAGTGTCTCATCGGAAATGACAGATACTTGTCGAAACACAGCTTTTTTTCTTAAATTACAATCATCGCCATAAATAATGAGATCTGTAGGAAATGAAGTAATCGACATCTCAATCTGCTTATCGTAAGAATCCATAACATCATCCGGCGATTTAACACTAAGTGCTATACTTAACATCACAACTCCGAAAATTGTTAATATCACGGCAATTGTAATGCCAATCACAAACAATAGTTTATTTCTTTTTAACATACAATAATCACCATATGCTTCAATACAGTACAGTGTGTGTAATATCACATGTTACAGCAGATGAGTAGTCATCCTCTGTTGAAACAAACTTAGAAGTGATATATAACTTCTGATCATATACATCATCCGTTCCATATAGCCTCTCTATCACAATATAATAATCTGTTCCTTCTAGTATATACTGCTTATATGACTCCGACATGCTGGCTTTATATTCTTGAAAATTATACACCATATCCAATCCATAAGCTCTACTCGAATTGTCAACCACATTACATACACAATCATCATAAGTGATAGAATTGCTTTGACCAACATTAAACCCGGCAATTTTAAATCCTACATCTGTACCGACAGTGACCTGACGCCTTGCGTCATCAGCTGTAGTAGAATATGCCCTAGAGTTCAACTTCATTCCCGATACGTTAGGAATATCAACGCTTACAGATGACACACCAAAATCATATACTTTAGTTGTTGTCCAAAATAGTATCTTCTTGGGCAGTTCAATAGTATTCCCTTCGGTTCTCATTTTCAAGCCAAGCAAATCCATTCTTTGACCGGCACTATAAATGTGATTTGTTTTTGCATAGTAAACATCATAATATGTAATTCCAACCATTTTACCATCATAGTTACATTTAAAACTTTTTTCGATAACATATGTTTCTTTCACGTATCTATCAAGGTCAACTTCAAACGAAAGATCTTCTGCAAAATCTGAAAATCCATTACTATCTTGATCTTTAGGTGTCATCGCAAATGTTGATAGCGTGGACGATATCAACACAACTATGACAGTCAAAAGGCATGTTAATCCTTTAATTACTTTTTTCATATTGTTCTCCAATCCTCCCATATGTGTCAGTACTCATAATCACGCATACTGACACATAATGGTGTATTTGTTCAAAGTTATAATCTAATATTATAACAAGAAGCGTGCTTCAGCAATGTTTCAAAATCCTTTATATCGTATGTTACCAAGGAAAATATGAGTTAATATGTATAATAAACATAATTCAAATTTTCGGTTGCAGTAGCTGATCCGGGAACCAAGTCTACAGAAGTGTTACCAAACGGATTAGCTCGTACATAATAACCGCTAAAAACAACCTTGTAAGAACTATTGTGACTATATTCTTCCATAACACTCGGTAATCCGTAGTACGAAACACCTGTGTAAAATGAACATTGATTATATGCTAAATTTTGTTGTTCTTGCGTACTAGTCTCGTATGCCAGGTCTTTGAAGTTGAACCTAACGTTAAAATAATCCTCAATTTTTGTAGAATTGTATGTCGACGCAACACCTTCAGTAGTAGAATACGAGACAGTACCAGAGCCAGAACCGCCAAATTCAATATCCTTGATTGAAAAACTTTTGTCATAACCAATAGTCCATCCTTGTGTAACCACCGTTTTTGCATCGATTGCTGGAGAAGTGGCAAAATAATCGCATATTCTTTGGCCATCCTCTAATCCTTCATGCATCTCAACATAATCAATTTGAAATCTCAATGTTGAAGTTTGGTCAATCCATAAAAAGTAGTTATATGTTACTTTTACTTCGCTCGGTTCTGCAATAGCTCTAGTCATTTGTGTAAACTTACTGTATTGGTTGAGATAAGAAGTTTTTTCTCTACAAGCACATGTCTGATAATAAACAACACCTGCAAGATCACTATTATACATAGCAGTAGAGCTACGTTCGTTTATCCAACAATATGAATCATAATTTGTTTGCTCAACTTCAAAACCTAACTCTTCTGCGATACTCCAAGATGCCGCATTAGCAGCAATAGTGCTCGAAAAGATGAAACCAAGAGTAAAAAGCAACGAAAAGACATATTTAAATTTCTTCATAGCAGTATTCCTTTATCAAAATCAATTAAATTCTATTTTTGACCGCACAGAGGCAGGCCTCTGTGCGGTCGCTTGCAAGCGACCGTTTTCCGTTTTCAATCCATAAATGAGCAAAAGTAATTAAAATGCCATTCGGTAATCCTTGTCCCTGAATTTTCCGGAGTCGTATTAAACCCATAACAATGGATTCCGTAAGCAATGTTTCCTGAAGTATATATCGGGGAACCGCTTTGCCCTCCAGTTGTATCAATCACATTATAATACAACTTATTGGTGGCGCAACGAGTTATCTTGTCCGACATTTTATATTGGTAATAGCGATATTCTCCCGGATACCCCGAAATTGTCACATCGGTTCCCGTCAAATCACTTGCACTCCATCCAATGCCAAACCATCCCGTCTTATCGCCAATCGGATCTTCAAGTTCAATTAAGGCCCAATCATGTTGTTCATCCTCGGTGCTAACCCATTCAGAAGCTGTGCGCAAATGGGAAGATTCCGTTGTGCCATATGGATTATTCCAAAATCCATACCCATCTTTTCCAGGCCATACTTTAATGTTTTTGGCCCATCCTCCATTTTCACTGCTATAGACACAATGTCCTGCTGTCAATGCGAGGTCATCATATATCATAAAGGCTGTGCCCATTCCGGTAGAACCATCGGGCCAATCAATTTCTATGTAGCAAATAGCTGAATACGGCATAGCTTCAGTATTATCCACTTTAATTCGGTTATCTTTCCCAATAAGACTGCTCGGATTGACAATTTCATCTCCGAATGTATAATGAGATTCATTCATGTTTGGAAACCACGCCTCAGTAGAAGATCCAGACAAATTCGCCGCCAAAGATCCCCATTCTGATTGGGCTTCAACCACATCATTGGAAAATGATACCTCACCGGTTCTCATATTCTTTGTTGCAACTGCCTCAGATATGCTACTTGAAAAAATCGAATAAGACTCACCACAGATTTTCAGATTTTCCGCCGCGCTTGCAGAAACAGATGCCATGCATATCAAACAAATCACAAGGCATAAAGACAGTATTTTCTTCATAATATGTTCCTTTCTTTTGTTCAATCTATATTCGCATCTTTATGTATGCGAATAAGTCATACCTCGCTTTCATACTGCAATATTATTTGTTCATTAACTTATATTATGACCATCTATCATCACCTCCTTTTGCCCTAAATCAAACCGCATCGTTAATTTCGTTCACTCCTTTCTAAAAAAGTAATTGCAAATTCACTGCGCAACTACCGCAAACAAGCAATTCAATAATCAGTCAGTTTCTTGCAGAATCAGATTAACGCTTTCAAATTTGAGATTAGAACAATTTGTTATAGACTTTTTCAAAGAATCAACGACAAGCTCTCTATTAGATTCATCTATATAATCGTTCAAATTCTCAGAAACAATGATATTTAAGACAAGTACGCTATTACCACCGTATTCATACACAGTCTTTCCGTCATAAGTCAATACACTCTCCACACCGTCGCTTATCACTTCACACTTAATCAAAGAGACTACTTCGCCTATATTGTTTAAGTGCTTCCATGTCAAGAAAACATTTTGGGGGCTACTCGGCAATTTAACCCTTTTCCGCTCAATCTTGCTATTATCAACATAATAAATCCATATGTTACTGTCGGGAATGAATATCTCCTTTCCGCTTTCACCGACATAACTATAATTCAAATTATATTTGGTGGGAATATATGGAATGGTGATTGCCGAAAGAACAATCGCAAAGAACAAACAAGCAGCAACAACCGACCATCTCAGCACATTCACTTTCTTTTTAATCTTAGCTTTATTTCTGATTTTTTCTTTCTTTTCTAAATGCTTCGCCAATATATCCGCATCAAGATAGCTGATGGCATCAATAATAAGATAATTGTTCATATATAAACATCATTCCATTCAAGATATAATTTCAAACTATGCTTGATCTTATCTATTTCTCGATAAACGGTAGGCACCGAAATCGAAAGATCTGTGGCAATAGTCTCAACTGATTCTGCCAAATAAAAGCGGTCAATAAATATATACCGTTGTCGGTCTGATAGCTCCCTCACGTAGTTGTTGATTATTTTTCCAACCTCCGCCATTTCATACTTTACTGCAACCGAGTCGTCACCATGTAACGTACCATTCACATCTTCCATAGAAATAGTAAGCTCGGACGGTATGCGTTTCTTGCTTGCTTTTTCCTTGTATCGATTGATTGCTATGCGTCGCATAATCTGCGTGATAAAAGCCGGAAACACAGTAGGTCTTGTCGGTGGAATCGCGTTCCACACGCCAAGATATGTATCGTTTTGGCATTCCTCGCAATCCAAGCGTTCATGAAGAATATTGTAAGCAATTCTGAAAAGAAACTGCCCATATTTTTTATCTGTTTCTTGTATTGCTTTTTCTTCTCTCCGCCAGTACAATTCGATTATCTGCTCGTCAGCAATAATCTCCTGCTGTTCCGTACTTTTACTCATGTTGCCTCCCTTTTTTCAGTTCTAAAAGCGCCTTCATAAACGTATGTCAAGAATTTTCTGAATTTTTCTCACGTTTGCCAATGTTTTTCAATTTTTTTTGGAATATTTTTTCTAAATCGAGTAGGAGGCTACCCATTCGTTGAGTAGCGCCTCTCACACCACCGTGCGTACCGTTCGGTACACGGCGGTTCAATCATATTGAGTGCATAAACAACTTGTACGCTTCGGATATCAATATAACCCACGAAGTTTGTAGTAGATGTGAATGTCCCGTTCCTCGGGATCGTCCACGATATAGCGGTCGCCGATGACGATTTTCTCAATCAGCCGCACCAGTGTCGGACGATCCAGTTCTTCGAGTAGGGCGTAGTCCTGCATCATATTCAGCCATGTGTCCGCGGATTTCTCGTTCTCTCGGCTGGCGGCAAGCTGCTCGGTCAACTCCTTACGGCGATCCTGCTTTTCTCGGCGTTCGGCTTCATACTGATTGAGCAGTTGGATGCAGACGCTCTCCGGTACATGTCCCAGCTCCTTGTCCTCATAGGCAGACATGATTAACCTGTCCAGCTCCGGCAATCGCTTGGAAATAGCGTTTACCTTCGCTTGTAGCGCCCTAGTGCGTTCCATGCTAACAGACCTGTTCTCTTGCCAAAAGCAACGCTCGTAGCGTTTCACGATCATTCTGCGCCCACATTGCCTTACAGTGAATATCTATGAATCAGCGTTTTCTGGTTGATGTAGTGGGACGCACAGGCATTTTTGCCGCCGGACGCATAGCGGTTGCAAACATAGGCTTTGTATTCCGGTTCTTTCTCCGAAACTTTCTTGCGATAGTCACGCATATCTTACTCGTCTTCGTTGTAGGCTTCCGTCAAGCCGTCCGCGATTGCCTGCTCCCATGTGGTACCATACGGCGCGCCGCCAGAGGTATATCCGGCAATGAAATAAAAACTCTCGTCTTGGATTTCACCAAAGCACCTTCCAATGCCGAGCCTTTTGTTCGGTTCTCCCGCCGGCTTCACCTCTTTTTTGTCATCATACCGTATAACCGGACACTGCTTGACCTTGCCGCGTACAGTCCGCCGTTCAAGGCAGAATTTCATGTCGGTAGTCCGCTCAAAAAATCCGGCGCCCTTCTTCCAGCTGACACCGCACTTGCAGTGCTGAAGCCCAATGAACTGCTGTTTCATCTTTCTGCCGCAGTTCGTGCAGATTTTATTTGACGCTCCCATATGCGTTGCCGCCTTTCTTTGTTTTCAAAATAATTCTACCATATTTCCGCCTGTTTTTCAAGGTAAAATGCCTATGACAGCAGTCCCTCCCACAGTTCTTTGTTCCTGTCGGAGAGCAGTTCGTCAAGCTGTTTTCGTTGCTTCTCATCCAAGCCGTATTTCTCTGCCGCTTCTGCCGCGGTTAAAGGAATCGTATCAACATACAAATAGGTTTTCACGACTTCATACTCGACAGGAACAACGCTCCCATCATCTTGTGTTTCAATACGCGTTTCTTTCACAGTGATCTGTTTCGTGTGAATATCCATGCGATTCAGGCTGTGGAAAACCTCTTTCAGACCTTTCGCTTTCTTTTCATCAAAGGTCACAACATCTTCTGTCCGATTCGTCTTGATGGCATATACAGCGATAGCAAGACTCCATTCGCACGGTTCACCCGTTACAAAGCACAGGTCATGGTCATACTGGCTCTTTATCTCCGCAATCTTTGCTTCGTATTCGGCATTTGCTTCGCGCACTGTCTGCATAATAGTAATCCCGTTTTCGCTGTTCGGATTCGGCGCAAAGATACCAAACACCGAGCCGACCACGAGTCCGATCATACAAATCAGGAGAATGACCACAACCGCAACCCAACCGCCTGCGGCGATAGCGGCTACAATGCCCTTCACTGCGGCAACTGTTGCTTTTACGGCGGCAACAATTGCTTTCGCCGCCACCTTAACAAATTTCACAGTTGCCTGCGCCGCCGCTTTTGCCGCCTGAGCCGCCTTCTGTGCGGCTTTTGCAGTTGCTTTTGCCGCTGTCTTGGCGGTTTTCGCCGTGTCCTTAGCCGCTTTTTCCGTGGTCTTTACCGTATACTTCGTAGTCTTTGCCGCACCTTTGGCAGTTTGCGACGTGACTTTCGTGGTAGTCTGTACCGCTTTACTTCCACCCTTTGCCACAGTCTTTGGTGCCTCAAGCAAAGTAGTTTGTTTGGGAGCCGGAAGCTCTTTTGGCTTCGGTGCTTCGACCTTAATTTTTTTCGGTCTGTTTCTCCATTTTTGAATATTACGGCGTGTTTCTCTGACACCCCATCTGCCAACTCTATCACCGGCACGAACGGCAAGATGCGCCGTTCCGCTCTCGTATGCTTCAAGACGATTTCCCGCATATTCGCTCTCCGAGCTTTCTCCCGACGAAATCGTGTCATTTATCTCTTGCTTCGCTTGATCCACACCGTTCCTTGTCTTTGCGGCAAGGTTCTGCACACGGTCAAATGTCTTAACCGTGTGCAGGGATTCTCTTGTCTTAATATCTGCCATCAGGCTTCACCGGGTTTCGTGGACATCAGCTTGTAAAGCATGGTATCCTTCGGCACTCTATTGACAAAAGGAACGAGAGCACTGCCGATCTTCACAAGTCCGTGCCCTGCTTCCACACCCGTGATATAGGACATTTGCAAATCGGAGATACCCATGAGATCAGCCAGTTCTGCTCTGTCAGTTGCCGCCTGATTGAGCATGACAACAAGCTCGGAGTTTGCAAGCATGGTTCTTGCGGTGTGCGACTGTAGCAAATCTTCAACATTTTGAGTTATTCCCGTGATGAAAGCTCCGTACTTACGCACACGCTTCCACAGGGCAAATAGGAAGTTTGCAGAATATTCGTGCTTGAAAAGCAGATAGATCTCGTCAATGAAGATATAGGTCTTGCGACCTTTTGCTTTGTTCGCCGTAATACGGTTGAGGATATTATCGAGAACTACAAGCATCCCGATAGGCATAAGCTGCTTGCCGAGGTCGTGAATATCATAACAGATAAGTCGATTCTCGGTGTCCACATTCGTTTCATTTGCAAAGGTATCAAGCGAACCGCTTGTAAAGAGTTCAAGCGACAGTGCAATATCCTTGGCTTCCGGTTCGGGCTGTGCCTTGAGCATAGCATTGAAGTCCTGGAGCGTTGGAGCGTTCCCGGTAAAGCCTCGGAGCATATAGTCGTTAAGGACATTTGCGGTACATCGGTCGATGAGCGATTTCTGCTTCGGTCCAAGACCTGCAACCGCCTGCTCACAGAGCGAGAGCATAAACTCCGACTTGAGAGTTACGGGATTCTGCCCGTCGGCATAGTCCATATTGATGTCCATCGCATTGATATGATGAGAGCTTGTCGCCGAGATTTCAATCGTCTCTCCACCGAACGCATCACAGATCTTGCCGTACTCCTTTTCGGGGTCGATAATGATAATATCCGCGTTTTTGTCGGCAAGGAACAGATTGATAACCTCCTGCTTTGCAAGCAACGACTTACCCGAACCCGAAACACCCGTAATGAACGAGTTTCCGTTGAGCAGTTCATTTCTGTTGATCATAATCATATTTTTACTGATGGCGTTATTGGCAAAGTATATGCCATCGTTATGGCATACCTCCTGAACTCTGAACGGCATAAATACCGCGAGCGATTCGGTAGTCAGCGTTCTTCGCATCGTCAGTTTGGGAGCACCGTAAGGAAGAACGGTATTCAATCCCTCAAGCTGTTGCCAACGCAGGATATTCAAGGAACACAGGTTCTTCCTCGCACATTGACGGATGGATTCGGTATCGGCATCCAGCTTCTCCTTGGTATCTGCCGTATGCACGATGGTAATGAGTGCGGGAATCATTCGCTGATCTCTTGCAACCAGATCATTGAGAAATTCCCTGCTCTCGTTTCTCTGACGCTCCATATCATAAGGAATTGTTGCCGAGAAGTTGTTGTTTTGGTTCTGCTTTCTCTGCCAATTAGAGATATTCGTCTCAACGGCAAGGAGCTTGTTTTCGCTCTGCCGGATAGCCTGGTCGGTGGTGATGGGACTTGCATCAATGGAAAGCATAAGACCTCTGTCGATGTCGGTAAGCTCTGCCATAAAGCTGTCCTTAATAAAGTTTGCGTAATCACGCAGGTACATCACTCTGCCGTATCTTCCGTCCACCTTGAAGTAGTCGGAACGAAACTCAAAGCTGTCGGGAGCGATGGCATCCTTGAAGCTATACCCTCGCCGGTCGTAAAGACTTGCATCGAAGTGAAAATCTTCTTCACTTCCGTAATGGAAGAAATCGAAGAAGATACGGAGCTTTTCTTCTCGCTCCACTTCCTCAATGCGAGAGCCGAGAGAAGCAAACAATGAGGAAAATTCTGCTCCAACTCTGCTGAAATAGCTCCGTGCTTCCTCCGGACTGCCCTTTTCGATAGTGACAGTCAGGTATTTGTCTTGAATGATACCGTTAGACTGACCGACATTCTCGGTTAGAATGTGGTTATACTCGGCTCTGTATCTGTCAAGCATATCCCCCTGAAGCTCAAGCAGGCTGTGCTTCTCAAACTTCTGTCGGTTCATACGGCGGTTGTTGATTGTGAGCTTGGTATCTGCCTGCGTGTCAAAAGAGTTGAGTATCTGCGAATAGGCAAGAAACATTCCCTCTTTATCCTCTCTTGATGCCGTTGCATAATTGATGTCGGTAAAGCGATAAGTTTTGGAATAGAGGTTCCTGCCCACAAGGCAGATACCGTCCTCATAAATATCCTGCAAAGGGATAGCCTGCTCTACCGTTGCCGGCACTGCATCCTCGGGGATGCTTTTCTTTTTGTTTGTAAAAATACTCACGCTTTTTCTCCCTTCTTAATGAGTTTGTTTTCGCCCTTAAAGACAAGCTTCCGGGGCATGAGTATTTCGCTTCTTATCCATGCCTTTGCGATCTTCTCTGCGGTCATTCCGTTATACTTGATGAAGCCGAGACCCGCAAAGGGTGCGGCTCCTAGCATACATACCCAAGATAAGGTTTCTGTACCCATAAAAGAACGGCAACCGAAATAAATTCCGACTGCCGAAGCACATGCAAGAACAGCGAAAATGAACTGTCTTACGGATAGACCGAAAAACATTGTTTCGTTGTATTCTTTGATTTCTTGATTGATCTTGATTTCCATAGTATCTCCTTATACACCCATCATTTTGTTTACAACTTGGTCGGACAGCTTGATGGTGCCGACGAGCACAAGCATATTAAAGAGTATCTCGCCGATATACGACCACACCTGAGAGATTGCCGAAGCACTTGCATTGACCGATGGCATTGTCGTCGCAAATTTGGAGTAAATGATACACGCAAGTACGATGATGGCACCCTCAAGACATACTGCTATGAAGGACTTTATGAAGCTCTTACCGACCTGACTTGTTTCCTCGCCGGCAAAGCTCGACAAAGGCACCGGGGCAATAGCCACGTACATATAGAGCTTAAAGAATCGCCCGTAAACGGTCAGAATCATTATGAACGAGAGTACCCATACAAGTAAACTGCCTATAAGAGTTACAGCCCACAAGGGTATGCTTTCCCAAAAGCCGCAATCCTCTATAGTCTGTACCATACTCGGCGGTATGACCATGCCGCCATTACCCGTTACACCCGATGATACCATGATTTTTGAGATGATGCCTTGCACGACCTTAAATACTGCAAGCATCAAATCAATTCCCCATGTTACCGCCGCTTTTGCAAGAACAAAGCGAATGAATAGCTTGAGAGCTTGTTCGGGTCGCTTTATCTCTTGCATGGAATTATAGTGCTTCATTATGCCCATCAGGAAGAACAGTACCAATAAAGCATAGCCGATAGCTTTGAGTGCTCCATTGATGCCCACCATTACATTCCAAATAGCACCGCCCTTAAATTCTTCCGGCGACTGCGAAAGCAGCCTCCATATCTCAGCGAATTTGTCGTTCCAAGTGTCAATCGCATTTTGGATGTTTTCTACTACCCAATTATTTGACACTTAATCACCTTCTCTCTTGGTGGTTTTCTTAACCGGTGATAAGTGTCAGAAGTAGGGTAAGCCCCCGGCGCCTTACCGCATTACTACGGCAGGTTTCCAAGAACTCCCCTCCGAACCGGACTTACACCTCTCAGCGTATCCGGCTCTCCAGAAATCAGTCTAATTTTCCAGCGTGTAACAAATCATGACAGGCGGTACACAAAACCATCGTCTTGCGTCTGCGCCCAATCATTGCCCTTTCCCATAGGGCTTTTCCCTTCAAGTCCTTCAATCTGCGTACATGATGAACCTCCAAGTCCACATTTTCCGCTTCGCACCACTCACATTTTCGTGCTTTCAATCTTTGAATCAAACTGCAAGGGCTGGTACGAAAATAGCTTTTGGCTTGTGTATCAAATTCGCCTGTTGCAACCTCCGTCTGTCTCCGAAAACCATCGTTATAGAACAACGCCGTTTTTATTCCGGATTTTGTCTCATAGCAGATTCCAAAATCCTTTCCAATGCGGTATTTTTCTCTGATCTTTTTGACTTTTGTATGGTATTTCGCAGCAAGCGTCTTATACATACTGTATTTCATCATATAACCAAACGAATCCAATACGGTTGCATTATTGGCAATTTTGTAGTAATTGTATAAGCCTCGGATTTCAGCATTGTACTGACGCAGAATCTCCAAATCATCCAGATGGAGTAATTGTTTTCTTTGAATGGACGTCCAAACCTCCTTCCCGGTCACCACGTCACGGGTGATTTTCATTGCCTGATATGAAAACAGCTTATTCATCCACTTTTCTTTTGGCACATACAACATAATCTGCCCATTCATGACACGTCTTGTCTTGCTACGTGCCCCATTTCTTGGAGTCAAATCATCGCATACGAAAATTTCATATCCCAGAAAGTGAGCTTTATCCCTTTTGGCGTGGGTAATCAGTGTTTTTTCTTCTGACATATCCAGATGAAGATTCTCCTTCAAGAACGCACCAATTTTATTTTTAATTTCCAGTGCGTCTTGTTGAGAACCGATTACACCAACCAGAAAATCATCCGCATACCGAACATACACCAACCTTCTGAAATTTTTATCCATTGAATCAGATGCCGGTACACTCATCATTTTGGCACGGGCTTCTTTCATTTCCGCTACCGCCGCGTGCTTCTCTTCAGGGGAAAAATTATCCCATCTGCTTTTGCCATATTTGCGGTCTCGAAGGTATTGCATATGCCCCACCTGTTTTTGGTATTCAGCAGTCCGTTTCCGAACCTTTCCGTTGTGAAATTCAGCAGAAAGCCCTTCCATGAAGCAGTCCAATTCATGAAGATAGATATTTGCCAAAATCGGACTGATGATCGAGCCTTGCGGCGTGCCGGAATAGGTGTTATGGTAAACCCAGTTTTCCATATATCCAGCTTTCAGAAATTTCCATATCAGACTAATGAAATATTCATCCTTGATTCTGCGACGTAGCAGATTGATTAAAACGGCGTGATCTACATTATCAAAACAGCCTTTTATATCGCCTTCAATAAACCATTTCGTCCCGATGAACTTATGCTTGACTTCCATTAATGCCGTGTGGCAGCTACGGTTCGGTCGAAATCCGTGAGAATGGCAGGAAAAGCTTTTCTCATAGATACTTTCCAGTATCATGCGAACGACCTCTTGTAGCAGTTTATCATCAAAGGACGGAATACCCAACGGACGCATCTTCTGAGGATTGTTGTTTTTCCGAATATACATTCTGCGTGCCGGGTTGGGATGGTAGCTGTGATCTTTGAGCGATGCAATCAGGCATTCGATACGCTTTATGCTCATGCCATCGATGGTTTTTCTGTCGCTTCCCTCCGTCATGTTGCCTTCCTTCGCATATATATTTTGGTATGCGAGGTAGTACAGTTCCGGATTATATAGGTTGCGATAAAGTCTTTGGAAGGAATATTCTTTGTTACATGCTTTAAGTTTCAGACTTTTCAATACATTTTGTGGATTTCTCATGATGCCTCACGCACCTTTCCATAATTTTGTATTTTTTGATTTCTTGCCGCCCTTCGCCATGTGCAAAGCTTTCCTCTGCTCGGACTACTATGACGGCTCCGTTGCCATGCCGGATATTCAGCGGCTTTCCGCATAGCCCTTCCGGGCATTTCGGTTTAGGCAATCTCCGTTTAGACTTGTTTGAATATAGCTTATTGTGATATCGGAGTGGGGTTTTCGTCCTTTACACATTTATCATGGTTGGTCGCTGTGGGTATATCGCAATGCGCAAAGAAATCATACTCATTGCCACAGCGCACGGCTTCTCAATCATCCTTCGCCGTTGACTCGCCTATGCCACCTTGGACTGCCCTTTAAGCAATTCAGCTTTCATCCTCATTCACAATTTTTCATCTTGCCGTTCAGTCGTGGGTAGATGATTTCCCCAACTTACGACTTTCCCAACGGAGCTTTCTCCGATGATACCTTTACACCGCTGTCCTGCCATAGACAGAATTCATTACAAGTCCATACTGATTTACATCAGCACATTACGGACGCACTCTCTTTTGCAAAAGTAATTACAACACCGCCCGCAAGCGTCAAAAAGCCGTTGGCTCTCTGAGACGGGTCATGAGACTTGAGAGAAAGACCAATCTGCACCACTGCAAAGCCAAGCATGATCATACCGACTGCACGGACAAGTCCAAACATGAAGTCGGAGAGATTATTTACAACGGTAATGGGGTCATCCTCTGCCGCAAAGCAGGTTACGGTGCAGAGTGTCATCATGGTAATCATCATAACGACGGAAATCCAAATCGACAGCGCTCTCTTTGCCTTCTTCGGCATGGGCTTCTTGATATTCTTTGTGTTCTTCATTCTTTTTTCTCCTTTTCTGAATCTTTTTTGATTTTTTCAAGGTGCATGGCGAACTCAAATTCGTCAAGCACGATTACTTCCCCGGCTTGTCTGCCTGCGTACATTGTTTCGACCTCTTTTGTAATGTCGTATACCTCTTTGGATACTCCGTGCGCCCACGGGTTGCCCTCAAGTTCTCCGAAGCCGTGAACATAGGCAGGAGCACCGCCGTCCTTTGAGAGTCCCACATTGGGGTGTTTCAGGATATCATACTTATAATCGAGAACAGGGCGTTCACCTCGGATAAAGGCGATACAATACTTGTTATCCAGCATACGCACTTCGTCGGGTGTCATCAGCTCTCTGCCGGACAGCTGAAAGTTTGTCGAGAAGTTTCCTCGCATACCGTCGCTTCTTCCGTAGGTGTTGGTATCAATGGTGGCTTTGCCAAGCTGTTCGGAAATATATTTGTGAGTAGACTGCTCGTTACCGCCGAGATATACAAGCTCGTCGCAGTTACCGACGATACTCTCCCATTGCTTTTCAAAGCGAAAGTTGCGATAGGTAATCCTTTGAAGTTATCTTCGGATTTTCCCCCGCTTAGCACCGTGCGTGCGACTTTCACCGCACACGGCGCCCCATCGTTTTTGACTTAATCGTAATAAATACATTTCAACAGTAAACCTATATTTTTTTAGATTGTAAACAGATTTGCTGACCGACGCAGTTTGTTTAGCTTTGCTTTTTGTTTCGCATCAAGGTGTAACATTTCCGTATATGCTGATATAATCTTTTCGTCGGTTGCATGGATAAGAATGTGAATCTTATCTGACACAAGAACAAGATTGTTGTATTTGTCAGTACCACCTTGTTTTCTCGGTGTTTTATGATGACAATGAATTTCACCGATAACAAGCGGTTCTTTTGTAACTGCACAACAACCGTGCTGGGCACAGTAAAGTGCGAGTCTGTTATTATTAAACTCTACACTTGTGTGCTGAACAGGGTTTCGCATCAGGCAATGCAATATGCCGATATTTACACATTCAAGCTCTTTGTGGATCAGCAACCTTCCTTTTGGAGTGTACTGATTTATCTCTCGCTTTTTGTAAAGCGGAGCTTTTGTCTGTACATATCCGATAGGAATTACAGCTTGACCGTTTATATATCGAATTTGTTTGCTGTTTCCGTACCTTTCAGCAATATACTTTGGCAGGGTATCTCCTTGCACCTGCAATCTGTTTCTTAATCTGTTTTTCATAGTTCGGGTAATACCAAAGGCTATTTTACGGATGTCCTTACTGATATGCGTTGCATATCGGTAGTAGTTATGGACTCCCGATACATAAGCGTTATACGCTCCTATTGCTTTGCTCTCATCACTTTGGTCAACAGGATATTCAATCTGCTTCACCATTTTTCGTGCCTGTGCTTTGACCTTCCGAATGGCTTTATCGCTCATGTGTGACTCGACCGCATACTTATTGCTTTTATTCGCTTTACTGCCTTTTCTCACTGCTTTCAATTTGAAGCCGAGAAAATCGGAATATTGGCGTCGTAAATTGACTATCTTAGACTTTTCGGGACTTATATCAAGTCCAAGACGTTCTTTCAGCCAATCCTTTACAGCAACAAACAGCTTGTCTGCATCACTGCGTTTGCGACAGAAGATTTTGAAATCATCGGCATATCGGACAATATAACACTCTTTCAAGGCTGAGCCTTTACGAAGCATTTCATATTTCTGATTTTTGTCAATGGCTCCATTATCTGAACGTGCATATTCACGCACCTTACGTGTGGGGATATTCTCCCACTGGCTCGTTATCCACCAATCCAATTCATTCAAAACTATATTTGAAAGAAGTGGGGATATAATACCGCCCTGTGGCGTTCCTTTCCTCGGAAATCCTATTCCTGCAACTTCTGCTTTCAGCATAGCTGAAATGATACTCAGTACCGTCTTGTCGTGAATACCCAAGCTCCACATCTGTTTGAGCAACTTGCCGTGACTGACATTATCAAAGAACCCTTTAATATCAATATCAATCACATAATGCAAGTCTCTTTTCTGTATCATTGCATAGCATTGTGCCAAAGCGTTTTCTGCACTGCGGTTAGGTCTGAAACCATTGCTTCTTTCGTGAAACTTTGCTTCGCAAATCGGCTCCAACACCTGAAGAAAGCATTGTTGTATAAGTCTGTCAGAAATAGTGGGTATGCCAAGTGGTCTCGTTTTACCCGTATCTCCTTTTGGTATTTCTACACGGCGAACAGGTTGCGGCTGATACTTATACAACCGCCTTTTAACATAGTTGATGAGTGCTGTGTTTGTAAACCCTGACAGGTACCGAATCGTCTTTCCATCTGTACCTGCCGTTCTACTGCCTTTGTTTTTGCTGATGTTCCGATATGCAAGCATAATGTTTTCATCTGCTGCGACTATATCCATAAGAGAAGTGAAACTTTTACTTTTCTTGCTCTCCGAATACAGTTTGTCAAATGTGTCCTGCAAATCGAAATATTCAGCATTTCGTAGTTTTTGTTTCTTCTTTGGTTTTACCGTTGTCATAGTCGGCTCACTCCTTTCGGGGATTGCCTTTGTTAGTCTTACTCGAACCTATGAACGTCTGTATTTTTACTTTTGTTATCAAAAACGACTGGTGTCTGTTCCTCTGTTGCCATTACAGCAACTTCATAGGTCGTGACACCACCCCCATCGGAATTAAGGACAATTATTGATGTTTTCGTCCAACGCCCCACAATGGGTTGTTTTATACGTTTCCGACTTTCCACGTTCCGATATTTCTATCTTTGCATATATCCTTAGGTGACACCTTTAAGCCAGTGCATTTGGGCGGTACCTGTAATACCGCAGGGACTTTCATACTAACGACTTTTACTTATCCCCATGCACATCGCAATTCTGCGACAACTGCGTTTCCACAGCTCATTCGTCTTGACCCGTACATTCAGTGTTTCGTCAATGCGTATAACCGCATATTCTCACCATAGATATTTTATAGACTCCCGACGTATCATCTGCATACGGCACCTCTGCCGCACTTTCGTCAACTTCGTTTATACGTTGCTACGGCAGACTTCCGCCGACTTCTGCGAGCTCTCAGACACTTTGCGTATTGTGCCGCTAATGCCTGTCGCAGTCTTAGAGCAGGCGTTTCAGGGCGTTTCTTTGAAACTGATTTATAAAACTCCTTTCAATTTTTATAGATATAGATTCAGCTTCACGCCCGACCTTTTCAGTCGGGAACGTGTCGCACCATTGGCAAACTCGTCCATCAGAAAATGCACATGGACCGGCAATGAGCCTCCGTAATCATGGTCGGCTACATAGAATAGCTGTTGGAACAACTGCGTATAGAGAATGGATACAAGGAAGTTAAACGAGGTGTCGTTATCCGGGATAAGGGCAAATAAAGCCGTTTTCTCTTTACCGAGTATATCAAGCTCCAGTTCATCGGTTACGGTCATCGCCGCAAGGCTTTCAAGGTTGAACTTTTCAAGTCTTGCCGCCAGCGTGATTTGAATGGATTTCAATGTTTTCGCCGCACCGCTTCGATACTCGTTGTAATACTTTACTGCAATATGGTAGGGGTCTTTCCTTTCCAGCTCCCCAAAAAGCAAGTCAAGAACGCTGTCCCTCTTATCCCGCTCCTCATCAACATCGCCCTCACGCAGAAGCTCCGTTACCATTGTAAAGTTCTGCTCATAGGGCGGTGCTTCATAGTGAAGATAATAAATGAGCGCCGACAAAAGCATACTTGCCGCATTGTCCCAGAAAGGGTCCTGAGTCTGTGAGCCTTTGGGTGTCGTAGACTTAAAGAGGTTTGTTACAAGTCTTTGCACATCGTTATCCGACCGGATATAGGCAAAAGGATTGTAACAGTCGGACTTTTCCATATTGATGAGATCGAGGACTTTCACCTGATACCCTTTCTTTTTGAGCAGTCCGCCCGTGTCCCTCAAAATCTCGCCCTTTGGGTCAAGCACAACAAAAGAGGTATTGGCTTGCATGATATTCGGTTTTGCGTAAAATCTTGTCTTACCCGCACCCGAGCCGCCGATGATTAGCGTATTCAGATTTCTTCTGTGAGAATGAGCATCATATCCGACTGCTACGTTCTGTGTGAGGAGCTTATTGCTTTCCGGTGGCTGTTGTCGGTACCGCTTATCTATTTCTTTCTTATCACCCCATCTGGCAGAACCGTGTTCTTCCCTGCGCCGGTAGTTCGGTTTGGTATAATGGTATATCACAAGAGCAAACACATAAATACCCGACAGTATGAGCACACAAGGCAAGGTACTGCCGCACCAAACGAGCCTGAACGGATGTGTCATTGCTTCTCCGAGCTTTGGAAGCATTTCCACAAGACCGCCACCGAAGCAGGGTGCAATAAGGACTGATAACCATATAACGGCTATCAGTCCTACTGCTGAAAATATTAGGGTGAGTTTTTTCGTGTTTTCGCTCTCCATCATCTGCTGTCTCTTGCAGCAGACTTTCGTCCCCTGACAATGACGGGAGCATCAATGACCTTGAGAAGCAGGTTGCTGACATCCTCCGGCTCTCGGTTTTCCTCAATCAGGTCGTTTCTTCTGTCAGCAAGTGCTTCGATCATCACGCGGTATTCATAGTCGTCAAGCTCCACGACTTTTCTTTCATTCTTGCCCATTAGCGTTCCTCCTTACCTGCTGTACCTTTTTCGGTACTATCATGAGCCTTTGCGTCAGTGGACTTGTTCTGTTCTTTTGGGCGAAAAAGCACCTCCGCAACTCTGCCATCAATGGCTTTGGCGGTTGTAAGAAGGTCTGCCATCTCTCCTTTGAACGCATCGGCATCCATGCTTGCATAAGCGGCAGGGATGCTCTGAATCGAAATGTTTTCGGTGGAGATACCGTATTTCTCGGTAAGAAGGTAGGCGATACACCTTGCCTTAAATTCATAATCTGCCACACGGGAGGTTTCGTCCCCACCGCAGAAGGTGGCGAGAGCCGCCGCATTGAGTACCGTGGGAACAAGCTCATCAAGGGGCATACCGTACTTACAACGGATCTCGTTCTTGTCCTTGATATACGCCGCACCTTCGGGATTGCTCTGCGGAAAGTCCGCATCGACTACGACCTTTGCGGAACAAGCATGAACAAGACCTCTTACGAGTGTCTTTTCGTCATACTTGGGAGCAGGCGCCGCCTGCCCGTCAACGGTATCGAGAACATCGAACTTTCCTTCCGGGTCATAACCAACACGGGTTTTCCCCTCGCTGTCGGTGTATTCCTTTTTCTTTAAGACATACACCTGAGTAGCTCCCTTCTTGACGATTTTCTCTTTCTGCTTCCATTCATTATAAGTGCGAAGCTCGGTAGCCTTCGGGTTCTGTGCATAGATCAGCATAATATTCCCCACCGAGTTGCGAAGGAACCGGCTTGCCGTATCCAGCATTGCTACAAAGGCTTTGCGGTCGCAAGCAATATCCGAATATGTCTTTGCAGACAGTTCATTCAGTTTGGCTCTGCGTTCACGCACCACTTCACCGTAGCTTTTCTTTGTGTCCTTCGGCTCGCCGGCTTCTTTGATCGTCTTTTCAAATTCGCTCATATTACTTTCCTTTCTTATCTGTTATCTGCTTTCATTGGATTTCGGAGTTGGTGCTTTGATAGGTTCCTTTACGACAGCATTCCTTCTTGCTGCTTCTCGCTCCTTTTTAATACGGGCAATCTTGTCACGAACCGACTCTCTTTCCCCATACTCAGACGGGGAAACCGATTCGTTTCCTTTGTTTGATTCGTTCGATGTTGGCTCGGACAGACTGTCGCTCTCCGTCTGGACTTCCTCCTTTATCCCCGATGCGGAAGGAACAGGTTCGCGGCTTAGGTCGTCCGTCCGAGCCGACGTGGGGTTTGCATAAGAACGCGCCTCCTTTTGGATCGGCTTTTCGGAAAGAAGCTTTTCAGCAACGCCTTCCTCATACTCCTCCTCAGTCTGTTCGGGTACGGGAGGGTCCTGACTTTCATTCTTGGTAGTCTTTTTTCCTTCCTTTTCCTCATCGGCTCTGCTTGCTTTACTGCTTTCGCCATTCTGCTCCCTCTTGGCTTTCTCCTTGAGAAGCTCTGCCTTGAGTGTTGCCGTGTCGATTTTTGTGAGACTGAAACGGTCAGCGATACGATTGATCTTGGACTCGTCATCGGCACGGACAAGAACATCGAATACGTCCCCCGTCTTGTCCTTTTCCTTGAGAATGGTATAGAGAATGCCGTACTGCTTGGCAACCTCCTTGAATTTGTCCATATCCTTTGCGGAGAAGGTATAGACTTTGAGTGGTTTGCCGGAACGAAGCATATTGTTCAGTCGTTCGGCACCTCTCGTTTTGTTTTGCTCCTTGGACATCGCATAGAGCATAACACCGAGGTTTTTGGCTCCCGTGCCTGCCAAGCGAATTGCCCACTCCGCTCCTTCCAATGTGATTTTCACTACCTGATCGGCAGCGTCAGCGTTTGGATTCATACTTTTCGTTCTCCTTGTGTTGTAATTCTTTTTGTCTTTCGGGTTCTTCTATAAGACGAACCACTTCTTCAATACCCGCACTTCTGAAGGTAATATCCTGACACAAGTCCTGTTCCCTTTGCAGCTTACGGATATCAGCACTAATCACTTTGATTTGTGCCTTGAGGTACTCCTGCTCCGTTCCCGCTGCTGTTCGCCGCAAGGTATTACGAAGGCTTCTTCGCTCTTTCCTTTTTTTCTCAACTTCCATACTGACTGATTGGTAATGCTCTCTGAGCTGTTCCATATCCTCAATACCGTACTTGCCCATCATCGCCGCTTCTTCGGACAGCTTCTGCACCCGCATTTTATCTTCCTTGAGATAATCGCAAGCAACTGAGCTCTGCGGTCTTTCTTTGGGATAGATGCCGAGCAGAAAGCAATAATGAACATAAAGCCCGTGAAGCGAGGTCGGAGCCTTTGCGTGCGGCTTATAAATCTTATAGTTATACGCTTGAGGATTGTACCATTGAGCCTTGATTCGATACTCAATATCTTGTTCGGTATAGCCTTCACCCAGCGACCGCAGTCTGCGTGGTTTTCGTTTTCCGTTGTTTGGAATGATTCGCATATCCTTCCCTCGTCGCTCTAATTTGTATCCGAGCTGTTCCATCAAATAGGCAAACTCGTCAAAATCTTTGGGAGATGCGGCAATGACAAAGTCAATATCGTGCTTGATTGCGGCATAGACGGTGTACTGCCCCTCCTGCTCCTGGTGGAGTAAGGCAATATAGCGATTGGTTCTCTTGTTCTTCGGGTTCTCTACCACGCTCACGCCGAACTCACGGCAAAGCTTATCCGATTCCTCACGCATCACGCGGTAGGATTTCTGATTGCAATGATATCTGCTTCCGTCCATAAAGGAAATGCTGTTGAGAACAAAATGGTTGTGAATCGCTCCCGTATTCACATGGGTTGATACAAGCACCTCAAACTTGTCTCCCCACACTCGCCCCGCAAGCTCAAGTCCGATCTTATGAGCAACTTCAGGTGTAACCTCGCCCGGCTTAAAGGATTGATAGCCGTGCATACACTGAAGTCCCTCAGTCTTGCCAAAGGTTTTCTTGGTCTGCATGAATTGCCTTGCCGCAACATCCGGCTCGTCTGAGCAGTTGACACCCGTAACATAAAGCTGTTTCTCGGTTTTCATTTGGTCGGCGGTGTATTCCATAACCGCACCAACCGAGCCTTCAAACTTGTGATAGGTTGCCGCACTTGCATACGCTCCGTTCCATGTCTTTGCTTTGTTTGCGGTGTATTTCGTTACGGTGGAAACACTTCCGTGACACCCCCACATACTTGTTACTGCAATAGCTCACTCACCTTCTTCTTATCCCTTCTCGAAGAAAAGGCAGAAGTGAACTTATCGTCCATATCAAGCACCGTGTTGTAAAGATCGGAAACCATGACTTCATCAATAAACTTAATTTGAATGGCTTTCAGCAAAAGCTGATGGAGATTACTTCCGATGATACGAAGCTCTCTCACGATTTCCCCGTACTCTGCCGGAGGACTCATATAAATATCTGCACCAAGTATTGCTTCCCTGATATATCTCTGTCTTGAGTACGGGAGCTTCTCTACGATGCGGTTGAGCTTTTTCAGTTCATCATCACTTAGCCATAGCGTTATTTGATTGTTTCTTTTTCTCATCTTGCCTCCTTATAGAGTAATGACGGGGTATTAGGGTGCGCCCTAACTTGCCCGATTTTGTATATACAAAATCTATGCTCGCTATGAAGAACAGACACCCCAAACCCTGTCCGTTTTCAGGTGTCTTATCGTGAAAAATCCTTGCGGTTTTTCACGGATTTTTCACTCTCCGGAGGAATTTCTTCGGCATAGAAATCCGTATCCTTATGGTCGTCTGCCGTGAGAACAACATCCCCGTTCCAATAGCTTTCCTCGACAATGTCCAATGCGTAGTTCCAGTCCGGGGCTTCCACCTCGACCTCTCTTTTAAGTGTCTCGGTAATCGTTACCTTGAACTTTTTCATGCTAATTTCACCTCACTTATCTACCGTCGCCACGGTGATTTTTCTCTTTCTCTGCTTTATACGGAATAGCGGTAATCTCTCCGTTTATGCGTACAAAGTGTTCGGGATTTTCAAACTTTTTGCGGTACTTTTGCAACTGACCGAAGGATAAGCTTTCGTAGTGTTCGCTCTCAAGAGGAGCATTTACGATAAGGAAGTTGCCTGCTATGATATCGATAATTTCTTTCTCGTCCTGATAGACATAGCACTTTTCAATCTTCCAACCGTTCGTACCGCCGTGCTCATCTTTCATATATCCGTCAAGACGAACACAGAGATCTTCGCCGTCCATCGAGCTTCCGTAGATGGAATAACCGCCCATGCCGTCCCTGAATGCCTTGTTATTACTTGACACCATATAGGTGCGGGTTTCAATAGGATAAGGCACATCAAAACTGTCCTCGGTAAACACGATATATCCTACAAGTGAACCGCTCTTTTCTCGCTCCGCCGCACGAAGTCTTTTCTTAAGTTCACAGTAAGGAAGCTCCAGCTCATATTCCTCACGGACTGCACGGTTCAGGGATTGTCCTTCGAGTTTTCCCTCCTCATTGCATATGATCACAGCATCGTCTGCAAAGCAAGGAAACTGTTCAATATCGCCTTCAACCGCCGCTTGAAGTGACCGCAAATCTCTGCCGATTTGTACCTTTTCAGGTTCACAACCGGGCTTGATAAGAAGTGCGGTAATGAAGTTTTCTTTGCTCCTATCGACCGTTTTTGTCGGGTCAAACTCCACCTTTTTGAAGCCAAAGCTATCGCAAAAATAAAATCCGACTTCTTCCTCTCCGCCGTCCCATACCTGAACGATATCCGAAACGGATAGCGACCTTCCGACATATCCATGCGGATGGTCTGTGTTGAACATTGTATAGACATCCTCCAGCGTATTGCAGTCAACGTCTCCATCGAAAACCTTGTCGTAGATCTCGCTTTGAATGTCTTTTGTTCCTTGAAATCCTTCGATTGCATCTAAATTTTGATACATGACGCCATGCTTGTCTTTCTCACTGTCAATTTGAAAAATATTGATCTTCACGCTCTTTCATCTCTCCTTTTCCCCACTCGTATTTCCTCTGTTTTCATAACGCACAGATAAGCGTTAAAGTCTTTTTCGCGAGGAGGCGGTACATATTTCACTTCACAACGACCGGATAATGCCGCTGTAATCCCCTTCTCCGCAAGCCTGCCCGGTGGATCATTGTCAAAGTGCAGAATGACCTTTTTGACACTTGGATTTTGTTCAAGGAAGCGCAACAGCGATGCCGGAACCTTGCTGTTTTCCAAGTCTTTTTTCGGCATATACACACCAGAAACCGACATCATGTTTTCTTCATGAAAGTCCATTTCTCCGCCCTCCATTAATGTGGCAAAAGACATCAGGTCAATGGCACATTCAAAGACTCGCACACAGTCTCTCGGTGTACGACTGACCGTTTGAAACGAATAATCCTTGATACTGCCGTACACTTCTTTCTTGAAGTCCCGACCATCCGTGGCTCTTACGGAACATTGCTTGTGTGCTCCCTTATCATCGTTGCCGAAGAATAAGCAATATCCCGTTTTGTTTTCCTCTGCAAGCATCCTTTCCCCGATAAAATAGTCAATGACATCATCGGAAATACAGCGCTTCTTCAAATATGCACGGACTGTTTTGCACTCATAGTTGTGGAGAGGAACACAGAAAATCTTCGGTTCTTCGTTCTTTGAAACAGAAGAAGGCGGAATAAATCCCGCCCTCTTATTCAGAATCTTTACCGCATCTACGAAGTCGACTTTCTCCACCTTTACAAGATAATCCAAAGCAGAAACACCGCCGAACCCCTGCGACCACCAGAACCATTTCCCGTGAGAAAGCTTGAGACTGTCGTGCGTTTTCGTGCAGTACACACCGTTTCCGAGCTTTACAAGCTCGCCCGGACAATAGGTTTGCAGATACGAAAAAGCATCAATTTCTCTTGCCCTTTGGATTTCTTCAGGCGTAACATATCTCACATCAATACCTTTACCTCCTTGTGAAATAGATTTAGCCGCCCCTTTCCTGTGCACCGAAAAGAGGCGGCTATGTAACAGACTGTTTAATTAAAATAGTCTGAAGAAACTTGAAATTTTACGCAAAAATTAGTCTCGGCATCCTATATGTTTGAATAACGTGCATTGCTTTATTTTGAAAGATATGATATAATTGATGTGTATAATTTGAAATGCCTAACGCCTGATAAAATTGAACAGGTTTATATAATTATGGTTTGTTCAAAATAAGAATAGCAGTAAAATTAGGACATTAAAAAGCGAGGAAAATTTATTTATGAAATCTGTATTACTTGGAAACGGGATTAATATACAATTTGGTGGAAAGGCATATTCTAATTATTTTATTATGGAGAGAATCAGGTATCGAGCCAAATTAGATAGTTATATGCAGCTATTCGGCAACACATTAACAAGTTCAGAAATAATAAATATATTGGATGGATTTGTTGATATTGCGAACGGTGTAAGAAATGGAGATTATGACCAGTATATAGATGGTGATGAGAATATCCAAGAGGCAATTGACGATTTTAAATGCAGATATACGTCCAATGTAAGTGCATCCTATGATATAATGCTTGAAGATTGGTTTCTCCTTATTCAGATGTTTTTCTTAAAAAATAACGATTTGACGGATAATAAATCCGCAGCTATTCAAGGTTTTGAAAGATTAATACTTGATGCAATTTATAATGGAGGAAAAATACAAGATTTATTTAAGGGAATGCCAAAAAAAGTTAAACACTTTTTCAAGGGCTATGATAATATTTTTACTTTGAATTATGATAATAATCTTGAAGCACTTACCAGAAAGACAGTATTTCATCTTCACGGCGATTTTAGCGTTCTTGCTAATAGTGAGAACCCAAATAATGTCCAGGGATATATTCGTTCGCAAGAAAATAAGTTGGTTGTTGTAAAAGGTATGGAACATTGTTTTTGTAATGCTTTGTTGAATTATAGTGGGATGTTAAAATATAAAACAGCAACGGACTTTCATAGCTTAATAACTATATCCGAAAATTTCAAATCACTATATGATAGTGACCTTGATTTTCGTAAGCAATTATCTGGTTTAGAGAAAAATAAGCCATTCGACTACCAGATGATAATGACAAAAATAGAACATCCAGAACTTAATATGGCAACTGAGTATTATTTTGATAAATTTGCAACCATATCAGATGAACTTCACATAATAGGTATGTCGCCGAATAATGATGCTCATATTTTTGATTTGATACGCAATAACAAGGCATTAAAGAAAGTTGTTTTTTATTACTTTTCCAATAAAGAAAAAAACTATATCGAAAAACACTTTTCAAAAGAATTGTTTAGTTTTGAAAGCGTGGATGGTTTGTGGAAATCATTGGGTTCTAACAAACCAAAGTATAATTGCAATTATTCCATGCCAACAGATATTGATAGATTTATATCCTGTTTTAATGCTCTGTCGGGTAGTGTTTCTACAAAGGAAGATATCTTGAAAGAGATTTCTCAAATTCCGAAATTTGAAATGGAGCGTTTGTGCAAACTTGTTAGAGCTGATATGCAAAAACGAAATCCAGAACATAGTCCAACCGATGAGGAAGGATTTTTCAAATCAACAGCAAGTATAAGTTACATAGCATTGCAAGAAGGCCTGCTACCATCAACACTTTATATGATTTGTATTATGAATTTTCATATAATAAGAGATAACTAAAAGAAAATTTTCATAGCCGAGAGGGTTTCACTTAGCGGAACCCCCTCGGCTTTACCGTATCAGGAGACGGTTTTCGCGATTGTCAAGCAACATCACGCAATATGTCGTTTAGTGTTGCTACGGTATAATTGATAAGATAGGCTATAGCCACTCAATACTTGTCTTCAAATATGAAAACAAAATTCTCAAGTGTGCCCAATTATTAACGGTTATCTTTCCTTACGGTCGATACATCTTCTGCCTTCGATTTCCTCATCAACTTCGCACTCGGAAGGCGGATTTGCCTTGCCGGATTCTCCATTCTGTTCGGGGGCTTCGTCAGCCAACTCATTTTCTTTCTTGTTCATATTGAGTTCGGAATTAAGGATATCAAGCCTTGCCTGCTTCTCATTCAGCTCTGCTTCACGGGGGAAAGGTTTGAGCAATTCTGCTTTGGCATTCTCCACTTGTTCGTGCAGATTTTGAAGCTCCTCGCGGCAATTCCGGAGTCGCAATTCCATTCCCTCAATCTTGTTATCCAGACGGGTAAAGATACCGTTTGCATCGTCGCCGAGCAGTACCGTATGACGGAGTTTACCAACAAGAATAATGAAATACTGCTTCTGCATCGTATCAAAACCAATCTCGGTTTTGAACCCTCGATACTCACCGAGAGGACGCGGTTCGGGGTTGGAAATACGTTTGCAAATCTCAAGTATCTGTCTACCTGCTTCTGCCTTTTCGGTGAAGTCTGTGCCCATAATTTTAACCCCTGAGAAGCCTTTCTCATCCCGGTGAGTATTTGCTTTCGCCGTTTCTATATCGGCTTCCAAGCCGGAAATACGAGCCTCTACGTCCTTTATATCACGTGGAAAATGCTTGAGCAGTCTGTCTTCCAGCTTAAATTTCTGCGAGTTGTGATCTGCCCGCTGAAGTCTGAGCTTTGCCACATCCGCGTCAAGCTGCATCTTCTCTATGATCTTTGGATTTCCGCTTGCAAGTGCCTTTATCTCTGCATAAGACAACGCCGTTTCATCGACATCCTCCGCACTTCGCACAGGAGACTTTGAGGTCATGATCTGAGAGATAAACTTCTGCTTTGACTCAAGAAGCTGATACATATACGCATCGAAAGTGCCTTCGGTAATATATCGGGAGATATCCACTTCTTCGTTCGTATTACCTTGTCTTACGATACGCCCGGCTCTCTGCTCAAGGTCGCTCGGTCGCCACGGACAGTCAAGGTCGTGCAATCGTTTGAGCAGCTTTTGGACATTCGTGCCGGCTCCCATTTTGAATGTCGAACCCATGAGTATTCGCACTTGTCCCGCCCTGACCTTTGCGAAAAGCTCTTTCTTTTTGGCATCGGTATCGGCTGTGTGAATAAAGGCAATTTCCTCACGTGGGATACCCATAGCCACAAGCTTATCCCTCATGTCATCATAGACATTGAACTTTCCGTCGCCCTTTGGCGTGGAAAGATCACAGAATACCATCTGTGTCAAACGCTTATCCTTGTTCTGTTCCCAAGTATCGAAAACATTCCTTACACAAGCGTTTACCTTGCTGCCTTCTTCATCGGGAAGCATGGGGTTTATCAGTCGCTGATCAAGTGCCGCTTTTCGTCCGTCGTTCGTTACCATAAGCATGTTATCCACATTGGATGAAACCATTTTGTTGTGTATCTTCTCTGCTCTTTTTGCAAAAGACTCTACCATTTTCCTTTGCGTCTCGGTTGCGGCAACCTTGACTATTTGGTAGTTGGCTTTCGGCACCGGAAGGTTCAGCATATCCGCAGTCTGCACGTCGGCAACCTGCTTGAACATCGCCATCAGTTCCGGGATGTTATAGAACTTCGCAAATCTCGTTTTGGCTCGGTAGCCCGATCCATCAGGGGCAAGTTCGATAGCCGTAACTGTCTCTCCGAAGGTCGATGCCCAGGAGTCGAAAGCGGACAGTCCACGGTATTTCAGCTCGTCATACTGCAAATATCTCTGCATGGTATAAAGCTCGACCATGGAGTTTGAAATAGGCGTACCCGTTGCAAAGATGACACCCTTACCACCTGTTACCTCGTCAAGATAACGGCACTTCATATACAGATCTGAGGATTTTTGTGCTTCGGTCTGTGCGATTCCTGCCACATTTCTCATCTTGGTGTAGGAAAATAAATTCTTGTAAAAGTGAGCTTCATCGACAAACAAGCGGTCGATACCAAGCTCCTCAAAGTTCACAACATCGTCCTTTCGGCTTTGGTCATTGAGCTTCTTGAGCCTTGTTTCAAGTGACTTCTTGCTTTTCTCAAGCTGTTTTACCGTCACTCGCTCTCCTCGCTGATACTTCAGTTCTGCGATACTGTTTGTCAGTTCTTCGATCTCTGCTTCAAGAGTTCTCTGTTGTCGTTCAATGGAAACGGGTATCTTTTCAAACTGGCTGTGCCCGATAATGACTGCATCATAATCGCCCGTTGCAATTCGTGCACAGAACTTTTTGCGGTTCTTTGTCTCAAAATCCTTCTTTGTGGCAACCAAAATGTTTGCCGAAGGATAGAGTTGGAGATACTCGCTTGCCCATTGCTCGATAAGGTGATTGGGAACAACAAACATCGACTTATGACACAGTCCGAGACGCTTCATTTCCTGCGCAGCCGCGACCATTGTAAAAGTCTTTCCTGCCCCCACGACGTGTGCAAGGAGCGTATTCCCACCGTACATAATTCTCGCTACCGCATCGGTTTGATGCTTACGGAGCTGGATTTCGGGGTTCATTCCGTAATACTTGATGTGACTTCCGTCATACTCACGCGGTCGGATGGAATTGAATTTCTCGTTATAGAGCTTGCAAAGCTCCTCACGACGTTCCGGGTCTTGCCATACCCAATCCTCAAAGGCTCTCTTGATTTCCTCTTGTTTGCCTTGTGCGATTGTTGTCTCATGCTTATTCAAAACGGGTTTCGGTTTTCCGCTACCGTCATCAACATAATCAAAGACGCGCACGTCCTTGAGGTTCAAGGTATCCTCGATAATTTCGTAGGCATTGACTCGGCTTGTGCCGTAAACCGTATTCGCTTTTACATTGGTCTTATCGTGGGATTTGTTCGTGACTACCCATTGAGCAGTCTGCGGAATATACTTGATGCTCATGTTCCATCTTGCCCAAGAGGGTGTGCCGAGAAGTCCGAAAACAAAGTCCTGAACGATATCGTCAGGCACCCAAGTAGATCCGAGCTTGATACCGATTTCAGGGGCTGTCAGGTCTTGCGGTTGGACGGCTTCAAGAGCTTCCACATTGACGGCATACTCAGGAAAACCCGACGCAACCATTCTTTTTGCTCTCGCAAGCTTCTCGCGGACATTGCCGGAGAGGTAATCATCGGCAGTAAGATATTTCGGCTGATTCATCATGGCACTTTCCAAAGGATTTAAGAAGATAACACCTTTGAGTTCATCGTATATCTCGTCCTCGGTTTTGCCCGTCAGTTCGGACATATACTCCATATCTACTGCTGCTCTTTCGGAAAGTGAAACCGCAAGAGCTTCACTCGCCGTGTCTACTCTGTCGATCTTGACATAAGGCTTAATGGTTCGCTTTGTAAACATATCCGCCTTGCGTTCAAGCTCTTTATCTTCGTTCAGAATTTCAAGAGAGGACAAAAGAAAATAGGAGCTGTCGTCGCTGAATACCGACTCATTTCCACGGCTGTTGATAAGACCGTACTTTCCAATAAACTCGTCATATTGGGTGTTGAGTTTGCTCTGAAGCTCGGTGATAACAGAATCGGGATAATCCTCAAGCTGTGCATCAATTAAGTCCCTTACCGTATCTCTTATGGCAATCATGCCCTTAATGCGGTTTTCGCCCGTTACCGTTGTTTCCACTCGGTTCATTATGCTGTTTTGACGGTAATATACCTTGCCGTCTACAAGGGTATATGAGAAGTTTTTCACATTTGGATCTGCGGGAATAAAATCCGTATCTTCTTCAAGATCTGCACTTTCCACTTCGGTTATTTCCGCATGAATGTTGCTGATTGCATCGGAAAGAAGCTCGCCGAGGTCTTGTCCCTCATAGGCACGGCAGGTGGATTCGGGTCCAAACGGTCCCGAGCGCATCACAATATCGCCGAGCACCATATCGGGATTATCCACGAAATATTGGTTCATGGCAATGCCGTTTTCGTCTTTGCCGAGGTATACCCAATCGGGTTCGGTTTCAATCACTCTGTCTCTCTTTTGGAGGAAGATGATATCCGAAACGACATCAGTCCCGGCACTCCTGAAGGCATTGTCCGGCAAACGGATTGCGCCGAGAAGCTCAGCCCTCTCTGCGATATACTTTCTTACCGCAGGGTTCTCTTTATCCAGAGTACCCTTTGATGTGATGAAAGCAACCACACCGCCCGGTCGAACTTTGTCGAGCGCTTTGGCAAAGAAATAGTCGTGAATAAGGAAATTGTACTTATCGTACTTCTTATCCACGACCTTGAACTGCCCGAAAGGAACATTACCTATTGCGACATCGAAGAAGCTATCGGGAAACAGGGTTTCTTCAAAACCGCCGACTGTTATATTCTGCTTTTGATAGAGCTGCTGTGCCATTCTTCCCGAAATGCTGTCAAGCTCAACGCCGTACACCTTACTGTCGCTCATACTCTCCGGCAAGAAGCCGATGAAGTTACCGACACCGCATGAAGGCTCAAGGATGTTACCACGGGAGAATCCCATACGCTCAAGTGCTTTATACATAGCTTCGATCACCACGGGAGGGGTGTAAAACGCTGTCAAAGTGGACTCTCTTGCTGCCGTGTATTCTTCGGGAGAAAGAATCGATTTCAATTCCTCATAGTCCGAATGGTTCTCATCAAAACGGTCGGACAGTCCTCCCCAACCGCTGTAATCCGCAAGCAATTTCTGCTCGGATTCGGTGGCAAGTTTGTTTTCATCCTCAAGCTGATGGAGCAAGCGGATAGCACGAATATTTCTTTCATACTTGTCGCTCGGCACTCGAACAGGCAAATCTTCCGCCTTGAGCTTGTGGTCGATACGGTCATTAAAGTCCACTTCGGGGTGGAATACTTGACCTGCCGTTTTAGGCTTTGGCTTCGGAGGTTCCTGCATGACAGGAATTGCAGAGTCCAACGCATCCAGCATTGCTTCCGCATCCCGGAAGGTTTCAACTCTGCCGTCAATAACGGTCGAAACGGGAAGCTCGTCAAGCTCCTCGTCCGACAACCGACTTTCCGTTTCCAAGAGTATGACGGGGTCTCCGTCGCCGTCACACTGTGCGACATTGTAGCCGTTATCGTTCAGTTTTTCAAAGAAGTCTTCCTCTTTGTAGAACGGGAAGCCGCACATGGGATGTCTTGTTCCGTCGGGGAAAGAACGAGAGGTCATCGTGAGCTCCAACACCCCTGCAACCTTTTTGGCATCCTCATCAAAGAACTCATAGAAGTCCCCTACTCGGACAGCGGCTATTGCATCGGGGTGTGCGCCTTTCAAGCGTTCTAACTGCTCAAAAGGCGATAGCTTTTCAATGCCGGGAACATAGTCCTTTTCTGCAATCATCTGCGCGGCAGCACGTTCCACATCGTCCTGATTCATCGGACGATACATCTCATGCAGCCGCTCATACGTGTTTGCAATGACTCTCGGATACAGTTCATGGCGGAACTCGATATTATCCAAAAACAACTTGAGAAGCTCCATATTCTTCAAGTTGAGAACGGCACGGCGGATTGCGGCGTTTCCTTCCATGACGGCGTTCTCATAATCGGAATGACCGCAAGCATTACAATACGCGGTGTCTTTCGAAATGGCTTCACTCACGACAGGAACAAACTTATCAAGCTGTGCTTCCATATCAGAAGTAAACGATTCTTCCTCCGCTTCAGGCTCTCCGAATACCCTTGTGCCGTCGGCACCGAACTCTCTTTCGTGAGCGTCGATTGCCTTTTCAGCTTCTCGGTCTGCGATCACCCCTTCCGCATATTTGATGCGTTCGTCCGGATCGTCAAGATAAACGAGGCTGTCAAAATCAAGATTTTTCAGCTCCGTATCGATCAATTTCCGCAAGGAATCATAATGCAGTCTTTCTACCTCTATTCCGTCGATATCCGAAATCAGATCCAAATTGACAAGATCTACGCACACACTTATCGTGTGCTTTTCGTCTTCTCCAATCGTTGTTCGGGCAAGCGGGATCTTGTACAGATTTTCAAAATCGCCTGCACTGCCGTGAAACTCTTTTTCATAGTATACGTTGATACAGTCTATTGCTTCGTCGAGCAACTTCTCGTTAGCTTTGTTTTTTTCATAGAACTCGATCAGAGCCTGCATTGTTGCTTCCGTACAATCCGTCAATGTCGGAGTTTTGGTCTTAAAATTCTTATCCACGATTGCGAAGTTAGGCGTTCCTGCATCGGTCAGCTCTACTTCTGCATACTCGGAAAGAGCATCAAAGAAGTCATCCGAATCATCACGGTTTTCCATTGCAGAGGCAATATCATCAAATTTCAAATAGTTCGATACATACTGTCCTCCGGCATTGGCATCGGGATTAAAATATATCCAGACAACCATATCTTTTTCAGGATAGACATAGAACGCATCTTTGTAAGCCGTTTTCGGTTCGAGATCCACGCTCTTTTTCAAATGGTCATTAAGCGGATTTTCACGCAGTCTTTCAAGGAATACTTCATAGGGCATTTCAAGGGGAAACATTGTGCCGTCATAAAGCTCTACACCCTTATCTGTCACCGATTGCAACATCACTTCCCCGGTGCCGATATAAATCCAAGAGCCGAGCTGAATATCATAACCGCTTTGACTGAGGTCGATGTCAACTATCTCGGCGGCAGGTTCCCCTCCTGTTGTTTCTTCTCGGACGGTAACTTCCCCGGCTTCTTCTGCCTTCGGCTTTGCTTTCTTGCGGAAATGAGAGTTTGGGAACAGATTGTAGGTTCCGTCTGCATACTGCCTGACCGTTTCAAAGCAACTTTTATGATAATCGTAGTTGCGTGTATTCGGCAAATCACTCTCAAATATCTCACGCATAACAGCATATATCTCTGCAAATCTTTCACTGTCTTCTATTTGCGGGATGATTTCTTTTGCCTTGTCCTCATATACTGCTTTTGCATCGTGAGTAAACGGTCTTGGGACTTCTTCGTCTCTGTTCATATAAAAGCCTTGGATAGCTCTCGCAACTTGACTTCGCTCATACCAATCAAGCAATGTTTGCTCTTTTTCACTCAAATACTTGTCTTGCTTGATAAGAGCATCAATTCTCTTAGCAACATCAGTCCACGAAAGCAATATCTTTTCATTTACAAATAGATTGCCGTACCCGATGGCAAGCCCCTTACTATCATAAGCCATATCGACACGACCGCCATAACTGCCGCCAATACCGTATTCATCCTTCAAGAACTCTGCTCTTTTGGCATTATCCTTGTTCATCAGGAAGAAGGAATAGACTCGAAATTTTCCTTCACTCACGGGATGAGTGCCTGCAAGAGCACCGGATATTCTATCTTGCGTGATAAAGAACTTTTGGGGCATAAGATACTCGTTTGCTTCTTTGAACTCAATGGGATCGCGTAAGAATTGCCTTGTGAGCATGGATATGAAATGAGGGTTATTATAACTGAAATACGTTTCTTTTTTCTCTTCCATTCTCCGAATATTCCGATCCAGTTCCTCACAAAACGGCTCAAGCTTTTGCGGGTCGAGCAGGATATTCTTATAGAACTCCGTGATTTCGGGCCACACAAAACGTGATATAGTTTTGTCATCGTCCGGCAAATCACGGAAATGATCTCTGTAAAGGAACGCAATCATATTTGCGACCATATCTTCATAGGTGGCATCTGCCCGTTCCACTTCATGTTTTGGAATATACTGTCCAAGTTCAATCAGTTCTCGGGTTCGCTTGTCAACTTCTTCCCAGGTAAGAAAAATGGATTTCCAAGCTCCTTCAACCTTGTCTCCCTCGGCGATACGCACTCCGTCATCATCCCATGAAGCAGACATCTTTCGCCCATCAATAATGATACCAACATGGTCTGTTTCATACTCGTGCCTCAAGAATAGGACATTCTCTGCTGTATCGTTCGCTCTGCAGTAATAGCCGTAAATTCTCTCGGTACTTCCCTTTGTACAGGCTCCAAGCCGAATAAACTCGTCAATGGCAGCCTGCGAGAACGCAAGTGGCTTTTCCACCTTTGAAGGAGGCTCGTATGCACTCTCCACGACGTTTTCTTCCATATCGAGCAAAGATAACTGTTTATCTTCTTTCGGCTCGTCAAGGTAGTTCTTATCCTTGATAAGAGCTTCTATCAGCCTTGCAGTCAGCTCCCATGAGATTTTGCTTTCTTCTTTCCTTTCCGGATAATGACCGACATAGAGAACAAGCCCGTCCGGTTCCGCATGATAGCCGAGATGCTCATCGGTCTCTTTTTTCAGCATTTCACCGAAAAAGTTCTGCTGATAGCAGCCCTTGATATATTCGTTCTTCTTCGCTTCGTCCATCTCGGACAGTAAAAAAGACACGATTTCCACCTTACTGTGCTTTAGGTAGTCACCGTGTCTTAATATTTGAATGAGACTGTCCGCTTCGGAGATCGGCGGCAGCTCATTCGCCGCAGAACCTATGCGAAGATCAGGCTGTTCAGAACTTCTTCCTCCGCCGTGGCTTTCAAGCCGTTCATCGTCTGAACCCATTTCATCGGGTCGGTCGCTTTCATCTGCTCCGTCACCCCAAGGTTCTGTGCCATCCGGGATATAGTCATCGATATCTGTTCTTTCGCCGCTTCCTCCACTTCGTGCAGATGCTCGTTCAGCTTCGCTTGCGTGAGAAGCGTCGTGTACGTTCCCCTCCGATGCTTCTTTAGATATTCGAGCCGCATCATTGCGTATTTGCCGAGAGGATAATTGGTCTCTGTGGGCAGCTTCAGATCGGGAATCATCACTTCCCCTTGTGCTTTGTACTGGAACATTGCTTCCGTGCTCATTTTCTTGTCCTCCTTTACCGAGAGTATTATTTTTTTCGGGATTATTATATCGCACATTCTCAGTCTCTGCAAATGTGCGAATTTTGTTTTTCTCATATGCTCGTACCGTTCGTTCGATCTCTCGCAGACAAATCTCCGAAAGGTCACCCGTAGCCGTACCGAGTACATTGATGACTTCGGGAGTATTAAACTCTCGCAAAGCCGCAAGATCGTCCATATCCAGGCTTTCATCTGCTTTGTAGCCAAGACGGGTAAGCACAGCGTATGCCGTACTGTACTTGAGCAAGGGCAACAGTCGAACCCGCATATTGTCCTCGTCATAATCGTCAAGCAGACTTCCGTCAGCCGAACTCATAAGGTTATCGAGATAATCTGTCAGATTGTCCTCACAGATGTTTTCGCACGCAGAGATAGCGGCGTCGCCGATCGTTGCCTTCATCGGGAGGTGTCCGAAGGTGTTTTCAAGCGCTTCGGCAATATCCCTGCACATCTCACTTCGTGTCTCCCAAAGCCTAAAGGGTAATTCGTCTCTGTGGTGCGTATCACGCACATCGAACACATGAGTAAGAGCCGCCCTGCCACCTTTGTCACGGATCAGCGCTATGCCGTGAGCGCCCTTATTTACCCAACGCCCGAACTTCTCGTTCCACACCTCAAGCTCGGCACAGGCAACGGCTCCCGGTCTTTGCGCATGAATGAGCACCTGATCTGAAAACGGGTATTTGTACTGAAACGCCGCTGTTTTAAGAAAATCCATCCAGGCACGATTGCTCGATGTCAGCTCCTTCAGCGTTCGCTGATACAATTCCGTTATCATATCTATTTTTCTCAAATAGGATCACCTCTCCCTTCTGTCTTTTGTTCTTTCTTCAAGTCTTTTGTCGGGAAAATCCCAACCGTAAACCTTTCCGACGTCCCGACCGAGCTTTTCGGTTACGGCATCAATATCGTCCCTCGTGGCTGAACCATTATATAGTTTGCCGATAAGCTCGTCTCGCTCATCGAAGCTAACCCCGTCTTTCCATTTGCGGTAATACATATAGTTTGTGCCATCGTGGTGTATCTGCGTGCTTCGGAACTCTCCGGCGCGGTCAACATACCACTCGCAGTAGTAACAATCGGGAGAGCCGTATAAGCAATCCGAGATGTTTCCGCCCTCGACATACTTATATCCCATGTGCCTGCCGTCCCAACGACCTATATCCCCGATAACAAGAATTTCATCACCAACCGTAACATCAAGATTTACTCTTTCGTCACCAAGGTATCCGTCGTTCATGTCCTCTGCAAGTGCTGCATACTCTTCATCCGAAAGGTCGGGGTAATCTTGCATCAGGTCTTGCTTCCATGTTTCCATATCCATGTCGATATTCGACCAAATAACACGCTTTTCCGGGAAAGGCACGACATAAGAACCCGATGCCTGAAGCATCTCGGCAAACTGACAGATGTGATAGGTGGTATGGTCAAGGAGAAAGTGATACGGGTCAAGAAACCGGCACTTATGCTCAGTCACGCTTCTGTTTCTGCGACCGATAAGCACATGACCGCCATCGGGCAGTTTGAACTTCTCGCAGTATTCGGGTGTAATGAATCGAATCTCTTTCGGCTCATTCAGAGTGCTTTCGTCATTGACAAGGATTGCTCCGTACTGATTGGTGACCTGATATCCCATCAGCGTTCACCTCCGCTTCTCGGAGGAATGGGTTTTCCCTTTTCATCGTAGGATTTCGGGTCTGCACCGGGGACATTCCAGCCGAACATACTACCCACTTTCATAGCTTCTGCTTGTGCAGGTGTAACGCCGATTTCCCGGTTTATTTCCTTTACATCCTTATCGGATTTGAGCTTTCTGTACGGTGTGTAGCCGCTTGTGGCAAAGTCAATGCGAATTTCTTCTCCCGTGGTGGGAAGATAGCCATAACAATATAGCGGAAGTCCTCTTTCTTCGGCAAGTGTCTTCATAAGCATTTGCTTATCATAGGCATAAACGTAGAAGTTGTAATCATCTACGACATCGGGACAGCACCTCAAATACAGCATATACTCCTGTGTCGGAATACGGAAGCCCCACGTGGGTGAGTAGCCCGTTTCCAAACGACATTCGGGATGCTCTCTGCAATAGGCTCTCATATCGCCGCGACCAAACAAGGGATTTCCTTTTTCGCGGCACAGATTGATAACCCGGTCGAATATCTCTCTGAAAACTTCATCATTCTTCTCATGGTTTTCATGAGGAACCCATGTTGTCCAAAACTCCTTACCGTCGTGACCGAAGTCGCCACGCAAATGACCGATACATCCGAGTTCCTTCGTTTCACCCGTATCGGAATAGAAAAGTCTGTTTTCTTCCTTCAGCTTTATTTCTTCGGTATAAAGATTCATCTTTTCCTTTTTACCTCCTTCTCTTCGGGACAGTATCGCCCCTCTGCGTCATAGTTTTCAAGGCGTGCTACGGGTGTTTCCCACCCGTAGATCACGCCGTTTTCCATAGCGGCTCTCTGTGCCGGTGACACCTTGAGTGGCTTATTTGCTTCGCATACACTCTGCTCGTTGACATCGACATTGCCGCCATACTGCGGAAATCTGAAGAAATCTCGCTCACCGAAAAATATCACGGACTGCTCACCCGTAAATCGATAGATTCCGTGACACATTTCCGGTAAACCGCGCTCTCTTGCAAGATACTTTCTCAGGGTTTCCCGGTGATAAGCGTAGATAACAAAATGGCAACGCTCATTCCACGTGGTACAAGCGATATACCAAGTCATACAGTCGCCGACAACACGGAAACCGTAGCGCTCTCTGTCAAAAGCGTAAGGAATGTGGTCATTCATTCTTCCCTCACAGTAAACCTCCATATCCACAAGGCTTCTTGTAAGGAAACGTGCTTCGTCTTTTGCGAGAAAGTGCATGAGATTTACAAGCTCATACTGCTCATCTGTGGTGACAAGCTTCATATTGTCTGCCCGGATAGCCACTCCATCGGGAGTAAAGATATATTTGCAATAACCTCTGTAACCTTTGTCCTCATCACTACACTCGCCGAACAACTCTTTTTCTTCCCATAAAGCAAGGCTTTCAAGCTTCATCTGCTTCCACCGCCTTGCTGTCGATGAAAAATGTCAAAAGGTCGTTATCTCGGATAGCGTCCATCAACTCACAAACGCTTCGCATTTCGCCCTTTGATACATTCATCTTGAGCATATCCTGAATGGTGATCGAGGTGATTGCCTTTTTATCTGTATAGCCGAGCTTAATCAGCTTGCGCAGAATATTGATGTGTCCATTGTGGACTGCTGCCATTATCTCTCGCCTCCTTTTCGTGCTTTTTCTTCTTTCAGTTTTTCAAGAGTTGCCTTTGCAAAATCCGGGAGCTTATCATCAGGTACGATACCGAGAACTTCATATCTTTCGATTCTTGTCTCATTACCTGTGTAAAGCTGATTGCAAAAGCAAGCATTGCCATAATGGTTTGCTCTTGCACCGCTTCCTCCCGTAACATAGAAAAGCTGATACGGCAAGGATTTGTAACCGTCAAAAAGATAGCTCGGATTGATAGCAACGACCTTGCCTTCAATACATTCGTCTCCATCCGCAATGAGATCCGAACTCTTAAAGGGGGGCAACTCATTTGCCCCCCTTGCCCGGTTTTCGGTTTCTATGATGATGGCTTCCGCCTTGATATCATCTGCAAAGAGCTTCATGATTTCTTCAAAAGAATCGGAAATAACCGCATCTTCATATCTCGTAAAAAGCTCATTTGGAATAGCGATACACTTCATATACGGCATTTCCATCTTTTCGGTCTCGTCTTTTGCGTAAATAATACGCTTATTGCCGATATTGACCGACGCTTGAACCGTATAACCTTCGATTACCTCTTTTCCTTCTTTCGGCTCGTTGTCATATTCATCTTCGTAATCGTCGTACATAAGATCTCCTTGCCTTATCCCTGATACCAGTCATCATAAATGGTTCCGTCAATGGTAACGCTTGCGTTTCGTGTAGCAGTTACCATGCCTGCCGGAGTCCAGATATACGATGCGGAAACAGAAACAGAATATTGACCGTCGGTTACATAGACGGGAATGAAGTGAATACGCTCATTCTTATCGGCATCGGCATTTGACTTAAACATATACACACCGCCGACATTCTCAAGGGTGTCGTATCTTCCGGCTCCAAGCGAATAAGAACATTCGGGGAAAGTGGCATAAACGCTCTGTGCTCCCGTATAGGCACTCGATGCGGGCATCGTCTTGCCTGACATTGCTCTGACAGTTGGACTCCATGAAATCGAAACACCATATCCCGAGCCCATCTTCCATCCGCCGCCATCCTTGACTGCTGTTTCACAGCCTGAGCTCGGCACGATTACGGGATTATCGCTTGTAACGGTGATACCGTAGTTTTTCAGTACAAATGAGCCGTTCTCATACACCCATTCATTCCATGAAGCCGAACCCGCTTTTTCGGTGGGAGCCGTTACCATAGGATTGTAGCTTGCAGGCGGCTTTTCCTCATATCTTGTATTAGGTGTGGTTGAAGCGGGAAGCGAAGCAGATACAATGGCAAACTCGGTGGAGTTGTTATTTGTATTCTGCTCTCCCTCACTTGCAGATACAGTACCATTGCACCAATAAGTTGTTCCCGCACTGCCCAAAGGTACTGTCCACTTGAAATACACGATGTTCGTTCCGTTAGCGGGAATAACGACTGTCTTTGTCTGTTCGAATACTGTTTTTTCGGTGGAATATACCTTAAAGGTAAAGGTGAGATGATCCGCAGGAGTTACATCCGAGCTTCCCTCATTTCTGACATAAAAGCTTGATATAACATCCATTCCTTCGATATATTCGCCGCTGACAGGCACACATTCTACCGCCGTTTCAATTGCCTTTTTCACCTGAAAGGTTGTCGATACAGAGTTATTGCCGGTTCTTGTTTCGTTGTTATGATCCGACCAGTTCACTCTTGCGACAAGGGTCTGCTCTCCCTCACTTGCACCGACATTCAAATTGAAATCGATATATTTTACACCGTAAGCGGCAATATCCACGGTGGTAGAGTAGATCACAGCTCCGTTCAAAAGCACTTCCACGGGTATATCCGAATAAGCAAGATTTCTGTCCCAGCTGTCGATTCGGAAATACACATTCACACGCTCATACTGCAGCACCTCGTTCGGTGTTACCTCAAGCCCGGAGACAGAAAAATCGTAGTTTCTCTCAACCCACACCGCATATAGGGTCACAGAAGCATCGGCAGAATAGCTCTCACCGCCGTAATATTCGGGAGCGGTAGCCGTACTCGATGTTGCCCAACCCATAAAGACATAATTGGTTCTTGTAGGCTGAACCGTGGAGATCGTGACGGTCTCTCCAATGGTCTTTGTCTGCGCGGCAGGTACTCCGCTGCCGCCGTTTGCGTTGTAGGACACCGTGAAGACGGTCTTCTCCCATACTGCATAGAGCGTGATATCGGCGTCACTTGTATAACTATCACCTGCCGCATAGCTTGCCATCGCTATCGAGCTTGATGTTGCCCACCCCATAAAATCATTTCCTTCTCTTGTGGGAATAGCCGTGGACAGGGTCAATGTCTCACCATGAATCTTGGTCTGGCTTGAAGGTGCACTGACACCTCCGTTGGCGTTAAAGGTGACGGTATAAGTCTTCTTTACTGAATAGGAATAACCGCACTCGGAGCAAGTATAGATAATACTTCCGCCTCTCTCATTTGAGGTAAAAGAATGTGCTTCAGTATTCTTGCTTCCCACTATGCTGTCACACACGGAACAATATGAGTAATACTTATGCTGTGAATCGGTGTACCGTTCAAACTTGGTTGACAAGCTATGACCTTGATACTGCACTACCGAATAGTCGCCGTGATTACAGCCCTTGTATCTCATATGCTGGCTCATAGAGTAATACTCCCACGCCGAATACGAGTATGGGCCGTGGGTAGTACCCGTTGATGTTACTGCGCCGCAGTTATTGCATACTCTCTGCCAATCGCAACTCGTGATATAGGTTTGCGTGGTTGCAGAATGTGGACAACTCCAGATGGCATAGAGCGTAATCGAAGCATTGCCCCCATAACTGCCGCCCGCATAATACGAAGCAGAGGTGGATGCACTTGACGTTCCCCACCCTACGAAGGTATATCCGCTTCGGGTAGGTGTTACAGAGGAAAGCGTCAGCGTTACGCCATAGGTCTTTGTCTGCGATGAGGGTGCACCGCTTCCTCCGTTTGCATTGTAGGATACCGTATAGGTCTGCACGGTTTCTTTGGTATATCCGCAATCACTGCAAACAGAAATTGTCTTTCCACCGGAAGTCGTACTCGTGAAGTTGTGTGCTTCATAGCTTGCCGAGCCGATCATAGAGGAACACGTCGCACAATAGCTGTAATACTTATGCTGTGTACTGCTGTACTGCTCATATTCAGTCGTCTTTGTGTGTGAGCCGTACTCATAGGTGGAATAATCTCCGTAATCACAATCCTTTGTTCTGCGGTGCTGGCTTGTGGAATAATACGACCAATCTCCGTAGCTATAAGGGCCGTGTGTCGTGCCGGTTGAAATAACCTTACCGCAAGTATTACAGATTTTCTCCCAATCGCAACCCGTTATATAGTTTGTTTGGGTAGAAGAATGGTTACAAGACCATACCGCATACAAAGTGACGGATGCGTTTGTGGTATATGAGCCTCCTGCGCTATACGAAGCACTTGTCGCAGAGCTTGATGTTGACCACCCGAGGAAAGAATATCCGCTTCGGGTTGGTGTCGCGGAGGACAGCGTTAGTGTTACTCCGTGAGTCTTTGTCTGCGAAGCAGGTGCTCCGCTGCCTCCGTTGGCATTATACGAAACAGTATAAGTCTTAGGTGCGTTGCTTTTCCAAATGGCATATAAAGTTCTGCTTGAATTACTTGTATAACTTCCACCCGGTTGATAGGATGCGGATGTCGAGGCGCTTGATGTTCCCCAGCCAACAAAATCATATCCGCTTCGGGTGGGGGATTTGGACGAAAGAGTCAGCGTTTGTCCGTAAGTCTTTGTCTGACTTGCGGGAGCACCTGTTCCGCCGTTGGCGTTATACGAAACGGTATAGGTCAAGGGCGACCATACCGCATACAGAATGCGTGAGACATTTGAGGTATATTTCCCGCCCGGAAAGAAGGAAGCCGAGGTGGAGAAACTGCCCACTCCCCATCCGACAAAGCTATATCCCGTCCTTGTTGGCTTTGTGCTTGAGAGAGTCAAGTCCCTAAAATGCCACTTTGTCTGGCTTGACGGCGCGCCCGTTCCACCATTGGCATTAAATGATACCGTGTAGGATCTTTCCGAATAACGAACTACACTCGTTGAAGTCAATGAGGTGAAGGTGCCCGAAACCGTACTTGAACTCGGCTTGTACCCGGCAACGGTCGGAGATGTGATTGAATAGCTTGAACCGATTTTACCCGTGACCGTCTTGGATTCTGCACATTGAGTATTATTGTGGTTATACACATAAGTCACTGTCTTTGACCCCTTGTCGGTATAATACACAGTATAGGTAGCCGTTCCGTTTCTGACATAGTTGGATGCGGGGAAATGCTTATCCAGCATATCATAGGTCACTATCGAATCTCCGCTGTTCTTCAAGACATATCCGCTGACAGTCGGGGATATCCATGTGGGCTTCTTTGTTGCCGCCGCGTCGATTGATGTGGAAACGGTGGGGGCAACCTGTGCGCCGGATTCGTTCTTGTAGTAGATCGTCACCGCCATGGGATAACCGATTGCCGCCGATGCGGGAATCGACACAAGCGAAAGCAGTGTAACAATCACAAGAATGATTGACAGCACTTTAGTCTTATTCTTCATCTGAAGCCTCCTTGTATCCGTCGCCTATAAAAGGATCGCCCTCAATAGTCGGTTCATTGGGCTTTTCATGCTTTTCATTTTCCTTGACAACATCAATCACAACTTCGCCCGGTCTTTCCGACTTTCCGCTTTTCTCACCTTCGCTCGGTTCGATTGCCGGAATATCCGGAGTATTGGTTACATCCTCGATGGTTGTGTCCGTAGGGATTTCAGGTGTTTTCCGATTGCTCCTGACAGCCGCAAAAATCACCAAGCCGAGAACCACTACAGTAATGGCAAGGCAAACAATGATTATGATTTTTTCTTTTTTGGTTTGCATTTTAACCGTTCCTTTCCGTTAGTTTTGAAACGATTTCCACAGGTATCGTTATATCTGCGATCCTTCTCCCCCAAAGTTCAAAAGGGATGGAGAGCGTATAACTGACATTAACACCCACGCTGTTTCCCGAAAGCGGAGTGATTGACGGTCGATACATAACATAACAACGGTCGCTCGGAGTGTATTCGGTAGTGCTTTCCCGTGGAAATCCGATTTTTGAATACGCACCGTCAACAAGCTCGTTCTCGTCAATATATTCCCTATATGGCTTACCTTGCTTAAACGCATCGTAATACTCAATAGCTTCTTTTGTGACATAGCTGTCAAGCAGAAGCTGCACTTCGTCTCTCTGCTCTCTTGCAACATGATAAATAAAAGCATACTGCATCAGTATGCCGATCACCATAACCACAATAAGAGTAAAGATACATACGGGGATATATGAGAATCCGTTCTTGTTATTCAGAGCCTTTCTCACTTTTTTCATATCCTACCTCACTTCCAATAGATACGGGATAGTCCCGACTCGGTTACTTCCACATCAAAAGGCAAGGAGAAACCGCCGAACCCGATAAGCTCGGTTGAGTAGGTCAGCTTGCAGGTAATAACATCGCCGAGCTGAACCTTCCCGCTTGAGGAATCGAAATAGGTTGCCGTAAATGTCATTGTAGGTCTGATACCTGCTTCCTCGCAAAGCTGCTCGTATCGTGCCTGCACTTCAGGACCGATACGGCCGCTTGTCGTTGCGACCTCCACAAGCTCGTGACACATATGCGAAAGGTCTTGCTTCACGGCAATTTTTGAAAAAATGCCGACAGAAAAAACCAAAAGAAAAACGATGACGAGAACCGCCACCGCTACATCAATATAGCCTTCTGCCTTTTTGTTTTGGAGTTTTTCAAGCATTGCAATCCCTCCTTAAAAGATACCGCCAAGGGAGTTTATCAGAACCTGTCCGAGTACCACCACATAGATCAATATAAAGCAGACAAGCAAAGCTACCGAGTTTTTGCGCACCTTGCGAGGGATACTGTTTGCTTTCTTTTTGAGGTTATCCTTTTGAAGCTGTGCAAAGGTTCCCGCAAGCATCGTCCAGCTTGCTTCACTGTAATTGCCTTCGATTACTGCCTTGAGTTTGAGTGTTACTTCGCTGAGAAGCGCCGAACCTACGCGCTGTTCAAGTCGTGTGAGCGCTTCGGTTTGGCTACCTGTTTTCATGTCTGCCACGGTAATAATCAGCTCATCCTTAAATTCCGGTCCTGCCGTTTCCTTATAGGAACCGAGGATATAGATAACATCCCTTGTGTGAGTGAGTTTGTTATTGACCGTAGACACAAGTCTCGGAAGCTCTGCTTCGATTTTCGTTCTCTTTTTCTTGATTTTGCCCGTGATGCCCTTTGTCTCTCCGAAGTAGACAAACACAGAGGCACCGAAAACGAGAAGTCCGAGTATCTTAAAAATAAAGAACGCAGGAATAGCGAACATGCCTATAAACAACGCTTTCGTGGCGGCTCTTGCCACAAACAGCTCCGGTGTAATCTCGCCCATACCTGCGGCACGAAGGTCTTCTTCAAGCTCGTGCTTTTTCCACTCGTTCAATTTGAGCTTGGGGGCAAGCTCGGCGGCAAAGCCTTCAAGGAACAACTTAATATTGCTGACCTTCTTATCGCCCTTTCTGCCGAGACTGTGTGTTGCCCGGCTCGCCTTCATAGACGGGACCTTAAACACATCAAACAGAATACATCCAATGCCGAGAGCAAAGATAATTCCGATAAATAACTGAATAATAATCATCTCTGTCCTCCTTATTCTTTGTATTCGATGGGTTTGGTCTGCTTATTCATTCTCAGCCAAGTGACGAGAATGACAATGCCGGTAATACCGAGCACAAGCTTTCCGAACACCGTATTCATAAGAGTGTTGTACCACTCTTTGTTGATGCAGTACAAAAGCGGGATGTTGCCCACCACAAACGCTACCATGAAGTAGTATTCGCGTCGAACCTCTGCAAGCATTGTGCGTAGCTCGGAGTTTACCAGTCGCTCATCACGAAGCTTGGATACAATAGCCGGAAGAGTGTCCTTGAGTCCGCCGTCGCTTTGGCAAGCGACAAGCTGGTCACACCATTCCTTGAAGATGGCATTGTCGATCTTATCCTTCATGTGGTAAATGGCTTCCTCCATATTTGGAGAAATGGTTTCCACTTCTCCGAGAAATTCTCTGAAAACGCCCTGCATGGACGGTCGCATATCGTTTACATACTGACCAATTGCCATTTTCAAATTATCGCAGTCGATATATGCGGTCGTAACCAAGGAGAGCGACATTTCAAGATCTTCCCTGACATGCTTATTATAGCTGCCCACGCTTCGCATAAGATACATAAACGGCATCATCGCAAAGAGAATGGCAAGAACGGGTGCAATGAAGATGTTATCCATAAGAATGGCTATCACACAACCCACTACCATAAGAATGAGTGAGAGTGTCAAAGCGACGGAAAAATTCTTTTCCTTTCCCGTTTCGGTGAGAATTCTGCGGATTCTCGACAGCTCTTTCACGATTTTGTTTTGCTTCTTCTTCCCTCGTGCTACACGGGACATATCCTGTAAGGATTCTCTCTTTTCAAAGAAGCCTGAGAGGTCTTTGTTTATCCGTTCCGGCGTCAGTTCAAGCACCCATACAATACCCATAACGAGCAAAATAAATGCTGACAACTGAATAAAAATCACGCTGTCATCTCCTTTCCCATAAATCTTTCAAGAAGCGGACCGGGTACGCCGCCGCGTAATAGTTTTTCTCTGAGGTCCTCCGACATGGTGTTCTCTTTGACAAACTCACCCTCAATGGTAAACTTACCGCCGTGGTACAGATTGCGTTTTATCCTGTAACGATAGAGGACTCTATATTCAAGCTCTCCGTTATCGTGAACAACGCACTCTGTGATCTCCATGACCTTACGGGCGTTATTGGTAAGCTTGTGAACGAATACGATGACGGGAAAAGCAAGCGCTGCTTGTTCCATGAGGATGCCTACGTCATTTTTCGCCTCTTTCTTTTGCGCAAGAAACGCAATTCTTTGATGCGCCTTGCGTCCGCCATCGCCATGAACCGTCGATACAACGGTGTGGTCTGTGGAGCTCGCTTCAATAGCAGAGCTTGCTTCGCTGTCCCGCATCTCACCGATACAAATGATATCCGGGTCAAATCGCAAGGAAGTAGCCACAAGGTCTTCCTGTGTGATATTTGATTCCTTTTTGTCGGAAGGTCTTGACAAGGTGTGCACCACATTATTTTTGATCCTTCCGCTTACATCACGCTTAATAAGCGATAATTCTCTCGCACCGTTTTCAATCGTATAAATACGCTTGTAATCGGGCACCGAGCCGAGCAAGGAATTGAGCAGAGTCGTTTTACCGGAGCTTGTTCGCCCTGCAACAACATAGGACACGCCATAGCATACACACATCTCCAGAAAAGAAAGCATTTCATCGGTAATCGATTCTGTGTGGATCAGATTCTCTCTGTCCACTCTCTGAGGATGAAGCATACGGATGGATGCGGCAATACCTCTGTCCTCGTCAACAATAGGTGTTTTGATCACTGTAATACGGGTATTGTTCGGAAGGTGTCCCTCCGCCCTCGGTACGGCATTGTCTATTGTCACGCCCGAATGAAGCAGCAATCTTTTGATGATATCTACCGCGTGTCCCGGTGAGAAAAATTGCTCATCGCTTTTTTCAATATGACCGTCAAGATAGGTGAGTGCAACATCGTCCCAACCGTTGATGTTGATCTCCTCAATGTTCGGATCATTCAAATAGGCGGTCAGGAACGAGTATTCCGCCATCTCGCAAAACAGTCTGTCCGTGACCTGCTTCATGGAATATCCCACAACGGTGTATCCCGTGTCATAAAGGAACTGTGCGATATAGTTCTTGATCTCGCCGCGCTTTGACTTGTCCGTGAGGATGGTTGGATATTTTCGTGCTATCATTTCCTGAGCCTTACAAAGAAGCTCGTACATTTCGATCTGCATATCACTTCACCACCTTCTGCCTGACCGTTTCCAGAACTGCGGCATATTTCTTGTCCTTTGTGACCTCGGTTAGACTTCCCGAAACATACTGCTCCTTCAAAGCCTGACTGTAAGGGATGATCTGCTCGACCTTTCCAAAATAGGAGATCGTGTCTGCTGCTCCGTACTGAAATTCGGGAGACGTTACGCTGATGAGCTGTACGCAGTTCTCTTTCATATATCCCATACGGATAAAAATCGGCGTCTGCGAGAGATAATTACTTATTCCCTTAAGGTCGGGAGACAGAAGTCTGATGACAATATCCGCTTTTCGGAGCGCGGTTTCGGTGAGTATATTATCTTCGGGGTCGGAAGAACAGTCCACTACTACATATTCGGCAATGCTCATAATACAGTCAAGAAAAGCTTCCGCCTTCTCTCTTGTGTACTCCGCATAACTGTATCGGTTTTCTTTTGCTGTATAGCCAAGGAATCCGAGGTTGCTTCTGTCCTTTACGAAGATCGTATTGGATACAACAAGATTTCTTGTAAGGTCAGGCTTCTGTATCACCGAGCCAAGCGAATAGAGTTCTTCATCCTTCTTGTTAGGAAAGACAGTAGGCACAACGGGTGTCGTAGTGTCAGGAAAAACAGCGATAGCCGAATGGATGGATTTTCCCTTGCCGCCGAGATTCAGGGCGTTTGCAAGTTTCACCGTGAAAGTGGTCTTTCCACTCTGCGGTGTTCCCCAAACTGCTATCAACTTACTCATTGTTCTCTGCCTCCGTATCGCTTCCCGGACTGTATTCGGAAACAGGATTTGCATTCAGGTAATCGTCCTGCACCTTGATATACTCGTCGGCTGTTGCCTTATCTCCTCTGTAAACAAGGACAAAATGCATGGATGTCAGGCTTTCATACTGAGAGAGTAGCTCTGCCTGCTTTGGTGTAACGAGAAGTGTTACGGTAATTGCCTTGCCATCATCGATGTTTTTATCCTTATCTACACCCGACTCGGTTGTTGTGGTAATGACACGGACATACCGAAGCTCTGCGGGAATATATGAACGGTATTCCTCTTTGTTGTAGATGATGATAGAGATAATATCTCCGTTCTCAAGCTTACCCGAAAGACCGTCCGCATAAGAGCCGATGCTTACTGAGATAGCGACCTTCTTACCGTCAAGAGCCGCAAGAATATCTGCGGCGCTGTTGCTCTCACCTGTAATCTTTTCAGAGAAAAGATAGTCACCGGCAAACAGAGTGGCAGTCGCATACTTGCCTACAACCGATTTTCCGTCTTTGATAACGCCGTCGGGGAGATTGTATGAGCCTACACGCACGATTTCAAGGTCGTTTGCGGTGATCTGCTGTCCTCTTTCGATTGTGTTCTTGACACGAACAATATCCGTCTTTTGATCAGAGATACGGTTCACGAGAGGAGAGACACCGAAAGTTACCACAAGAGCGAGAACGATACATACAATACCGATGATCGTTCTGTTGTTAATCTTTTTCGTTTTCAAAATTTATCCTCCTTAGAAAATGAAATACCCAAGCATAAGCCCGCAAGACAAAAACGGCAGCATGGGAAAAGCTGTTTCGTTGCTTCTGCCTTTCACCTTATTGTAGATCAGGTTAAATACGACGGCAAATAAGAGTCCGATCAAATAACCGATAGAACCGCCCATAAAGCCGAGCATCAGTCCCGAAGCCCCTGCAATCTTGATATCCGCACCTCCGAATCCGTTCTTACACAATATTGTCATGGCAAGAGTGGGAACAAAGGCAATGATGCCGCCGCCAAGCATTGACCACAAGCTGAGTCCGCTTGCATTGGTAATGCAGAGAAGCAAAATCATTACCCAAAGGCAATCATCTGCTTCTCTTTTCGTGAAATCTTCTACGGAGGCATATAAAAGGATAAGGGCAAAGGCAACGCCCTTAAGAATCCAAGCGACCGAGGTGCCGACAAGACATAGTGCCGTCGAAACCGCGAGCACGGCGAGACCATTCAAAAGGTTGTTTACCTTATACCCTTTCTCCTTCAGTTTTCGGTTAAGATATACGGTAGCAAGGACTGCCGATAAAACAATAAGGGAGGTCAGAATGAATTCGCCCAGCGAAAACATTTTGCCTCCTTGCCACAATTACGCAGTATAGTCGAACATACCACCAATCTCGGTGTTCAGACGAGGAAGGACGACATTGTTAAAGAGTGCGTACAGACCGACGAGAATCACGCCGCCGACCACAACGCCGATGATGATCTTGACTGCAGTGTCGATATACCCTTCGCCGGACTTGGAGGCGAGGACGGTCTTGGCACGAATGGCAAGCTGGTTTACCTTGGAATTGATCTTGTTAATGAGTTTCTTCATATTTTAATTACCTCTTTCTTTCGTTCAATGATTTTGTTTGGATTTACGCAGTGTAGTCGAACATGTTGCCAATCTCGGTGTTCAGGCGAGGAAGGACAACGCCGTTGAAGAGTGCGTACAGACCGACGAGAATCACGCCGCCGACCACAACACCGATGATAATCTTGACTGCGGTATCGATATAGCCTTCGCCGGACTTGGAGGCGAGGACGGTCTTGGCACGAATGGCAAGCTCGGTTGCCTTGGAATTGATCTTATTGATTAACTTTTTCATTTGATGTTTCCTTTCATGTTTGAAAATATTTGGTTTACGGTTATTGGATACCTACCGAAATAGAACCGTTTACATTTCAGTAGGGTTTTGCCTTAAAACATAGATTGAATTCTGTCTGCAAGTCCCGGTAAAACAACGCTGCCCAACAACTGATAAAGACCTGTAAGAAGAAGCGAACCGAGTACAACCGCAATAATCATCTTTACGGCTGTATCTATATACCCTTCTGCGGTTTTATTGCTCAGAGCGGACTTGACTTTCAAGATAAGGTGTTTCGTTTTCCTCCCTCCTTTCTGAGATTTAGTAAAATGCAATCAACGGCATCACCCACTTTCCGAAACAGAAAAAGCCGTAAGAGTGTTTTAATACCCTTACGGCTATGTACGGAAAATGTGATGTTACTTCCCGAAAAGAGGAAGGGACACCATTATCCGATGCCCCATTTGATTTATTTGCTTACTGCGAGAATGGTATCGTCCACTCCGTCTGTATATCTGCCCTGCGCGATGAGTTTGTCTCTGAAACTCAAGAGTGAATCGAGGATAAGGTAGTATTCATACTCGCTTACCGAAATCCTGACCTTTTTTCTTTTCTTCTTACCGAACATCTTCCTTACCTCCGTGTTCTTTTCACCTATATTATACTGCAAAAACGATATTCCATCAAATCTACGAGCCGATAGGTGAATATACGACCCGGATGCTGCCGTTTGCTTCCCTTACATAGTGGGATGCAGGATAACGCCAATTTGTGATATCATCCCTTGTAATACTCGCGCAAGTAGTTGTGTAACCATCTACTTCAGGCGGTTCAAAGCTCCAAAGCGTTCCGTTACCTGTAAACTTTTGCGTCTTGAGAATTTTTCCACTTTCATCGACACATTCCACATTGAAGGAAAAGAGATAACCTCCCGTTATACCTTCCGGTAGTGTAGCATGAGGAAGTTTATCTGCAAAGAGCAATGATACTGTAACCACTACTGCAAGGAACAGTCCGAAACATACTGCGAAAATGGTTTGACTTTTGGTTGACATATTCATAATACCTCCATGCCTGTTTTTGAAATCATTATATCGGGAAAAAGGAATATCCGCAAATGTACGAATATATATCTTACTCTCGGTATGTATTGACAGTATGTATGAGGGGTTTGTGTGTGAGAAAGGGGAACAAGAAAAGGGATAGTCCGCCTCAAACCCCTCAAAAAGGCAGACTTATCCCCGGGTATTATCTTGCATCCTTAATTGTACGGTTCGCCTTTGCCATTTGAAGCTCTTGACTTCTGCGATAGGCACTCAAAGCTTTCACGATGGTATCTTCAATCTCCTGCACCGATGCATCAGGTGAGAAGTATTTTTGAATACGCTCCATTGGAACTTTGATTATCGGCTTCTGATTCGGCTTTTCTTCGGACAGTATCGCTTCTATCCGTTCTTCGGTAAGAACCCCTGCCTGACTCAGCTTTTTCATTTGAATGGCTTGTGCGAGAGACGGTGTTGCTTCTCCTTCGTCGATATAATAGGAAAGATCTTTCTGTTCTTCCACGTCAAGATAGGACAGTTCAACCGCAGGTCGAAAGGCGATCTTGCCCATATCCACATCTTCAAGCAGTTCGGGAATGAGATTGTTGAGACGGATATATCTTGATATCTGCCTACCACACTCGCCATTGGATTCGCCTAATTGCTCCCGAGATAACTTTGGGACCATTGGTCCAGAAGTTAGATCTGTTCTCCGACCTTGCTGTTTAATAGCTTCCATCTTCATCTTGTAAGCCTTTGCCCTTTCGGAAGGTAAGATGTGTTCCCTTTGCAAGTTGGAATCAACCATAAATATGATTGCTTCTTCTCTACTCAAATCTCGAACAATTACCGGGAGAGTATCAATGCCGAGCTTCGCACATGCAAACTTTCTTCTGTGCCCGGAAATAAGCTCATATCTTTCACCCTCACCTTTTCTCACGATAACCGGATTGATAACCCCGAATGTTGAAATGCTTTCGACAAGCTCTGCCATTTCGTCATCATCCCGGACCCCAAATGGGTGATCAGGTGCATCATCTATGGCTGACAACGGAATTACCCGAACCTTCTCTCGCTTCGGATCAGTTGAATTTACTTCTTTGTTTTCGTCCACGGACTTTCCTCCTGAATGTATTTAGGAAACAAAAAAGACCGTAGTTCATTTCTGAATTACGGTCTGATATCGTATTCCTATGTAAAAGTAGAAAATGTCGTTAGTTCAAGTCTAAATAGGTCAAAAAAGTTTCATTGGAAAAACGCAAGACAATTTTGAGTATCCATACACAAGATGTTGAGAAAAACGGCTTCAGAACAGCAAAAAGACCACAATATCTTGTGGTCTTTTTGCGAGTTTCCTTTTTGGTTAAAGGAAATGGCTCCCCCTACTGGACTTGAACCAGTGACACCCTGATTAACAGTCAGGTGCTCTACCGACTGAGCTAAGGAGGAATAGAAGGAAAGCCGACTCGGGAAACGAATCGGCTTTGATGTGTTGGCGATGCGCTATCTTCCCGACCCGTCTC
>QWCN01000446.1_pt1 | contig 103776 bp, 89 predicted proteins | sample 1972711 | NCBI WGS metagenome assembly QWCN01 (sample SAMN09866707, study PRJNA288562) | Human gut metagenome isolate term1_stool, whole genome shotgun sequencing... | isolation source: gut | host: Homo sapiens | place: USA: California | reverse complement strand
CGATTTTCCCCTGACGGGGAGGCGGCCTCCGGCGGCCACATTTCTTTCTGCGAAGAAAGAAATGTGGGAAAGAAAGTCGCTTAGACCTACGGTCTAAGGGTCCCTTGGCGCGCTATGGGTCATGCAAAATTGGCGGTGCTGATCTCGCGGAATTGGTACGGCGGGTATCGTTGTCGGTTCGGGGGACTGCTTGTACCTCCTGCGCCGCTGCCGCTGACAACAGCGAGGGTAGGGGCTGGTACGCTGGTCGTTTTTGGCGATTATCAAATCGCGCCCATTGCGGCGCGAAGCACCGCAATGGGTAGGTGGCGGCTAACGCCGCCGTGGTATTGGGGGGACACTGCCTGCGGGCGCGGGATGGGGAGTTTCGTGCCCCCGGCACGAGTACCTTTCTTTTTTTGTAAAAAGAAAGGTACCAAAGAAAACCACTTAGACCTACGGTCTAAGGGTCCCTTGGCGCGGGGCGGGCAAGTGCGAATTTGGCGGTGTGTACTCGCGGGCGGGGTGCAGCGGTCATCACTGTCGGTCAAAAGGACTGTGCCTGCGTTTAATTTTTACCATAGTAACAGGCAGCGGCAGCGGAAAGCTGTGCTGGCACAGTCGGGGGAACGACAACGATCAGGAAAACGCCGGTTACGTGAGGGAAAACGGACAGCGGCGAACAGGCGTAGCGCGCTGAGGAAGTGCAGAAACGCAGTTTCTGCCGGCGTTCTTTCCCCCATTTCTTCCGCTGTTGGAAGAAATGGGGCCGCCGGAGACAAAGAAAGCGCTCGCGCCGGGGCGCGAAATAGCCCGCTGCGGCGGGGACGGGGGACGAGGGACACCTCATCCGCCCCCCTGCGGGGGCACCTGTCTCCCTGCGGGTCGGTCCGCGGGTTTGACACGCCACCGGCGTGTCATTCAATACCGCGAACCCCCCAGGGGGAAGGCTTGAGGGGGTGCGCCACTCGAGGGGAAGGCTTTGGGGGATGGCGGTAGGAGTGAAAAACGCCTGCCGTGGCTGAGGCAAGCGGCCGCGGAAGCCTCCGCGCCGGTGAGCGTACACGCAGTCCTTTTGACTGACAACAGTGATGAAAGGCTATGTCCGCGAGAATACGCAGCAAATCACTGCCGGGTATAGCGCGCTGAGGAAGTGCAGAAACGCAGTTTCTGCCGGCGTTCTTTCCCCCATTTCTTCCGCTGTTGGAAGAAATGGGGCCGTCGGAGACAGAGAAAGCGCTCGCGCCGGGGCGCGAAATTGTCCGCTGCGGCGGGGACGGGGGTAACACCTCATCCGTCAGCCTGCGGGGGAACCTGTCTCCCTGCGGGTCGGTCGGTTCGCGGGTCTGACACGCCACCGGCGTGTCAGACCCGCGGACCCATCAAGGGGAAGGCTTGGCGCCTGCGGGCGGGTGTTCAAAGAAAGTTCACGGTTTTCCTGCAAAACTTAAAGGTAGAATTAAGGAAAGCGAGTATGCTATAAAACAGAAAGAGCGATGAGCCCCTTCGAAGCAGGCACCCTTCTTCATGTCTGCTTCCTTCATCATACCACGCTTTCCCCTCGGCGGCAAGATGGGAGAGTGCTCCTTATACGAAACTGCGACACAGGAGGTCATTACGATGTATAACGACGAATTCAACAACAACGATATGTACCGCTTCACCAACCGGGAGGTGCCCCGCGACGACTACGCGCCCGCACCCCGGCAGGAGAACACGTATACCGCGCCGGTGAGGAAGCAGGGCTTCTTCCACAGGACGTGGGTGAAGGTCACGGCGCTGGTGCTGGCCTGCGCCGTGGTGGGCGGCGCAGCGGGCTACGGCGGCGCGGCGCTGGCAAAGGGCGGCTCCGGCAGCGGCACCGCCATCAAGGAGAGCGACCGCACCGTCACCGCCGTGGAGGTCAAGAAGGTGGACGGCAAGACCAAGATGCAGCCCGCCGAGGTCTACGCCTCCACGGTGAACTCCACCGTGTCCATCAACTGCTCCTCCCAGAGCACCAACATCTTCGGCCAGACCACCCAGTCCGCCTCCAGCGGCAGCGGCTTCATCATCAGCGAGGACGGCTATATCGTCACCAACTACCATGTGATCAACGGCGCCTCCTCTGTGAAGGTGACGCTGTATAACGGCGACACCTACGATGCCACCGTCATCGGCGGCGACAGCGACTACGACGTGGCGGTGCTGAAGATCAACGCCGCCGGGCTGACCCCCGTGACATTGGGCAACAGCGCCGATGTGAACGTGGGTGACTCCGTGCTGGCCATCGGCAATCCCCTGGGCGAGCTGACGTTCTCCATGAGCGGCGGCTATGTGTCCAGCTGCAACCGCGCCATCAACGTGGACGGCACTCCCTTCAACATGATCCAGGTGGACTGCTCCATCAACCCCGGCAACTCCGGCGGCCCTCTGATGAACCTGTACGGCGAGGTGGTGGGCATCGTGTCCGCCAAGTACTCCACCTACTCCTCCACCACGGTGGAGGGTCTGGGCTTCGCCATCCCCATTGACGATGTGAAGTCCATCATCACCGACATTATGGAGAACGGCGCCGTCACCGGCAAGGCATACATGGCCGTGACCGTGGGCACCATGAACTCCCAGATGGCCGCTCAGTACAGCATCGACATCGACCAGGGCGTGTTCGTCTACTCCGTCGTCAAGGGCGGCGCCGGCGACAAGGCCGGCCTGCGCCTGGGCGACGTGATCACCAAGATGGGTGACACCACGCTGACCAGCCGTCAGGATCTGTCCGCGGCGCTGAAGAGCTACCGCGCCGGCGACACCGCCACCCTGACCGTGTTCCGCGACGGCAGCTACATCACCACCGACATCACCTTCGACCAACAGCCCCAGATCACCGGCACCGACACGGAGGAGGACACCTCCTCTCAGGGCGGTAATAACGGCGGTTACAGCGGCCAGATCCCCGAGAACTGGCAGGAGTTTTATAACTACTTCTTCGGCAACCGGGGCTGATATCGGTCCCGCGCGGCGGCGCAGCTGACCACTGCGCCGCCAGGATACCACGATCTTCTTCACATTCTTCATGTTTCCCAGCACACATTCGCTTCCCCCGCACCGTCCCTGCCGGAGCTACCCCGCCGGCGGGGACGGTTTTTTGCGCGGTTGCAAGGCGTTGACAGATATGGTATAATTCTTTATTGGTATACTATGTGGAAAAATGAGGAAACGACTATGGAAGTAACACAGGGCGCACCGTTTGAGAGCTTTGGCCTGTCAGAGGCCACCATGCGCGCCATACGAAATAAGCACTACACCGTCAGCACCCCCGTGCAGGCCGGGTGCATCCCCCCCATGCTGGCGGGGAAGGACGTGATCGCCAAGGCTCCCACCGGCACGGGCAAGACCATGGCCTTCGGCATCCCCATCATCGAGCGCATCGACCGGGAGAGCGAGGAGGTGCAGGCGGTCATTCTGGCACCCACGCGGGAGCTGGCCATGCAGATCACCGACGAGATGCGGGACATCGCCGTGTGCCACGAGGGCGTTCGGCTGGTATGTCTGTACGGCGGACAGCCCATCGGCAAGCAGATCGACGCGCTGAAGCGGCGGCCCCAGATCGTGGTGGCCACGCCGGGGCGGCTGAGTGACCACATGAAGCGGCGGACCGTGAATTTGAAGAGCGTGCAGACGGTGGTGCTGGACGAGGCGGACCGGATGCTGGACATGGGCTTTATCCACGACGTGACGCGTATTCTGGACAAGATCCCCAGCCGGAAAAACCTGGGGATGTTCTCCGCCACCATCTCGCGGGAGGTGATGGACATCTCGTGGGTATACCAGCGGGACCCGGAGGAGATCACGGTGCAGGCCACCAAGGAGAATAAGCCCGACATCCTCCAGTACCGCCTTGAGGTGCCCTCCGACGGGAAGGTGGACGCCATTGCGAAGATACTGGCGCATGAGAGCTATGACCGGGTGATCTGCTTCTGCAACACTAAGGGCAGCACGGAGCGGCTGACGAAGTTTTTGCAGATGCGGGGCGTGGACGCCCAGTGCATCCATGGCGACATTCCCCAGCGGAAGCGGGAGGAGGTCATGCAGCGGTTCCGGGACGGAAAGCTGCGGGTGTTCGTGGCCACGGACGTGGCCAGCCGGGGCATCGACGTGGACGATGTGGACGCGGTGTTCAACTATGAGGTGCCGGAGGAGAACGAGTATTACATCCACCGCATCGGCCGGACGGGACGGGCCAAGAAGCACGGCGTGGCGTACACGCTGCTCAGCGACTTCCCCAGCCGGCTGCGGCTGGACAACATCGCGCGGAACACGCGGAGCACCATCGTGCCCGCCGTGCTGGGCGAGGACGGCAGCGTGACTGTCGGCGAGAAATGAGAAAAGAGCGCACTTCAGCAGGCGGGTCCTTTTTTACGGAACGGCAGCAGGTGGGCGCCGTTGGGCCGCGCGGGTTGCTATTTCGCGCGGTGTGTGGTACAATATACATATATGACCGCAAAATCCCGAAAAGGAGCGAAGATAATGAACGAAGAGTTGAAGAATATCCTCTCCCGCGTGGACCACACGCTGCTGGCACAAGGTGCCACCTGGAATGAGATCAAGGCCATCTGCGATGACGGTATCAAGTACGGCTGCGCCAGCGTGTGTATCCCCGCCAGCTATGTGAAGCAGGCGGCGGGTTATGTGGACGGCAAGATCGCCGTCTGCACCGTTATCGGCTTCCCCAACGGCTACGACACCACCGCCGCCAAGTGCTTCGAGGCTGCCGACGCGGTGAAAAACGGTGCGTCCGAGGTGGACATGGTCATCAACATCGGTTGGGTGAAGGACGGCCTGTACGACAAGGTGCTGGATGAGATCCGCCAGATCAAGGCCGCCTGCGGCGGCAAGCTGCTGAAGGTCATCATCGAGACGTGCCTGCTGACGGACGCGGAGAAGATCGAGCTGTGCCGCGTGGTGTCCGAGTCCGGCGCGGATTATATCAAGACGTCCACCGGCTTCGGCGGGGGCGGCGCCACCCGTGAGGACGTGGCGCTGTTCAAGGCCCACGTGGCGCCCCATGTGAAGATCAAGGCTGCCGGCGGCATCGCGGATCTGGATGACGCCAAAGATTTCATCGCCCTGGGCGCGGACCGTCTGGGCACCAGCCGTATCGTCAAGGCCGTGAAGGCCATGGAACAGTAAATATAAGGAGGAACCACTATGCCGACTCCCCACAATAACGCCAACAAGGGCGATTTCGCCAAGACCGTTCTCATGCCCGGCGATCCGCTGCGGGCCAAGTTCATTGCCGAGACATTTCTCACCGAGCCGAAGCTGGTGAACAACGTCCGCGGTGTGCAGGGCTATACCGGCACCTACAAGGGCGTGCCGGTGTCCGTGATGGCCAGCGGCATGGGCATCCCGTCCATCGGCATCTATTCCTATGAGCTGTACACCCAGTATGATGTGGAAAACATTATCCGCGTGGGCAGCGCCGGCGCCATGCGTGCCGACCTGGAGCTGGGCAGCGTGGTGGCCGGTCAGGGCGCCTGCACCAATTCCGACTTTGCCAGCCAGTATGAGCTGGGCGGCTCCTTCGCCCCTATCTGCGATTTCGACCTGCTGATGGCCGCCGTAGAGAGCGCCAGGGAGCTGGGCGTGAAAATGCCCGTGGGCAACCTGTACTCCTCCGACACGTTCTACGACGCCGCCGGGCGCAATATGCGCTTCGCCAAGATGGGCGTCATGGCCGTGGAGATGGAGGCCGCCGGTCTGTACTGCACCGCCGCCTATACCGGCAAGCGGGCGCTGGCCATCTGCTCCATCTCCGACAACCTGGTCAACGGCACCGAGCTGTCCGCCGATGAGCGCCAGAGCACCTTCACCAATATGATGAAGATCGCCCTGGAGGTGGCTGTGAAGATGGCCGCCAAGAAGTAAACAACGGTCACGACAGCGCGGGAGGATATCTCGCGCTGTCGCTATGTGTGATACATTTGTGCATTTCGCGCAAACAAAATGTAAATTTTTGATGACATTTGTTTACATTTCTACCGCAAAATGCGGTTTTCACTTGCCAAAGGCGAAAAAGTCTGCTATAATGCGCAAGGCACAGAGGGAGGAAGACCCCGTGCCGAAATGATGGTTTTCCCGCCGCAAGGCGCGAAAATAAAAAAATTGAGGAAGGTAGAATAACCATGAAGAAGTTTCTTGCTATGATCCTGGCTCTGGTTATGGCGCTGTCCCTGGTCGCTTGCGGCGACAAGAAGGACGACCCCAAGACCGACGACAACCAGGGCGACAACCCCGAAGTCACCGAGATCACCAACGCCGACGAGATCCCCGACGAGATGACCTCCGAGGATGGCAAGTACGAGATCGCTTTCGTCACCGACGTGGGCCAGCTGAAGGATAAGTCCTTCAACCAGGGCACCTTCGACGGCGTGAAGCTGTACGCTGCCAACAACGGCCTGAGCTACAAGTACTATCAGCCCGCCAACGGCGACCAGGCTACCGATGACGACCGTTACGATGCCATGAAGGCTGCTGCCGAGGGCGGCGCCAAGGTCATCGTGGCTGCCGGCTTTATGCAGGCCACTGCCCTGACCAAGGCCGCTGCTGAGTTCACCGATGTCAAGTTCGTGTTCGTGGACCGCGACAGCGCTGTGACCCTCGAGGACGGCACCGCCCTGAAGAACGTTCTGGGCATCTGCTTCCAGGAAGAGCAGTGCGGCTATCTGGCCGGTTACGCTGTTGTTAAGGAAGGCTACACCAAGCTGGGCTTCACCGGTGGTGGCGGCGGCGACAACCCCGCTTGCTGCCGTTACGGCTACGGCTTCGTGCAGGGCGCTTCCGCTGCTGCTGCTGAGATGGGCGTGAAGGTCGAGATGAACTACTCCTGGCTGTACGGCGCTTCCTTCTCCGCTTCCACCGAGCTGCAGACCATGGCTTCCGGCTGGTATGAGAACGGCACCGAGGTCATCTTCGCCTGCGGCGGTAATATGTTCCAGTCTGTCGCCGCTGCCGCTGCCGCTAACGACGGCGCCGTGGTGGGCGTGGACGTTGACCAGTCCAGCCAGTCCGATACCGTTATCACCTCCGCTATGAAGGGCCTGTCCGCCTCCGTGCAGTGGGCTTGCGGCAAGGTCTATGACGGTTCCTTCGACGAGATCGGCGGCACCTTCGTGACCCTGGGCGCCAAGGACAACGCTGTGGGCCTGCCCACCGCTACCTGGTCCCTGACCAAGTGGACTGTGGACGACTACAACGCCATGCTGGCCAAGATGGCCGATGGTTCTCTGGTCGTCGACAACGACTACTCCAAGCTGGACAGCACCGACAGCCTGACCCTGAACCTGGTCAAGTAATCGGAACGTACTTAACAAAAAAAGAGACGCCTGCGGGCGTCTCTTTTTTTGCGTCAAGCGCCGTGATGCGATGAGTAAAACGCCGCTGTTTTTCTTGCAATCTGTGCATATATGCTATATAATAAATTTATGCCTTTATCGCCATTAGGCAAAATAATAGAGGAAAGTAGGTGGCGGCATGGATAAGACTCCCTCGTATGTGATCGAGATGCTTCACATTACCAAGGAGTTCCCCGGCATCAAGGCCAACGACGATATCACCCTCCAACTGAAAAAGGGAGAGATCCACGCGCTGCTGGGCGAAAACGGCGCCGGCAAATCCACGCTGATGAGCGTGCTGTTCGGCCTGTACCAGCCCGAGGCGGGCGAGATACGCAAGAACGGCCAGACGGTGAAGATCAACGATCCCAACGATGCCACGGCACTGGGTATCGGCATGGTCCACCAGCACTTCAAGCTGGTGGAGGTATTCTCCGTGCTGGACAACATCATTCTGGGCGCCGAAACGACGAAGTGCGGCTTCCTGCAGAAAAAGGAAGCGCGGAGGAAGGTCGAGGAGCTCTCCAAGCGGTACGGCCTGCACGTGGACTTGGACGCCAAGGTGGAGGATATCACCGTGGGTATGCAACAGCGTACCGAGATCCTGAAGATGCTCTACCGCGACAACGAGATCCTCATTTTCGACGAGCCCACCGCCGTGCTGACGCCCCAGGAGATCGACGAGCTGATGGCCATTATGAAGAACCTGACGGCGGAGGGGAAATCCATCCTCTTCATCTCCCACAAGCTCAACGAGATCATGGCGGTGGCGGACCGGGTGACGGTTCTGCGTAAGGGCCGCTATGTGGGTACCGTGAACACCTGCGACACCAACAAGCAGGAGCTGTCCAACATGATGGTGGGCCGCCCGGTGCAGCTGGAGGTCGTAAAGGAGCCGGCCAAGCCCACGGATGTGGTGCTGAAGGTCCGGGATCTGTGCGTGCCCTCTCATACCCACAAGCGCAACGCCGTGGACCATGTCAGCTTTGATGCACGCGCCGGCGAGATACTCTGTATCGCCGGTATCGACGGCAACGGACAGACGGAGTTCATTCACGCGCTCACCGGCCTGGATAAGAGCAATGGCGGCACGGTGACACTGTGCGGCAAGGATATCTCCCACGCCAGCATCCGTCGCCGTGGAGAGTGTATGAGCCACATCCCCGAGGATCGGCACAAGCACGGTCTGGTGCTGGATTTTACGCTGGAGCAGAACCTGGTGCTGCAGCGGTATAAGGAGCCGGAATTCGAAAAGGGCGGCTTTATCAAGAAGGACGCAGTGCGTGCCTACGCCGAAAGGCTGATCGAGGAATACGATATCCGCAGCGGACAGGGCCCCGTGACCACCGCCCGCAGTATGTCCGGTGGCAACCAGCAGAAGGCGATCATCGCCCGCGAGGTGGACCGCAACAAGCCGCTGATCGTGGCGGTCCAGCCTACCCGCGGCCTGGACGTGGGCGCGATTGAAAACGTACACAAGGAACTGGTGAAGCAGCGTGATGCCGGCAAGGCAGTGCTGCTGGTATCCCTGGAGCTGGACGAGGTCATGAGCCTTTCCGACCGCATCCTGGTCATGTACGAGGGTGAGATCGTGGGTGAGTTCGACCCGAAGCAGATCACCGTGCAGGAGTTGGGCCTCTATATGGCCGGTGCCAAGCGGGCGGACAAGAAAGAGGGTGAGACGGCGTGAAGCAAAAACTGACAGATCTGTATGCCAAGAATGGCACCAAGAAGGTCCTGGCCTCTCTGCTGTCCATCCTGGCCGGCCTGCTGCTGGGCAGCATCGTGGTCATTATTGTGGGCCTGGCGGAGCAGAAGATCACCACTACCGGTATGTGGGAGGGCGTCCGGCTGATCTTTGCCGGCATCCTCAGCACAGGGCGCGACGCTGCGGGCGCGCTGACCTGGGGCTTTAACGCCCAGAATGTGGGCAATATGCTCTTCCGCGCCATGCCGCTGATCATGACCGGCCTTTCCGTGGCGGTGGCCTTCAAGACGGGCCTGTTCAATATCGGCGCACCCGGCCAGTATCTGATGGGTACGCTTGTCTCGCTGTCCGTCGCGCTGGGCATCCCCTCCGAGTCCGTGCCCGTGGGCATCATCTGGCTGCTGGCCTTTCTGGGCGGTATGCTGGCTGGCGCCCTGTGGGGTGCGATCCCCGGATTGCTGAAGGCGCTGCTGAATATCAACGAGGTGCTGGCCTGCATCATGACCAACTGGATCGCAGCCAATCTTGTCACCTGGATGTTCGATATCAGCAGCTTCAAGAACGTAACAGAGGGCACGAAGTCCGGTTACATCTACAAGACCACCTTCAACGGTGTGGCCACACCCAAGCTGGGACTGGATCAGCTGTTTCCCGGCTCCCAGGTCAATGCCGGTATTCTGGTGGCCATCATTCTGGCCATCGTGGTGTACATCATCATGGAGAAGACGGTGTTCGGCTATGAGCTGAAGGCCTGCGGCGCCAACCGCCATGCGGCCCGCTACGCCGGTATCCCCGATAAGCGCAATATCGTGCTGTCCATGGCCATTGCCGGCGCGCTGGCCGGCGCCGGCGCCGCGCTGTACTGGCTCAGCGGCAACACCGAGTTCTACTGGAACACCTATCAGGCCCTGCCCGGCGTGGGCTTTAACGGAATCCCCGTGGCACTGCTGGCGGTGAACAACCCCATCGCGGTCATTTTCACCGGCATCTTCATGGCCATGCTGGATATCGTCGGTCTGCAGCTGACCAACCTGACTGCCTACAACGAGTACATCACCGACGTGATCATCTCCGTCATCGTGTATCTGTCCGCCTTCTCTCTGCTCATCCAGATGATGCTGACTGGACGGAAAAAGAAGCTCGTCGTGGAGGCCAACAAGACCACCACAGCGGATATACCGGCAGAGGCGGAGACACAGCCACTGGATGCGCCGCCGGAGGACATACCGGACATACCGATGGAGGAAGCACCGCAGGTACCTGAGCAGCCGGAGGAAGGAGGGGAGCAGGCATGACATTTCTGATCCAACAGACCATGATCTACGCCGTTCCCCTGATGATCGTGGCGCTGGCCGGCGTGTTCGCTGAGCGCAGCGGTATCATCAACCTGGCGTTGGAAGGTATTATGATCCTGGGTGCGTTTATCGGCGTGCTGTTCGTGAACATCATGCAGACCAACCACGTCTACGACGCGGCCAAGGCTGCCGGCGACTGGGTGGCTTTGCAGGGCTTTGAGCTGCTGGCTATGCTGGTGGCGGCCATATTCGGCGCCATTTTCTCCCTGCTGCTGAGCTTTGCCTCCGTAAATCTGCGGGCGGACCAGACCATCGGCGGTACGGCGCTGAACCTGATGGCTCCGGCCCTGGTGCTGTTCCTCATCCGTATCATCGCCAACCAGAACACCCTGCAAATGGCCACCGGCGATGCGGCCAGTTGGTTCATGATCAAGAAGACCACTCTGGGCTACGCAAAAACGGACGACCTGGGCTTCCTGGGCAATACCTTCCTGCACAAGGTGTATCTGGCGACCTATGTCTGCATCATCATTTTCGTGGTGCTGTCGATCCTGCTGTACAAGACCCGGTTTGGCCTGCGGCTGCGCTCCTGCGGTGAAAATCCCCAGGCGGCGGACTCCGTGGGTATCAACGTGTACAAGATGCGCTATGCCGGTACGACCATCTCCGGCGCGCTGGCCGGCATGGGCGGCTTTGTCTACGCCCTGACCACGGCCAACTGCACGGCCAACGGCGATGTGGCGGGCTTCGGCTTCCTGGCGCTGGCCGTTATGATCTTCGGTAACTGGAAGCCGCTGAACATCGCCGGGGCGTCGCTGCTGTTCGGTCTGTTCAAGTGTATTGCCGCGGCGTACTCCAGCCTGGATATCAACGGTGACGGTGTGTATTGGCTGGCGGAGATCGGCATCAGTTCCCACGTGTACCGTATGCTGCCGTACCTGATCACGCTGGTGGTGCTGGCCTTCACATCCAAGAAATCCCGCGCACCCAAGGCGGAGGGTATCCCCTACGACAAGGGCCAGCGGTAAGAAAAGCATAAAAAAAGAAGCACCCGTACGGGTGCTTCTTTTTTGCGCTGTTTTACATGGATTTTACAAAAGATGGCCTGCGAACTTGACATTTATACCGTACAATGTAGATGGACAATAAGGTGACATCTGAGAAAATGTAAAGTTGAGGGAAAGAAAATGGATATTTTTCATGCGCTGACCATGCTGGGCGGGCTGTGCCTGTTTCTGTTCGGCATGAATTTCATGGGCCAGGCGCTGGAGCGCCGTGCCGGCGGCAAGCTGCGGACGCTGCTGGATAAAATGACCGGCAGCGTGGGTGCCGGTTTCCTGACCGGACTGGGCATCACCGCCATCATTCAGAGCTCATCGGCCACCACCGTCATGGTGGTGGGCTTCGTCAACTCCGGGCTGATGACCCTGCGGCAGGCTATCAATGTTATCATGGGCGCCAACGTGGGCACCACGGTGACGGCCTGGCTGCTGAGCCTGGCGGGGATCGACGGCGGCAGCGTGTGGCTGCAGCTGCTGAAGCCCACCGCCTTTACGCCGGTGCTGGCGCTGATCGGCATCATTTTCTATATGTTCTGCAAGGACAGCCGGAAAAAGGAGACTGGCTCCATTCTGCTGGGCTTTGCCACGCTGATGTTCGGCATGGACACCATGAGCGCCGCTGTGGCGGGGCTGAAGGACGTGCCGGGGTTTGCAGAGCTGTTTTTGGCCTTTACAAACCCGCTGCTGGGCGTGCTGGTGGGCGCGGTGCTGACGGCGATCATCCAGTCGTCCTCCGCCTCGGTGGGTATTTTGCAGGCGCTGGCCTCTACCGGCCAGGTCAGCTACGCCGCCGCGGTGCCCATTATCATGGGCCAGAACATCGGTACCTGCGTCACGGCGCTGATCTCCTGCGTCGGCACCAACAAAAACGCCAAGCGGGCGGCCGTGGTGCATCTGATGTTCAATGTGATCGGCGTGGCGGTGCTGCTGACGGTGTTCTGCATCGTCAAGGCCATCTTTGCCCCGGTACTGCTGAACAATGCGGCGTCTATGGCGGGTATCGCTGTGGCCCACTCGGTGTTCAATATCCTGTGTACGGCCATACTGCTGCCCTGCGGCGACCTGCTGGAGAAGTTGGCTATCCGCCTGGTGCCGGATAAGGCCCACGCGGCCGATAAAACGGTGGAGCTGGACCAGCGCCTGCTGACCACACCGGCCGTGGCGCTGGAGCGCTGCCGGGTCGTCACCTGCGAGATGGCGGAGGCTGCCGTGCGGGCGCTGCAAAACGCCCTGCGGAGCTTTGACCACTACACCGAAGCGCTGGCCTCCGCCATCCGGGAGGATGAGAGCCGCTGCGACCACTACGAGGACGTGCTGGGCACCTATCTGGTAAAGCTCAGCGCCCAGAAGCTGGGTGAGCAGGAGAGCGAGGAGTCCGCGGAGCTGCTGAAGGCCATCGGCGATTTTGAGCGTATCTCCGACCATGCGGTGAACGTGCTGGAGTCGGCGGAGGAGCTGCGGGAGAAGGGGCTGGCCTTCAGCGACGAGGCGAAGCGGGAGCTGAGCGTGCTGTCCGCCGCGGTCAACGATATCCTCATGCGGGCGCTGGACGCTTTCCGGGAGCAGGATATGACCGCCGCCCGGCAGGTGGAGCCGCTGGAGCAGGTCATCGACGATCTGAAGGAGCAGCTGCGTACCCGACATATCCTGCGGATGCAGCAAGGCCAGTGCAGCATCGAGGCAGGCTTTGTCTGGTCCGACCTGCTGACGGATCTGGAGCGTACCTCGGACCACTGCTCCAATATCGCCGGGTGCGTGATCGACGCAGCCCACCACGACCTGAATATGCACGCCACGCTGGATGCGGCGCGGCGCCGGGACCCGGACTTCCGGGAGCAGTACCAACGCTGCGCGGCGAAATATCAGGTGTAAACAAACGAAGTCCCTCCCGGCGGGAGGGACTTCTTCTTATGCGCTTACAGCCCGCGGGAGGCTCGCTCCCGCGCCTCGGCCTCCGCCCGCTGGCGGCAGACCTCCACCCAGTCGGGCAGCTTGTCCAGCTCGGCGGCAAAGGCTGCCAGTTCGTCGGGAATGACGATCTTCTGGGGACAGACAGCGGCGCAGGCGCCGCAGCCCAGACAGGCGTGAGGCCACTTGTTCGCGGGCACCGCGTCCAGCTGCATCTTGATGGTGCTGCCGCTGCCGGTGCGGAGCTGGTTGTATTTGTGCAGCAGATCCGGGATATCCAACTGCTGGGGACAGCCGTCACAGCAGTAGCGGCAGGCAGTGCAGGGGATGGAATTCTTCATCTTATCCGCCGCAGCAAAGAGGATCGCCTCCTCAGCGGGGGAGAGGGGGTCAAGGCGCTCAAAGGTGGCCACGTTATCCGCCATCTGCGCCATGTCGGACATCCCGGAGAGGACCATGTGGACGTTATCCAGTCCCTGGAGCCAGCGGAAGCCAAAGGAGGCGATGCTGGCGCCGGGGCGGAGGGCGTGGAGCTGCTGTTCACTGTCGGCATCCAGGGCGGCCAGCTTGCCGCCGCGGACCGGCTCCATGACCCAGACGGGGATATGGTGCTTTTCCAGCAGCTCGTATTTCTCCCTGGCCCGCTGGATGGTCCAGTCCAGATAGTTCAGCTGGATCTGACAGAACTCCATCTCCTTGCCATAGCGCTCCAGAAAAGCGGTGAGACAGGGAAGGTCCGCGTGGGTGGAGAAGCCCAGGTGCTTGATACGGCCCAGGCGCTTCTGTTCCACAAAGTAGTCGATGATGCCCCACTTGGGGTCGGTGTAGATATCCACGTCGTTTTCATAGACGTTGTGCAGCAGGTAGAAATCGAAGTAGTCCACCTGACACTTCTCCAGCTGCTGGGCAAAGGTGTCCGCCGGGTCCGGGTCGCAGGTGAGCGTATGGCCGGGGTATTTGGTGGCCAGGTAAAAGCTGTCCCGGGGATGCTTTTTCAGGCAGCGGCCTACCACCGTCTCGGACAGATTTTGCATATAGGCCCAGGCGGTGTCGAAATAATTGACGCCGTGGGCCAGCGCATAGTCCACCATCGCCTGGGTGGTGTCCTCGTCGATGGCGCCGTCCGCCGTGGTGGGCAGACGCATGGTGCCGAAGCCCAGCAGGGACAGGTGCAGGTCCTGAAAATCACGATAGATCATGGCATTGCCCTCCTTTTTTGTGGTGCTATTTTACCGCGAAAAATGGCGGAGCGCAAGAGTGGAATTGGCCGTGCGGTACGCCTGCGCCGCCGCTGCACCCGGGAGAGGGCCTGCGGCATGATGGAGACGGTCCTGGGCGACAGGCTGCACCAGCTGAAGTGCGGGCTGGAGATGACCTTCTGAAAAACAGACCACCCCCGGCTCCCCGCCGGGGGTGGTTTTGCTTGCTCAGGGCAGCAGTGTTTTCTCCAGGAAGTCGTAAACGGCCTCGGCGGTCTGGTGGACGGAGTCCAGCAGGACGTATTCGTCGCTGCTGTGATAGTTCTCGCCGTCGGCGCCGAAGATGATGGCCGGCGCGCCCAGCCGTGTGCCCAGGTAGTTGAAGTCGCCGATGCTGGCGAAGTAGGAGATGGTGGGTTCCTTGCCGGTGACCTTGCGGATGGACTCCAGCAGTGAGACGGTCATGGGTTCGTCCTGGGGGACGGTGTAGGGCATGAAGCCCCGAGAGCCCTCAGACGGTGCTTCGCGGAAGCAGATCTCGTACCGGCCGGTGATACCGGCGCGCTGCACGGCCTTTTCGATCTCGCGGACGATGGTGTCCGGGCTTTCGCCCACCACGATGTGCCAGAACAGGCGGAGCACGGCGAAGTCCGGCACGCTGCACGCGCCGCCGTCGGCGCTGATGCCCACCACGCAGCAGGTGCCCTTGCCCAGGTGCGGGTCCTCAACATAGTCCACCTGCTCCAGGGCCTGCGCCACCTTGGCGGCGTCCAGCAGGGCGCTGTGGCCCTTTCCCGGGTTGGCTGCGTGGGCGGACTTTCCGTAGAAGCGGATCTCCAGACCGTAGCCGCCCCGGGCACCCAGGCAGACATCGGGGAAGGGCTTGCCGTCAAAGCCGGCGCTTGGCTCGGTGATGATGGAGAAGTCCACATCAGAGAGATAGCCGTCCTCGATGAGGGCATTGGTGCCCAGGCCGTAGGGGCCCTCCTCGTCAGAGACCAGCGCCAGCTTGATCTTCCCGGCGAAGGTCTTGTGGGCGGCGGCGAAGCGGGCGGCCGTGACCATCAGCGCGGCGCAGCCGGATTTCATGTCCAGCGCTCCCACACCATAGAGCCTGTCGCCGTCCAGCTCGCCGTAGGGATCGCGGGTCCAACCGCCGCACAGCTGCACGGTGTCCAGATGGCCGTTCAGGCAGATGACCGGTCCGGGCCTGCCGCCGTCGATAACGGCGATGACATTTTTTCCATGGAAATCTGTGACCTTGGCATCGTGGTATTCGTGCAGCTGGGCGGGCAGTTCCTGCCGGCACAGCCAATCCCTGGCAAAGGCCATGATCTCGTCCTCGTGGAAATACGCACTCTTAATGGCGGTGAGCTGCTGCAAAAGTGCTGTGACCTCAGCTTTTTCTATCATCTGTATGATCGCTCCTCTCTGCTGTGGGGCCGGAAATATGCGCTTTCTCTGTACAGTATAGCGGGCAGGCGTTTAACGCCTGTTGGTCCGGGCGTTTTTCACTTATTGCTCCACGCGCCACAGTGCGCCGAAGTACCACGCACCCATGCCGTCGGACACCACGCCGGTCACGTCGCCGCGCAGGGCGTAGGCCTGCTCCTTCTCATACAGCGGTATCACGTTGGCCGTGTCCAGCAGCAGCCACTCCGCATCCTTCAAATAGGCGTCCCGCGCCTCGGCGGAGGTGCTGGCCGCCGCCACCCGCATCAGAATGTTATAGGCGTTCATGTAGATCAGCGCGTAGTTCCGCGTGTCGCCGCTGCGCCACAGGTCCAGATAGGCTGATGCATCGTTGTACAGCGCGTCCAGCTCCGTCAGGGCCAGGGTGAACGCGCCGCTGCTGAGCAGCTGCTGATACGTCTCCGCATCCTCACCCTGCAGGGTCACGCTCAGTCCCAGTTTTTCCTGCCACACCTTCTGCAGCCGCTGGGCCAGTGCCGTCTGCGCCGGCGTATTCCGGTACAGCAGCGTCACCGTCCCCAGGCTTATCAGCGCCTCCGGCCGCCGCAGGCCCGCCTGCGTCATCAGCTCCAGCGCCTGACTGCACCGGTCCGTGTAGGTATCCGCCTCGCAGTCGATCACCGCGCCGTTGACCGCCCGGAACTCCTCGCCCCCGGCGGTGCGTATGCCGTGAGGCACCAGCCCCTCCGCGGCGGCATAGTCCGCGCCCAGAGCGCCGGCCGCCGCATCCCGGTCGATGACCAGACTCATGGCCTGCCGCAGCTCCGTCCGGTCCATGTTGGTGGCCATCTGGTTGATGAGCAGCACGCCCACGGTGCTGCTGCCGCCGTAGGTACCGTCCTCTCCGGCCGCGCCGATGACCGCGTCCGCGGTGCCCGCGTCCTTGGCGGCCTCCGCCGCGCTCTTGAACCGGATCTCGATCCGGTCCGCGCGCACCTGCCGCGCGTTATAGTGGTCCTCCTGCTTCACCAGCGTGGCGAAGAGACTGTCGCTCCAGTCGCCGGTGCGGCGGTACGGCCCGTTGCCCACGAACCACGTCCGGCTGGCGCTCCAGCCCTCGCCGCCTTCCACAGCCTTCTGCTGCACCGGCATGGTGGCCGCCGCTGTGCACACCGCGTCCACAAAGTACGGGCACATCGTGCTCAGCGTCACCACGAAGGTGTGCTCGTCCTCGGCGTATACGCCCAGCGCCTCCGGGTCGCCCGCGTGGGCGTCCTCATAGCCCGCCACCATGGACAGGATCTCCGCCTCCTGGCTGTCCGTCTCCGGCGATACCAGCCGCCGCCAGGCGTACACGAAATCCTCTGCCGTCACGTCGCTGCCGTCGGACCACTTGCCGTCGCGCCGCAGGTGGAACGTGTACGTCTGCGTGCCGTCCTCGTTGTCCGTGCAGTCGTAGGCGTGGGCCGCTGCGGGCACCGCGCCCTCCGCCGTCCAGCGGTACAGGTTGTCGAACAGGTGCAGCACCAGGGTGCGCTCCGCCGGTGTGGCGGCATAGGCCGGGTCCACCGTGGACACGCTGCCGGTCATCACCACCGACGCGGTGCTCTCGCCGCTGCGGCCGCTGCCGCAGCCGGCCAGCAGCGCCGCCATCATACACAGGCACAGCAGCATGGCCGCGCCCCGTTTCCATCGTTTCATAGGACTTCCTCCGGGAATAGACTTTTCCCCATTATATATGCTTTTGTGCCAAAAGTAAAGCCGCCCTCCGGGCGGCCTCACTTTGTTTACAATTACTCCGCGATCAGCAGCTGGGCGATCTGCACGGCGTTGGTGGCCGCGCCTTTGCGTACCTGGTCGCCGCAGCACCAGATGTTCAGCCCGTTGTCGCTGGTCAGGTCGTCCCGGATACGACCCACGAACACCAGGTCCTGGTCGCTGGTCTCCAGCGGCATGGGATAGCGCTTGTTGGCCAGGTCGTCCACCAGCCGGCAGCCGGGGGCGGCGGCGATCAGCTCCCGGGCGCGCTCCACGCTGATCTTCTCCTTGGTCCGCACCACGATGGACACGCTGTGGCTCCGCACCACAGGAACGCGGACGCAGGTGCAGCTGACCTTCAGCTCCGGCAGGTGCATGATCTTCCGGCCCTCGTTCTGCATCTTCATCTCCTCGGAGGTATAGCCCTCAAAGGCCTCGCCGCCGATCTGGGGGATGACGTTGTAGGCGATCTGGTACTGGAACACCTTGGGCTCCACCGGCTTACCCTCCCGCAGCAGCTCCACCTCGTCCATCAGCTCGATGGGGCCGCCGGCGCCGGCGCCGGACACCGCCTGGTAGCTGCTGGCCACAATGCTCTCGATGGGGCTGTCGTGGTTCAGAGCGTTGATGGCCACCAGCGAAACGATGGTGGTGCAGTTGGGGTTGGAGATGATGCCCTTGTGCTTCTTCACGTCCTCCGGATTGATCTCCGGCACGATCAGGGGCACGTCCGGGTCCATGCGGAAGGCGCTGGAGTTATCCACGAACACCGCGCCCGCCTTGACGATGGCCGGGGCGAACTGCTTGGCGATGTCGTTCTCCGCCGCGCCCAGCACGATGTCCATGCCCTTGAAGGCCTCGTCACAGGCCATCTCCACGGGGAGGTCGTGGCCCTTCCAGTGGATGGCCTGTCCCACAGACCGGGCTGACGCCAGCGGGTGCAGCTCCTCGATGGGAAAATCGCGCTCGGCCAGTACCTTCATCATCTCGCGGCCCACCGCGCCGGTGGCGCCCAAAATGGCAACTTTATACTTTTTCATATGATGTACTCCTTTTCTCGATATCGAATAAGTGACGTATCCTGCGTTCAGATGCGGCGCATCGACTTTGTGTACGGCAAGCCGCTGCGGCGAAGTATGGGCGCAGGAGACGCACTTTATTTTACAAAACTGTTGTACAGCACCCGGATAGCTTTCTCAAAGTCGGCGCTGTCCACGCCCACGATGATGTTCAGCTCTTCTGGACCCTGGGTGATCATGCGGATATTGATGCCGTTTTCGCCCAGCTTGGCGAAGATCTTGCCGGAGGAACCGGGCTGGAAGGCCATCTTCCGGCCCACGGCCGCCACCACAGCCATACCGTCGGTAACGTGCAGGCTGTCGGGCTTGATCTCCTTCTCCATGTCGCCCAGTGCCTGATACAGATACGGCGCGGCCTTGCCTGTCTCCACCACCAGCGATACCGAGTCGATACCGGAGGGGATGTACTCCACGTTGATGTGATAGCGCTCCAATATCTCCAGCACCCGGCGGATAACGCCCAGCTCCGAGGACATTCCGTTCTTGGTCATGGTGATGACGGAAAAGCCCTTCTTTCCGGCGATGCCGGTGATCATGCTGCTCTCCTGCAGCTCCGCCGCCGTGTCGTCGAAGGCCTCCCGTATCATGGTGCCCGGGTGCTCCGGCTGGTTGGTGTTGCGGATGTTCAGGGGGATGTTCTTCTCCCGCACCGGGGAGACGGTGCCCTCGTGCAGCACCTGCGCGCCGATATAGCTCAGCTCGCGCAGCTCGGCGTAGGTAATGCGCTCGATGGGCCGCGGGTCGGGCACGATCTTGGGGTCGGCCATCAGGAAGCCGGATACATCCGTCCAGTTCTCGTACACGTCGGCGTCCAGCGCCGCCGCCGCCAGCGCACCGGTGATGTCGCTGCCGCCCCGGCTGAAGGTGTGGATGCTGCCGTCCGGCAGCACGCCGTAGAAGCCGGGAATGACCACCTTCCGCCCGCTGGCCGCATGGACCAGAGCCTGATAGCTGGCCTCCTGGTCCACCGTGCCGTCCATGCGGAAGTGCAGCCACAGGCTGCTGTCCAGAAAGTCAAAGCCCAGGCAGTCGGCCATGATCCGGGCGGCGAAATACTCGCCCCGGCTCACCAGCTCATCGGCGGAGATGCCCTTGTCCATCTTGGCGCGCAGGGCGTCGAATTCCGCCTCCAGCGGCGTGGACAGCCCCAGCTCGTCCCGAATCTCCAGATACCGGCTGCGTACCATATCGAATATACCGTCGCAGCTGACGCCGTACTGCAGGTGGGCGTGGCACAGATACAGCAGGTCCGTGATCTTGTGATCGTCCTTGAACCGCTTTCCGGCGGCGCTGACCACCACCACCCGGCGAGCAGGGTCTGCCTCCACGATGGAGCGTACTTTTTCCAGCTGGTGGGCGTCCGCCATGGACGACCCGCCGAATTTCAACACTTTCAACATAGTCCTTGCCTCTTTCGCTTTGGTTATTGTGTACAGGGTTTTTCATGCGTGACAAAAAAATATTTTCTGTCCATGGGAGAAAAACACTTGCTTTTTTGATGGGGACAGTGTATCATAGCCATATCAGAAATGCAAGACCCAATTTCAAAAGTTTTTTCGGAGGCTTTTTTACCATGATCTACCACAGCACAAGAAACGAGCAGCTCACCGCATCCTCCACCCACGCGGTGCTTCAGGGCATCGCCCCGGACGGCGGCCTGTACATCTGCGACCCGGCGGCCCTGCGCTTCGACTGGCGCGCTGCCCTGGAAAAGGACACCCTCTCCATGGCGGCGGATATCCTCCACGCCCTGCTGCCGGACTTTCAGGACATGGACCGGCTTGTCCGCGACAGCTACGCCGGCAAGTTCCCCACGTCCGACCTGACGCCCCTGACCCCCGTGGCGGATAAATACGTGCTGGAGCTGTACCATGGCCCCACCTCCGCCTTCAAGGATGTGGCCCTCAGCGTCCTGCCCCGCCTCATCGTGGCGGCGGCCAAGGCCGAGGGCATGAAGGGCGACGTGGTCATCCTGACGGCCACCTCCGGCGACACCGGCAAGGCGGCCATGGAGGGCTTCCACGATGTGCCCGGCACCCGCATCACCGTGTTCTACCCCTACGGCGGCGTCTCCGCTGTCCAGCAGGCCCAGATGGCCACCCAGGAGGGTGCCAACGTCCGCGTCTGCGCCGTCCGCGGCAACTTCGACGACGCCCAGACCGGCGTGAAGGAGATCTTCGCCGCCTGCAAGGACAAGGACCTCCACGGCGCCATGCTCTCCTCCGCCAACTCCATCAATATCGGCCGTCTGGCCCCCCAGGTGGTCTATTACTTCCGCGCCTACGGTGATCTGGTGAAGTCCGGCCGCATCCGGCTGGGCGACGTGGTGGACTACACCGTCCCCACCGGCAACTTCGGCGACATTCTGGCCGGCTATTTTGCCAGGCAGATGGGCCTGCCTGTGGGCCGCCTGATCTGTGCCAGCAACGCCAACGACGTGCTCACCGAGTTCCTGACCACCGGCCGCTACGACAAGCGCCGCCCCTTCTACAAGACCACCTCCCCCTCCATGGATATCCTGGTGTCCAGCAATCTCGAGCGTCTGCTCTATCTGGTCAGTCAGGATGCCAGCTGCGTGGAGCGCCTGATGCGGGAGCTGAACACCCAGGGCTGGTATCAGGTCAGCGGCTGGATGCTGGAGCAGCTCCGTGCCGTCTTCGGCTGCGGCTGCTGCGACGATGCCGGCGCGGCGGAGGTCATCGGCCGGGTGTGGCGCGAGCACAGATACCTCTGCGACCCCCACACCGCCGTGGCCTGGGCCGTGGCGGAGAAGCACACCCGCGAGGGCGTTCCCATGGTGGTCCTGTCCACCGCTTCGCCCTACAAGTTCCCCGCCGCCGTGCTGCACGCCCTGGGCGAGGCATCCGGTGACGATGAGTTCGCCATGATGGAGCAGCTCCACGCCCTCACCGGCATGGACATCCCCAAAAATCTCCGCGGTCTGGAGGGCCGCCCCGTCCTCCATACCGACGTCATCGACAAGGACGCCATGCTGGACTATGTGCTGTCCGACGTGCTGAAATAAAAGAAAGGAACTGTTCCCTATGAATATCGTTTGTTTGGACATGGAGGGTGTCCTCGTCCCCGAGATCTGGATCGCCTTTGCCGAGGAAAGCGGCATTCCCGAGCTGCGCCGCACCACTCGCGATGAGCCGGATTATGACAAACTCATGCGCTGGCGCATCGATCTGCTGCGGCAGCGCGGCCTGAAGCTCAGCGCCATTCAGGAGACCATCTCCCGCATCGACCCCCTGCCCGGCGCCAAGGACTTCCTGGACGCGCTGCGTAAGGATACCCAGGTGGTCATCCTCAGTGACACCTTCGACCAGTTCGCCATGCCCCTCATGGCCAAGCTGGGCTATCCCACCCTGCTGTGCAACACCCTGGAGGTGGACGGCGAGGGCTACATCACCCGCCACCTCATGCGCTGTGAACACTCCAAGCTCACCACCGTCAAGGCTCTCCAGTCCATCGGCTACGACACCATCGCCAGCGGCGACAGCTATAACGATCTGGAGATGATCCTCCACAGCAAGGCCGGTTTCCTCTTCCGGGGTCCCGACAAGATCAAGCAGGACTACCCCGACCTGCCCGCCTTCGAGGACTACGGCGACCTGCTGGCCGCCATCCGCGCCGCCCTGTAACAGCGGTGCTGCGGTGAAAGACAAAGACAAAGCAAAAACCGGCGCCCCCCGGCGCCGGTTTTTGCTTTGTGAAAGGAGGGGGTAAGATCACATCTGGACGCGGTTCTCGCGGGTCCAGCTGGTGATGTCCAGGTTGGGATAGCGGCGGCGCAGCTCGTCCAGCTTGCCTTCGGTGTCGCCCAGTGCGGCGATGCTGTTGATGGCCGCCACATCGGCGGCGTTCATGGCGTGTGCCTCATCGGCGCCGCAGGACGCGCAGTGATAGCGCTTGGTCGCCTCGGAAAACGTAACATCGGTGCTGCCGCAGACGGCGCAGCGGGTGGTCTTGGATACGATAGCCATAATGTATTACCTCCATATTCTTGTTTCGTTTCGTTGTCCTTATACTACCACAAAAGTTTTCAGTTGTAAAACGCATAATTGTATTTGCAAGTATGAGAAAAAGTATGATATAATAGCGACAGCGACTGTACAGGAGGTCCCGCCATGAGCGTATCCAAATACCAGATGTTCCTCAAGACCGTGGAGTGCGGCAGCTTCTCCCGGGCGGCGGAGGAGCTGAACTTCACCCAGTCCGGCGTCAGCCACGCCGTCCAGGCGCTGGAGGACGAGCTGGGAATCACGCTGCTCAGCCGCAACCGCGGCGGCGTGGTGCTGACGGCTGACGGCCGCGCGCTGCTGCCCCGGGTCGAGGCCCTCTGCGCCGCCCACCATGCCCTCATGCAGTCCGCGGCGGACCTGAAGGGCCTGGACGCCGGCCTGGTCAAGGTGGCCACCTTCTCCAGCGTCTCTGCACAGTGGCTCCCCTCCATCCTCAAAAGCTTCGGCGACGTCTACCCCAACATCGAGTTCGAGGTGGTGGATGCCGATTTCTACGGCCAGACCGAGGAGTGGATCCTCCAGGGCAAGGTGGACTGCGGCTTTCTGCGCCTGCCCTCAGCAAAATCCCTCTGCGCCCACCCCCTGTACCGGGATGAGCTGCTGGTGGTCGTTCCCTGCGGCCACCCGTTGGCGGACGCGGCGGCCTTCCCCCTGTCGGCCCTGTCCGCCGAGCCCTTCATCCGGCTGGAGGAGGGCCGCGACTATGAGCTTACCGCCGCCCTGGACGCCATGGGCGTCCACCCCAACGTGAAATACACCGCCCGCGAGGACCGCACCATCCTGGCCATGGTGTCCAAGGGCCTGGGCATCAGCCTCCTGCCGGAGCTGATGGTCCGCCGCAGCCCCTATCCCGTGGCCGCCTCCCACGCCCCCGAGCGCTTCTACCGCAATATCGGCATCGCCGTCAAGGATGAAAAGGCCCAGTCCGCCTCCACCCGCCGCTTCGTGGACTACGTCCGCCGCTGGGTGGCCGAAAACGGCGAGGACTGACCTCCCACGCCTTCCACCTGGGAGTGGATGAGGTGTCGCCGCGCAGCGGCGTAAAACTCCCTCGCCCCCGCCGCAGCAGAGGGCGTGCTGAAATTCGAGATCATGGCCGGCTGACACGAGGCCGGAGCAGCAAAAGCAGGGAGCGAAACGCTCCCTGCTTTTCTATCTTATCACACTTGCTTACTTGCCAAAGTAGCGGTTCAGCAGACCCTCGAATGCCTTGCCGTGACGGGCCTCGTCGCGGGCCATCTCGTGGACGGTGTCGTGGATGGCATCCAGGTTGTACTTCTTCGCCAGCTTCGCCAGCTCGAACTTGCCGGCGGTCGCGCCGTTCTCGGCATCCACGCGCATCTCCAGGTTCTTCTTGGTGCTGTCAGTGATGACCTCGCCCAGCAGCTCGGCGAACTTGGCGGCGTGCTCGGCCTCCTCCAGGCCCGCCTTCTCCCAGTACAGGCCGATCTCGGGATAGCCCTCGCGGTGGGCCACACGGGCCATGGCCAGATACATACCCACCTCGGAGCACTCACCCTCGAAGTTGGCGCGCAGACCGTCGATGATCTCCTTGCGGACATCCTCGGGGACATCGTCGCCAAAGACCTTGCCTACGCCCACAACGTGCTCGGCGGCCCAGGACTTCTCCTCAGACTGCAGCAGGAACTTGTCGCCGCTGACGTGGCAGACCGGGCACTCGGCGGGGGGAACATCACCCTCGTGAACATAACCGCAAACAGGACAGACCCACTTCTTCATAATCGTTACCTCCATAAATGTATTCATGTCGTTGTGTTTGTTATTTTGACGCCGCCGCAGCGGCATTTGTCAACTGGTTTTCTTCTCGGCCAGGCAGCCGTTGCAGCGGCCGTAGAACACGACGCCGCAGCTGTCCGGTTCCCCTACCTCCGACATATCCGGCAGCTCCACCGGGATGGGCGGCAGGTCGATGACCGCGCCGCAGGAGCGGCAGACGAAGTGCCCGTGGGGGGCGGTGTTGCCGTCGTAGCGATCCTCGCCGTCCACACAGCCGATGACCTGCACCGCGCCCTCCGCCCGGAACCGCGCCAGATTGCGGTAGACGGTGGCCAGAGAGAGGTCGGGTATGCGGGGCTTCAGCTGGGCGTAGACCCATTCCGCAGAGGGGTGGCAGGTGGTGGAGCGCAGGCATTGCAGTATGGCTTCCCGCTTGGGGCTGTGCCGTGTGGTGTTCATGGGCTGCGCTCCTCTCTTATCGCTAACAATTATCGTTTGTATTAGTATAATACCACATTGATTTTGCTTTGTAAAGAGGGTTTTTAAAATTTTTCAAAAAATTTTCCAGCGCCTGTTAGCCTCCCCTATCGGTGCGGAAAATATGCAAAGGAGCCCGGTACGCTGTGCGTACCGGGCTCCTCATTTCAATTTACTCGGCCTCGGCCAGCGCCTTAGCCTCGGCAATAGCCTTCTCCTGCGCCGCGGCGGGGCAATCCTCGTAGCGGACGAAGTTGAAGGTGAACGTACCACGGGACTGGGTCATGGATCGCAAATCGATGGCGTAGCTCATCATCTCGGCCATGGGGACCTCAGCCTCCAGTACCTGCTCGCCGTCACCGGTGGGGTTCATGCCCATCACGCGGCCGCGGCGCTTATTCAGATCGCCCATCACATCGCCCAGATAGCTGTCGGGGATGGTGACCTTCAGCTCACCAATGGGCTCCATCAGCACGGGCTTGGCCTCGGGCAGCGCGGCCTTGAAGGCCAGGTTGGCAGCCAGCTTGAACGCGATTTCGGAGGAGTCAACGGGGTGGTAGGAACCATCCACCAGGGTGGCCTTCAGGAACACCACGGGATAGCCGGCCAGCACGCCGTGCAGGCAGCTCTCGCGCAGGCCCTTTTCCACGGCGGGGAAGTAGTTCTTGGGCACGGAGCCGCCAAACACGTTCTCCTCGAAGATCATATCCTCCTGCTCAGTCTGGGGCTCGAAAATGATATGGACATCGCCGAACTGACCGCTGCCGCCGGTCTGCTTCTTATAGCGGCCCTGCTTGCGGACGGTGCTGCGGATCTTCTCACGATAGGCCACGCGGGGGGTATCCAGCTCCGCGTCCACGCCGAAGCGGCTCTTCAGCTTACTGCACAGCACGTCGATCTGGATGTCGCCGGCGCCGGAGATCACGGTCTGGTGGGTCTCGGCGTTATTGGTGACGGAGAAGGTGGGGTCCTCCTCGTTCAGCTTGTTCAGGCCGGTGCCCAGCTTCTCGATCTCCTGCTTGGTCTTGGGGGAGATGGCGCGCTCGTAGCAGGCGGGGGCAAAGGCCAGCGGCGCGAACTTCACATAGGTCTTGGGCTCGCACAGGGTGTCGCCGGTCTTGACCTTGTCCATCTTGCCGATGGCGCCGATGTCGCCGCAGCAGATCTCCTTGGTCTCCTCGGCCTTCTTGCCCTTCATGGTGTACAGGCGGCCCAGCTTCTCGGTGTTGCCGGTGGTCATGTTATACAGGGACATATCGCTGGTGACCTTGCCGCGGATGACCTTGATCATGGAGAACTTGCCGTACTGGTCGGAGATGGTCTTGAACACGAAGGCAGCGGTGGGGCCGTTGGGGTCATAGGCGACCTCGATGGCGTTGCCGTCATCGTCCTCGGCGGCCTCGGCGGGCATATCGGTGGCCACGGGCACCAGGTCCACGATGGTCTGCATCAGCATATCCACGCCCATGCCGGTGACGGCGGAGCCGCACAGCACGGGGCACACGCTGCCGTCGCGCACACCGATCTTCAGGCCCTTGGCCATATCCTCGGCGGACAGCTCCATGGTCTCGAAGAACTTCTCCATCAGCTCCTCGTCGGCGCCGGCGGCGGCCTCCATCAACTCAGCGCGCAGGGCCTCCACCTCGTCGGCCATGTCGCCGGGGATGGCGCACTCACCCTTGGCATCGTAAGCCTTGTTGTGCAGCAGGTCCACGATGACGGTGACAGCCTTGTTGGCGTCGGCCTTGGTGGCCACGATGGGGGCGATGGCGGTGCCGTACTTGGCCTTGATGGCCTCGATGCAGGACGCGTAGTCGGAGTTGGCCTCCTCCACGCGGTTGATGAACATCATCCGGGGCTTCTTGCCCAGCATCTTCCAGGTACGCTCCATACCCACGGACAGGCCGTCCTTGGCATTGCCCACGATGAGGGCGCACTCGGCGGCGCGGATAGCGCACACGGCCTCGCCGGAGAAATCGAAGTTGCCGGGGGCGTCCATGACGTTGATCTTCTTGCCCTTATACTGCACGGGGGCAAAGGCCAGGGAGATGGATATCTGGCGCTTGATCTCCTCGGCATCATAGTCGCAGGTGGTGTTGCCGTCGGCGGTCTTGCCCAGACGGTCAGTACCCTTGGTCATAAAGAGCATCTGCTCAGCCAGAGAGGTCTTGCCGGAGCCTCCGTGACCCAGCAGGGCGATATTGCGAATGTCGTTAGCAGTCATAGTGATGATGTTCTCCCTTCATTTTCTTGAAGTCCGCCGCCCACAGCCGCGGACAGTAGCTCAACGTACCGATTATATAGTATTTCTTCAAGCCTGACAACCTCTAATTTAGATATTTGTGGGAAAAGTGCGGGAGTATCCCGCACTTTTCGTCAGGTTGTACAATGCCAGCCGCTATTCTCTGGGCAAAGCGACGGGGACGCCGTCAGTAGTGCTTCACCAGACCCGCCAGCAGCAGTGTCGGCAGCAGCCACAGCACCTGATACAGCACCATGGCGATGGGCGTCAGCAGGGCAAAATTGCCCACAGAGGTGAGATAGTAGGCCAGCGCCACGCCTGCCGCCGCGCCGATGTAGCTAAGGATGGTGGCGGTCCGTACAGCCTTCACCGCCCGGCGGCTCCCGGCCACAGACTCCACCAGCGGCATAAGCCCCTCCCGGCAGATGGCCACGCAGGGCTGCTCGCCCTGCTGCTCCGCCAGCTGGGCCAGCGCCAGCCGCGTGGACACGTCCGGATACACCGGCTTGGCGTCCACGCCGAATTTCCGCTTGATCAGCCCCGGTGTCACGTTGCCGCTTCGCACGGCCAGCACCGGCACGATGTGAAACCGCTTCAGCGTCCGCAGGGCCCATTCCGCGTTGCGGGAGGGCTGATATTTCACGGCAAACACCGCTGTCAGCGCCCCGTCTACCGCCAGAAACACACCGGTAGACAGCTTCATATCCCGGGGCAGGGCCACCTTGCGCTTTTTCATAAAGTACGCGCTGCCCATGAGCACCGTTTCGCCCCGGATATTGGCCTCCACGCCGCCCTCCTCGCAGTAGTTCACCCACTCCACCGACAGGTGAAAACCGCCCTCGGCGGTGAGCTGGCGCTCCAGCAGCGGCGTCAGGCTGCTGCCAGCCGCCCTGGCTACCGACGCGGCGTAGGACACCGCGCGGCTGCGCTCCTCGCCGAAGACCTTATAGCCGTTCAGTGTCACCGTTCCCGCCGGGAACAGATCGTCGTCCGTCAGCACCAGCCGCCGCGGCCGGCTGACCGCCTTCGCCCCGGCATAGCCTGCGGCTGCACAGCCGCTGCGGCTCAGCCGCCGGGACAGATAGTACATGGGCAGGGCCCCGCTGAGGGGAATCCCCAGCCCCGCGCCGGCGGTGGTCAGCGCCGTCAGCACCCAGGGGAAATCGCTCATATTCCCGCCGGAAAAGCACACCACGCCGGACAGCACCGCCGCCGTGGCCAGCACCAGCGGCAGGGCATAATTCTGCCATCTCCGCGCCGGATCGGGCTTGCCGCACAGACGGTAAAAGCCCTCTGCCGTCCCCTGCTGCCTGCATACGCCCGCCGCCGTCACCGACGCCACATAGGGCACGGTGCCGTTGAGCACCAGCAGGTGATAGGCGTTCCGCAGCGCCGATGCCTCCAGGTACAAACCCCACTGGCAGGCCAGGATCAGCAGCGCGCCGGCGGCGGCATAGGGTGTGGCCCGGGTACTGCCCGTGACCATGCCGCACACACAGCAGATCAGCTGCGTCAGCACGGCGACAGCGGCACACAGCTCACAGCCCGCCCTTCCCTCACGCAGCAGCGACACGGCCTGCTTCCACACCGGCATACAGGCCAGCGCTGTCAGCAGCAGCCCCGCCCCCAGGGCGGCGCACCGCAGCAGCGACTCGTCCAGCCATGCCGACGGCAGCTTTTCCAGCTCCTGCAGCACCGCCGCGGTCACCAGTGCCAGCGCCGGGAGCATCCCCCATATCAGTCCGCCGCGTAGTCGGCTGCACCGGCGCTTGGCCTCCCGCAGCACGTCCTCCGGCAGGGGCTCCGGCTCCGGCGGTTCCTCCGGCTCCGGTTCCTCCTCCGGCTCGTCGAACAGCTGCTCGGTGTCCTGAAAAGCCGGACGGCGCCTCTGCTCCGCCGCCGGACGGTGGAACCTCTCCAGCACCGCCGCAAGACGCTCCCGCAGGGGCACCGGCTGGGCGATGACGCCGTCATCCTCGTCCTCCAGCACCGCGTCCACCGTCTGGGACATGATATCCTTCAATGCCACCCGATCCGGCGCGGGGGATTCGTATTCCGGCTCGTTTTTCTCCGGGGCAGCGGGCTCCGACGGGGCCTCCGTCTCAGATGGCGGTACTGCCTCCGATACCGGCACGGGAGCCTTTTCCTCTGCCGGCGTCTCCGGTATCGCCGCTTCCTCCGTCGGGACAGGCTGACGCCCACCCTTGCCGTACTCGGCAAGGATGGCCTCCAGTGAAAGCTCGTCCTCTTGCTCGTCGAACGCGCCGTATAGTTCCTCGTCCCGTCGCCTTCTCATGCTGTTCTTTCCTGTTTTCGTCCTGTTCCGCGTCGCTTTCCGTTATCCCCGCTGCCGCACAGCCTCGTACAGCAGTATGGCCGCCGCCGCGCTGGCGTTCAGCGAGGATATCTTTCCTTTCATGGGGATGCTCACCAGAAAATCGCAATTCTCCGCCGCCAGGCGGGTCATGCCCGTCCCCTCGGAGCCGATGACAATGGCCGCCGGCCCCTTCAGATCGGCATTGTACAGCGTGGTATTCCCATCCGCCGCCGTACCGAACACCCACACGCCCTGCTTTTTCAGGTCCTTCAGCAGCGCCGGAATGTTGGGCACCCGCGCCACCGGGATATAGCTCACCGCGCCGGCGGAGGTCTTTGCCACGATGGCCGTCAGCCCGGCGCTGCGCCGCTTGGGGATGATGACCCCGTGGGCGCCGGCGCACTCGGCGGTACGCAGGATCGCGCCCAGGTTGTGGGGATCGGATATCTCGTCGCACACCACCAGCAGCGGCGCCTCGCCCTTGGCGGCGGCAGACTGCAGGATCTGCTCCACCGTGGCGTATTCCCGCACGGCCGCCAGAGCGATGACCCCCTGGTGGGCATGGGTGCGGCTCATGGCGTCCAGCTTCCGCCGGTCGGCATCCACCACCACGATGCCCGCGGCGCGGGCCTTGGAGGCGATGTGTCCCAGCGTCTTATCCGTCTCGCCCTTGGCGATGTAAATTTTATCGATGGCCGTCTCCGTCCGCAGGGCCTCGATGACCGCGTTGCGGCCCTCGATGATGCCGTCCGCCTCGGCGTCGGGCAGAGGCCGTCTGTTCTCGGTGTCCTTTATCTCTCTCATGGGGCATACCTCGCGATCCATATAATTGTCATCAGTATACCACATCCTTTCGTCAATATAAAGGCACATTCATAGAAATTTTACAGGAAAACCCTCTGCCTTTGCCTTGAGACTTTCGGGCAGGTGTGGTATACTGTTTGGAAACTATATTCCCCTCACAAGTCAAACGGAGGATAAACATATGGCCAATAATAACAGCAGCAACAATAACAACCGCGGCAGCAAGAACGGCAAAAACGGCGGTTTCCGCGGCGTTCTCACGCTGATCGTGTGGGCACTGGTGCTGACGGTGGCGTTCCAGTATTTCAACGCCTACAACAACAACGCCGCCAATAAGAGCACCAGTCACGAGATCAAATACAGCGACATGATCTCCATGATCGAAAAGGATCAGGTGGAGGAGGTCCTGTTCAAGGACAGCACCATCTACGTCACCCCCGTGGACGGCTACGTCTTCACCGAGGAGGTCACCTCCGGCAGCAAGACGGAGACAAAGACCTACACCCAGTCCAAGGACTCCGGCCTGACGCTGTACACCGTGTACCTCTCCAACGCCGACCTGCTCCCCCTGCTGGAGGAGCACAATGTGGCCTATACCGGCTTCTACAAGGCCGAGATGAGCCCCTTCCTGATGATTATGATCCAGTATATTCTGCCCACCATCTTCATCGTGGGCGCGTTCATGCTGGTCATGCGTCTGATGAGCAAATCCGGAGGCGGCGGCTTCGGCGGCATCGGCAGTGTGGGCAAGGCCAACGCCAAGGTCTACATGGAGAAGTCCACCGGCGTCACCTTCAAGGATGTGGCCGGTCAGGACGAGGCCAAGGAGTCTTTGGAGGAGATCATCGACTTCCTGCACAATCCCGGCAAATACACCGCCATCGGCGCCAAGCTGCCTAAGGGCGCGCTGCTGGTGGGCTCCCCCGGTACCGGCAAGACCCTGCTGGCCAAGGCTGTGGCCGGCGAGGCCGGCGTCCCCTTCTTCTCTATCTCCGGTTCCGACTTCGTGGAGATGTTCGTGGGCGTGGGCGCCAGCCGCGTCCGTGACCTGTTCAAGGAGGCCGCCAAGGTCGCTCCCTGCATTATCTTCATCGATGAGATCGACACCATCGGCAAATCCCGGGACGGCAGCCGCTTTGGCGGCAATGACGAGCGCGAGCAGACGCTGAACCAGCTGCTGGCCGAGCTGGACGGCTTTGACCCCAGCAAGGGCGTCATCGTGCTGGGCGCCACCAACCGCCCCGAGGTGCTGGACAAGGCGCTGCTGCGCCCCGGCCGCTTCGACCGGCGCATCACCGTGGACCGGCCCAACCTGGCCGGCCGTCTGGCCACCTTGCAGGTCCACACCCGCAACATCCGCCTGGCCGAGGACGTGAACCTGGAAAAGATCGCCCAGGCCACCGCCGGCTGCGTGGGCGCCGACCTGGCCAACCTGGTAAACGAGGCCGCCCTGCGGGCCGTGCGTAAGGGCCGCCGGGCCGTAAATCAGGACGATCTGCTGGTGTCCTTTGAGCTGGTCATCGCCGGCAGCGAGAAAAAGGGCACCGTCATCACCGAGGCGGAAAAGCGCATTATCGCTTACCACGAGGTGGGTCACGCGCTGGTGGCGGCCAAGCAGAAGAATGCCCAGCCCGTCAGCAAGATCACCATCGTACCCCATACCCAGGGTGCGCTGGGCTACACCCTGCACCTGCCGGAGGAGGAAAAGTTCCTCATGTCCCGCGAGGACATTCTGACCGAGATCCGTACCCTGCTGGCCGGACGCTCCAGTGAGGAGGTGGTGTGCAACACCATGACCTCCGGCGCCGCCAACGACATCGAGCGCGCCACGGAGATGGCCCGGAACCTGGTGGCCCGCTTCGGCATGTGCGATGAGTTCGACATGATGGCCCTGGGAAGCGTCCAGAGCCAGTATCTGGACGGCGGCTACTCTATGACCTGCGCCCAGGAGACCTACGCCGCAGCCGACCGCGAGACCATCAAGATCCTGCGCCAGTGCCACGAGGAGGCCAAGCAGATCCTGCGGGAGAACCGGGAACTGCTGGACAAGATCGCCGCGTACCTGCTGAAGAAGGAGACGATCACCGGCCAGGAGATGATGGCCATCATCGAGGGCCGTGACCCGGAGACCGTGGACAACTACGGCGCCAGCAAGAGCAGCCAGCCCGCCTTCCGGCCCAGCGTACCGGAGACCATCGAGGCCCCCGCCAGGCACATCAACATCGTGTCCGAGCCCATCCCCATGCCGGACTACGATGAGAAGCCGGAGGATAAGCACCCGGAAGGCACCCCCGCCGGGGACAAACCGGCGGAGCACGCGGACGGCGACCCCGAATAAATGCACAGCAGCCCTGCGGCAGCGCCGCAGGGCTGTTTTCTTTTTCAGTTTTCCGGCAGCTCCCGCACCCGTTCGCACAGCAGCGGCAGCGCCTTTTCAAACTCCACGCCGTACCACCCGGCCTGCGGGTCCCGTGCCGTGGCGTCGATACAGGCAAGTACAAATTCCACCGCCAGCGAAGCCGCCTGCTCCAGCGTCATGCCCCGCATGAGCCCGCCGGTGACGACGGCGGCGAAAATATCCCCCGTGCCGTGGAAGGAGGCCGGGTTCCGCGAACCAAGACAGGTGAAATACGTCCCCGCGCCGCTGTCATAGCCCATAGCGCCCAGCTTATCCGGCGCAAAGGACACCCCGGTGAGGATCACCTTCTTCGCCCCCAGCGCAGCCACTCCCCGCAGCAGCTCACGGGCAAAGCCCTCGTCCACCTCCTCCCGGTACGGCGTACCGGTCAGCAGGCAGGCCTCCGTGATATTGGGCAGCGCCACGTCCGCCCGAGCCGTCAGGCGGGCCATCGCCGCCGGGAAAGCGCCGTCAAACCCGCTGTACAGCTTCCCGTGGTCCGCCATGGCCGGGTCCACGATCAGCAGCGTATCCGGGCTCTTCACCGCGTCGAAAAAGTCCATCACCTGCTGCACCTGGGGCGCGGAGGCGATGTAACCGGTATAGAGCGCGTCAAAATGCACCTGCTGGGACCGCCAGTGATCGGCGATGGCCGGCAGCTGGTCGCTGAGATCCCGGCTGACAAAGCCCGGAAACGCCGTGTGCGCACTGAGCACCGCCGTGGGCACGATGGCGCACTCCACCCCCATGGCGGAGATCACCGGCAGCGCCACCGTCAGCGAGCACCGCCCCAGACAGGAGATGTCCTGTATGGACGCTATTCGTTTCATAGAGCCGCCTCCTGTTCATCATACCAAAAAGGGAGAGGCACATGAGTATGTGTCTTTCCCTTTTTGGTGCGGGCGGCGGGACTCGAACCCGCACGCCTGTTGGCAATGGAACCTAAATCCATCGAGTCTACCAATTCCACCACGCCCGCATATCCACGCCGTATTGTAGCACACTTCACGTCGGCGTGCAAGGAATGTTTTGCCTTTCCCCTCCACCCTATGCTATACTGTCATCAACAGTACACGAAAGGATGGTGCCCCATGAACGAAAATGCCCTCGCCTTGGCGCGTCAGCACGCGCCCTGCTACATTTACTCCCGCGAGATCCTTACCGCACAGGCAGAGACTCTCCACAGGACCTTCCCCGGCTTTGATATTCTGTTCTCCGTGAAGGCCAACCCCTTCCCACCGGTAATACGGCACCTTGCGGCGCTTGGCATCGGCGCGGATGCGGCCAGTGCGGGTGAGGTCTGCCTGGCCGCGGAATGCGGGATCGCGCAAGAGGATATCTACTTCTCCGCAGCCGGCAAAAGCGATCGTGCACTGGCCGCCGCGTGGGATAACTGCCATCTGATCGCCGATTCTATCGGCGAGGTACGGCGAATCGCCGCTATGGCCGCTGCCCGCGGCGAGACAAAGGCCATCGGCCTGCGCGTGAACCCCGCTTTCAGCATGGACGGCGGTACGGGCGGGACGTCCAAGTTCGGCATCGACGAGTCCGATCTCCCGGCACTGAAAATCCTGCTGCAAACGCTGCCGGTAGCCGTCTGCGGCCTCCATATTCACCTGCGCTCCCAGAACCTCTCCGCGGACACTCTCGCCCGCTACTACAAAAACTGCTTCGCGCTGGCCCTCCGCGTCCGCGATATTCTGGACTGTGCCATCGAGTACATCAACTTCGGCGGCGGAGTAGGCATCGTTTACGACCCGGCGTGCCAACCGCCGCTGAACATGAGCACCTTAAAGCAATGTACGCAGGCCGTGGCAGAGGAAAACGCCCGTACCCTCCGCGCACGGCTGCTGGTGGAGTCCGGGCGGTTTCTGACAGCACAGGCGGGAACGTACTATCTGCCTGTGGTAGACAAAAAGACATCCCACGGCACCACCTATGTCATCGTAGAAAACTGTCTCAACGGCTTCCAGAAGCCCTCTCTTGCCGCCATGCTGCGTAACGCCGCCGGAGAAGGCCCCCTTGCGCCTCAGGAACCTCTGTTTACCGGCGAGACCGCCTTCCCCATCACCGCCCTGCCTGCGGAGGATACCGGCATCACCGAGACCGTAGACATCGCAGGAAACCTCTGCTGCGCCACGGACGTGCTGGCTAAGAACTTCACCGGTCCGGCGCTGGCGGTGGGAGATCTTGTGGCCGTGGGGAACACCGGGGCCTACGCCAGAACGCTGTCGCCGCTGCTGTTTTCCTCCCACGACGTCCCTGCGGAATTCTTGATCTGAAAAACAGGGCAGCCCAATGGGCTGCCCTGTTTTCTTATTTCTCCCGTCTGATGGGCCGGATATACTTGAAGTACTGCCCCGGCACAAAATAGAAATACGTCATCCGTCCCGGCGTAGCGGTATCCAGCACACAGCCGTTGGCAGCGTAGTCAAAGTCCCGCATAGCGGTCTCCACCTTGTTCTCCACCGTGCGGCACTCCTGCTCATAGTCGAAGGGGCCGTGCTCAAACACCATATACTCCCCCTCCGGCACATCCATCAGCTCCAGCGGCGCGGGTATGGGGCCGCTGTAATCGGCGGGCAGGCGGACGCCGTAGCTCTCGATGCGGGGGTAGTTCCAGGCACAGAGGCGGCCTTTGGGGTCGTTGATGTAGCCCATGATCTGGCCGACCATGCCGTCGGCCTCGGCGCCGCCGTTGTCGTCCAGCTTGCCGGGAATGCTGTCCAGCAGGCCGCAGACGGTGGCGCAGTCACCGCCGGGAACATTCTTCTGCTTTTCCCAGAAATCCCAGTAGCCGTTGGATTCATAGTTGCGAAGGTGCAGGTATTTGTGGGCGGGAATAGTAACGAAATACGTCTTGACGCCCTGTTCACTTTTGACCATACCGATCTCTCCCAATCCAAAGATATAGCGATCGAAGGGATGGATGCGGGTGCGGAGCACTACGGGGCGGGGCTGGCGGCGATAAACACCGGGGGTAACGCCGTAGAGCGCCTTGAAGGCGCGGGTAAAGGCCTCCTGCCCGGAAAAGCCGTAGTCCAGCGCGATGTCCAACAAAGGCCGGTCGGTATCGCGCACCTCCTTCAGGGCAAAGGCCAGGCGACGCTGGTGCAGGTAGGTACGCAGGGACATACCCGCGATCTCGCGGAATTTATGGGTGGCGTGGTACTCAGAATAGTGCAGACGTGCCGCCAGCGCCCGCAGTGTCAACGCCTGATCGTCCCGGCGCATAATGGCGTCGTCCATCTCATTGACGCCGGTCTGGATCAGCTGCTGCCATTCGTACATAGGCTTGCTCCCTTCTCTCGCTGTGAACAGAATACACCCTTTCCGCCCCAAATGTTTGATATGAGTTGCTGTTAAAACAGGGACGGCTCCCGCCGTCCCTGTCCGCTTATTCCACTTCAGCAGCCTCCGCCGGCTCCTCCTGCCCCTGCTTGGGCAGCTGCTCGGGCCACTTGGCCCAGGTCTGGCGGATATAGGGGATCATCTGATCCCGGGGCATATCCAGTGCCGCGGCCAGCTCGCCGTAGAGCTGGTCCTCAGCCCGCTTGAGATAGCGCTCATCCATCTGGCTGACCTTCTTACCATGGCGCAGGGCCCACGCCCGCTTGCGGCAGATACCGTGGATCATGGCGGCCAGCTCGGCGCAGTCACAGCGGAGCACCAGCTGGTGGTAGAAATCCTTGGCAGCACGCATACCGCGCTCGGCGGGCTTCTGCTCCGGCAGGGCCGGCAGCGCAGCGATCAGCTCCAGCGCACAGTCTCGGCTGATGATGGGGCGCATGAGGACAGTGGTGTCCACAGGAGTCATAACGGTGCCGCCGCGGTACAGGGGAGAGAGATGATAGTAGACCTTGTCGCCGCCGTCATAGGCCAGACCGGATGGCCCTATGGACTCCACCCGGCAGACGCCCTCGCCGCCGTATACCACCAGATCACCCGCTGCAAACATCACACACGCTCCTTATCCGCAACATACATACACATATATACACAAAAAGGCACATGGCACACGACCATGCGTTCCCCTTTTGCTCACCATTACCTGACATCAGTATAACATATTCTGACGAAAAATGTAAGCACAAATTTTACCGTGACTGTCGATTTTCCCGGAAAGTTGTGATACAATGCAGAAAAACTTTTGCGAGGTGCAGCCATGAAAAAACCTGTCATCCATCCCTCCGCCTTTGTGGCGGACAACGCCACCGTCCAGGGCAGCGTGACCCTGGGCGCCAACAGCAGCGTGTTCTTCGGCGCGGTGCTGCGGGGCGACCGGGCGCCGATCACCATCGGTGCGGGCACGAATATCCAGGACAACTGTGTGGTGCACGTGGACTACGACCATCCGGTGACGGTGGGCGAAAACGTAACGGTGGGCCACGGGGCCATTCTCCATGGGTGCACCGTGGGTGACAACACCCTCATCGGCATGGGCGCCATCGTGCTGAACGGCGCGAAGGTCGGCAGCAACTGCCTGATCGGCGCGGGGGCGCTGGTACCGCAGAACGTGGAGATACCGGACGGGTCTTTGGCCTTCGGCTCCCCCGCCAAGATCAAAGGCCAGCTGGACGAGGCCGCCATTGCCGAGCTGCGGCAGGCGGCGCTGGACTACCAGAAGGAGGCCATGGCATACAAGGCCGAGCAGGAACAATAAAAATATGCGCTCCGACCAAGAGCCGGTGCGCATGGCTGAAAAGCGGCCCCCGGCTGTGCCGGGGGCCGCTGACCGTTTAGACAACGGCAAAGAACTTGATGATAAACAGCAGGGAAATAATGTAGGTCAGGACAGACACATCCTTGGCACGGCCGGAGAACACCTTGATCACGGTGTAGGAGATCATGGCAATACCGATTCCGTGGCCGATGGAGCCGGAGATGGGCATTGCCAGCAGCATCAGGAACACGGGAACCACCTGATCCAGATCGTCGAAATCCACGTTCTTCAGGCCCTGGAGCATCAGGATGCCCACGTAGATCAGGGCGGAGGAGGTAGCGGCAGCGGGAATGACGGCCGCCACGGGCGCGATGAACATACAGGCCAGGAACATGAACGCGGCGGTCAGGCTGGTCAAGCCGGTGCGGCCGCCGGCCTCCACGCCGGAGGCGGACTCCACAAAGGTGGTAACGGTGGAGGTGCCGCAGCAGGCGCCGGCCACGGTGCCCACGGCATCGGACAGCAGGGCCTCCTTCATGTTGGGCATATTGCCGTCCTTGTCGGTCATGCCGGCGCGGGAGGCCGTTCCCACCAGGGTGCCGATGGTGTCGAACATATCGATCATGCAGAAGGTGATGATCAGGCTGATCGCCGTGAACCAACCGATGTTGAAGAAATCAGCGAAGTCAAACTTGAACAGCGTGGTCTCCACCATATCGTGGAAGGGCGGCAGGAAGGACGCACCCTCCAGAGAGGCAAAGGGATTGGTACCCAGGAAGATGAAGCAGCCGGCCCAGTAGATCACGGAAGCTACCAGCATACCCACCAGCACGGCGGCCTTGACGCCCTTCTTGGCCAGCAGGATGATGACAAACAGGCCGATGAACATGGTGACGACCGTCAGCACCATCTGGCTGTACTCGGCACCCATGTGATCCTTGATCACGCTGGGGGTCATGGCGCCAAAGAAGTCACGCATGACATAGAAGGGGGAGGTATAGCCATTGCCCTCGGCATAGATGCCCACGTTGGAGCCCAGGCCGATGTTCATCAACATAAGGCCGATGGCGGGACCGATACCCAGACGGACACCCAGAGGGATAGCGGTGACGATCTTGTCGCGGATATTGAATACGCTCAGCAGCAGGAAAACGATACCCTCCACCAGAATGATGCACAGCACCGCCTGGAAGGCGCTGGTGTAGTCGGTGTTCAGCATGGCGGCCACATTGCCGGCGATGACGGCAAAGAAGCTGTTGAGCCCCATACCGGGCGCCATGACAAAGGGCTTGTTGGCGAGGAAGGCCATGACCACGGTGCCGATGGCGCTGGCGATGCAGGTGGCCAGGAACACACCGTTCCACAGCGGAGTGCCCACGGCAAAGTTGGTCAGCAGGTTGGGGTTCAGGGCGATGATGTAGGCCATCGTCATGAACGTGGTGAGACCGGCCAGGATCTCCGTTTTGACGGAGGTGCCGTTCTCTTTCAGATGAAAGATACGCTCCATGTGATTTTCTCCTTTATAAAATGCTGCGCGTCCTCCGCGCAAGTATCATCTTAACGCTTTTTAACAGGAAAAACAAGACTTTTTGTCAGGCCTGCTGAATTTTTTTCAGATGCCAGTCAAAAAAAGCGCCCCCGGCGTGGCCGAGGGCAAGGAGGTGGGGGTGTCTCCTTCTGTTCTCAGGGGGCTGCGTCAGCCGGGGTATAACTGACACGATGCTGATGAGATAGCCGCATGGGGTACCGACCGGGGCAGGTCAGCTTTCCGTCCGCATCCGGGGGCGCATGACAGGGGGCGCTTTTTTCAGGGAAGCTTATTGGGCCGCGCGATCGGCCTGAATGAGCCGCTTCAGGGCCTCGACTCCCACCTGAACGGCGGAGGTGGTGTCCTCGCTCATATCCTGGTCCAAGCCGGCCTTTTCACGCTCCTGGTTCCAGACCACATGGAAGCAGCTGCCGCAGCGGCAGTTCAGGGCATCAGCCACCACAAAGAGGGCGGCGGACTCCATTTCACTGGCCTTGACGTGCAGGCGCTTCCAGGCCTCCCATTTGTTGAGCAGCTCATAGGATACAGGCATACGCTCGGGGCTGTGCTGGCCGTAGAACGCGTCCTTGCACTGGACGACGCCCACCTGTGTGCGCTTGCCCAGCGCCCTGGCCGCCTGGACCAGCGCGGTAGTGACCTCGAAGTTCGCCACCGCGGGGTACTCGATGGGGGCATATTCCCGGCTGGTATGCTCAAAGCGAATCGCGCCGGTGGCGACCACCACGTCGCCGCTGCGGACATCCAGCTCGATTCCGCCGCAGGTCCCTACGCGGATAAACGTGTCAGCGCCGATGTTGTGCAGCTCCTCCATGGCGATGGAGGCAGAGGGCCCGCCGATACCGGTGGAGCAGACGGAGACCTTCTCCCCCAGCAGCGTACCGGTATAGATGGTGTACTCGCGGTTCTGAGAAACAAAATGCGCATCGTCGAACAGCTCCGCGATCTTTTCACAGCGGCCGGGGTCGCCGGGAAGAATAACATAGCGGCCCACGTCGCCTTCGGCGCAGTGGATATGATACTGCTTTTCCAGCTTCTGCATGATATATCGTCCTCCATCTATGTTCAAGTCGTTATGTCCTAAGCAAATAACACGGTTCGTAATCAAACATTTACCCATCGCTGAGGTAGAAAAAATCATATCATGGTTTTTCGGAAAATGCAATACTTCCGCCACAAAAGATACGGCTTCTCCTGTACAAATGATGCAAAAGGCAAAAAGTGTCGGGGCTATAAAACCGCCCGCGGCAAAACCTACGTTTGGCGGCGGCTGTTCTCCGCGCACGTGCGCGTGTTTTTGCGCGGATCGGCCGACGCATATGGGAAAAGGAGGAAAAAGATATGACAGATCGACTCGCTGCACTGGCGGCGGCAGTGATGCTGGCGGTGACGCTGGCGGCCTGCGGCGCGGCAGACGACAAGACAAACGGCGCCGCGCCGGACACCACACCCAACGGCAGCATCACCACACAGCCGGACACCAACGGCACGGACACCGGCAGCGCCAAAGATGACCTGAACGGCGGCCACAACGAAAGCGGCCGGGCGGATGAGGACGGACAGATGGACGGTACCGTGGAGACGCGGCGGTACGACCGGGCACTGGCCGCATCGCTGAGCCAGCTGATCCTGAATCGGATCGGCGAATGACAAAAGCGCGGCGGGCACAGGATGTCCGCCGCGCGGTTTTTAACGGCGGGACTTGCATTTTTCAAAAAATGGGATATTATATAGGTGAAAAACGTCCCCGCCCCCTTTTTTCGTCCTCTGAACGGCGAACGCGGGGCACGGAACAAAATTTACGCCGCAGCGGGCGGCAGAGAAAAGAAGGTTTTTTCTATGACAAAGATCGACATCGTTTCCGGATTCTTGGGCGCAGGTAAGACGACTCTTATCAAGAAGCTGCTGGCCGAGGCCTTCCCCGGCGAGAAGCTGGTACTGATCGAAAACGAGTTCGGCGAGATCAGCATTGACGGTGGGTTCCTGAAGGACTCCGGCGTGCAGATCAGTGAAATGTCCTCCGGGTGCATCTGCTGCTCTCTGGTGGGCGACTTCAACAAGGCGCTGAAGGACGTACATGAGCAGTTCCACCCTGACCGCATCCTCATCGAGCCCAGCGGCGTGGGCAAGCTCAGCGACGTGATCGTAGCGGTGGAGAACACCGTGAAGGACGTACCGGACATGAAGCTGAACAGCTTTGTGACCGTAGCGGACGCCACCAAGGTCAAGATATACATGAAGAACTTCGGCGAGTTCTACAACAACCAGATCGAGTCCGCCGGTACCATCATCCTCTCCCGCACCCAACGGCTGAGCCAGGAGAAGCTGGAGGCCGCCGTGGCGCTGCTGCGGGAGAAGAACCCCAATGCCGCCATTCTCACCACACCCTGGGACCAGCTGGACGGCATGACCATTCTCAGCGCCATCGAGAAGGTCTCTCTGGCGGACGAGCTGCTGGCGCATATGCGCGCTGAGCACGAGGCGGATGAGGCGGAGCACGAGCATGAGCACCACCATCACCACCATGACGAGGATGAGCACGATCATGACCATTGCTGCCATCACCATGACCATGATGATGACGATGACGATGACGACGACCATGAGCACTGCTGCCATCATCACCACGATGAGGACGAGCATGACCACGATCATCACCACCATCACCACGACGGCGAGGAATGCGATGATCCCCACTGCGGCTGCCACCATCACCATCATCACGCCGACGAGGTATTCACCAGCTGGGGCACGGAGACGGTGAAGGCCTACTCCGAAGCGGAGCTGGAGCACATCCTGACGGCGCTGGACAGCGGCGAATACGGCGTGATCCTGCGGGCCAAGGGTATCGTGGCTGCCGCCGATGGCGGCCAGTGGCTGCACTATGACTTTGTGCCCGAGGAGCACCAGGTGCGGCGCGGTCCGGCGGACTACACCGGCCGTATCTGTGTGATCGGCTCCCAGCTGAAAGAGGATAAGCTCTCTCAGCTGTTCGGACTGTAAGGAGTGGCTGACATGGATATTCCTGTTTACCTCATCGCCGGATTTCTGGACGCCGGTAAGACCGAATTCATCAACGGCATCCTGCGGGACGGCTTCGCCGCCGAGGACCGGACGCTGCTGCTGTGCTGCGAGGAGGGTGAGAACGGCTATGATCCCAAGGTACTGGGCAACGTATTCACCTATACCGTGGAGGACGAGGACCAACTGACACCGGACTTTCTGAAGAAGCTGGAAAAGCAGTACCGGCCCAAGCAAGTCATCGTGGAGTACAACGGCATGTGGAGCATGGAGAAGCTGTACCGCGAGGGGCTGCCCGCCAACTGGATACTCTATCAGATCATGTGCCTGGTGGACGCCACGACCTTCGAGATGTATCTGAAGAACATGGGGCAGCTGATGATGGAGAAGATCACCAACTGCGATATGCTGATCTTCAACCGCTGCAATGAGCAGCTGCGCGCCCAGCTTCGCAGCCGCAACCTGCGGATGGCCAACCGTCGGGCGGATATCTATCTGGAAAACGAGGACGGCACCAGCGAGGAGTACGTCACGCCGGAGATGTCGCCCTTCGACCTGACCGGCGGCAAGCTGGAGGTGCCGGACGAGGACTACGGCATCTGGTATGTGGACATGATGGACAACCCGGGACGCTACGAGGGCGTGGAGGTGTCCTTCAAGGCGCTGATGTGCCACTCCAAGAAGTTCAAGGGCGTCCACTGCCCCGGCCGGTTCGCCATGGTCTGCTGCGACAAGGATATGCAGTTCCTGGCCCTGGTGTGCCGCGGCGAAGGGCTGGAGCAGTATAAGGACAAGCAGTGGGTGAAGATACACGCCACAGTGAAGAAGGAGGCCTGTGACGCCTATCAGGGCGAAGGCCCCGTGCTGTACGTCACCTCCATCGCCGCCACCACCAAGCCGGACCCGGAGATGGTGTCCTTCTGATCGCGATCCGTATATTTTCACCGCACAATTGCAGCGTGTATAGAAAAAGACCCGCCGATGGCGGGTCTTTTCAACTTGTTTCGGCCTCAGCGGACCAGCTGGATGGCAGCGGGGAGGTTTTCGATCTCCACGCGGGGCACACTGGGGCAGTATTCACCGTCCAGGGACCAGGGGAGGTTCTCCTCGGTAGTCAGGGTGACACACCGGACATGGCGCAGTATCACGCCGGGATAGTCGTACTGCATACGGGTCATGGCGGTAATGAGGTTCTGCAGATCCAGTGCCGTCTTTGGCATACGGAGCAGCAGCAGTTCGAATTTTCCGTCGTCCATCCGTACACGGGAGGGATCCAGCTTCACCAGGCCGCCCAGGGAGGTGGAATTGCACACAGCGCCGAAAATGAACTCCCCCTCAAAGCGCTCACCATCGGCATCCACCGCGCAGCGGTAGGGCCGCAGGGAGTCAAGGTCACCCAACCCCTCCAGAATGTAGGCAAAATGGCCCAGGGCATTCTTGGCCGCCTGGGTGGCGGAGTAGGAGGACCGGGTAAAGGCCCCAAAGGAGGCCACATAGGCGAAATAGCGGTTGTTATGCCGCCCCACGTCCAGGGGGCAGGGCGTGCCGGTGGCGGCCGCCTCTGCCGCGGCGGGCAGCATGGTGTGAAGATGCAGGCTCATGGCAAAGTCGTTGGTGCTGCCGCAGGGCAGATAGCCCAGCAGGGGCCGCTGCTCCAGCTGCATAAGCCCGGACAGCGTCTCGTTCAGCGTGCCGTCGCCTCCGGCACAGACCACCATGTCGTACTGTCCGCCCCACCGGGCGGTGATATCGCGGGCCTGGCCGCCCGCCTCGGTGATATAGACCCGTACCAGATAGCCGGCACGGGAGAACTGCGCCACGGCATCGAACAGCGGGGCGCGGGATTTTGTCTTTCCCGCACGGGGATTGACGATAAACAAGAGCTTTTTCATAGGGACACCCTTCCATACCATCGTAATTCTCGCATTTTGCGCGGGGTTGTCCGAGTATGATACCACAGTTGCGGCGGGATTGCAATACACATTCCGCCGCGGGTGTTTGTGTGCGAAAATTGTTGCAAAACGCCGCGCATACGGGTATGATAGAAAAAACAGCAGTGGGAGGTCCTGCCATGAAGCGAACGCAGTATTTCAAATGGGGACTGACGGCCTTTTTGACCGTATGTGCCGTGCTGGTGTTCTACGACACCTTCTATCAGGCAGGAACGCTGCAGCAGTTCGTGTCCAAGCTGGCATCCATCCTGGCACCGGTGCTGTATGGCTTCGCCATCGCCTATCTGCTGACGCCCATCATGTCCTGGCTGGAACGAGCCATTGCGGCGCTGTGGAAAAAGCTCTTCAAAAAAGAGCTGAAGCAGCCGTCGGGCGCGCTGCGGCTGGTGAGCATCCTGTTGACCGAGGCCGTGGTCATCTTCCTTCTGTACCTGCTGATGAGCGTGCTGGTGCCCCAGGTGCTGGACAGCGTGACCACCCTCATCAACAACGCAGAGTCCTACTACCGCAAGGTCTATCGCTGGGCCAACGACCTGCTGGAGAGCGACAGTGGGATCGGTGTCTGGCTGGCGGGGCTCATCACCGAGCGCTATACCGACGGTATGGCCTTTTTGACCGACAAGGTGCTGCCCTGGGCCCAGAAGGCCATTGTGCCGCTGACCAACGGTATCTGGAGCGGCATCCGCGGCGCGGTGGGCTTTGCCTTTGACCTGATCGTGGGCATCATCGTGTCCATCTATCTGATGGGCATGAAGGAAAAGAGCCTGGCTCGCTGCTGCAAGGCCGTCTATGCCGCGCTGCCGGAGGAAAATGCCGACGCGGTCATGCGCGGCACCCGGCGGGTGAACACCATCTTCTCCGGCTTTGTCCGCGGCAAGCTGCTGGACTCCCTCATCATCGGCATCTTGTGCTTTATCTGCTGCTCCATCCTGAAAATGCCCTACACGCCGCTGGTCAGCGTGGTGGTGGGCGTGACCAACGTGATCCCCTTCTTCGGTCCTTTCCTGGGTGCGGTGCCGTCGGCATTCCTGATCCTGCTGGTCAGCCCCAAGCAATGTCTGGTGTTCGTGATCTTCATCGTGATCCTCCAGCAATTTGACGGCAACATCCTGGGGCCCAAAATTCTGGGCGACGCCACGGGCATCTCCAGCTTCTGGGTCATCGTGGCCATCCTGGTGGGCGGCGGCTTCGCCGGCGTGCTGGGTATGTTCATCGGCGTGCCGGTGTTCGCCTGCATACAGGAACTGCTGAAATTCCTGATGGACCGCCGGCTGCGGAAGCGGAATATGCCCACGGAGGCCTACGCCTATGTGGGTCGGGCCAAGGATTCCCCGCCGGAGGATACGCCCGCGCCCGGACCCGAAGACCCCGCGTGATATAGCAGGCAGGCGGGCACGCAGCCCGCCTGCCTTTTCTTTGAAAGGAGCACCTCCATGACAAAAGACCTCTATGATAAACTAATGGTCTTCGGCAACGACCGGGAGCCGTTTCTCGCCCACAACTTTATGCGGACCACCGACCTGGATGACGGCACCGCCACCGTAACGCTGCCCATGCACACCGAAAGTCTGAACCGCTGGGGCGGCGCCCACGGCGGCATCCTGTTCTCGCTGTGCGATGTGGCCATGGGCATGGCCATCATGACCCTGCGGCAGGAGATGGTGGTCACCGTGAACGCCACCATCGATTATCTGTCCGCCGCTGCCGCCGGCAGCACCCTGACCGCCGTGGGCAAGGTGGACCGCCTGGGCGGCAAGCTGGCCTTCTGTTCCGCCGAGATGACAGACGAGACCGGCAAGGTCATCGTCCGCGCCCACTGCGTCATGTGCTTCACCGGCAGGGCGCTGCCCCTGTGAGCCGCCGCGCCCTGTGCCGCTGGTGTATTGCGCTGGCGGTGTTCTTTGCCGCGTATTTCGCCCTGCGCACCAGCCGCGCCGCCATGACTGCCCTGTGGTACGGCGCCGTGCTGCCGGCGGAGCAGTGGCTGGGGCGGCTGTGTGGGAGGTTGACGCTCTCCGTAGGTGAGGTCCTGATCTTGACGGCGGTGTTCTGCGCCATACTGTGGCTGGCCAATGTGCCCCGGCGCATCATCGCCGCGCGGGGCCGCCGTTGGGGCATGGCCCTGCGCCTGACGCTCACCGCCCTCTGCGCCGTGCTGACGGTGTACGCCGGCTTTTGCCTCACCTGGGGCATCGGGTACAATACCGACAGCTTCCAGGAGAAAAGCGGCATCCATGCCCGGCCTTCCACGGCGGAGACGCTGGCGGAGGTAACGGCCTATTTTGCCGGCAATCTGGCCGCCTGCGCCGATGACGTCCCCAGAGATGAAAGCGGTGTCTGCACGCTGGACCGGCAGGCGGTGCTGAACCGGAGCGCCTCCGCGCTGGATGTGCTCTGCGGCGAGTTCCCGTTCCTGCGGGCGGAAACGGGCGGTGCCAAGGGCTTCGCCTGCTCCCGGGCGCTGAGTGCCCTGCGCTTCACCGGGTTCTACTTCCCCTTCACCGGCGAACCGAACGTCAACATGGACAGTCCGGCGGCCTTTCTGCCGGCCACTGTATGCCATGAGCTGGCGCACCAGCGGGGCATCACGGCGGAGGAGGAGTGCAATTTCATCGGCATACTGGCCGCTGTCCGGTCAGAGGATGCGGGATACCGCTACTCCGGCTGGCTGACGGGGTTCGGGTATCTGTCCAACGCCCTGTACAGCGCCGACCGGGAGGCGTGGCAGACCATACGGGACGCACTGCCGGACACGGTGGTGGCTGACCTGCGGGCGGACAACGCCTACTGGGCGCAGTTCCGGGGCGTCGTCTCAAAGGTCTCGGACACCGTGTATGACGGCTTTCTCAAGAGCAACGGCGACACGGACGGCAGCAAGAGCTACGGCGTGGTCACGGACCTGCTGATGGCCTATTTCGGATAAAAAAATCTCCCCTCCGGGGAGATTTTTTATTGGCCCGTTTGGTCCGGCGAAGCCGCCGGTCTTTCTATTGGGATCATTCCACAGTAAGCTTCTGCAGCACGATAATATGATACAGCTCTTCCGCATTGGACGCATCGGCAGATTGCCCCCAGTGCGTTTGCAGCCCTATCCGAAGCGTCTCCCCGTCCGGCGTATGCCAGAGCAGCGCCGATGCGTAGACATTGCCGTTTTCATCGGATCGCATTTCGACCTCTACATCCGTTCCCGGCTGCGCCCTCCCGTTGACAACGGGAAATGTCGTCTCATAGCGCCCGTCTCCGGTGCGGAGGGTGACCTCGCCGTTTTCCAGACATACGCTCCCATATATCATGCCGTCCCGGTAGTCATCGGCGACATACACAGCGTCTCCCTCACTGATCCATACGCTTTTGCAGATACCCTGCGTATAGGCCGCCCGATACTGTCTGACACCATGGATATCCGTGGGCCATCTTACTCCGTCCACGGTCCACTTTTCTTTCCACGTTGAAAATTTCAGATTGTTAAGGCCCTCCGCCCTGCTGTCGCATTCAAGCCAGTGGTAGGTATATTCATCGCCGTGCCTTTGAGTATACCGCCATGACGTATCATCCCAATCAACAGAGGGATCTCCACTCTCATACTTGCTGTACCAGATATGCAGGTTTCTCCCCAGCTTAAAGATATCCACCGCATCATTAATGGCACCCAGCGTTTTCCCGTCATAATCGATGTCCCGGTAGTAGGTATAAAGCTCGTCCTTGCGCACCATATCGCTGTAGGAAGCGTCGTAGGGCAGCAGCACGTCGTAGTAATACGGTTCTATGACCTCCTCGCAGAGCTGCCGCATCATGGGATCCAGCGCCAGCGCCTCCAGACCGGGGATGTCCTCCTCCAGCAGCGCCTCGCTGACTGCGTCCAGATAGGCGCACTGCTCCGCCGTCAGCGCGGCGCGGGGCGTGTTGTCCGTCACGGCGGCGCCCCAGCACGACAGGCCGATGGCCACCGCCGCGGCCCCGGCCACCAGCATGGCCGGAAGACTGCGGCGCTTCTTCTGCGGCGGCGCGGTGTCGTCGCGGGATATCTCGTTCCCCGGCGCGGCCCACTCCCGCGGCGGCGCGGAGAACTCCGGCCTCGGCGGAGAAAATTCCGCGGGTGCCGGTGAAAATTCCTTGTCGTTCATGGCTTACTCCCGATCCAGCTCCACCCTGTGGACGGGGCAGGAGAGTCCCTCCTCCTCAAAGGCCATGAACAGCGTGCGGTTCAGCAGGCGCTGCGCCTTGTAAATGTTCTCCTCGTGTGTCTCACCCGCCACGCGGATCACAACGGCGCGATTTTCATAGTCCAGCGACTGTACGCCCAGATAGGCCGGGGCCTTGCTGAACAGGTCGGGATGCTCCCGATGCAGCTTCGGCAGTACCTCGCCCAGCACCTTCTCCGCCCGCGCCAGACTCTCCTTGTCATAGGGGACCGCCATGTCGCACACGGCGAAGGACAGGTCGTTAGATCGGTTGATCAGACTGCGGATATCGGAGTTGTTGATGATCTTCACGTTTCCGCCGGAGTCCATGATCTGCGTGGTACGGATGCCGATTTGTGTGACCGTGCCGCGGAAGTCGCCCACCACGATGATGTCGCCCACCTCGTACTGGTGCTCAAACAGCATGAATGTACCGGTGATCACGTCGGCGATCAAGCTCTCCGCACCGAAGCCGATGATCAGCGCCAGCACGCCGGCGCCGGCCAGCAGCGCCCGCACATCCACGCCCACGATAGACAGCGCCCACAGCAGCCCCACGATGATCAGCAGATATCGGATAGCGCTGTCCGCCAGCGTGAACACGGTCTTGCCGTGGTTGCTGCTGGGCGACACTCTCTGAAATACGGCTCTGGCCGCCGCCGAAAACAGCACCAACCCGGAAAACAGTATGATCAGCTGTGTGCCGATGTTCCAGATCTGCGTAAACAGGCCCGCGGGCACGGGCACCGCCGCCCGCGCTGCCAGGGCCGCCGCCAGCAGCACAGCGGCCAACCACGGCAGCACCTTTCCCGGTTTCTTTTTCATCTCGTTTTTTTCGTTTTCCATGATGTATTTCTCCCGTTTTTTATCCATATGATAAGCAGAAATTTAACAAAATTTCTACATACACAGAATACACCGCCTTGTCGAATGTGTCAATATATCGCGTGAAATATCCGAATATTTTGTCCTTTTTGCGCAAAAAGCACCCGCCCTGCGTTATGCAGGGCGGGCGCTTTTCTATCACGGTTTACAGGCCCAGGCCGGGGATGTTCAGTCCGCCGGTGAGCGAGCTCATGGAGTTGTTCATGGCATCATCTGCCTGCCGAAGTGCCTCATTTACCGCAGAAATGACCAGATCCTGCAACATTTCGGCGTCCTCCGGGTCGATGACGTCGGGCTTGATGGTCAGCTTGGTCAGCTCCTTTTTGCCGGTGACCACTGCCGTTACCGCGCCGCCGCCCACAGAGGCGGTGAACTCCGTTTTTTCAACTTCTTCCTGCGCTTTTGCCATATCCTGCTGCATTTTCAGCAGTTTTTGCTGCATTTGCGCCTGCTGCTGCATCATCCCGGCGCCGCCGGTAAAGCCCCTGCGGGCGCTGTATCCCTTTGCCATATTCGTTTCTCCTTTATATCGATCTGTTCATTTTGCCAGTGTAAACTATCGGACATCTTATGTGCAGCATCGGTTTACCCATGTGTAATACCGATGCGCTCTTTGTGTAACATTGGTGTGCTCCATGTGAGACACCGGTGCGCTCAGCATGAACTGTCGGCTTATTTGATGCGAAAATTGTCCAGCTGTTTGGCGTTTTCCACCAACTCGTCCAGCTTGTCCCTGTGGGGAGCCGGCACCTCCCAGGGCGGCAGGTCCGGCGGGGCGGGCGGCGCCTCCTCCGGCAGGGGCGGGCGCTCATAGTCGTCCGCCGACGGGGCGGGCGTGGGCCGGGGCGCGGGGCGGACCGGGGCGCGCCGCACGGGCGCGGCGGGGCCGCCGCCTACGGTGAACTGCACCCGGACGGGACGGCCCACATGGCGGCTGGTGACGCCGCAGAGCACGTCCTCGATGGCCTTGCGGCTGAGCTGCTGCTTCACCAGATCGTTGGCACAGGAAACGGTGAGCACATCCCCCTCCAGCGTACCTGTCGCCTGGTTCAGCCATACCCGGTCGGGGATGGTCAGGGGCCCCTTGTAGTGCTCGATAAGCGCGGCCCAGACCTGACTGTCACCTCCGGCGCCGGGCGCCGCCGGGGCGCTCTCCGGCGCAGGCGTCGCGGGTGCGGGGGCCGTGGGGACCGGTGCGGGTTCCGGTGCGGGAGATGTCTCCTGCGGGATCGGAGACACTTCACGCCGGGGCGGCGGAGTCGGCGCAGCCGCCGGACGGGCCGCAGGTCTTTCCGCCGGGACGACGCCCTTCTTCAAGGCGTCCTCCAGGGCGGAGACACGGTCCGCCAGGGCCTCCGTGTCGTTGGAAAGGCTCTCGTCGCACAGACGCAGCAGACACAGCTCGGCATCCGTCCGCTGGCGGATACTCCGGGGCAGGGCCGCGGCGGTGCGCTGGATGGTATCGGTCATATAGAGCAGGCGGCGCATGGGAATCTCCGCCGTCAGTTCAGAGAGGGTCTTGCGGTCATACAGGCCGCCCAGCAGGGCGGCGCCGCCCTCCGGCGCGGCGGCCAGAACGGTCATGTCCCGGCAGAGATCGCTGAGCTCGCCCAGCAGCGCGCCCACATCCTTACCGCCCCGGTACAGCTGGTCCAGCAGCGCCAAAGCGCCGCCCCCCTGACGCGCCAGGAGCAGGCGCATGAGCTGCACCGTCTGGGTACTGCCGGCCAGTCCCAGCGTGTCCAGCACGCTGCGGCCGTCCACGACCGCGCCAGCGGCACGGCACTGGTCCAGCAGGCTGAGCGCGTCGCGCAGCGCACCGTTGGCCATGCGGGCCAGCAGGTCCGCCCCGTCCGGGGTCAGGTCGATGGCTTCGGCCTTCGCCACCTTCAGCAGCTGCTGCTCCATATCGTGGGGCAGGATGCGCTTGAAGTTGAACCGCTGGCAGCGGGAGAGTATGGTGGCCGGGACCTTCTGGATCTCGGTGGTGGCCAGAATAAACAGCAGGTGGGCGGGCGGCTCCTCCATGATCTTCAGCAGGGCGTTGAAGGCATCGCGGGAGAGCATATGCACCTCGTCGATGATGTAGACACGCTTTTGCAGCACCGCCGGCGGGTAGACGGCCTCCTCCCGCAGGCTGCGGGCGTCGTTGACGCTGCCGTTGGAGGCGGCGTCCAGCTCCGTCACATCCAGCAGCGAGCCGTCGTCAATACCGCGGCAGGCGGCGCACTGGTTGCAGGGCGCACCGTCAATGGGGTGCTGACAGTTGACGGCCTTGGCCAGAATGCGGGCACAGGTGGTCTTGCCGGTGCCGCGGGTACCGGTGAACAGGTAGGCGTGGCCCACCTGACCGTCGGCCACCTGGCGCTGGAGCGTATCGGTGATGTGCTGCTGGCCCACCACCTCGGAAAAGGTCTTGGGCCGGTATTTGCGGTACAGCGCCTGGTACATGGGCACACCTCCCTGCCGACAAACAAAATAAACGAGTCCTCCGCCGTGAGCCACAGGGCCGGCACCCTCGCGGCACATGGATGATCCCTCTTAATGCTGCTCGGTTCCCCGCCTGACATGATTCGTGGGTATCCATTGCGCGAGACCGGCCCCGCAGCTCACGGCGGAGGACAAGTTCGTGAGATATATTCTACTACAATTCTTCCGCGATGGCAACTGTTTTTTGCCGCCTGTTTCGCTTTTGCTTTTATTATACCCTCTGTTGACAAGGGCAGAGACGAAAAAAGGCGGCGCTGAAGCGCCGCCTTTTTTTCGGTAAAAGGAGAGAGAAATACAATGGGTGGGTATCCTTTCGGATGAGCGTATCATACACGCATCCGGGGCGGAAGTCAACAGGCTTGATAAAGAATTAACAAATCATTCACAAAGCGCGCCCGCCGTTCACAGATCGTTTACAGAGCCGCCCCCCTCTTCCCTATTGACAACAAAAAATATTGGTGCTACCATTTAGCATACTAATAGTTTGTATGCTAAAAATTCAAAAGCAAAGAAGGAGGACCGCCATGAAATTCTGCTTTGACGAGCACCCGGCGCACTTCGGCGCCCTGTTCGGCTACTGCGATCACCAGGTGCATAAGCTGATGGGGCGGATGCTGAAGCGCTACGACGTATCGCCCATGCAGTGCCGGACGCTGATGTTCCTGCACGACGCGGAGGACAGCGTGAACCAGAAAACACTGGAGCGCCATCTGATGATCAAGCCCAGCACGGTGAATGGCATCGTGGACCGGCTGGAGGAGAAGGGGCTGGTATACCGCACCGTCAGCACCACGGACGGACGGTGCCGCATTCTGGCACTGACAGAGGAGGGCCAGCGGTTCCATGACGATTTCCAGACCGTGCTGCACCAGGTGAACGAACGGCTGGAGCGCGGCTTCACGCAGGAGGAAAAGGCGCAGTTCACCGCATTCCTGCTGCGGGCGGGACGGAACCTGACCGACGAGGAGGAGGAAGCATGATAAAAAAATTGGCGCCCTATACCAAGGGCTACCGCCTGCTGATGCTGTTCGCCATCGCCTGCTCCGCCGGAGAGGCGGTGCTGGAGCTGACGCTGCCCCAGGTGATGAGCGACATCGTGGATATCGGCATCGCCAACGGAGACAGGGGCTATATCCTGATGGCGGGGCTGAAAATGGTCATTATGGCGCTGCTGGCGCTGGGCTGCGGCGTGGGCGCTGCGGCTTTGGCCGCCAAGGCGTCCATGGGCTTCGGCGCGGCGCTGCGGAAGGCGGAGTACGAGCAGGTACAGCGCTTCTCCTTCGCCAACATCGAGCGCTTCTCCACCGCCAGTCTGGTGACGCGGCTGACCAACGACGTGGCCTCGGTACAGATGACCACATTCATGGGAATGCGTATGCTGGTCCGCGCCCCTACCATGCTGGTGACGGCACTGGTGATGGCCCTGATCATCAGCACAAGGCTGAGCCAGGTGTTCCTGGTGGTCATTCCCCTGCTGATCATCGCGGTGGTCATCGTCATCAAGCGGGTAGGGCCGTTCTTCACCTCTTTGCAGGGGGCCACGGACCAGCTGAACCTGGTGGTGCAGGAGGACCTGAACGCCATACGCGTGGTGAAATCCTTTGTGCGTGAGGCGCAGGAAAAGGAGAAGTTCACCCAGCGCAGTGAGAAGCTGCGAAGCATGGCCGAGCGCGCCTTCGGCTTTGTGGTGCTGTTCATGCCGGTGATGATGATCCTGATGGGCGGCACCATCACGGCGGTCATGTGGATCGGCGGCCACTACGTGTGGGAGGGCACGCTGCTCTCCGGCGATCTGATCGCGTTCTTTACCTATTTGAGTGAGATACTGATGTCGCTGATGATGGTATCCGTGGTACTGATGATGCTGACCCGGGCCATCGCCTGCGGCAAGCGCATCGCCGAGGTGCTGGAGGAGAAACCCCGCATCACCGACGAGCAGGCCGACCCGGCGCTGAAGGTGGAGGACGGCTCCATCCGCTTCGACCATGTGTATTTCAAGTACCACGACACGGCGGAGGCCTGGAATCTGGAGGACGTGAGCTTTACCGTACCCAGCGGGGCCACGGTGGGCATTTTAGGCGGCACCGGCAGCGCCAAGACCACGCTGGTGAGCATGATCCCCCGGCTGTACGACGTGAACGGCGGCGCGGTGTATGTGGGCGGCCACAATGTGAAGGACTACACCATGGAGGCGCTGCGGGATGGCTGCGCCATGGTATTGCAGAAGAACACGCTGTTCTCCGGCACCATCCGGGAGAACCTGCGCTGGGGCGACGAGAACGCCACGGACCGGGAGATCGAGGACGCCTGCCGTCTCGCCTGCGCCGACGAGTTTATTGAGAAAATGCCGGACGGATACGACACCTATATCGAACAGGGCGGCACCAACGTCTCCGGCGGGCAGAAGCAGCGGCTGTGCATCGCCCGGGCGGTGCTGCGGAAGCCGAAGATACTGATCCTGGACGACTCCACCAGCGCGGTGGACACCGCCACGGACGCGAAGATCCGAGGCGCGCTGAAAACGGCGCTACCCGGCACCACAAAGCTCATCATCGCCCAGCGGATCACATCCGTTATGGACGCCGACCTGATACTGGTGATGGACGATGGGCACATCTCCGCCATAGGCACCCATGAGGAGCTGATGGCGCAGAGCGACATTTATCGGGAGGTCTATCGCTCCCAGCAGGAAGGGGTGAGCATCGATGGCTGAACAAAAACGCGGCGGACCGCGCGGCCACGGGCCCCAGGGACACGGCTTCCAGCGTCCCAAGGACTTCCGGGGCACGGTGAGCAAGCTGCTGCGCTATATCGGGCGCTATAAGGCGGCGTTGGTGGTGGTGTTCATCTGCCTGGTGATCAGCTCCGTGGGCTCGGTGATGAGCAGCTATCTGCTCAAGCCTATTATCAACGACTATATTCTGGTAGGCGACTTTGCCGGCCTGCTGAAAATGCTGGCGCTGCTGCTGGGGCTGTTCCTGCTGTCGGGCCTGTGCTCCTATGCCTACGCCCGCATCATGGTGCATATCTCCCAGCGGACGGTGGCCCAGATGCGGCAGGATCTGTTCGACAAATTGCAGGACCTGCCCCTGCGGTACTTCGACACCCACCAGTCCGGCGACCTGATGAGCCGCTTTACCAACGACATGGACACCGTGTCGGAGATGATCAACTCCAGCTTTGCCAGTGTGGTGTCCTGCGCCTTGACGTTTATCGGCATTGTTGTTATGATGCTGTATATGAACTGGGTGCTGACGCTGATCACCTTTGCCTTTCTGGTGCTGATGCTGCTGGTGGTCAAGGGCGTTGGCGGCAGAAGCCGCGTGAGCTTTCAGGCACAGCAGCAGGCGCTGGGCGCCATGAACGGCTATATCGAGGAGATGGTGGAGGGCCAGAAGGTCATCAAGGTGTTCAACCACGAGAGCAAGGCCATCGCGCAGTTCTCCGGGCTGAACGACAGCTATCGGGACGCCGCCACGGCGGCCCAGACCTACTCCGGCGCCATGATGCCGGCCATGGCCAACCTGTCACGCATCGACTACGCCGTCACCTGCTGCGTGGGCGGACTGCTGGCCATCGGCGGAATGTTCGACGTGGGCTCCCTGGGCGCGTACCTGCTGTATGTGAAGCAGGTGAGCCAGCCCATCTCGCAGATCAGCCAGCAGGTGAACGTGCTGCTGGCGGCCGTGGCCGGCGCGGAGCGCATCTTCGCCGTCATGGAGGCCGAGCCGGAGGTGGACGAGGGCAAGACCGTCATCGTCCGGGTGGAAAAGCATGGCGATGCGCTGACCGAGACGAACCACCGCACCGGCTGCTGGGCGTGGAAAAAGCCCGATGGCACGCTGGTGGAACTGAAGGGCGACGTGCGCTTCGACCATGTGACCTTCTCCTATGACGGGGAGAAAACCGTGCTGAACGACGTGTCGCTGTTCGCCAAGCCGGGGCAGAAGATCGCCTTTGTGGGCTCCACCGGCGCGGGCAAGACCACCATCACCAACCTCATCAACCGGTTCTACGATGTGCAGGAGGGCACCATCACCTATGACGGCATCGACGTGAGGGACATCCAGAAGGACTCTCTGCGCCGTTCGCTGGGCATGGTATTGCAGGACACCCATCTGTTCACCGGCACCATCGCGGACAACATCCGCTACGGACGGCTGGACGCCACGGACGAGGAGGTCCGGGCCGCGGCGAAGCTGGCCAACGCCGACAGCTTTATCCGCCACCTGCCCCAGGGGTATGACACGGTGATCACCGGGGACGGCGGCAGCCTGAGCCAGGGCGAGCGGCAGCTGCTGGCCATCGCCCGGGCGGCGGTGTCCGACCCGCCGGTGCTGATACTGGACGAGGCCACCAGCTCCATCGACACGCGGACGGAAAACCTGATCGAACAGGGCATGGACTCGCTGATGGAGGGCCGGACGGTGTTCGTTATCGCACACCGGCTGTCCACCGTGCGGAACAGTCAGGCCATTCTGGTGCTGGAGCACGGGCGCATCATCGAACGCGGCGACCATCAGGAGCTGCTGGCGCAGCAGGGCAAGTATTATCAGCTCTACACCGGTAAGGCGGAGCTGAGCTGACGTATAGGACTACCAAAAAACGGAAACCATAAGGAGGATGTACCATGACGGAAAAACAGCTTTGTGATATGGCGGTGGCCATGCTGGAGCGTTCCTATGTACCCTATTCCCACTTCCCGGTGGGCGCGGCGCTGCTGTGCAAGGACGGGACGGTGTTTACCGGCTGCAACGTGGAGAACGCCGCCTACGGCGCCACGATATGCGCCGAACGGACGGCCATGGTCAAGGCGGTCAGCGAGGGACACAGGGACTTCGACACCATTGTGATCGCCGGGCGCAGCGAGGATCACTGCGTGCCCTGCGGCACCTGCCGGCAGGTGATGATGGAGTTCGCACCCGACCTGACGGTGATCTGCCTGAACGGAAAGGGCGAGAGCAAGCGCTTCGCGCTGAAGGAGCTGCTGCCCTACGGCTTTGACCAGAGCTGGCTGTAAAAGCGGAAAAGCTTTCCATGGAACCAAATCGCACCGCGCTCCGTCTCAATGGACAGAAACCTATTTCAGGAGGAAACTACACGATGAAAAAAATCATTTCCCTTGTGCTCGCCGCCGTGCTGACCCTGAGTCTCGCCGCCTGCGGCACGAAGAACGACAGCAAGGGCGATCAGCCCGCCGCGCCTGCCAGCGCCCTTGACCTGCTGGAAAAGGTGTGGAGCACCTACACCGATGATGAGAAGTTCCCCGCCGCCGGCGGCGACTACTCCGAGGCGAACAGCAAGGAGGACGCCCCCGGCGTCTATGACCTGACCGACCGCGCCGCTGTGGACAGCGCCCTCGGCCTGCCGGAGACGGCCAAGGTGGATCAGGCCGCGTCGCTGGTCCATATGATGAACCAGAACACCTTTACCGCCGCGGCGTACCACTGCACCGATGATGCCGATGCGCTGGCCACCGCCCTGCGGGACAACATCCAGCAGCGGCAGTGGATGTGCGGCTTCCCCGATAAGGTTGCCGTGGCCGTGGTGGGCGAGTATGTGGTGTCCGTGTTCGGTGCCGAGGATCTTGTGAACACCTTTATGTCCCACCTGAACGGCATCTTCGGCGTGCAGCCCGTCTACGACGAGGCCATCCTGTGAAGCGCTGGATAGAGCGAGGCGTATTTCTGCTGGCGGCAGCGGCTATGGTCATAGCTGCTGCCGCTATTCCCACCCGGCGGGTGCAGGAGGATACGCTGCCGGAGGTATATGTGTACCGTGGCTATGCCGCCGCCACCGACGCACCGTGGAGCGAGAAATCACTGGACTTCGCCGTAAAACGGTTTTCTCACCTGTTGGAGGCATATTTTCCCGGGTCGGAACACGTATATATGAGCGTGATCCCAGATAAGGCCGCTTTTATGGAGACGCCGGAGGGCTACACGCCCGCCGGGGCCCAGGAGACGGCGGACTATCTGGCGCAGCGGCTGCCGGTGGAGATCATCGACATCGCGCCGCTGCTGGCGCTGGAGGATTATTACCGCACCGATCCCCACTGGCAGCAGGAGCGTCTTTCCGCCGTGGCGCAGACCATACTGGAGGCCATGGGTGCATCTGTGCCGGACACGACGGAGGAGACGCTGTGCGCGCTGGCGGGCGAATTTCACGGCAGCTACTGGGGCAAGACGACGGAGACGCTGACGGCGGATATACTCTCCTACATCAGTACACCGGTGCTGGAGGGCTGCACGGTGTACGACTATGAGACGGACAGCACCGGCGGCGTGTATGATCTGACGGCAGCGGAGAAGGCGCCCTACGACCTGTTCCTCAGCGGCAGCAAGGCGCTGCTGCGGATCGAAAACCCGGCGGCGGACAACGACCGGACGCTGGTGGTGGTGCGCGACTCCTTCGGCAGCAGCCTGATCCCCCTGCTGGCGGGCGGCTACCGCACCGTATACGCGGTGGACATCCGCTATATTTCCACCGACGCGCTTTCGCGGGTGACGGAATTCCCGGAGGGGGCGGACGTACTGCTGCTGTACAGCGTTGCCGTGCTGCAAAACAGCATTACGCTTAAGTAAACAAAAGGCCGGGCGCTTTCAGCGCCCGGCCTTTTTATGGCAGAAAGAACGCCGGAGCAATGCTCCGGCGTTCTGCATTTACTTAGAAGAAGAACTCCTTGATCTGGCCGTACAGGATGAGGACCATGCACAGCGGGGTGATGAACTTGACGCAGACCTTGAAGAAGCCGTAGCTACCCATGGCATGACCGGACTGCTCCGCCTCTTCCTTGACGAACTCGGGGCCGATCTCCCAGCCGATCATCAGGCACATCAGCAGGGCGCCCAGGGGCATCATAAAGCCCTCGGACAGTGCATCCCAGAAGTCCAGCCAGTCAGCCGCCCAGTTCTTGGGTTCCGCTATATTCAGTATATCGGCCGGTGCGATACCGCTGGAACCCAGGCAGTCGGCGCAGACCAGGATGCAGCCCAGGCACACACAGGCGGCGGCGATGAGGGTGTAGGGCTTACGCTTGTCGCCCTTGCCCTCGATACGGGCCTTATCCACGAAGTGGGCCACGATGACCTCCAGCAGGGAGATGGAGGAGGAGATGGCGGCAAACACCACCAGCAGATAGAACAGGATGCCGAAGATGGGGCCCAGTGTGCCCATGGAGTGGAACACGTTCTGCATGGTGATAAACAGCAGCTTGGGGCCGCCGATGTTGCCGGCGGGATCCAGCGCGAAGCGGGCGGGCATGACGCACAGACCGGCCATCAGGGCCACCATGGTATCCATGATGATGATCAGCAGGGCGTTCTTCTGCAGGTTCTCCTTCTTATGCAGGTAGGAGCCGTAGGTGATCATGGCGCCCATGCCCAGGGACAGGGAGAAGAACATCTGGCCACCAGCGGTGGAAACAACGTTAAAGATGCTGGGAGCGCCGGACTTGTAGGCGACGATGGCCTGTGCCACGCCATTGACCATGATGGAGGAAACCTCCGCGCCATCAACAACCGCCTTGGCGGGCACATAATAGCCGACATTGGCCGCCCAGCCGGGGGAGAACATGTACTTCAGACCGTCCAGAGCACTGCCGTTAACAACGCCCTCCACGAGAGAACCGTCCGCCTGCAGGATCTGCACGGCCACGTCGGTACCCTCCAGGGTGCAGGCGCGGATGATGCAGATCAGCAGGGCCACGAACAGGGCGGGCATACCCACGGAGCAGACCTTCTCGATGCCGCCGCCGATGCCACCCATAACGATGAGCATGGTCAGCGCCACGAAAATAAGGCCGTAGATAACACCCTCAGCGGGACTGCCCAGGAAGTTGCCGAAAATTTCGCCGCCGGACAGGCCATTGGAGCCGAAGCCGGCACCGAACAGATCGCCGATGTTCAGAACGGTGTACTTGATGCAGTAGCCGCCCAGTGCGCAGTAGAAGAACAGGATGAAGAAGGCGGACAGGATGCCCAGCCAGCCCATCCACTTGAACTTCTTGGACAGAGCCTTGTACGCGCCCACGGCGCCGTGACCGGTCTTGCGGCCGATGGCCAGCTCGCCCACCATAACGATGAAGCCGCACAGGACCGCCAGGATCAGATAGATGATGAGGAACGTGAAGCCGCCGGAGGCACCCATCTTATTGGGGAAGCCCCAGATGTTGCCCAGGCCGACTGCCGAGCCGACCGCGGCCATCAGGAATCCGAAATTGGATCCAAAGCCTTTTCTTTCTTCCATTGTTTTCTCTCCTTAACAGATTTTTGCCCCTACGTCGCCGCAGAAGCTGATAAACTTTACCGCACCCGTCTATTGACAGGAAACGGCACGGGGCACCGCCATGCCCCGCAGGTATTTCCTCACGGGATAAAATCCCTTCAAGGCTACCTGAAAAAAGTATACAGGAAACTCTTTCCGCCCGCAATTAGCAGTTTTTATAAAAATTGAGCGCCATATTGTACATTTTTAACATTCTATGAACGGATTTTTCCACATATTTTATATGGCTTTTGCTTCTTTTTTACATTGAACCATTCAGTTTTTGGCGGGGTTCCGGGATTTTTGCAACGGATGGTGAATGATTTTCTTTTCAGGAAACCGATTGTAGGTTTATTAACAGGCGGGGGAAGGGGACAAAAAAGACCGCCGGACGGCGGTCTTTTCGATCTGTCAGGAGAGAGGTTGACCGGATGGCGGTCTCGGGAACAACTGAAAACACATCCGCAGAAAAACGCTGCGGACTATGGAAAAGTATGCAGAAAAGCGTCGAATGGTTCGATCAGCAATTTTAACGTCTTTTTCTGTTTTAACATTATCTTAACGTTTGTAACGTGGTTTTCGCGGTGTTTTTCAACCGCTCTGCGTTTAAATATATGCAAAGCACAGGTGTTTTCCATGTTTTCCGGCGCAAATATCTTCGCTTTCATATTAGGAAACTTCTTCATCGTCGTGTTAAGAGTGCGTTAATCGCACACGGGGAGTCGGTGTTCGGGCGCAAAGGTGTCCGGACGCAAAAGGCGGGCACTTCCCTTTTTGCGAATTGTGTGGTATACTATGGTTTTATGAGACAAGACACGCAAAGGAGGCGGGACACGTGAGACGAGCAGGCGCAGCGGTGCTGGCGGCGGTATTGGCGCTGACGCTGGCGGGCTGCGGGCGGCAGGACCGTCCGCAAAGCGGGAAACTGAACGTGGTGTGCACGCTGTTCCCCTACTACGACTTTGTGCGGCAGATCGGCGGGGACGCGGTGGACGTACAGCTGCTGGTGCCCGCCGGGCGGGAGACACACAGCTTTGAGCCCACGCCGCTGGACGTGATCGCCGTCAGCGAGGCGGAGGTATTCATCTACAACGGCGGGGAAAGCGAGCTGTGGGTGGAGGACATTCTGGACGCGGCAGGCGAGGCTATCCCCTACCGGCTGGCTATGATGGACTGCGTGGAGACATACCGGGAGGAGTACGCCGAGGGGATGCAGGGCGGTCACGACCACGACCACGATGACCACGACCATGATCACGACGACCATGACGGCCATCTGCACGACGGCCACGAAGAGGAAATAGAGTACGACGAGCACATCTGGACATCGCCGGTGAATGCCATGGCCCTGTGCCGGGCCATCTGCGATACGCTGTGTGAGGCCGATCCGGACAATGCCGACGGCTATCGGGCTCGGCTGGCAGACTATCTGGACGAATTGCAGGCGCTGGACGAGACATTCCGGGACATCACGGACCATGCGGCACGGCGGCTGCTGGTGTTCGGCGATCGGTTCCCGCTGCTGTATTTCTGCAGGGAATATGATCTGGATTACCGGGCGGCGTTCCACGGCTGCGCGGGAGACACGGAGCCGTCCCTCGCCACGCTGAAATATCTGATCGACGTGGTGGAGGAGCAGGAGATACCGGTGGTATACACCATCGAGCTGAGCAGCCGGAAGGTGGCGCAGGCCATCGCCGAGACCACCGGGGCGCAGGTGCGGACATTCCACTCCTGCCAGACGGTGAGCCGGGCGGAATTCGACGGCGGAGCCACCTATATCAGTCTGATGACCGCCAACGCGGCGGCACTGAAGGAGGGACTGTCCTGATGGAACAGGAGAAACGCATATTGCTGGACTGCCGGGACGCGGCGCTGGGCTATGAGGGCAAGCCGGTGTGGGAGCACCTGAGCTTTCAGGTACGCAGCGGCGACTATGTGTGCATCGTGGGCGAGAACGGCAGCGGCAAATCCACGCTGGTGAAAAGTCTGTTGGGCCTGCTGAAGCCCCTGTCCGGCGAGATCGTACGTTCGCCCTCCCTGCGCTCCGGCGCCATCGGCTATCTGCCCCAGCAGACAAAAGCGCAGAAGGACTTTCCCGCCACGGTGACGGAGGTAGTGCGCAGCGGCTTTCTCAGCAGCCGGGGCATGCGGTTTTTCTACACGCCGAAGGAGAAGTCCACCGCGCTGATGCACATGGGCAAGCTGGGCGTGCTGGAGCTGAAGGACCGGTGCTACCGGGAGCTGTCCGGCGGGCAGCAGCAGCGGGTGCTGCTGGCGCGTGCCCTGTGCGCCGCCGGGGAACTGCTGATACTGGATGAGCCGGTGACGGGACTGGACCCGGCGGCGGCCCAGGAGCTGTACCGCACGCTGGAATACCTGAACAAGCAGGAGGGCATCGCCATCGTGGCGGTGACACACGATATACGCAGTGCCCTGCGCTACGCCGACCATATTCTGCACGCCGGCCATGGAACGTACTTCTTCGGCACGGCGGCGGACTATCTAACGTCCCCCTGGGGCAAGCGGTTCGGAGGTGACGAGGCATGAGCTTACTGTTGGAAATGTTCACGTACCCGTTCATCCTGCGGGCTTTTGTGGTGGGTATCCTGGTGGCGCTGTGCGCGGCGCTGCTGGGTGTGCCGCTGGTGCTGAAGCGCTACTCCATGATCGGCGACGGGCTGAGCCATGTATCCTTCGGCGCACTGAGCATCGCACTGGCCTGCGGCTGGGCGCCGCTGCCGGTGTCTATCCCGGTGGTGGTGCTGGCGGCACTGGGGCTGCTGCGGATGACGGAGAGAAGCCGGATGGGCGCGGACGCGGCCATCGCGGTGGTCAGCGCGTCGGCGCTGGCCGTGGGCGTGGTGGTGACAAGCCTGACCACCGGCATGACCACGGATGTGGACAGCTTTATGTTCGGCTCCATCCTGGCCATGGACCGGGCGGATGTGGCGCTGAGCGTGGGGCTGTGCGCGGCGGTACTGGTGCTGTATGTGCTGTTTTACCATCGGCTGTTCGCCATCACCTTCGACGAGAGCTTCGCCCGGGCCACCGGGGTGAAGGTGGGGCTGTACAACACCATCCTGTCGGTGCTGACGGCCCTGACCATCGTGCTGGGCATGCGGATGATGGGCGCGATGCTGATCTCCAGTCTGGTCATCTTCCCGGCGCTGACGGCCATGACGCTGCTGCGGAGCTTCCGGGGCGTGGTCATCTGCGCCGCGGGGCTGAGTGTGGTGTGCTTCTGCGTGGGGCTGACCGGGTCGTACCTGTGGGGCACGCCGGTGGGCGCCACGGTGGTGCTGGTAAATTTGGCGGCGTTTTTGCTGTCGAGAGGCGTTATGAAGCTGAAAAGAGCGTCCTAAGGGCGTTCTTTTCAGCTTTTCGACCTATTTTGCGGGTGCTTTTTGCGGAAAAACCCTTGCGTTTCGTGTGCTTATATGGTATGCTATGTGTGTACGTAAGGTTAAGGTATTGACTGGAGTGGACGAGATCGTCCGCTTTTTTTAATGGTCATCGTTCCATGATGACCGGGACGTTCTGTTGGAGGGCTTGCTGTGAAAAAGATCACCGAGGTCGTATGGGCGCTGGCGGAGCCGGCGGTGCAGGCGCAGGGCTGCCGCATCTGGGATGTAGAGTACGTCCGGGAGGCGGGACAGTGGTACCTGCGGCTGTATCTGGACAAGGACGGCGGCGTGGACATTCTGGACTGCGAGGCCATCAGCCGCACGGTCAGCGATCTGCTGGACGAGGCGGACCCCATCGAGAGCAGCTACGTGTTCGAGGTGGGCTCGGCGGGGCTGGAGCGCCAGCTGAAGCGGCCGGGGGATTTTGCGCAGTTCATGGGCAGCCCCGTGCTGGTGAAAACGTACCAGCCCAAGGACGGGCGCAAGGAGTTCGCCGGGACCCTGGCTGGCTATGAAGACGGCGCGGTGCTGCTGGACATGGGCGGCGAGACGGTGCGCTTTGAGAAGAACGAGACGGCGCTGGTGCGCCTGCGGGTGGAATTCTGAGACAACACGACTTGAGATAGAAGGAGAAACGACCATGAAATGTGACGAGATCTTCGCGGCACTGGCTATGCTGGAAAAGGAACGGGGCATTCCCCAGAGCTTTATGATGGGCAAGATCATCCAGGCGCTGACCACCGCCTATAAGCGCGACCACGAGGGCGTGGAGTATGTGGTGGTGGACGTGGATGAGGAGAAGAAGGACCTGAAAATGTACGTCCAGAAGGAGATCGTGGAGGAGGTGGAGAACCCCGCCAGCCAGATCTCGCTGGAGGAGGCCAAGCGCATCTCCGCCAAGAACGAGCTGGGCGGCATGGTGAACTTCCCGGTGGAGTCCGTGGAATTCGGCCGCATCGCCGCCGGCAACGGCAAGCAGGTCATCATCCAGGGCCTGCGGGAGGCCGAGCACGGCATGATCTATGACGAGTGGGGCAGCAAGCAGCACGAGATCCTCACCGGCACCGTCAGCCGCATCGACCCCCGGAACGGCAACGTGATCCTGCGGATCGGCAGCGGCAGCGAGGCCACGGAGGCTGTGCTGACCATGAACGAGCAGGTGCCCGGCGAGGAGCTGCACGAGGGGCAGATGGTGAAGGTGTATCTGGTGGAGGTGCGCCGCAGCACACGCGGGCCGCAGGTGATGATCTCCCGCACCCACCCCGGTCTGGTGAAGCGGCTGTTTGAGCTGGAGGTGCCGGAGATCTACGACGGCACCGTGGAGGTGCGGTCCATCGCCCGGGAGGCCGGCAACCGCACGAAGATCGCCGTGTGGTCCGAGGACCCCAACGTGGACGCCATCGGCGCGTGCGTGGGCCCCAGGGGGCAGCGCGTGAACGCCATCGTGGACGAGCTGCGGGGCGAGAAGATCGACATCGTGAAGTACAGCGAGGACCCGGCGGAGTTTATCGCCGCGGCGCTGGCGCCGGCGGATGTGGTCAGCGTGCAGCTGGCCGACGAGGGCAAGGCCTGCCGCGTGACGGTGCCCGCCGACCAGCTGAGTCTGGCCATCGGCAAGGAGGGGCAGAACGCCCGTCTGGCCGCGCGGCTGACCGGCTATAAGATCGACATCAAGGCGGCCAACGCGGAGTAAGCGGCGGCTGCGGAAAGGAACGGCAGCGATGCAGAAGACCCGTAAGATACCCCAGCGGCAATGTGTGGGCTGCCGGGAAATGAAAGACAAAAAGGCGCTGCTGCGCATTGTGAAAACGCCGGAGGGCGAGATCCTGCTGGACGCCACCGGCAAGAAGTCGGGGCGGGGCGCGTATGTGTGTCCCGATCCGGAGTGTCTGAAAAAGGCGCGGAAAAGCCGCGCACTGGAGCGCGCGTTCGACACCGCCATCCCCGCGGAGGTCTATGACGCGCTGGAAGGGCAGATGGTGGCGCTGTGACAGAGCATTTGTTATCCACATTGGGACTGGCGCTGCGCGCCGGCGCGGTGGCCGTGGGCGAGGAGCCTGTGGGCGCGGCGGCACGGGGCAAGAAGGCGCGGGTCATCTTTACGGCGCGGGACGCGGCAGCGTCCTCCGTCCGCAGGGCGTACAGCTTTGCCCACGCGGGCAGCTGCCTGTGTCTCCCCTTCCCTGCCGATAAGGATGCCTTCGGCCGGGCGCTGGGACGCACCAGCGTGGCCATGTGCGCAGTGACGGACATCGGGTTCGCCCAGTCGCTGGTGAAAAAGCTGGCGGCGGTGGAGCCGGAGATCTACGGCGCGGCGGCGGAAACACTGGACCTGAAGGCCAAACGGGCAAGGGAACGGAAAGAAGAGCAACTACAGCACGAGAAGAACCTGCGGCAGGGCAGGCACCGCGTTCACGGCGGCAAGCCGCCGGAAGCGCCCCACGCGTCTCCGGAGCCTCCGGCACCGGAGCACAGGCCCCCCGCGCCGGAGCACCGGCGTCCGCCGCGGCGGGAGTATCCGGAGGGACGCCCCGACCGGGTCTATAAGGAACGGAGCGGCCGCCCGCCCAGGGATAAACGGCCGGCAAAGAAGGAGGCCCCCGGCGCACGGTATGAAAACGCGCGGCCGGTAAAGAAGGGCAAGGGAAGTCGGAAGACGACCGGCAGATAACAGGAACACAGCGCGCCGTGAGCGCGGCGCGAGCAACTGAGATGGAGGTGGCTTTATTTGGGTAGTATCGCTAACAAATACAGAGTGCATGAGGTGGCCAAGGACTTCGGCGTGTCCACGAAGGAGATCACGGAGATCCTGACCAAGTACGCCGAAACGCCCAAAAATCATATGCAGGTGCTGGAGGACCGGGAGCTGAGCCTGATCTTTGAGTATCTGACCCAGCACAACCCGGTGAGCAGCATCGCGGTGATCTTCGCCGAGGGCGCCAAGCCGGAGGAGAAGAAGGCGGAGAAGCCCGCCGCCAAGCCGGCGCAGAACGCATCCGCGCCGACACAGGGTCAGGGCCAGAGCGGCAAGCCCCAGCAGGGCGGCGCGCCCAAGGCGGAGCAGCCCAAGCAGCCCATGTCCCGCGTGCCCCAGCGGCAGGTGGTGGACACCCGCAAGGCCACCAACGTCAATCTGGACAAGTACGACGAGAAATTGCAGGATATGGCCGACGCCCGCAGCAGCGGCAAGCGGGACCAGCAGGCCCCACAGGGCAAGGAGAAGTTCCGCAGCAATAAGCAGCGGCGGGACAATAACTTCGCCAGCAACAAGCGCAAGCAGGAGGAGGCCGACCGGCTGCGGAAGCTGCGGCTGGAGGTCATCAAGAAGACCCCTGTGACCGTGCAGATCCCCGACGAGATCAGCGTGGGCGAGCTGGCCAGCCGGATGAAGAAGACCGGCGCGGAGGTGGTCAAGTGCCTGATGAAGAACGGCGTGATGGCCTCCCTGAGCCAGATGATCGACTTCGACACCGCCGCCATCATCGCCGAGGAAATGGGCTGCAAGGTGGAAAAGGAGGTCGTCGTCACCATCGAGGAGCGCCTGATCGACGACCATCAGGACAAGGACGAGGACCTGGTGCCCCGGGCACCCGTGGTTGTGGTCATGGGCCACGTGGACCACGGCAAGACCAGCCTGCTGGACTATATCCGCAACGCCCACGTGGCCAGCGGCGAGGCCGGCGGCATCACCCAGCACATCGGCGCCTATCAGGTGCAGATCAATGGCAAGCCCATCACATTTTTGGATACCCCCGGCCATGAGGCCTTTACCTCCATGCGCGCCCGCGGCGCCATGGTGACGGATATCGCCATTCTGGTGGTGGCCGCCGAGGACGGCATCATGCCCCAGACGGTGGAGTCCATCAACCACGCCAAGGCCGCCGGTATCCCCATCATCGTGGCCATCAACAAGATGGATAAGCCTGAGGCCAACCCCGAGCGCATCAAGCAGCAGCTCACCGAGTACGGGCTGGTGTGCGAGGAGTGGGGCGGCGACACCATCGTGTGCCCCATCTCCGCCAAGACCGGCATGGGCGTGGATAATCTGCTGGAGATGCTGACGCTGACCGCCGAGGTGGGCGAGCTGAAGGCCAACCCCAACCGCGCGGCGCAGGGCACCGTGATCGAGGCGCGGCTGGACAAGGGCCGCGGCCCCGTGGCCACGCTGCTGGTACAGAACGGCACGCTGCATCAGGGCGACATCATCATCGCCGGTACCTCTGTGGGCCGCGTGCGCGCCATGGTCAGCGACAAGGGCCAGCGCATCACCGAGGCCGGACCCAGCGTGCCCGTGGAGATCACGGGTCTGAGCGAGGCACCCTCCGCCGGCGCTACCTTCAACGCCGTGGCCGACGAAAAGCTGGCCCGCGAGCTGGTGGAGCAGCGCAAGGCCGAGGAGAAGGCCAAGGCCAACGCCCCTGTGACCAAGGTGTCGCTGGAGGATCTGTTCAGCCAGATCCAGGCCGGTGAGATGAAGAACCTGAACCTGATCGTCAAGGCGGACGTGCAGGGCAGCGTGGAGGCGGTGAAGTCCTCGCTGGAGAAGCTGAGCAACGAGGAGGTCCGCGTCCGCGTGATCCACGGCGGCGTGGGCGCCATCAACGAGAGCGACGTCATGCTGGCGTCCACCTCCCAGGCCATCATCGTGGGCTTCAACGTCCGGCCGGACGCCGCCGCCCGCGACAGTGCCGCCCGGGCCAACGTGGATATGCGGATGTACCGCGTGATCTACGATGCCATCAACGAGATCGAAGCCGCCATGAAGGGTATGCTGGCCCCCAAGTTCCGCGAGGTGCTGCTGGGCCACGCCGAGGTGCGCCAGACGTACAAGGTGTCCGGCGTGGGCACCGTTGCCGGCTGCTACGTGCAGGACGGCAAGCTGCAGCGCAAGGACTGCCAGGTACGGCTGGTCCGCGACGGCATCGTCATCCACGAGGGCGTGCTGGCCTCCCTGCAGCGGTTCAAGGACTCCGTGAAGGAGGTCCAGGCCGGCTACGAGTGCGGCCTGAGCATCGAGAAGTTCAACGACATCAAGGAAGGCGACATCGTGGAGGCCTTCACCATGGAGCAGATCGAGGTATAAGCAACAGCCGAGGGGTGGGCAAAGCCCACCCCTCTCTTTCTTGAGAGGAGGAACGGTCTATGGCCGGAAACCGTATCGGGCGCATCAACGAGGAGATACGCAAGGAGCTGAGCGCCCTGCTCCGCACCGTAAAGGACCCGCGGGTATCCGAGGGGATGCTGACCATCACGCGGGTGGACACCACCAGCGACCTGCGGTACGCACGGGTGTATATCAGCGCGCTGAACTGCGCGGATGAAAAGGGCCTGATGAAGGGGCTGAAGTCTGCGGCCGGATATCTGCGGCACGAGCTGGGCCAGGCCATCGACCTGCGCTACACGCCGGAATTGCAGTTCTTCATGGACGACTCCATCGCCCACGGCGCGCACATTCTGGACCTGCTGAACCACGTGAAGCCCGCCAACCCCGCCAACGCGGACATCGTGCTGCCGGAGGACCGGGAATGAGCGCGCGGCTGACCGTACAGGAGACGGCGGACTTTCTGCGGACGCTGGACGGCGTGCTGATCCTGACCCACGTGCGCCCGGATGGGGACACGGTGGGCTGCGCCGCCGCACTGTGCCGCGCCCTGCGGGCGCTGCGCCGGACGGCGTATCTGCTGGAAAACCCGGAGATCACGGAGACGTACACGCCCTACGCCGAGGGGCTGTGGGCACCTGAGGGCTTTGTGCCGCTGCGCGTGGTATCGGTGGACATCGCGGCGCTGAATCTGCTGCCGGAGAACGCGGTGCCGTATAAAAACGACATCTGCCTGGCCATCGACCACCACGGATCCCAGGAGTTCTTCGCGGAACGGACGTGCCTGGACGCGGAGGCCGCCGCCTGCGGCGAGATCGTGTATGAGATCGTGGGCAGGCTGACGGACATCACGCCGGAGATAGCGTTGGCGCTGTATGTGGCGGTCTCCACAGACTGCGGGTGCTTCGTCTATGCCAACACCACGGCGCGGACGCACCGCATCGCCGCCGCGCTGATGGAGCGGGGCATCGACGTGGGGCCGGTGAACAAGGCACTGTTCCGCACGAAGTCGCCGGTGCGGCTGGCCATGGAGGCCCGGATGGTGGCGGACATGGAGCTGTACGACAACGGCCGGGTGGTGGTGATGTCCATCCCTCTGGCGCTGTGCCGGGAGCTGGGCGCTGCCGAGTCCGACGTGGAGGAGCTGAGCAGTCTGGCGGCGCTGGTGCAGGGCACCGACTGCGGCATCACCCTGCGGGAGCTGAAGCCGGGACGGGTGAAGCTGTCGCTGCGGACGGGACCGCGGGTGGACGCCAGCGCCGTGTGCCGCGTGCTGGGCGGCGGCGGCCACAAGGGCGCCGCCGGGGCCACGGTGGACGGCACCCTGGACGAGGCGAAGGCGGCCATTCTGGCGGCCTATACGGAGGTCATGGGATAACATGGCCGACGGGATCATCATTATCGACAAGCCAGCGGGATGGACCAGCATGGACGTGTGCGGCAAGCTGCGAGGCATACTGAAAACGAAAAAGGTGGGCCACGCCGGAACGCTGGACCCCATGGCCACCGGCGTGCTGCCGGTGTTCGTGGGAAACGCCACGCGGGCGGTGTCCTACGCCGAGGGCGGGGACAAGGAGTACGTCGCGGGGCTGCGGCTGGGGCTGACGACCAACACCCAGGATACCACCGGCGAGGTGGTGGCGGAGCGCCCTGTGTCCGTGACGCGGGCGCAGCTGGAGGACGTGCTGGCGCGGTTCACCGGGGAGATCGACCAGGTGCCGCCCATGTACTCGGCTATCAAGATCAACGGGCAGAAGCTGTATCAGCTGGCCCGGAAGGGGCAGGAGATCGAACGGCCCCCACGGCGGGTGACCATACACGAACTGGCGCTGCTGGAGCCGGAGGACGGCGACTGGCGGCTGCGGATACGGTGCAGCAAGGGCACGTATGTGCGGGCGCTGTGCCACGACATCGGGCAGGCGCTGGGCTGCGGCGGATGCATGAGCGCTCTGCGGCGGACCATGGCCGCCGGGTTTACACTGGCGGAGAGCCGCAGTATTGAGGACGTACAGGCGCAGGGCGAGGCCCTGCTCTCCCCTACCGACTCGCTGTTCCGGCAGTACCCGGCCTATCACATCGCCGGTGAACGGGACCACAGACGGTGCCTGTGCGGCAATCCGCTGGCGGCGGAGGGCTTGCAGCCGGGGCTGTACCGGGTGTACAGCCCGGATGGGGCGTTTCTGTGCCTGAGCCGCTGGGAAGCGGGTGTTCTGACATCAGAGAAAAACTTTTTCGGAGCGTGAACAACTTGGAAAAGACAGTTATCGCCCTGGGCTTCTTCGACGGCGTGCACCGGGGCCACGGCGCACTGCTGCGGAAGACGGCGGAGCGCGCCCGGGAGCTGGGAGCCGTCCCCGCGGCATTCACCTTTGACCGGCCGCCGAAGGAGGTGGTCACGGGGCAGCCCGTGTACCTGATCAACTCCAACCGGGACCGGCAGGGGCTGATGGAGCGTCTGTACGGCATCGAGCGGGTCATTTTCGCGCCCTTTGACCGGGAGATGATGACCATGCCGTGGGAGGCCTATCTGGAAATGCTGATCGGGACATACGGCGCGGTGCACTTCGTGGCCGGGCACGACCACCGGTTCGGCCATAAAAACGCCGGGAACGTGCAGCTTTTGCGGCAGAAGTGCGCGGAGATGGGCATCGGGTGCGACATCATCCCGCCGGTACAGCGGGAGGGCATCACGGTCAGCTCCACGTACATCCGGACGCTGGTGGAGGCGGGCGACATGGAGCGCGCGGCGGACTTTCTGGGCCACCGGCACTGCCTGAGCCAGACGGTGCAGCACGGACAGCGGATCGGGCGGACCATCGGCATCCCCACGGTAAACCTGGCGGTGCCGGAGCACGTGCTGGCCCCGGCGCACGGGGTGTACGTGACGGAGGTATTTCTGCCGGACGGACGGCGGTGCGCCGGCGTGACCAACGTGGGCACGCGGCCCACGGTGTCCGACAGCGATCGGGTGTCCGTGGAGACGTACCTGCTGGGCTTCGAGGGCGACCTGTACGGGCAGGAGCTCCGGGTGGAGTTCTGCCGCCGGCTGCGGGGCGAGCAGAGGTTCGACACGCTGGAGGCGCTGCGGCAGGAGATACAGCGGAACATTCAACAGGCAGAAGCCTATTTTGAGGCATGAGAAAAGGCACCCCTGACGGGGTGCCTTTTCTGTTATTTCACACGGCGCCGGGGTAAGACACCGCGGAAAACGGTGTCAGTCCTCGCGCTTTTTGCCCACAAACGCCACGCCGGCGGCGGAGGTCAGCGCCATGCCGACATACAGAGCAATGCCCGCGTCGAAGGTCTTGGGGCTGCCCTTGGTGTCGGTGGTCTTGGTGTCGGTGGTGGGGTAATAGTAATAGCCGCCGGAGGAAGTGGATGTCCACTTGGCGGTGAGAGTAATGTTATTCTCAGCTTTGTATTCAGCAGCCACCTTTGTGGTACCATTATACCAGCCTGCGAAGGTATACCCGCTGCGGGTGGGGGTAGGCAGGGTAATGGTGCTGTCTTTCGCCACCTTAAGTGCTTTTGCCGGGGTAGCCTGGTTATCGTTATAATTCAGAGTAACAGTAACCATCTGCTCCTCGCTGACACCTCCGCTATAGTCTGTACCCTTGACCGGTGTCACTTCGATGGACTGGCCGTTTCCGTTTTCTTTGGAGAGATACAGATGCTCAATGGTACCGTCGGTGTATTTAAACTTTGCACCGTAACCCTTATCATGCTCCACATAAAGATTGGTAACCGTACCGCCATTCATCGTAAAGCTGCCGGGATTGTTGGCCGAATACTCATTGGAATTCACAAACACATTGCCGATGGTACCGCCGTTGATCGCAGTCAGTGCACCGGTGGCATTGGCACCGATCCACAGATCGGAACTGTACTGTAAATAATTGTCGTTCTGATAATTTTCAACGTTTTTGTTGCCGACGATACTGCCGGAGTTCATCTCAAACGACGCGCTGCTGGTCATATAAACACCGCCGATGAAATTGGGAGCCTTGCCGTTCGTGATGGTCGCACCATCAATGGTCAGCTTGCCCTTGTCGCAGAAAATCACACGGCACTTTTCGTTGCCGTTCACGGTAACATCTTTTAATGTGACCATGGCGGAAACATACAAAACACAGGCGGTCTTATTATCGCTGCCGGAAGTAAAGTTGTCAGCCGCCTTAATGGTATACATGCCCTGGCCGTCAATAGTAACGTCCTTTGCAAGATTGAGTGTAGAAGTCAGCGTAATATCTGCGGCCAGTTTGATCTCGCCGCCGGTTGCAATCGCTGTTTTCAATTCCTCCGCACTATTTACGCTTGTCGGCTCCGCCGCCCAGCTCACGCTGCACAGTGCCAGGGCCATGACCAGGGCCAGAATGGTTGCTAATACTTTTTTCATTGTTCATTCCCCTTATGGTAGTAGATTTCCGCAGGTGCGCTCGTTTTAATGGTTATTAAAACGCAAATGCAGAGGTACCTCTGCGGATAGTCAAATTATAGCACAGTTACACCGTTTGTCCAGCCTTTGACGCTGCGGGGCAGCAGGGAGGATTTCGCGCCTGCGGGCGCGAGCTGCTTTCTTTTCGTGTCGAAAGAAAGCAGCCAAAGAACGCCACTTAAGGAAAGGGGGATTTCGAATTTCCCCCTTTCCTTAAGGATCCTATCCCCTTGAAACGACAAAGGAGGGGGCTCCGGCCCCCTCCTTTTGAAACCACCCCCAGGGGGAAGGCTTTGGGAGTCAGACCTTTAAATCAGTGGCGGCGGCGCGGGTGTGCTCACGCATGGCCTGTTTGGCGGCCGCGTCATCCTGCCGGTGGATAGCGCTCAGTATCTCCCGGTGGCGCGCCAGAATACGGCGTTCCAGGGCCAGACACGCGCTGTCGTTCAGCGTCTCCATCTTTTTCAGCAGGGTGTGCTGCTCCACCTGGCCCAGGACATCGGTGACGATCATGGCCACCTGGTTGCCGGTGGCGCGGGAGAGCAGACTGTGGAAACGGACGTCCAGCTCGGCGAAGCGGCGGTAATCGCCCAGGGCCTGCTCCGCCGCCGTGAGACAGCTGTCCAGCGCCGCCAGATCCTCGTCGGTGCGGCGCCGGGCCGCCCAGCCGGCGATGGTGCCGTCGTTGACGGCGCGGTACTCGCCCAGCTCCTCCAGAGAGATCTGGTTCAGCTGGAGCATGGCCGACAGCGGCTGCTCCACGCCGTCGATGGTCAGCTCCTGCACCACGGCGCCGCTGGCGCCGTGGGTGGAGGCCACATAGCCGCCCTGCTCCAGCATACGCAGGGCCTCGCGGATGGTGGGACGGGAACGGTGGAGCTGCTCCATCATGGCACGCTCGGAGGGCAGGCGGTCGCCGGGCTTCAGCACTCCGGAGGTGATAAGCTCCCGCAGCTGGTCATAGATGGCCTCGCTGGCCCGCCCGCCGCCGATGGGCTGCCAGGGGATATGTACGGCTTCCGGCATGGAAGGGCCTCCTTTCACAGAAAATACCCGGACAGTATAGCGCATCCCGGGGAAAATAGCAAGGGCAGGATGCAGGAAAGCCCGGAGGACGGTGCCTTCGGGCTTTCCCGCTGTGGGGAGGGGGATATTACTTCTTCAGGGCTTTCATTTCCTCGATCATCATGGGCACGACCTTGAACAGGTCGCCGCAGATACCGTAGTCCGCCACCTCGAAGATGGGGGCCACGTCGCTCTTGTTGACGGCGATGATGCACTCGGAGTCCTGCATGCCGGCCTTGTGCTGGATGGCACCGGAGATGCCCAGCGCCACATAGATGCGGGGATGGACGGTCTTGCCGGTCTGTCCCACCTGGTGGTCGGCGGTCATCCAGCCGGCGTCCACCACGGCGCGGGACGCGCCCACCACGCCGCCCATGAGGGCGGCCAGCTCCTCGGCCAGGGCGATGCCCTTCTCCACGTCCTTGGCGATACCGCGGCCCACGGAGACCACCACCTCAGCGCCGGTGAGATCCACCATGGCGCGGGCGGCCTTGACGATCTCCAGCACCTTGGTGTGGATGTCGGCCTCGGTGAGGGTAAAGGCGGGGTGGATGAGCTCCACCTTGCTCGCGCCGTTCTCGTCAAACTCGCGCTTCTTCATCACGCCGGGGCGCACGGTGGCCATGGCAGGGCGGAAGCGTGGGCAGACAATGGTGGCCATCAGGTGGCCGCCGAAGGCGGGACGGGTCATCTTCAGGTTGGTGTTGACGTCAAAGAGCTTCGTCTCGAAGTTCATGGCGTCCACGTCCAGAGAGGATCCGGTGCGGAGGAAGTTGATATAGCCGTTGAGATCCACGTCCAGGTGGGTGCAGTCGGCGCACAGGCCGGTGTGGAGACGGGCGGCGCAGCGGGGCGCCAGGTCGCGGCCGATATGGCTGGCGCCGAACAGCATGATCTCGGGCTTGAACTCGTGCACCGCGTCGGTGATGATCTTGGTGTAGGCGTCGGTGGTGTAGTCCTTCAGCAGAGGGCTGTTGTAGACGTAGACCTTATCCGCGCCGTAGCCGCCCAGCTCCGCGGCGATGTTGTCCACGCTGTCGCCCAGCAGGATACCGGACAGCTGCACACCCAGCTCGTCGGCCAGCTTGCGCCCCTCGGAGATCAGCTCAAAGGTGGTGGGCATCATCTTGCCCTGCCGCTGCTCGCAAAAGACCCACACGCCGGAGAAGGCCTTGGGATCGGTATTCATAAAAGTAGACATATCGTTTCTCCCTTCTCAGATGATGTGCTTGGCGGACAGTATGCCGAACAGCCGCTCCACGGTCTCCCTGCCGCTGCCCTCCAGCATCATGCCGCTGCCCTTGCGGGGAGGCGTAAAGCTCTTGTAGATATTGGTGGGAGAGCCCTTCAGACCGATGGTGTCCACCTCGATGAGGGGATCGTCCTTCAGCGCGTTGTAATCCAGCACGGTGACGGGCTCGGCGTCGCAGTCCAGGATGCCCCGGATGGTCATGTAGCGGGGGGTGTTCAGCTCCTTGATGCAGGTGAGCAGGCAGGGCGTCTGGACCTGGACGGTCATATAGCCGTCCTCCAGCATACGGCGGACGGTGAGGGTGTCGCCGTCCTTCTCGATGTCGGCCACATAGGACACCTGGGGGATCTCCAGCTTTTCGGCGATCTGGGGGCCCACCTGGGCGGTGTCGCCGTCGATGGCCTGACGGCCGCAGAAGATGATGTCGTCCTTGTCCACGCCCAGGTTCTTGATGGCCGCGGCCAGAATCTGGGAGGTGGCGAAGGTATCGGAGCCGCCGAACTCACGGGCGGACACCAGCACGGCCTTGTCCACGCCCATGGCCTTCAGCTCCAGCAGCATACCGGCGGCGGGAGGAGGCCCCATGGACACGGCGATAACGGGGCAGCCCAGCTGGTCCTTCAGGGCCAGGGCGGCCTCGACGGCGTTCATATCATCGGGGTTGATGATGGTCTGCATGGAGGCGCGGTCCAGCGTGCCGTCGGCGTTGACGGCGACCTTGCCGGAGGTGTCGGGCACCTGCTTGACACAAACGATAAGCTTCATTCTATTCTTGCTCCTTTCCGCATTACTTCAGCAAATTGCCGGAGATGACCATCTGCTGGACCTGAGAGGTCCCCTCGTAGATGGTGAACACGCGGCAGTCGCGGTACTTGCGCTCGACGGGGTACTCCTTGATGTACCCGTAGCCGCCGTGGATCTGCACGGCCTTGGCGGCGATCTCGTTGCACGTCTCGGAGGCGAAGTACTTGGCCATGGAGCAGTACATGGAGGCGTTGGGGTCGTTTCTGTCCTTCATCTGGGCGGCCATATAGACCAGTTCCTTGGCGGCGGTCAGCTTGGTTGCCATATCCGCCAGCATGAAGGCGATGGCCTGGTTCTTGCAGATGGGCTTGCCGAACTGGACGCGCTCCTTGGAGTACTTGATGGCCTCGTCCAGGCAGCCCTGGGCCAGACCGATAGACTGGGCGGACACACCCAGACGGCCGCCGTCCAGGGTCTTCATGGCGTTGATAAAGCCCATGTTCTCCTTGCCCAGCATATCGCTCTTGTGGACGCGGACATCCTCCAGCACCACGTCGGAGGTGGCGTAGCCCACCAGACCCATCTTGGCCTCGTGCTTGCCGCAGGAGACGCCGGGGGCCTTCATGTCCACGATAAAGGCGGAGATACCCTTATTGCCGCGGCTCATGTCGGTCTTGGCGTAGACGATGCAGTAGTCGGCCAGGGGTGCACCGGAGATAAAGCACTTACGGCCGTTGAGGATGTAGTCGTCGCCATCCTTCACGGCGGTGGTGACCATGCTGCTGGCATCGGAGCCGGCGCCCGGCTCGGTGAGGCCGAAGACGATCTTCACCTTGTTCTCCACGGAGGGACGGAGATACTTCTCCAGCTGCTCGGGGGTGCCCGCCTGCATCAGGGGGCCGCCGCCCAGAGAGTTGGGGGTATTGGCGTACAGGCTGGCCACAGCAGAGACACGGGCGATCTCCTCGATCATGATGACATAGGCCAGGGTATCGGCACCGGCACCGCCGTACTCGCGGGGGATCTTCAGGCCAAGGAAGCCGCACTTGGCCATCTTGTCCACGATCTCCTCGGGAAACTCGCCGGTCGCCTCCACCTTGTCAAGGACCTCGGTGGTGAGCTCGGTCTCGGCAAACTGGCGGACCAGCTTGCGGATCATTTCATGCTTTGCGTCGAAAATCATAGTTTTCCTCCTGTTAAAGTATGGGTCACTGCTCTGCTCAGCAGGGGATCTCGTGCTTGGACTTACCCTCTGTCAAAATCTCATAGATGCTGTTGACGCCGCACTCGGCCATCTGCTCCGCGGCCTCCTCGGTGAAGAAGGCCATGTGGGGCGTGTGGTAGACGTTGACGAAGGAGCGCAGGTACTTCAGCTTGAAGTAGGGCATACCGGGGGTACGGATGATGTCCTCATCGTGGGGAACGTGGATGATGCCGGTCTCGCCGGGGAAGGCATCCATGAACAGCGCGCCGAACTTGCCGGACTCCACCGCCTCGGTGACGGCATCGATATCCATCAGCTCGCCCCGGGCGTTGTCGATGAACACCACGCCGTCCTTCATCTTGGCAATGGCCTCGCGGTCGATCATGCCGGTGGTCTCCGGCAGCAGCGGGGTGTGGATGGTGATGATGTCGGACTCACGGTACAGGGTGTCCAGGTCCACATACTCGGCGTACGCACGGACGGCGTCGTTCTCATAGACATCGTTGGCGATGATACGGCAGCCGAAGCCGCTGAGGCACTTGATGATGGTGAAGCCGATCTTGCCGGTGCCCATGACACCCACGGTCATGGTACGCAGCTCGCGGCCCATCTTGCCCTTCAGGGTGAAGTCGTTGTCGTTGGTGTTGTACAGCGCCTTCTTGAACTTGCGGATGCACATCAGGATGGCCATAACGGTGTATTCCGCCACACCGTTGGGGGCGTAAGCGCCGTTGCACAGGCGGAAGCCCAGAGAGCGGGCGTAGCCGCAGTTCATGTGGTTATAGCCCACGCAGCGACTGGCCAGCACCTGCACGCCATAGCCCTTCAGCTCATCCAGCACCTCGTTGCAGTAGTCGGACTGTCCCAGGGTGGTGACGCCATCGCAGCCGGCGGCCATGTTGGCGGTGGTCTTATCCAGGTTGGCGGGGGTGGAGATCAGGTCGATACCGTATTTCTTGCACAGGCCCTCGATAACGGGCTTCTCGTCGGGACGCACTTCGTAAGCAGCGATCTTCATAGTTTTTCTCCTCTCAATATTCAGGTGGGGCGGCGCGCCTCCTCAACGCGCCGCGCCCTTATAGTTTGCTTTTCCTCAAGTCGCCGGGTCAGTTTGCGTTGATCTTTCTTCTCCAACGGCGGAAAGATTTTTCGCCAAGACGAGGCGCAGGGGCGCAGGCGTACTTTGTGTACGTCAAGTACCTGCAACGAAGTATTGGCGGAAAAGATCCCGCCGCCGTCAGTCTTTCAGGGAAGGATCCATGGGCACCGCCTCGCCGGCGGCTATCATGGCGGCCACCTGCTCGTCGGTGTAGCCCAGGTTCTTCAGCACCAGTTCGGTCTGCTCGCCCAGGTACGGACCGCGGTTGTAGGGAGGCAGCTCCGTCTCCTCGAAGATAACGGGAGGCCGGACCATGGTGCGTTTATTGCCGTTGGAATATTCCATCTCGTAGAAGCAGCCGGAGGCCCATGCCTGCTTATCCACCAGCAGCTGATCCCAGGTCTGGGCCACGGCGTAGGGCAGATCGTTGGCGTCCATCAGCTTGCACCACTCGTCCAGAGTGCGGCTGGCCATCTCGGCCACCAGGAAGTCGTAGAACTCCTCGATGTTGGCCTGCAGGTTGGTCTGGGGATAGTAGCGTGGATCCTCGGCCAGCTCGGGATGGCCGATGGCGTTCATAAAGATGGGATAGTGGCGGTTGTACTGGGGCATGGCGATCTGGAGCCACTTGTTGTCCTTGGTCTTGTGGGCCACCACCAGCGGATTGGGCAGGGTGCGGCGGGACAGGGGGTACTGGGTGGTGGGGTCGCCGTACTGGCTGGCCTGCAGCAGCAGGGACACGTCCCAGATGGCGCTGTGGAACAGGGACACCACCACGCGGTCGCCGATGCCCGTCTCGCGGGCGCGGTACAGCGCCGCCAGCACGCCGGAGGCCAGGTACATACCCACCTGATGGTCGCCGAAGCCGGCGATGGTCAGCATGGGCAGGGCGTCCTTATCGAACAGGGTGCCCAGGATGCCGCCGCGGGCAAAGAAAGCGGTGAAGTCGAAGCCGGGCAGGTCCTTGTCGGGGCCCTTCTCGCCGTAGCCGGAGACGAAGCCGTACACCAGTTTGGGGTAGCGGGCGTGGAGCGTCTCGTAGTCCAGACCGGCCTTTTTCAGAGGGTTCTGCCGCCAGTTGGTGATGAAGATGTCCGCCTCGGCGATGAGCTTTTCCAGGGCCTCGCGGCCGGCGGGGGTCTTGGTGTTCAGGCAGACGCAGGTCTTGCCGGCGTTCTCCAGATCGTAGGAGGTGTTCTCCTTCTGGTCCTGGGGACGGCCCTCGTTGACGGCGGTATAGCGCAGGGGGTCGCCGGCGGGAGCCTCGACCTTGATGACCTCGGCGCCCAGATCCGCCAGAAAGCGGGCGCAGCAGGGGGCGGCGATAAAGGTGGCCAGCTCCAGCACCTTTACGCCCTCGAGGGGACGCTTTACTTCACTCATATCGTTCCTCCATGTATGTTAATAAATGGTGTGTTGCTTACATTTTCAGCAGGTCGCGGAAGGTCTCGAGGTTGGTTCGCACCTGCTCAAACCGCACCATCTGACGGTCCACCTCCACCAGCGTCAGGGGCAGGTCGGCGGCCTCGCAGGCCTTCTTGATCATCACATAGTCGAACTCCTCCGGGTCGCAGAACTTGGTCAGCACCACCAGAACACCCTTGGCGCTTCTCGCCTTGGCGGTGTCCACGATCCACTTCACCCGGTTCTTCTCCTGATCGTACAGCACGGAGCAGTTGCCCATGGCGGCGAACTTCTCGGCCAGCGCGTTCAGGGCGTCATCGCGCTCCGGTGCGTCGGTGCGGTACTGGCGGGACTGGGCGGCCACGTCGTCGGCCACGATGTGCAGACCCATTTCGTCCAGAATGGCGTTCAGCGCCGGGGCGTCCGTCAGGATGCCGGAGATGACGATGGGCAGCTTCTCCGCGGCGGGAGTCTGGGCTTCCAGCTTCTCAATGAGCGCCTCCACCAGCTCCGTGTGCTCCTCCTTGGTCATGAAGAAGGCGCTCTTGAAGATGTCGCTGCGCTGGGCGGCGGTGATCTCCGGGTGAACAGCCAGCAGCTCGTCGATCTTCCGCATGGCGGCGTTGTGGCGGTTGTAGACCTTGATGGAGGCGAGCAGCTTCTCCTCGGAGAAGGCGCCGCCCAGCTTCTCCAGGTCGCGGATCACGCGCTCATACCCGGCCTTGGTATAGGCCACGCCGTAGGCGGGCTTGCGGTTCTGGGGATAGGTCATGGGGATGAACGGGATGGACGGCACGGCGTACTTCCAGTTCTCGCCCACGGTCTTGAGGGTATCGCACAGGGAGGGGATGACGATAGCGGACGCGCCCTCGTAGGCACCGTTGATGCCCAGCTCCAGCAGGGACTGAACGATGGCGCACAGGAAGGCGGGACAGTATTCCTTGGCGCGGTTCAGCGCTACATCGCCGCCCCAGGCTCCCATAGGGACGAAGCCCATGGCGTGGATAAGCTCCTCGGGAGTGTAAACAGGAGCGCACAGGACGATCTTTTTGCCCTGGGCCAGATAGCCGTCCATCTGCGCGCGGGGAGAGGCGGCCACCTCATGCAGCTTGTTGAGGATGTCGTTCATGCCTTACACTCCTTTCGCAGCCTTGTTGGCTTCCATGATCTCCGTCAGACCCTGGACGCGGGTGTCGTACTGGGCCTCGGAGAAGTTGCGGGGGTCGGCCTGATCGCCGTCGAAGCTGACCACGGGGATATCGCAGGCTGCGCCGATCTGGCGGCTCATCTCGTACATGAAGCCGCTCCACAGCTTGCAGGAGCGGTTGGTATGCACCAGCATACCCTCCACGTGGTTGTCCTTGCAGAGCTTGATGCGCTTGTCGCGGCTCATCTCCAAATTGATGGCGTTGGGCACCTTGCAGTAGGCGCGGATCATCTCGTCGAAGGTGTTGTAGTCGAAGCCGAAGGCGTCGGCGTAGATGGTGGTGACCATGTTGATGCCGCGGGACTTCAGGCCGGTGCTGGTGGCACGCAGGTACGGCCAGCAGGCGATGCCCTCAAACATGATGCGGTACTTCTCCTCCGTGCGGAAGGTGGACGTGCCGTTCTTGTGGTTCTCCTCGTACTCCTTCAGCAGCGTCTCCATGGCGTCGGCGGCGGTGGACTTGCCCCGGGCCGTGACCATGACGGCCATGTGGTTCAGCAGGTCGAAGCCGTTGAAGGGAGAGGGCACGTACTTGGCGCAGCCGGTGGCCGCCAGCCAGGCGCGGCTGGAGCGGCAGGAGAAGCCGGTGACCTCCTTGAACTTCTCGTCGGACCACTTCTTGCCGGTGATCTCCTCCAGCTGACGTACGGCGTCCCAGAACTGACCGGTGACGTAGGCCACCTCGGCGTCGGACACCTCGTAGTCGGGGTTGAAGGGGATATCCAGCAGGATCATGGGGATATTCAGCTCACGGGCCAGGTTCTCATACCACTTGATCATGCAGGAGCAGATGTTGCTGCAGCACAGCAGTACGTCGGGCATGGCCACGTCCTGCTCGGGACAGGACTTCAGCTTGGCGTAGGCCAGCGACACGCGGGCATAGGCGCAGATGTCGTTGGAGTAGCCCTCGGACTCCGCCACCTCGCACATTCTCGTGCCCGCGCCGCGGGCGGCGATGCCGGCGGCCTGATTTTCGGGATACACGGTGGCGATGCCCATAGTCTCCGGGATCTCCACAGGGAAGTTGCTGGAGACCCAAGCCACCTTCTCGCCGCGCTTCTTGGCCTCGATGGCATCCACATAGGCGTCCGCCGCGATCTTGCCCAGCTTATACTTGGCGGAATTGGGATCCACCGGCTTCGGGGCCTTCTTCACTTCTTCTGCCATTTCAGTTCCTCCTCACAGCTTTTATCGAAACACACTTCTGCTTATTCATGTCGTCTGCTTATATGCCCACAGGGCCGCGCCGATGGCGCCGAAATACTGGGCCAGCGGGTCCACACTGACGGGGACGTTCAGCTCGTCGCTGAGCGCCTGCCGCACCGCGTCGTTCCGGGCCACGCCGCCGGAGAGACAGACCTGCTCCATGACGCCCGCCCGCCGGGCCAGGGCCGCCACGCGGCTGGCCACGCTGCGGCAGATGCCTGCCACCAGGTCGGGGCGCTTGACGCCGTTAGCCAGCTGACTGATGACCTCGCTCTCGGCAAACACGGTGCAGGTGCTGGAGATAGCGGCGGGGGCCGCGGCCTTGGCGGCCTCGGCATCCAGATCGTCCACATCCAGGCGGAGGATAGAGGCCATCACATCCAGAAACCGCCCCGTACCGGCGGCGCACTTATCGTTCATCACGAAGTTCACCATCTTGCCGGAGGGCGACAGGGCGATGACCTTGGCATCCTGCCCGCCGATGTCGATGACGGTACGCAGGTCCGGGAACACGAAGCGCCCGCCCAGGGCGTGGGCGGTCAGCTCACTGATCTCGCCGTCGGCGCCCTGGTAGTTTTTGCGGCCGTAGCCGGTGACAAAGGCGCAGGCCATATCGGCCCGGGTCAGGCCGCTGGTCTGCCACAGCTGCGCCAGCGCCTCCTCCGGCCCGCCGGTGCCCAGGCCGCCGGTTTGGAGGCTGTGGGCCACCAGCTCTTTTCCGTCTTTAAGAACGGCGCACTTGGAAGTGGTGCTGCCGATGTCGATACCTAAGGTGTACATGGGGTCCTCCCTATTCTGTGCGATCGGGCAGAAATGCCCTCTCCCGCGGTGCGGAGATACTGCGCGCCGCACTGGTCTTACCAGTTTACTTATATTATACGGGTTTGTGAAATTTGCGTCAATTATGCGAATTGCCAAAGAAATAACAATTATTTGTGCATTGTACCGAGCCGCACTTTAAATGATTAAATCTTTCCGGATTTTTCCTGGACAATGTTGCGTTTTCTTTGGAAACTCGTCATGGCAGTATGGGAAAGCCGCATGGCGCGCTCGCGCCATGCGGCTTTCTGCGGTTCACGGCTCCAGGTCGTGTTTGTCCAGCTTCATGTTCCGGTAGGCCTTGGGCAGGCCGGGGGCGATGAGGGGAAAGGTGTTCTCCGTGTCAGACGTGGGCTGAATGTTATAGGTGCCGTACATATTCACCAGGTCGAAGCTGCTGCGCGGTACGCCGGGAAAGTGGTGGACGTCCGGTGTAGCGTCATAGGGAAAGCCCTCCCGGCTGCGCTTGCGTTTGGGCATAAAAATCACCTCCGGCCTTAGTATGGCCGGAGGCGGTTGGTTTATGAGCTTCAGCGGTAGACCTCCGCGTCAAAGTCGCGGACGATCTCGTCCCGCTTCTCGTCGCGGACGCAGACCAGATTTGTCTCGTCAAAGGCCAGGCGCATGGCGAAATCCTTGGCCTCGTAAATATCGTTTGTCTCGAAGAAGTCGCGATAGGCCTCCTCCGGCTCGTGGCTCTTGCGCCAGATAACGTGAAAACGCATAGAAATTCCTCCTGCAAAATGGGGGTAATTTTTAGTATACCCCCGCCGGAAGCAAAAAGCAACGGTGGGTTTTGCCAAAAAACACAGTCAAAGTTCGTCACATTTTCCCCCGGGAAAGTTGTGATTTCTTCTTTCCCTGCCCCACAAGATATTGTATAATAGCAGACGATATTTTGGAGAGACAGAGGTGGATCAGGGTGAAGATCGGATTTGACAACGAAAAGTACCTGCAATTACAGGCGGAGCACATCACGGCGCGGCGCGCCCAGTTCGGCGGCAAGCTGTATCTGGAGTTCGGCGGCAAGCTGTTTGACGACTATCACGCCTCCCGTGTGCTGCCGGGGTTCCAGCCGGACAGCAAGATACGGATGCTGCAGACGCTGAAGGACGACGTGGAGATCGTGGTGGCCATCTGCGCCGGGGACATCGAGAAGAACAAGATGCGCGGCGACCTGGGTATCAGCTACGACGTGGACGTGCTGCGGCTGATCGACGTATTCCGGGGGCTGGGCTTCTATGTGGGCAGCGTGGTCATCACCCAGTACGCCGGCCAGCCGGCGGCGGACGCCTTTATCAAGCGGCTGAGTGCCCTTGGCGTGAAGAGCTATAAGCACTATCCCATCGCCGGGTATCCCTCGGACGTGGCGCACATCGTGTCCGACGAGGGCCTGGGCAAGAACGAATATATCGAAACAACGCGGCCGCTGATCGTGGTGACGGCCCCCGGCCCCGGCAGCGGCAAGATGGCCACCTGCCTGAGCCAGCTGTACCACGACAATCGGCGGGGCATCCGGGCGGGCTACGCCAAGTACGAGACGTTCCCCATCTGGAACCTGCCACTGAAGCACCCGGTGAACCTGGCCTATGAGGCGGCCACGGCGGACCTGAATGACGTGAACATGATCGACCCGTTCCACCTGGAGGCCTATGGCAAGACCACGGTGAATTACAACCGGGACGTGGAGATCTTCCCGGTGCTGGCGGCCATGTTCCGGATGATCCAGGGCGAGTGCCCCTACAAGTCCCCCACGGACATGGGCGTGAACATGGCGGGCTTCGCCATCGTGGACGACGCGGTGTGTCAGGAGGCCAGCCGGATGGAGATCCTGCGCCGGTACTATACCGGATGCGTAGATCGGGCCAAGGGCCAGGCGGACGAGTGCGTGGTGCGGAAGCTGGAGCTGGTGATGCAGCAGGCCGGCGTGACGCCGGACATCTGCCCGGCGGTGGCGGCCTCGCTGGAAAAGGCGGAGGCCACCGGCAAGCCGGCGGGCGCCATGGTGCTGCCGGACGGCAGCGTGGTGACGGGGCGGACCTCTCCCCTGCTGGGCGCGTCGGCGGCGCTGCTGCTGAACGCGCTGAAGAAGATGGCGGGCATTGACCACAAGCTGGACCTGATCCCCCCGTCGGTGATCGAACCTATCAGCGCCATGAAAACCGGCTGCCTAGGCCACCGAAATCCCCGGCTGCACTCGGACGAGGTACTGATCGCGCTGGCGATCTCCGGTCTGACGAACCCCCTGGCGGCCATGGTACAGGCGCAGCTGAAGAACCTGCGGGGCTGCGAGGCCCATTTCTCGGTCATCATCTCCGAGGAGGACGCCAAGCTGTATAAGCGGCTGGGCATCAACGTCAGCTGCGAGGCGAAATATGAGGTCAAGAGCCTGTATCACAAGTAAATAAGCGTCTGTGCCCGCGCCGTGCGCGGGCACAGCTTTCTGAAAGGAGCACATATGCAGAGCATCGCACAGATATTGGCATCGGAGCTGGGCCAGCCGGTCCAGCACGTGGAAAACGTTATCGCCCTGCTGGACGAGGGCAGCACCATTCCGTTCATCGCCCGCTATCGGAAGGAACAGCACGGCTCCATGGACGACACCACCCTGCGGAAGCTGGAGGACCGGCTGCAATACCTGCGGAACCTGGACAAGCGGCGGCAGGAGGTCAAGTCCGCCATCGACGGGCAGGGCAAGCTGACCGAAGCACTGACGGCGGCCATCGACAATGCCGCCACGCTGGCGGAGGTGGAGGACCTGTACCGTCCCTACAAGCAAAAGCGGCGCACCCGCGCCACGGTGGCCCGGGAGAAGGGGCTGGAGCCCCTGGCGCAGCTGCTGCTGGCGCAGGAGAAGGACTGTCCCGTGCCGGAGGCGGCCGCACAGGCGTACATCGATCCGGAGAAGGGCGTGGAGACCGCGGCCGACGCATTGCAGGGCGCCAACGACATCATCGCGGAGATCATCAGCGACGACGCAGACATCCGCAAGGCACTGCGGGGCCTGCTGATGCGGCAGGGACGGCTGAGGAGCCTTGCCGCCACGGAGGAGGACAGCGTGTACCGGCTGTACTACGACTTTGAACAGGCCATTCCCAAGCTGGCGGGGCACCAGATCCTGGCCATCAACCGGGGCGAAAAAGAGGGGCTGCTCTCCGTCACGGTATTGCTGGACCGGGAGGCCGCGCTGCCGGCACTGCGGCGGGCGGTGGTAAAGCCCGGCTCGGCGGCCATGGAATTCATCAAGGCCGCCTGTGAGGACGCCTATGACCGGCTGATCTATCCGTCGCTGGAGCGCGAGGCGCGGTCCGCCCTGACGGACAGCGCCAACGAGGGCGCTATCGGACAGTTTGCGCTGAACCTGAAGCCGCTGCTGCTCCAGCCGCCGGTAAAGGGCCACGTGACCATGGGGCTGGACCCCGGCTATGCCCACGGGTGCAAGGTGGCGGTCATCGACGGCACCGGCAAGGTGCTGGACACCACGGTGGTCTACCCCACCTACGGCGAGCGCCAGAAGCGGGAGGCCATCGCCAAGCTGACGGCCCTGTGCAAAAAACACGGCGTGGCGCACATCGCCATCGGCAACGGCACCGCCAGCCGGGAGACAGAGCAGATGACGGTGGAGATGCTGCGGGGCCTCCCGGGCGTCAGCTATATGATCGTCAACGAGGCGGGCGCGTCGGTGTACTCCGCCGGCAAGCTGGCAGCGGAGGAGTTCCCGGACTACGACGTGAACCTGCGCTCGGCCATCTCCATCGCCCGGCGGTTACAGGACCCGCTGGCGGAGCTGGTGAAGATCGACCCCAAGGCCATCGGCGTGGGGCAGTACCAGCACGATATGCCGCAAAAGCGGCTGGACGAGGCACTATGCGGCGTGGTGGAGGACTGCGTCAACGCCGTGGGTGTTGACCTGAACACCGCCAGCGCCAGCCTGCTGGGCTATGTATCCGGGCTGAACGGCACCACGGCGAAGAACATCGTGGCGTACCGGGAGGCCAACGGCGCCTTCCCGGACCGGAAGCGCCTTTTGAAGGTGCCGAAGCTGGGGCCCAAGGCCTATGAGCAGTGCGCGGGCTTTTTGCGGGTGCCGGAGAGCAAAAACGTGCTGGACAACACCGGCGTACACCCGGAGAGCTATGGGGCGGCGGAGAAGCTGCTGGCCCTGTGCGGCTGCGGCGACGAAGACGTGCGCCGGGGCGCGGTGGACGGATTGATGCGGAAGGTGCAGGCCATGGGTGAGGCAAAGGTAGCCGAAGAGATCGGCGTGGGCGTGCCCACACTGCGGGACGTGGTGAAGGAGCTGATGAAGCCCGGACGCGACCTGCGGAGCAACCTGCCGGCGCCCATCCTCCGCACCGATGTGCTGGACATGAAGGACCTGAAGCCCGGCATGGTGCTCACCGGCACGGTACGGAATGTCATCGACTTCGGCGTATTCGTGGACATCGGCGTACATCAGGATGGGCTGGTACACATCTCGCAGGTGTGCAGCAGGTTCATCAAGCACCCCTCCGAGGTGGTGGCCGTGGGCGACATCGTGAAGGTGCTGGTGCTGGATGTGGACGAGAAAAAGCACCGCATCAGCCTGTCCATGAAGCAGGTGAAGGAGTAAAAAAGAAACCGCCCCGGGGCGGTTTCTTTTTTATGCGTCTTTTACTCGATGACGGGGAGCTTTTTGACCACGGCGGCGCAGCGGGGGCACAGGTCGGGGTGCTCGCTGTCGCTGCCCACGGTGGGCAGGACCTTCCAGCAGCGGGCGCACTTGGCACCGTTGGCGGGACGAACGGCCACCTTCTGCTCCGCGTCCACGTCCACGCGGACCTGGGAGACGATAAACAGGTCGGCCACCTGGGCGGCGTCCATGGATGCCAGGAAGCCATCCTCCGGCGTAACGGCCAGATCCACCTCAGCCTCCAGGCTCTTGCCGATGGTCTTGTCGGCACGGGCGGTCTCCAGCGCGCCGTTGACGGCAGTGCGGAGGGCGGCGATACGGGCCCAACGGGCCATCTCGTCCTCGGAGAGGGCGTAGCCGTTATAGGGCAGCACCATCTCGTTGAACAGGACGTTGCGCGCGTCATCGCAGGAGCGATGGGGCATGGCCAGCCAGATCTCATCGCAGGTAAAGGCCAGAATGGGGGCAAACAGACGGGTCATAGCGTCCAGGATCAGGAACAGGGCGGTCTGGGCGCTGCGGCGGGAGAGACTCTCGGCCTCGTCGCAGTACAGGCGGTCCTTGAGAATATCGAAGTAGAAGGAGCTCAGGTCCACCACGCAGAAGTCGTTGATCATGTGGGACACCACATGGAACTCGTAGTTGTCGTAGGCGGCATAAGCCTTGGTCAGCAGGTCGTTCAGGCGGGTGATGGCCCACTTGTCCAGGGGCAGCATCTCGCCCGGCTCCACCAGATGATCGGCGTCGAAGCCCACCAGATTGTCCAGGCAGAACTTGGCGGTATTGCGGAACTTCAGGTAGTTCTGGCTCAGCTGCTTGAAGATCTCGTCGGAGCAGCGGACGTCCACATGGTAGTCGGAGCTGCCGGCCCACAGACGCAGCAGATCGGCGCCGTACTTGTTGAAGATCTCGGCGGGGTCCATGCCGTTGCCCAGAGACTTGTGCATAGCCTTGCCCTCACCGTCCACGGTCCAGCCGTGGGTGACGCACTCCTTGAACGGTGCGCCGCGGCCCAGAGCGCCCACGGCCACCAGCAGGGAGGACTGGAACCAGCCGCGATACTGATCCAGGCCCTCGATGTACATGGTGGCAGGCCAGAAGCCCTGATCGCGCTCCATAGCGGCAAAGTGGGTGGAGCCGGAGTCGAACCAGCCGTCCAGCGTGTCCGTCTCCTTATCAAATCCGGCGGCCTTGCCGCAGTGGGGGCAGGTGAAGCCCTTGGGCAGGATGTCGGCGGCGTCTCTGTCGAACCAGGCGTTGGAGCCCTCCTTCTCGAACAGCCCGGCCACGGCCTCGATGCTCTCGGGGGTGCAGACGGGCTTGCCGCAGTCCTTGCAGTAGAACACGGGGATCGGCAGGCCCCAGCGGCGCTGACGGCTGATGCACCAGTCGGTGCGCTCCAGGATCATGGAGCGCATACGGTCCTTGCCCCAGGCGGGCACCCAGCGCACGTCCTCGCAGGCGGCGATGGCCTCGTCCTTGAAGCTGTCCACGGAGCAGAACCACTGGGGGGTGGCACGGAAGATGATGGGCTGCTTGCAGCGCCAGCAGTGGGGGTAGCTGTGGACGATGTCCTCGCTGGCGAACAGAGTGCCGTTGTCCTTCATATCCTGCAGGATGACGGGGTTGGACGCATCGGTGGTCATGCCCTCGTACTTGCCGGCGTAGGCGGTGTGCTTGCCCTGATCGTCCACGGGCACTACCATGTCCATGCCGTAGCGCTTGCAGGTCACATAGTCGTCGGCGCCGAAGCCGGGGGCGGTGTGGACGCAGCCGGTACCGGAGTCCATGGTCACGTAGTCCGCCAGCACCAGGCGGGAGGTCTTGGGCAGGAAGGGATGGTCGGCCAGCATATTCTCGAAGAAGGAGCCGGGGTGCGTCTCCACGATCTCATAGCTGTCAAAGCCGCCGATCTTCATGACCTTTTCGGTCAGGGCCTCGGCCATGATGTACATCTCGCCGTTGGGCGCCTTGACCACGGCGTAGCTCTCGTCGGGGTGCAGGGCGATGGCCAGGTTGCCGGGCAGGGTCCAGACGGTGGTGGTCCAGATCACGAAGTACAGCTTGCTGTGGTCCAGATGGCCCAGCTTGCCCTGATCGTCATGCATGGGGAACTTTACATAGACGGTGGTGCAGGGATCGTCCTTATATTCGATCTCCGCCTCGGCCAGGGCCGTCTCGTCGTGGGGGCACCAATACACGGGCTTCAGGCCCTTGTAGATGTGACCGTTCTGGTACATTCTGCCGAACACACGGACCTCCTGGGCCTCGAAGCCGGGATCCATGGTCTTGTAGGGGTGCTCCCAGTCGCCCACCACGCCCATGCGCTTGAAGCCGTCGCGCTGGACATCGATGTAGTGGTCGGCAAACTCATGGCAGGCACTGCGGAACTCAGAGACGCTCATGGCCTTGTGGTTCAGCTTGTTCTGCTTGATGATGGCGGACTCGATGGGCATACCGTGGTTGTCCCAGCCGGGGATATAGGGGGTATAGTAGCCGCGCATCGCGTACATGCGGGTGATAAAGTCCTTCAGGGACTTGTTCAGGGCGTGGCCCATGTGCAGCGCGCCGTTGGAGAACGGAGGGCCGTCGTGGAGGGAGAATAGAGGCTTGCCCTCGTTCTTCTTCAGCAGCTCATTGTAAAGGTCCAGCTCTTCCCAGTGCTTCAGCATCTCCGGCTCGCGGGCGGGCAGGCCGGCGCGCATGGGAAAGCCGCTTTTGGGCATATTCAGTGTCTTCTTGTACTCCATGTTGCTTCTCCTTTATCTGAATAGTTTTGAAAACAAAATAAAAAGCGCCTTTGTCTCGTTCAAGAGACAAAGGCGCGGAAAAACGTCCTCTGCGGTACCACTCTCGTTGCCGCCGGGGCGGCCACTCATCCCCCACGGAATGGGGCGGGGAGAAGGTAACGGCTCCCTTGCCGTCCGCGCTTACTCGGCGAGCTTTCAGGCGGATGCTCCGGGGTGATGTTCGGTGTCCCTGTCCCGTCCGCCTTGCACCAAACGGCGGCTCTCTTCGCGTGGACATGAGGCACGGCCTGTCCCCTTCATCGCAACTTTCAATATTGCTGACAATGTAGCACGGTTTTGAAAAAATGTCAAGAGGAAAGCGGAAAAAGGCGGCACACAGCCGCCTTTTTCAGTTAAATTATCCGATAATCCCGCTGGGCCAGGGCCTGCTCCCGGCGTATTTTCTGGGTAGCCAGCGCCTCCTCCAGGGCCACGATGATGCTGTTGGACACCAGAAAGCCCCGGGGCGTCAGGCGCCAGCCGTTCTCCGTTCGGGCGGCCAGACCCGTGCACTCATACTGCACGAACAGATCCTCCATGGGCTGGAACCGCTGGCGGTAGGTCGTCTCGAAATACCGGCGGTCGATGCCCTCCGCCGTGCGGAGAGACAGCATGACGTACTCATAATCCCGGGTCAGCGTGGCGTCGGACTCGGACTCCGACAGGATCAGGCGACCGCTTATGTAGCTGTCCAGGTCCCGGACGTAGGCGTAGCGCACGCCGCCGAAGTCGGAGTGGGCGCCGGGCCCGAAGCCGGCGTACTCCTCCATGTGCCAGTATTTCAAATTGTGGCGGGAGGCAAAGCCCGGCTTGGCAAAGTTGGATATCTCGTACTGCTCATAGCCGTTCTGTGCCAGAACCGTGACGGCGTAGAGATACATATCCGCCTGGGCATCGTCGTCCGGAAAGCACTCGCTGTCCCGGCGGTCATACAGGGGCGTGCCGGGTTCCAGCTTCAGGCCGTAGCAGGAGATATGCTCCGGGGCCAGGGCGATGACGGCGGCGAGGGTGTCCTCCCACTGCTGCATGGTCTGGCCCGGCAGGCCATAGATCAGGTCCATACTGAGGTTTTTGAACCCGGCCTTCCGCACGGCGGCCACGGCCTCCTGCACCTGGGCAAAGGTATGGATGCGGCCGATGGCGCGAAGCAGGCCGTCATCCGCCGACTGAACGCCCAGAGATATCCTGTTGAAGCCCGCCCGACGCAGCGCACGCAGGGCCTTGACGTCACAGGCGGAGTCCGGGTTGGCCTCCAACGTGATCTCGGCATCGCGGGCCACAGGGCAGCGCTTGCGGAGGGTCCGCAGCAGCTTTGTCAGGCGGTCCGGTCCCAGATAGCTGGGGGTACCGCCGCCGAAGTACACCGTGTCCACCCGATGGGCAGCAGTGCGGGGCGCGACCTCCTCGATATGGCGCAGCAGGGCGGCGGTATAGGCGTCCATCTTCTCCTCGCTGCGGGGCAAAGAGTAAAAGTCGCAGTAGGCGCATTTCTGGCGGCAGAAGGGGATGTGGATATAGAGCCCGAGAGGGGCTTTTTCTTTCTGCATATCAGCGTACCTGAGGCGGCAGTATGGTCACAGCGCCGTAAAAGCAGTTGACCTTGCAGCTGCGGCAGCCGATGCAGTCATCCTGACGGACCTCATAATAGCCGTCCGGCCGCAGGTCGATGCACTTCATGGGGCAGAACATGGCGCACCAGCCGCAGCCAGTGCAGCTCACCGGGTCGATCACGGCCAGCTGGACCGCCTTGCGCCCGAAGGGATGGGCAGGGTCGTACATAACTGACGCCCTCCTTTCCTGAGATCACCGTATCATTATAGCCGCTTTCAGGGGTTTTGACAAGTATAGCCGCGGCGAAAGCGGCACATATTACCGGCGAAAGGATGTGATGGCGTGACACCTAAGGAATATGACGCGCTGGTACGGCAGCTGTCGCCCAGCTCACCCATCGGCAAGGACACGGCGCTGGCCTTTGTCGTCGGCGGCGGGATCTGCGCCGCGGGACAGCTGATCGCCAACGGCTGGCAGGCGCTGGGGCTGACGCAGCAGGAGGCGGCCTCCGCCACCTCGGTAACGCTGGTGTTCCTGTCGGTGCTGCTGACGGCGCTGGGGCTGTACCACCGGCTGGCGCGGTACGCCGGGGCAGGCACGCTGGTGCCCATCACCGGCTTCGCCAACGCCGTAGCCTCGCCGGCCATCGACTTCCGGGCGGAGGGCATCGTCACCGGCACGGCGGTCAAGATGTTCACTGTGGCCGGGCCGGTGATCGTATTCGGCACCACTGCCAGCGTGGTGTATGGGCTGGTGCTGTATCTGATGGGGTAGGGCGGCTGCCCGCGTACTGTCTCCTCGGCGGGAAAGCAAAAAAATGAGAGCACCCTGGGGGTGCTCTCATTTATTCTGCATTTCAGATGTACTGCTTCATGCCCTCGGTGGCGGTGTCCTCGTCCGCGCTGATGGTGACGGTGAACTTCACGCCATTCTCCTCGCTGAAGCGGTCCAGCCAGTGAAGGAACGTCTCTACCGCCTGCAGGTCGTTGCTGCCGGCGATCTTGCAGAGATTATCCACGAACACATGGGAAATATCGTAATTGCCCGCGTACATACCGCACAGGAATCCGCGCAGGCAGTCAAAAGAATCCACATTATACTCGCCGGCGTTGACCAGACGGACGTTGTAGCTGACGTCGTAGGTCATATCGCCCTTAGGCTCGATGCACACGACACTTCCGGTCTCGGACTCCACACTGGTGTGGATGAGCTCGATGAGCTGCTTGGTCTTACCGGCACCGTTGGCACCCATGATTAGTCTAACCATAAGAAATCACTCCTTTGTCATTGGTGGTTTCCACCTGAGTACAGCATACCATACCGGTGGAAAAATAGCAATGCAGAAAAAGTAAACTTATTTTTGGGCACTTTTACTTTTCCAGCTTCCCCAGCAGCGTCTGCCGCAGGTCCTCATACCCCGGCTTGCCCAGCAGGGCGAACATATTTTTCTTATAGGCCTCCACGCCGGGCTGGTCAAAGGGGTTCACGTCCAGCAGGTAGCCGGACAGGCCGCAGGCGTACTCAAAGAAGTAGATCAGCCCGCCCAGGGTCTGCTCGCTGACGGAGCCGGTCCGCAGCGTCACGTTGGGCACGCCGCCCTCCACATGGGCCAGCAGCGTACCGTCCATGGCCTGCTGGCGGATAAAGTCCATGCTCTTGCCCGCCAGGAAGTTCAGGCCGTCGCCGTTGCCCTCGTCATAGGGCACGGGGTTTTCGTTTTGAGAGGGGCCGAAGCGCACCACCGTCTCGAACAGGTGGCGCTCACCCTCCTGGATGTACTGGCCCATGGAGTGCAGGTCGGCGGTAAACTCCACACTGGCGGGGAACAGGCCCTTGTTCTCCTTGCCCTCGCTCTCGCCGTACAGCTGCTTCCACCACTCGGACATAAAGCGGAAGCAGGGCTCATAGGCCGCCAGCAGCTCGATCTTCTTCCCCGTGCGGTACAGCTCATACCGGGCGCCGGCATACTGCCAGGCGGGATTGGCGTTCATGTCCGCCAGGGCACATTCGCGCATCATATCCGCCGCGCCGGCCATCAGCGCGTCGATATCGATACCGGCCACAGCAATGGGCAGCAGACCCACGGCCGTGAGCACACTGTACCGTCCGCCGATGTTGTCCGGCACCACGAACTCCTCGTAGCCCTTATCGTCGGCCAGGCCCTTCAGGGCCCCCTTGCGGGCGTCGGTGGTGGCATAGATGCGCCGGGCGGCCTCCTCCGGGCCGTACTTCTTCTCCAGCAGCTCACGGAAAAAGCGGAAGGCCACGGCGGGCTCCGTGGTGGTGCCGGACTTGGAGATAACGTTCACGGAGAAGTCCACGCCGTCCACCAGCTCCATCACCTCGGTCAGCGCGTCGGAGCTGAGGCCGTTGCCGATAAAGTAGATGTTGGGCGTATTCTTCTTTTTCAGGTTGTAATTGGGCGAGCGCAGGCATTCGATGACGCCCCGGGCACCCAGGTAGGAACCGCCGATACCGATGACCACCAGCGCCTGGGAGTCGGACTGTATTTTCTTCGCCGCCGCCTTGATGCGGGCAAATTCCGCCTTGTCATAGTCCTCCGGCAGACGCACCCAGCCGGTAAATTCGCCGCCGGCGCCATCACCATTTTGCAGATGGTCATGGGCGATACGCAGGCGGGGGGACAGTGCGGCCTCGTAGGGCAGTGGGATAAAGCTGCGGATATTTTGCAGATCGACCTGTATCATGTTAAAACCTCCTCGTCGGTGCAATGCAACTATTTGCCCTATCGTACAACGTTTCCGGGGAAAATACAAGGGGAAAAACGGGACTTTCCCCCGCTTTTCCCCTTTCCGCTACGCCAGGAACACCGCCTGCTTCAAAAGATCGGTGAACATCCGGCCCCAACTGCGCCCCGGAACGCTCTCCGCCGCCAGAATGGGCACCGTCAGCACCTCCGTATTGCCGCTGCACAGGGTCAGCGTGCCCACCTGCTGGCCCTGCTGTATCGGGGCCGCCAGCGTCTCCGGCAGGTCCACCCGATACTCCAGCGACGATGCCTGCGCCTTCTCCACCACAGCGGTAACGCCCGTCTCCGGCAGCGTCAGGCTTACCTGCTCCGCCTCCCCCATGGTCACCGGCAGGGCGGGCAGCGGCTCCTCCGGCGCGGCGGAGACCAGCGTATAGGCGGAGAATCCGTAATTCAGCAGCGCCTTGGCGTCGGTATTCCGCTTGTCGGACGTCTCCCCCTTCATGACCACCGCGATCAGCTCCATGCCCTCGCGCTCCGCCGTGGCGCTGATGCAGTAGCCTGCCGAGGCGGTGTAGCCGGTCTTCAGCCCCGTGGCGCCGTCGTACCAGCGGATGAGCTTGTTTGTATTGGCCAGATCAAAGGTGCCGTTTCGGATGCTGTCCGTCCATATGGTGGTGAAATTGCGGATGTCCGGGTGCTTTGTCAGCAGCTCGCGGCTCATAAGGGCAATGTCATAGGCGCTGGTAACGTGGCCCGCCGCCGTCAGACCGGTGGGATTGGCAAAATGGGTATCGTCCATCCCCAGCCCCCTGGCGCGGTTGTTCATCTGCTCCACGAACAGCTCCGTCACACCGGCGACCTTCTCCGCCAACGCCACCGCTGCGTCGTTGCCGGAGGATACGCACACGCATTTCAGCAGCTCCTCCACGGTGATCTGCTCGCCCTCCGCCAGAAAGACCTGGCTGCCGCCCATGCCGGCGGCGTTGGCCGACACCGTCACCACATCGTCATAGGCCAGCGCGCCGCTGTCGATGGCGTCCATGGTCAGCAGCAGCGTCATGATCTTGGTGACGCTGGCCGGCTCCAGCTTCTCATGCTCGTTTTGGGCGAACAGCATCTGTCCCGTGGTCTTTTCCATCAGCACCGCGGCGCGGGAGGTCAGCGGCAGGTCCACCGCCCCGGCGTGTACCGGCAGCACAGCGGTGATGCACAGCGCCGCCAGCAGCGCTGTCAGTTTTCGTTTCATAGCGTCCCCTCCAGGCTTTTTTCTATGGGTATGCGGCGGGACAAGACGTTCATGCCCTTTCGACACAATTTTCGGTTGCAAAACCGCCGCCGGTATGCTACAATAACCCGGTAAGTAAATCGCAGGGTTGGTATATCGGTATTACAGCGGCTTCCCAAGCCGTTAAGGCGGGTTCGACTCCCGTACCCTGCTCCAAAAAAGAAAGACACCCATGTGGGTGTCTTTCTTTTTTGGAGCAGCACTTTTGCTACGCAAAAGTGACCGCCTGCGGGCGGGTGATTGAACGCGAGTGGGGGAACCCGTCAAAGGTTCCCCCCTCACACTCCCCCTTCCTTGCGATGTGCGGGAGTGCAGACAACAAAACCTGTGGGTAATCACAAAAAAAGAGACGCGCCATGCAGCGCGTCTCTTTTTTGCGGCGCAGGGCATACGATACCGCCGGGTAAAAAAGGAGGGCGGACGCCGCGCGTCCGCCCCAAGTGAGGAGAAAAAACAGGACCCTTGCGGCGGTGACTGCTCACAGCCGCCGCGATAAAAAGGGCAGAAACAGCGGAAACCGCTGGAAGTAAGCTGATACAGCATCCGCAGGCCACGGGGCCGCGACGATCAAAGCAGCGCAGCCAGCAGCCACACCAGGCCGCAGGCACACGCGCCCCATACCGCCCACAGCCATGCAGGCGGACGCCACCGGCGGCGGGCGCCGGTCTGGCCCCGTGCATAGCTGCGGGCGATCCGCACCGCCTCGTCCACCAGCTGACGGGAGCTGACGCCGCCGCCGTCCGTGGGAAGGATGAAAATAGCCTGCTCGAATATCCGCGGGTCGGGAGAGTCCACGACGATCACGCGGCGGGAAACGCCTTTTACCAAAACCGATGCCTCCTTCAGCCGTGACGGGCGCTGTTTGTTACAGCCATAGTATCGCCGCGGCGGCGGAAAGTTATACGGTGCGGCGGGCAAAATTTCCCGCCGTTTTTTGTCGCTCAGACGCGGTGCGGGTCCGCCTTGCCGTCGATGGCCAGCACCAGCACGGCGCAGTCGTCCGCGCCGCCCGTCCGCTGAACGGACTGACGGAGAAGCTCCTCCGCCAGCGCCCGGGGCGAGGTGCCGTCCCATCCGGCCAGCAGGTCCTGGAGCCACTCGTCGTCCTCGCCGGCCACACCGTCGGACACCTGCACCAGCCAGGTGCCCGGCGACACCGCGATCCGCTGTGGCGGCACGTCGCCGTCGGCGCGCTCCAGTCCCGCGGGCAGCGCCTGTGCGCGATAGCGGGCCACGGTGCCCTGCCGCTTGATATAGGACGGCGCGGCGCCGTACTTGTACAGCGTCAGCACGCCCTCGGCCCGATCCAGACAGGCCAGGTCGATGGTCGTGAAGCCGGCGCCCCCCTGACAGCGGAGCATGGCAGCGGTGTTCAGGGTCTTCAGCGCCGGGAGAGGTTCGATACCCGCCTGTAAAAACTGCCGCAGGAGGCGGATGGTCATAGCGGCCTCGCAGTGGGCGCTCTCGCCGCTGCCCATACCGTCGGACAGCGCCAGACAAGTCAGCCCTCCGGCATCAAAAGCGGCGCACTGATCGCCGCAGTGCTTTTCGCCGGTCTTTGGCCGCAGCAGGGCAGCGGTGCGGCAGGTCAGGTGCGCGCGGCGGAGCCGTTCCGCCGGGGCGGTCCGTGACAGCACCTCGGCCACCTGCCGGTACTGCTCCCGGGCCAGACGATAGGCCACGTCCAGCCGCCCGTGGTGCAGCCGACGCTGGAAGAAATCATGAAGCTGTCCATCCAGCGCCGTCAGCAGCTTGGGAAAGCGCACACAGCGATCCGCAAAGTACGGCGGGAAATCCTCCGCCAGCGCCTGTCCCCGCCGCAGAAGCGCCGGGCAGGCATCGTTGAAGGCATTGTACGTGTCGGTATAATGGGTCTGCCAGCAGTCGCTCCGCAGGGGACAGTCCCGGCAGACCTGCTCCGCCGCCCGGTCAAACAGCACGGCGGGGTTCTCCGGCCGCAGCAGCGGCGCGTGGTCCTCCAGGCTGTCATACACCGCCCGGAAGGCCGCCGCAGGTGCCGCGGCCTCCGGAGACACCTCTCCGGCGGCCGTCAGCAGCATCCCCTCCTTTTCCGGCAGCAGCAGCCACACACCGGCGGCGGTCAGCAGCTGGCACAGCACCGCCAGAGGGCGGACCTCCCCCAGCAGCAGGGCCGCCAGCACACCCGCGGCGCAGAAGGCCGCGGCCGCCGGCACTCTTTGCCCGCTCCGCAGCCCTGCGGCAGCGGATGCGGCGGCGCACAGCACCACCGCCAGATACAGCTCTCCCGTGCCGCACAGGTCCAGCGTCAGCCCCGCCAGCGCGCCGGCGGCCGCCGCGTCGGGCACGGGCCCGCGTCCCACGAAATATAGCAGCAGGATCCCGGCCAGCACCACCGCCGGTGAAAATCCCATCACCGTCCAGCCCGCCGGCACGGCACATACCCCCAGCAGCAGCAAAAACCAGGCCCGGCGCTTGTCCGCCCGCTCCGCCGCCGACTCCGACAGCAGATCGGGCAGCAGCGCCGCCGCGCCATACAGCAGCGCCAGCGACGCCATGCACAGGGCCCACTGCCGTCCGCCCCGCTGTATGAGATACGGCAGCTGGGTCAACCCGGCGGCGCACACAGCGGCCATAGGCCGGAAGCGGGGCCGCCGGTACAGCCGCGTATTGCACAGCGCCGTGTTGGCGCAGAAGATCAGCAGCGCCGCGGCGGTATGCCGCAGTCCCGGCTGAAAGTCCATGAACAGCAGGGCGCCCAGCCCCGCGCAGACCACCGCCAGCAGGCCCGGCCATCCCACGCCGGCTGCCGCCACCGCCGCCAGCGCCCAGGGGGCATACTGCCCGCCGGGGGCGGCGGCCGTCAGCAGCAGCGCGGCGGCACAGCCGCCCACAGCCGCCCAGGGAATACGCAGGGCGGTGCGCTGTACCGCCGGGAGCAGATGTTTCATGGCTCGTCCCTCCTTTTTCCGTTATTGTAAACGGCTAAAGGCGCGATTTCCGTCGGGAAATGGCAAAGGACTTTGATTTTTCGGCCCAGGGGTGAAAAGCGTCGGTCTGCCCTTGTAATTTTTCGTTGTATTTGGTAGAATAACGTAAGCATAAGGGGAACGCTATTCCCCGCACAGAGGAGGTAACACCATGATAAAGAAGCTTGCAGCCCTGGCGCTGGCGCTGCTGATGACCCTGTCCCTGGCCGCCTGCGGCAGCCAGAAGGATGACCAGGCGGGCGGCGCCGTGACCCCCGGCGTGACCGGCGATGCCGTTCCCGATATGGGCACCGTCAGCGGCGGCACCTACACCAACCGCTTCGCCGGCATCAGCTGCACCCTGGACGACAGCTGGTACTTCTACACCGATGAGCAGATCGACGAGCTCAACGGCTTTGTCCGCGAGAGCACCAGCGACGAGGAGCTAAAGACCCGCTTGGAAAGCAGCAGCAGCGTGCAGGATATGTACGCCGCCTCCACGGACGGACTGATGACCATCAACGTCGTATTCACCAACATGGGTCTGCTGGGCGGCAGCACCGTGACGCCCCAGGATGTGGCTGAGCTGTCCGTAGAGCAGGTCCCCGCCGCGCTGGAGAGCTATGGCTTCACGGACGTGACGGCCCAGCTGACCACCGTGGATTTTGCCGGTCAGAAGAACGTTCCCGCCGTGGCCGTATCCGCCATGAACGGCGACATCGCCACGTATGAGCTGCTGGTATGCCTGAAGGCGGGCAATTACTCCTTCAGCGTGACGCTGTGCAGCTTCACCGAGGATGTCACCGCCGACATGGCCGCCCTGTTCACCGCCGTGCAGTAACGCCGCAATAGGAAAAGACCGTGCCTCTCGGCACGGTCTTTTTTTGTTACCATGTGGCGCGGGCAGTGAGCACATTGCGCTTGTAAGTGATGCGGAAGTAGATATACTCCGCCACGCCGGTGAGTATCCAGGAGAACATATACAGCAGATACAGGGACGTGATCGTGTGGAAGTAGGCAAAGATGGTGTAGATCCAGATGACCCGGAACACGCAGGAGCCCAGAATGACCATAATGGTGGGGGCCACGCTGCGGCCCAGTCCGCGGGAGGCGGCGATGCTGGCGTCCATCAGGGGGCCGATCCAGTAGGAGAAGGCCATGATCCGCAGGCGGTCCACGCCGGCGTCGATGACCTCGGGCTTGTCGGCAAACAGGCCTAGGAACTCCCGGCCGAAGACAGTCAGCAGCACGCCGACCAGCACGCCCACAACGGCGGCGTACAGCATACTGATGTAGTAGCTCTTAAGGATACGCTCCTTCCGCCCCGCGCCCCAGTTGCGGCTGACAAAGCTGGCGCAGGCGGTGTAGAACGCGGCCATCATGTTGAACACCAGCGTATCGGCATTGGCGGCAGCCGCCGCGCCGGAAACGGTGATCTCGTCAAAGGAGTTCAGGCCCGCCTGCACGAACAGGTTAGCCACGGCGAATATAGCGTTCTGCAATCCGGAGGGGATGCCGATCAGCAGCACACGCTTGGAGGCCAGGTGGTGCAGCCGCAGCTTGCGGATATCCAGACGGCAGGCGTCCTTGCGGTGCAGCAGGTGGATGATGATGAGCAGGGCAGACACCCACTGTGCGATGGCGCTGGCGATAGCCACGCCCTCGGCCGCCATGCCGCAGCCGATAACGAACACCAGGTTCAGTATCACATTCAGCACGCCCGCCACCGTCAGGTACAGCAGGGGGCGCTTGGTGTCGCCGGTGGCGCTGAGGATACCGTTGCCGCAGTTGTAGATGCCCATGGCCGGCAGGCCCAGGGCATAGAGCTTCAGGTACAGCACCGCGCCGGGGAGGAATTCCTCCTTGGTGTGCAGCAGCCGCAGCATAGGCTCGGCGAAAAACACGCACACCAGGCACGTCAGCACGCCCATCGCCAGACAGATCAGGAAGGAGGAGTGGGTGGTGTGCTCCACGTCCTCGTCGTTGCCCATACCCAGCCCGCGGGCCACGGCCACATTGACGCCGCCGCCCAGGCCGATCAGCAGTCCCGTGAACAGCGTGACCAGCGTGGTGGTGGAGCCCACAGAGCCCAGGGCCACATAGGTGTTGTACGCATACTTGCCGGCGATGGCCACATCGCTGAGGTTGAACAGCACCTCCAGCACCTGGGTCATCATCAGCGGCAAGCTGAACAGCAGGATATTTTTCCAAAGTGAACCGGAGGTCATCTCCACAGTGAGAGCCCTCCGGCGTGTTGCAGTCTTCATGCCCGCACCCTCCTATACAATACATATCACATAGAAACATCCGAACGTGATTGCCAGTATAACACGGCGCATTACACAAAACAACCCCCTTTCGACACAATATTTTTTTATACCTGGCGCTGTTCTTTTTGTGCATAGTGCATAGATAAGCTTTCAGGTTTTGGGCACATCGTCAAATGTGATACTTTGTCCCCCACCTCTCGACGGAATTTGACAGCCACGGCAGTCTCCGCTATAATGTTAGGGAGTCTGGCCGCCCCCTTTTTCGGCGGCCGCAAGGAGGTCCCCCTATGAAACGTATGCTCACCGCAGCGCTGGCCCTGCTGCTGGCACTGTCCCTGTGCGCCTGCGGCGCGCAGGATACGGACGATACGCCCACCTACCCCGCCGCCTTCTCCGGCTTGGAGACGCTGATCGACACCGCCCGCGAGGAGGGCCGCCTGACCGTGTGCGGCACCGGCGACGAGGCGTATATGACGGCCCTGTGCGAAAAGTTTGAAGAGCTGTTCGACATCAAGACCACTTACCGCGCCATTACCGCCGCCCAGGCGGGCAGCGCCCGGGGCGACGTGTGGTTCGGCGGCAGCGCGGATACCTGCCGCACCCTGGCCGCTGACGGCAAGCTGCTGACCTATACGCCCGTCCACGCCGCTGACCTGACCAACGCCGCCTACGGCGATGCGGACGGCTATTGGTACGGCGTATCTGTCGACGCGGTCGTTTTCGCCGTCAACAGCGACGTGCTCCGGCGCATGACCATCTCCGCCCCCAAGGACTGGGCAGACCTGACCGATCCGGTATACCAGGAGCTGGTGTGGCTGCCCACCTACCGCAGCACGGAGATCGGCCGTCTGACCGCGTACAGCGCCGCCCTGCGGCTGGGCCGCGACAAGGGGCTGGACTATCTGACAGCGCTGGATACCAGCGTGCAGTTCTATACCGCCGCGGATGACACCTTCGTCAAGTGCCTGTCCACCGGCGAGTGCGTCATCGCCGTGGGTTGGCTCCACGATGGGCTCTCCGCCCTGTCCGCTGACACCTCCGGCGACCTGCATCTGGTAATTCCCGCCTCCGGCACCTTCGGTCAGGTCACCGCCAGCGCCATTTTATCCGGCGCCAGCCATACCGCTGCCGCCCAGCTGTGGCAGGAGTTCGTTCTCTCCCCGGCCTGCGCCGATCTGGCAGAGGCACACGGCGACTATCGCCTGCCCACTATCGGCAGCGCCGACCTGGTCCAGCGCACCGGCGTGACGCTGGACCCCTCCCTGCTCTCTCCCACCGGTGACGCCGACACCATCGAGGATAAGGAGACGCTCGTCTCCGACCTTATCGAAACACTGACCGACACCGGCATCGACACCGAGGATACCGCCCGCTGGAATGTGGCATAGCCTCCCGCAAGCCGTCTCTTACGAGATGGCCTGCTCTTTTTCTACACGGTCACTCTGCCTCTTGCAGCAGCTCCTCCGGCCTCACGCCAAAGAGCTTCGCCAGCGCCAGCAGATTGGTCGTGCTGGGATCCGACTTCCCGCTTTCCCATTTGGATACCGCCTGTCGGCTGACACCCAGCGCCTCCGCCACAAACTCCTGCGTCATTTTGCACGCCGTCCGACGGCGCTTCAATGTCTCTCCCAATGTTTTGGCCTGTTCCGCCCGTTCTAACCGCAGCGGCTCGGACCGAATGTATTTCCGCAGCGCCTTGATGATCAGAAACACCACGTATGCCAGCGCCGCCCATACCGGAACGGACAGCAGAAAGAGAATGATCGTCGTTTTCATAGTGATGCCCTCCTTTTCTGCCGCCAGTATAACAAACCGATCACGGTTGCGCCAGCAACTATCGCGCAACCCTTCAGTAAAACGCCATGTTCCCTACATAGAAGTACCATGTATGTTACATGGGTGTACCCATTTTTATATGAAAAAATGACCACCCGATCGGGTGGTCATTTTGGCAGGGGCAGAAAGGCTCGAACTCTCGACACGCGGTTTTGGAGACCGCTGCTCTACCAACTGAGCTATACCCCTATGTGGTGGGCCTTCGGGGACTCGAACCCGGGACCGGACGGTTATGAGCCGTCTGCTCTAACCAACTGAGCTAAAGGCCCAAGTCTACGCTGGCTTTCTGAGTAAAAGAAATGAGCCGCCACCTTTTCGGATGGCGGCTCACCCTTCGTGGCTCCCCCTGTTGGGCTCGAACCAACAACCCTTCGGTTAACAGCCGAATGCTCTACCATTGAGCTAAGGAGGAGTGTTGGCGCTACCTATCTTCCCAGGCCGTCTCCAGCCAAGTATTGTCAGCAGAAGCGAGCTTAACTTCCGTGTTCGGGATGGGAACGGGTGGACCCTCGCCCTAATCAGCACCAACTGCGCTGATCGCAGCTGCTCTCACAGCACGACCTATTAAATTGGAGAAAAAGTGGTGACCCGTACCGGATTCGAACCGATGTTAAAGGCGTGAGAGGCCTCTGTCTTAACCACTTGACCAACGGGCCGCATTTTTTCTTCTATTTCATCGGCCAAAGCCGCTGAAATCATGGTACACCTTCAGGGACTCGAACCCTGGACACCCTGATTAAGAGTCAGGTGCTCTACCAACTGAGCTAAAGGTGCATATCGTTTGCACCTTCAAAACCGAACAATGAAGAGGTGAACGGAGAAGGCTAAGATTGCCTGCAAATTGTAGGTCAAGCCCTCGGGCTATTAGTACCGGTCAGCTACACACGTTACCGCGCTTCCACCTCCGGCCTATCAACCAGATCGTCTTTCTGGGCCCTTACTCCATAATGGATGAGAGATCTCATCTTAGGGAGAGTTTCACGCTTAGATGCT
>QWCN01000207.1_pt1 | contig 104362 bp, 68 predicted proteins | sample 1972711 | NCBI WGS metagenome assembly QWCN01 (sample SAMN09866707, study PRJNA288562) | Human gut metagenome isolate term1_stool, whole genome shotgun sequencing... | isolation source: gut | host: Homo sapiens | place: USA: California | reverse complement strand
TTTAAATGTTATAATTGAGTACTATAAATTTAATTCTTTTATCGCTATGTTCCTAATTTTCAAAGAAATATTTATCTGCTTATATCGAACTCACGTTATATTATATAGCAAAAATACGAAAAAAGCCTCGGGATGTTGATGCTTTGCCTCATACACTTAACAAAAATTATGTGTTCGTTTTCCGATAAGCTCCGTTTCGTGTTCCTGCAGTTGCCTTGTTTTAAGAAGGAGGAATCGGAGTGTGAGAATGACTTTGAACGTTGGATATATGTATTGAAAAATATGGAGACATTGCAGAGGTTGCCTTTCAAGGCTCGTAAGTCTGTGTTCGAGAAGTTGGAGCAGATAGTGGACATCGCGTCTTTGTCGAAAGAAGAGCGTATGAAATACGACGAAAGCATCAAGGTGTACCGTGACCAGTTGGCCACGTTGGATTTCGCAGAACAGAAAGGCGAAGCAAAAGGCTTTGTGCGCGGTCACGCTCAGGGGCGTGTGGAAGGAACGTTGGACGTAGCTCGGAGGATGAAAGCGATGTCGATTCCGGTAGAGACGATAAGCCTTGCTACAGGCTTGTCATTAGAAGAGATAGCCAAGCTATGACGGAAGAAGAGATGGAAGCGATTGTGCAGGATCCGTTGGTCTTGTTCCCTGAGATTGCGTATATTAAGGATTTGTCTGTTTTGTCTCGAGAAGAGCGAGAGAAGTACGACCCGTACATTCGTATGTATCGTGACTGGTTGGCCACGTTGGATTTCGCGAAGCAGAAAGGTTGTGCAGAAGGTCATATGGAAGGAACGTTGGACGTGGCCCGGAGGATGAAAGCGATGTTGATTCCGGTAGAGACGATAAGCCTTTGCACGGGCTTGTCCTTGGACGAGATTGCCGGGTTGTGATAGGATGAACTCATTCCGTTTTCATGACGTGAATATGGTTGGTCGGTTGATGGATATACCGTTTCAAAATGGTTTGCGCTCATTTTTTCGCACAAAAACAATAGGGTTCACCTTAATGGTTTGTTTTATAGTTCATTCGGTTGTGCACAATGCCTCTTTGAGTGAAGGAGAGGTGAAGCTTTGGTGAAGGACGTTATAGAAGAAAGTTCACCGTAATTTATTGGTACACAAATAATATGAAGGATGCGAACCCTTTTCCGAGAGAACTTCTTGAAGGGTGGGTAGGGAAGTGTTATCCGCCCTTCCTCTGTTCTTTTTCTCGTTTGCCGCAGAATGAGAAATCGTTTACAGCCAAACGGAAAATCGTTCGGCTGTAGTTGTTGTGGCATTTTCTGGACTTGTTGGGAATATTTGTGATTTAACATAATTTATTTCCCCTCTTTTTATATATCCTTCTTTGAGTGGCAGATATATTTCTATCTTTGTGGACGTTAAAAGAATAGTGATTATGGTTAAATTCATAAATCCTTTTTGATGGTTTAATTATAGATAGGGATGGAGTTGCTTGAAAGATATAAGTTGTTGAATGGTTCTTTTACGCGGATTCTTGTGTATCATTTAGGTATAGATACAGGCTTTTTTACTGAATATACTCGAATGGTCGAGGCTATGTTATTTTGTTTGGAGCATAAAATACAGTTTTGTTTATATTCTGATTATGCAAATTTCAGCTATAGTAAGCAGGGAGGATGGACTGATTATTTTCAGCCTTTTTGCCTTGAAGTGCATGAGCCTTTCCATCGTAAATATAATTTATATCCGATGCCTTCTTGGAAGATAATTTGGGGTGAAACCATAAAAAAGAAAGACGTAAGGCTTGCGGCATGGAAAATAAAGTCTTCTTTTAAACATTTTATTGGAAGTCTATGTGCTTTTTTTGTTTATAAAAAACGGGTTCTACTGACTCATAATATACGTTTATATCATAATTCTTCCCATTTATTTGATATCCCAGAATTGGGTCTATGCTGCGATTACCTGCATGCTTTCAGAGTGCTTTCAGAGATGGTATGGCGAATGAATGATGAGACGAAACGGCAATGTGTTAAACTGCGTTCGAGTATATCTTTACCTTTGGAGTATGTGGGATGCCAAGTTCGTGGGGGGGATAAAATAACAGAAGTTTCATTAGTTTCTCCATCTTTATACGTCAAGTATATTCGTCAGTATACGAGGAGTAGGGATGTTTTTGTGCTTACGGATGATTATCGTTTATTTCTTCAATTACAGTCTTTGGCCCCCGATATTCATTGGTACACACTTTGTTCTTCAGGAGAAAAAGGGTATGTAAATTCAGACTTCACTCATGTGAAAGAGGACGGGAAGAGAAATCAAATGTTACGCTTCTTGACCTCGGTCGGGATTCTGATTCAATCCTCACTTTTTATAGGAAGCATTACTACAGCTCCAAGTTTTTATTTATTGAAAGTGTTATATCCTTCGAATGCCTTGCCGATAGATTGCCTGCGAGATGATATCCCCTGTGTGGCGTTGTTGTCATTAAAGGAACGGGTGGCAATCTCACAATCTTATTTAAAAAGGGAGCTTTAATAGGGATGCTTCGGTATGTCTGTCGGTTTTTCAGTGACATGGAGGTAACATCTGCCTATCTTTTTTCATAAAATTGTAGATTATAATAGAAGCACAAGAATGGGGCAAAGAAACCTCGTAAAGCGAATATCATTCCTTTTTCTTTATGAGGATGCGGGTATGTTTGTTCCCGGTATCTCATGCAGGTTAAGCATAGTTTTATGATTCCATATAAGGTTTTACAGTAGAACAATCGGGTTATAAGATGTAGTATAGGGTGGTTCGTTTGGGATGTTTGTCTTTGGATATTGCCATAAAAACATTGCCAACTTTTATTTTTCCTTATATTGAAGAAACTTTTTATTCCTAATATATAAGGGGCTATGGGTGAATGGTTTCTTTTTTGGGAAAGCTTTCGGGCTGTATGGGCTATTTCAGATTCGGAGTGTATCCTGTGCCAAACCAAAGGAATATTACATTTGGTGATACCGTTTACTAATGCCGCATTCATGGCTAACCACCAATCGTAATAGAATGTTTTGTTTCTTGCTAAATGTTGTAGACGCGATGATATCAGAAAAACAGAGGATATATTCTTGTTTCCTTTTTATTTGGTGGAGTTGTTTTTCTATTTTTTCAGGAAACCAGATATCGTCTTGGTCGGATATTGCAATATAATTCCCTGTAGCTTTGTACAAAGTATCATGGAAGTTTTGGTTGCATCCTTTGTTCCTTTCATTTTGGTGTACCTTAATGAATGTGAATCGTGTAGCATATTCTTGTAGAATAGCCATGGTGTTGTCTGTAGAGCAGTCGTCGCATACGATGATTTCATGGATAGGATAAGTTTGTGCAAGGATAGAGTCTATTTGTTCTTGCAGGTACTTTTCCCCATTGTATGTGCACATTATCACTGATACTGTATTTGATTCCATAATAATTATCTTCAATATAAGATTTGTGGGAGATAATAACTTATTGTATGGCTGATTCCCTTTCCTGAAAGTTTCTGTCGTAATAGAAGAAAAGAAAAGGAGTGAAAAAGCTACGTATGGCGAAAATGATGCCTTTGCTGTTTCTGCTTAACGGAGGATACATTTCTTCTCGGTATTTCATAAAGAGAAAGCAAGCGTGAATGAGAGCTATAAGGTTGTGGCTTAAAAGCTTTTGAGTTATCTGATGTAGGATGGGGTGGTGGATGATAGATGTCTTTTGATAAATGTTTTTATAAAAGAATATCCAACTTTTGTTTTTCCTGATTTTAAGGAAGTGTCTTAATCCATATATATAAGGTGCAATAGGGGAGTGTTTCCGTGCTTTGGAGATCATCCGTCCTGTTGTTGACGTTACAGAATGAGTGTGTACTCTATGCCATACTAAAGGTGAAGTACATTGGACAATGCTGTCTTCCAAGGCTGCGTTTATGGAAATCCACCAGTCATAGAAGAAAGTCATGTCGTGGCATGGGCCGATACTTTCCAAAAATGCTTTTCTGACGAGCATATTATGCCCTGGGATTGTGCTTTGAAAAAATAAGGATTCTGCGGTAAAAGGTCTTGTTTTGTAGTTTTCTACTTGTGTTTCTTGGTAATTTTTTGAGGAAACCATATATCGTCTTGGTCGGAGATGGAGATATACTCTCCAGTAGCTTGGCTGAATGCGTGGTAGAAGTTAGAGTTGAAGCCTAAGTTTTGTTTATTTTGGCGTACTTTGATGAAAGAGTATTTGGCGGCATATTCTTGAAGTATATCCATTGTACCGTCTGTGGAACAATCGTCGCAAACGATGATTTCATGGATGGGGTAGGTTTGCGCGAGGATGGAATCCATTTGTTCGCGCAGGTATTTTTCTCCATTGTATGTACACATTACGACTGATACTGTCTTTTTTCCCATAGGGCTTATTTGTTTGGGGCAAAAATATGAAATATTTTGTTTTCATAGTGGTTTTTGTTTAAGAAAAGGTTTTTATTATATCTTTTTCTAATAAAAAACATATTTTATTTGTATGTTATTATTCTTTTAGCTATATTTATGGCGATTTTTGTTTAATCGTTTAAAAAGAAAAGCTATGAAGAAATGGGGTATGTTTGTGAGTGCAATATTCATGTTTACTAACATGTCGGCACAATTGAAAGTGCATTCCAATGGGAATGTGGGGATTCAATCTTCGGTGACTCCGGAGGCGGCTTTAACTGTGGGGGCTGAGGGTTCTCTTAAAGGAGCAGGCTATAAAATTTATGCTCATTCAAATAATCATGGATTGTATGTGAGGCGTGAAGGTACTCCTACACTTGGTTCGACTTGGCTTATAGCAAATGAGGGTGGAAATCTTGTTGATGGTAGCCAATTTTATATAGGAACAAAAGGTGGTGCTCATAATCCGTCTCCTATGGGGAAAGGTCGTGCGTGGGGCGTAATGGGGGAGGCTGGAAATTCTACCAGTGGCTATAATTATGCCATATTTGGGAATCTAAGGGGAAGTCAGAATGGTGCTGCTGTGGTTGGAACATTTGATAATGTGGATGTCAGAGTTCCCGGACGTTATGCCGGTTACTTCCAAGGCGATGTCCGTACTACCGGGAATTTCTACGGTACAGTATTGACACCCTCGGCTTCCCGTTCCACTTTGATGGGGCGTTCGGCGGTGATGCCCCTGTCGGCGGAAAATGATGGTGAAAACAGCATGTCGGTGGGCGAGAAACTTTCTCAGTTGACCGCCGTGCAGTATAACCTGTCCGAACCACAAGCGGTGCAGGCTTTTGCAGCGTCGGGCGATACCGTGGCTGCCGCTCCCCGTTCCGTGACGGACATACAAGCATTGGAAAAAACACATTACGGACTGGATGCCGAGGTACTGAAAGAAGTTTATCCGGACTTGGTCTATGAAAGTCAGGAAGGCGACCTTTGTATCAACTATACGGAGATGATTCCACTTTTAGTGCAGTCTGTCAATGAACTTCGTGCACAGGTGGTATCGTTGCAGGGAGCACAGACCTATAATGTGCGTGCTCGGAACGGAAGCGAAACGGGTGTCGGCAGTAACGCATTGGATGTCCCGGCATTGGAGCAAAACGACCCGAATCCCTTCACGCAAACGACAGTGGTGCGTTATACGTTGCCGGAAAGTGTAAAGTCAGCATTTCTATACATTTATGATTTGAACGGCACGCAGGTAGATCAAAAGACGTTACAGAGCCGTGGCAAGTCTTCCGTGACGCTTGAAGCCGGAAGCCTCGCCCCCGGAATGTACCTTTATGCTTTGGTGGCCGACGGTAAGGTGATCGACACCAAACGTATGATCATTACCAAATAAGGAAGGAGGCGCTTATGAAACGCATTTTTTTTAAGGTTTTGTTCGGTCTTTTGTCTGTGCCGTTTCTGTGTCAGGCGAAGGATTACCATATAAGTTTCTCGAAGGACGATTTCGTTTTCCAAAAAGACGGGAACGGGGTTTTGCACATAAAATCCTTGTCGAAGGATGCCTTTTTCAAGGCGGACACGTTGCTCCCGGCATTGCCTTATTATACGTACCATGTCCTCAGGCCGCAGGATGCCAAGACATTTTATTTGGCCAGATGGGAAAAGGAACTGGTTTATGGCAACGTGCTTTTGGATGCGAACCCGGAGTATGTGTCGGAATTTTCCGTGTCCGGGCAAAAAAGTAGTTGGGAGAAGGTAGCAAAGGGCTCGGTTTCGAATCCTGTGGAATTTGTAGGTGATGATTTGATGAGAGGGTATTCGTTTGCTTCATTTAACATAACCCCTTTTGTATATGAGGCAGATTCACGGGATTTATATTTCGTATCGGAGATAACCCTTACGCTTGATGGGGGCGACTCGGCTGTTAGTCGCAAGGATCTTGCGCTTGCTTCCGTAAGGAGTAAGGATGATGACATATTGGGCATGATGGTCAATCCCGAGGATTTTTCTTCTTTCTATTCGGCTGTATGTCAGGAAAACAAGATGTATGGGACGAATGAAGTTGAATATCTGATTGTCACGAATTCAGAACTGTACAGCGCGTTTGAACCGTTGGTGAAATGGAAACTCCGTAAAGGGGTAAGGGCGGAAATTATTACTCTAAATGAAATTTATGCCCGATATGAAGGGAAATCGAACCAAATTAAAATAAAACAATGTTTGAAAGACTATTACGAGAACAAAGGGCTGAAATGGGTCTTGTTGGGTGGAGACGATAACATTGTACCGAAACAAGGATGTTTCCTGAAAATGGCGAGTTCCGCACAGGATGTCAGTGCTCCTTCCGATTTGTTCTATTCTTGTTTCGACAAGGACTTCGGATGGAACGCGAATGGCAATGGGTTAATTGGAGAGGTAGAGGATGATTTGGATTTGTATCCGGAGATCGCCGTTTCGCGCTTGCCGGTGCGCACGGTAGAACATGTGGAAAATTTCGTAGGTAAACTTCTGAAATATGAGATGTATCCGAAAAAATATGGCTATGTCCAAGATTTATTGCTATGTGGAAGGAAATTGGGGGATATGTTAGGGGATAAGAGCGATGCGCACGCGAGGAGCGAATTGATGTTTGATGAATATATCGCACCGTATTGGGATGGGAATATGGAAGGACTCTATGATACAAGCGGTTCTTCCGGAGGAACTGATGTGCTTAATGTGGAAAACTTGAAAGAGAAGATAGATAAAGGCTATCATTTCATGCACATGGCATCCCATGGGAATGTCTTTGGATGGCAGATAGGTGAGGGAGATAGCTACATCGAGGATGATTATACTGTCGGGACGGCACAGGGACAGAAGAACCTAAGGGCGACGATTATGGCTACGATGGCCTGCCATACGAACGGATTTGATAATTTAACAGATCCTTGCCTGAGCGAGGCGCTTATACGCAATGCGGATGGCGGATGTTTGGCATTCTTGGGCTCTTCTCGTGAAGGATGGTATTTGAAACTTAAACGTTATGAACTGGGATCTTCTTTCTTGTATAGTGCAGCTTTTTTTGAATCTTTGTTCTCGGGTACTTCTTCCTATTGTCATTTAGGGGATGCTGTGGTGGTGGCCAAACGGAAATGGGCTGGGAGCTGTGGTGGGTACGATCCTATGCGATGGGTGCAGTTGGCCTTGAACTTGATGGGGGATCCGGAGATGCCTGTCCATACGGATGAAGTGCAAGAGTTTTCCAATGCCACAGTCGTGGTAGATGGGACAAATGTGACCGTGACATCTGGGGGAATAGACGGATGTGATATTGCATTGGTGAGTGTGGAGAACGGACGTTATTTCGGTGTGGTAAAAGGCGTAAGTTCCCAAACCTTTACGGAAGTGCATGATGACTTCTACGTGACCATAACCAAGCCGAATTATGCGCCTTTTTTGTATCCGGCAAGGAATGAATATGTCCAAAATATTACGTTTGACGGGAATAGTTGTATTCGTGGAAAGAATATTTATGCGGGCAATCATGTGACGGACAAGGAAGACTATGGTGATGTGAAAATAAAAAAAAAGGCGAGCGTAGTGTTTGAGGCAGAGGAAGGAATCGTTCTTGATGCCGGTTTTGAATGCGAGGACGGAGGCATGTTTGAAGCTAAAAAGAAATAATAATGTCATATATTAAGGCTATGAAGAATTCAGTATTAACCTGTATGGTGCTGTGGGGCGTTTTATGTCCTGTTTGGGCCGATTATTTTCCTGTGGGGACGACATGGACGGAGGTGGTTACAAATCCTTGTGGCGATGTCGGGGCACGGTATGATTTGTTCACTTATACGGTTGGCTGTAATGTCACAGTGGATGGTAAGTCCTATCGTTTGGTGTATTGTAATGGAGAAAACGCTCAAAGAGCCATACGTGAAGAAGGGCAGAAGGTTTTTCTGTATGATTTCGGAGTCGGTGAGGAGTGTCTGGCTTGGGATTTTGATTGGGCACAGGGGAAAGAAGTTTGTCATGAGACGTTTTATTGGACAGATTGTTGTGAAACCCTGACAGAAATCAAATCTATGACATTGGCGGACGGTAGTCATGGAGATTATATCGAAAGGGGAGACGGGGAAATTGTCATACAGGGAATCGGGTATACCGGAGGCGTTTTTTCCGAATGCTATCCTTTTGGTTCAGATGGAAGCAAGACTGAATTGCTCAGTTTTATTCGTGATGGCATGGAATTGTATCATAGGCCGAGGGTGCGTTATTCTCCTTATAGGCAGGCCGATGATTCTGAGAAACAGCAATTGCAATACGACTGGGCTGAAATGGGGTTGTGGGTGACTGGTGTCATGTATGTGAAAGGCAACGGGATTCATTACCTGCATTATACAGTGGAGGGTGACAAGATTATCTTGGAACGGGAAGACTGGGGTGATTCTGGCAAGGAAAGCTACGATTTGTGTCTTGTCTGCATGTTCATCCCTTATGTTCCGAAGGGGGCTTACAACGTGATTTTGAAGCCTTATGGGGAAACAATGCCTGAGACTGCGGACGAACAATTCATAACGGGAGTACCCGTATCGGAAGTGCAATCTTCTCCTGCTTATACGTTTAGGTACGAAGGCGGCATGTATGTGGTGGAAGGAAACGGTGTATTCTTTGCGGAAGTGTTCGACATGTCCGGCTGTAAGTTGTGGGAAGGCAGGAGTGGAAACGGGATATTGAATATACCGGCGGTATATGGGACTGATAAGGGGATATACCTGTGTCGGGTATCCGGTGGGTCCGGGGTGATGGCTTTCAAACTTATGTTGCGGAACTGAGACTCATTGATTATATGGCTTGTTAAGATGCACTGGCTGTTAAAAACAATACGTTTAGCGGTATTGATGATGTGTTGCTAGGGTAACATAAGGAAAGGGTAAAAGGCGAGAGATGGCACGAAGGCCCGTCGCTCGCCTTTGTACGATGTTAATGTTGTAAAGGTTGCGTGTCATTTTGCGATTTGCGCCTATTGCCTTTGTGTAGCAGATAGTTCGTGCATTCCTTGAATATGACGGAACCGCTGAGACGCATCAGCAGCATGTAGAGAACGGCGGCCATCACGATTTTCAAGATGAAGAGCAGGTAGAGGTTATTGACGGGGGAAGTTACCCAGGCTGTGGCTACCATCGTACCTGCCGCTATGGCTGCAAAGGGCAGGGTATCGGCTATGGCCTCGCGCAACCGTAGTCCGATTTCCTTATGCACGAAGTAGAACCATACGCCCAACCAAGCTGCATTGAGAGCGGCGAAAGCGCATACCATCGTGTGGATACCGTAGGACTGTGACAGGAACAACGTCGTGGTTTGCACTGTGCCGTAGGCGATGGTATTCCACATGATGAGATCCGATCGTCCTTTGGTGATGACCAGATTTTGGCAGAGAAAAACCAAGGCTGGTGTGAAAGCCACGGTACAGAGTATATGCATCAGCGGTACACAGTCTATCCATTTGTCGGTTACGCTTATCAAGATAAGTTCGCGTGAGATGAGTGCCAGTCCGAACGCGGCGGGAAAGGCTAAAAAGGAGGTGAAGCGCAACATCTTTCGGAACACGCGTTTGTGGCGTTCACGGTCGTCGGATACACCGCGTAGCACGGGTTGCGCTACGTCTTTTACCGCTCCTATTACCAAATTGTTGCCCATCCATGTCCATTTGTTGGCTTGGCTGTAGATACCCACATCGTACGTGGAGAAGAAGCGGCCTAGCATGACGGTGAGGATGTTGCCGTTGATATTGTTGCATAGGTCCGTGATGAGCAGTTTGACGCTGAAGCCGAACATGTTTCTGAGAGGCCTGAACGATACGGGGAGCGTAGGACGCCAACGTGAGAAGTGCCAGAACAGCACAGTGTTGCATGTGGTGAAAAGCACGCCTTGGGCTGCCAACCCCCAATAAGCAAATCCGGCCATGGCCATGCCTACGCCTCCAAGGCTGGACAAGGTGATACTCGTAATGGTGATGAAAGCCTTTTGTTTTACCTGTAGGGTGCGGAACAAGTAGGCGTAATGTGCCGTACCGAGGCTGGCGATGAAGAACCCGAGGAACGTGAAGCGAGCCAACGGTGTGAGTGGTGTCAAATCTTGCTCTCCGGCTAAATCCGACTTCTGATAGAAGTCCGTGATGAGAGGAGCGCAAAAGAATAGTAATATGTAGATGGCAGTAGCCGTGCATACGTTGAACCAGAACACAGCGTTGTAATCCTCGTGGCGTATTTCTTTGCGGTTGGCAAGGGCGATTCGGAATCCGCTGTCCTGCAATATGCTGGCCAGGGTGGAGAACACTTGGAGCATACCGACCATGCCGTAGTCTGACGGAGAGAGCAAGCGAGCCAGAAAAATGCCGAAGAGCAAGCCCAAAAAGAGCTGTGCGCCGTTGCCAATCCCCCCCCAAATAAATCCGCTGGCAGTCTTTTCTTTCAATGTTTTTTCTGACATGTCAGTGGGGTTGAGGGGATTTGAGTTTCTCTTTCAGGGTAAGGATGAAGTCACACGTTTTTTTTCCTAGTCCGATGTGCGGGATGCCGCAATATGCCCCGGCTTTTGCCCAAAAACGTTGTTCGTCAAGGATTCCTTTGTCGTGTTCGATCATCCGGTATAGGCGATATAATCCGAACTTCTTCTCAGACGGCAAGTGCCACACTGGCAGTTTTTCATCGCCGGGCGACACATTATTATATACCGGAGTGGTCCAAAGGCGTTTTACATAGCGGTTGGCTGTGGCATGGCGCAGATGCAGGCGCTCAGCTAAAACACTGAAGATATGAGCCTCTTCGTGGAGGCGTGACGTATCGGCCGGCAAGTTGAAATTAAATTGCCATACAACCGGAAATTCCCGGTTGACGCCGTGCACGGCGTCAGCTCTTAAGCCGATGAATTCTCCTCCGTAATATGCCATAGGAGAAGAAGGGCGTTCGCCATAGCATGACGTGTAGAATTCCCCCATTTGCGCCAATGTGGTACCGTTGATGGGGTAGTCTTGGGGATAGCCCAAGTCATATAGGGCACTACCATCTGTGCGTATGCTTTGGAAGAGGCTGTGCAGTGGCGTGCGGCATAAGCAGTCCGCATCACAAACCAACAATGTGTCGCCAGGTTGCATGCGTTTCTCCATATCCTTGAAGATGTCGTATACATAGAATTGGTTCATCCAGGCTTTGTACCATCCTTTTGGGGGACGGTTCCGGTAGGGGAGGGTGACGACTTCCGTTCTCGTCCTTTGGAACAGTTCCGTAAGAAATGGCGGAAGCTGGTCTGCTTCAAGGTTGGTGAAGAATAACAGTTCGGCTTCCGGGTTATAATGCCGGAAAGTGGTGAAAAATGGCACTTGTATCTGCATATACACAGAATGGAGCAGAGCAGAGTCACCTCTTCCGCCTGCTTGCGGATAGTAACTGGCTTCCTCGTGTGACTCGCGGTAAAACCACGTAGCGATGTAATTTTTAAACGGCTTCATGCACGGTCTTTATGAAAAACATACAGCTAAGATAAGGCTTTATTTGCGTATAAGCCCTAAAAAGGTGGATAATATTTAATAGTAATGTCTTTTTTCTCGCTATTTCTATGCTATTCAACATGTTTTTCTTAAATAGATGAAAATGTTCTTTCTCTTGGCTTTGCTATACCGGAAAATATGTCTACTTTTAGTGCACAAAATGAAAAATAGCGAATAGATAAACGGAGAAATACAATGGAAAAGATTCAAGAATTGACCGATAAGCTTTATCGCGAAGGGGTGGAAAAAGGGAATGCCGAAGGTATGCGCCTGGTGGAAAAAGCAAAGGCCGAAGCCGATAAATTAGTGGCGGATGCTCGAAAAGAGGCGGATGAAATCGTGGATAAGGCGCGTAAGCAGGCTCAGGAGCTGGATGCCAATACGAAATCAGAATTGAAACTGTATGCGGGGCAGGCTTTGAGTGCATTGAAATCGGAGATTGTGAATGTCGTTTCCGACAAACTGGTAAAGGATACGGTGAAGGAGCTTATGGGCAATAAGGATTTCATGGGTAACTTTATGGTGGCTGTGGCCAAGAATTGGGCTTCGGGCGAAGATTTGGTGATTTCCGCTTCGGATGCCGACGGGCTTACCGCTTACTTCCGTGCCCATGCGAAAGACTTGTTGGATAAAGGAGTGAAGATAGAGAAAGTGAACGGAAAAGCGGCCGCGTTTTCGGTATCTCCGTCCGACGGTTCTTATAAGGTGAATTTCGGTGAAGAGGAATTTGCAGCTTATTTCAAGGATTTCCTCCGTCCGAAATTGATAGAAATGCTCTTCTAAATCCATCTGCATGAAAAATTATTATGGTTTGGTGGCAAGTATGCCCGATGTGTCTCCCGATGATGCCAAACTGAATTTTACGGTGGCAGACTTCAAAGAGGACTATTGGCCGCAACTTTCCGAGACAGATAAAAAGCTGGTGGCTTTGTTTTTCTTGCGTTATGACCATCGCAATCTGTTGGCATGGTTGGCCGCGGGAGACGGGGCGGCGTTCGACGAACGGGCGATGTTTCCGCGTGAAACGTGGCCCGAAGCCATGGAGAAGGTGAAGACCGGTGATGAGCAAGGCCGTGTGTTGCCTGCTTATTTTTATGAGTTCATGGCGGAGTATGCTGCTTTGAAAGAAGTACAGGAACGCTTGCCGGAAGATGTCCTTTTGGCGGCATATTATCGTTATGCGGGCACGTTCAAGAATCGTTTTACAGCGGATTGGTTTGCATTCAACCGGAATGTGAACAATATCCTGATAGCCCTTACGGCCCGGAAGTACGGATTCAATCCGGCCTTTTATTTGGTAGGCGACGATGTAGTGACGAAAGCTTTGGCCGTTTCGGGAGCACGGGATTTCGGTTTGGGTACGGAACTGGATTATATGGACGACGTGATACGCATCCATGAGATGTCCGACCCGGTAGAGAAAGAACGTAAACTGGATTTGTTGAAATGGGAATGGTTGGAAGATAGGACTTTCTTCTGTTATTTTTCAGTAGAACGCCTGTTTGCCTTTCTCATTAAGCTGGACATCATAGAGCGGTGGACGCATATCGACAAAGAGCGGGGCGGGAAAGTCTTCCGCAGTCTGGTGGAGCAGTTGAAGAACGAGGTGGAGATTCCCCAAGAATTTAAGAAATAAAAAAAGAAAATAATGATATGGCAACAAGAGGTACAGTGATTGGAGTCATCTCCAATATCGTGACCATTCAAGTGGACGGCCCGGTGGCGCAGAATGAGATCTGCTACATCACGACAGGCGGAGACCGTCTGATGGCCGAAGTGATTAAGGTGGTCGGTCGGAACGCATACGTGCAGGTGTTTGAAAGCACCCGGGGTATGAAAGTCGGAGCTGAGGCTGAATTTACCGGGCACATGCTCGAGGTGACGCTGGGGCCGGGTATGCTTTCCAAGAACTACGACGGTTTGCAGAACGACTTGGACAAGATGGAGGGAGTATTCCTGCGTCGCGGACAGTACACTTATCCGTTGGATAAAGACAAAAAATGGCATTTTAAGCCCATTGCGAAACCCGGAGACAAGGTTGGGGCTTCCGCTTGGCTGGGCGAGGTGGAGGAAAACTACCAGCCCCTGAAAATCATGGCACCGATTGCCATGGAGGGGATGGCTACGGTGAAAAGCATCGTTCCGGAAGGTGACTACTTGTGCGAAGACACGGTAGCCGTGTTGACGGGAGAGGACGGTGAGGACATTGCCGTAACCATGGTGCAGAAATGGCCGGTGAAAGTGGCTATGACCAATTATAAGGAAAAGCCGCGTCCTTTCAAACTGCTGGAGACGGGCGTACGTACCATTGATACGATGAATCCTATTGTAGAGGGTGGCACGGGATTTATTCCGGGGCCGTTCGGTACGGGCAAGACGGTGCTTCAGCATGCCATTTCCAAGCAGGCTGAGGCCGATATCGTGATCATTGCCGCCTGCGGGGAGCGTGCCAACGAGGTGGTGGAGATCTTTACGGAGTTCCCCGAACTGGTGGATCCGCATACGGGACGCAAGTTGATGGAACGTACCATCATTATCGCCAACACGTCCAACATGCCTGTGGCTGCCCGTGAGGCATCGGTATATACGGCCATGACGATTGCCGAGTTCTATCGTTCCATGGGATTGCGCGTCCTCTTGATGGCCGATTCCACTTCACGTTGGGCGCAGGCTTTGCGCGAGATGTCCAACCGTATGGAGGAACTGCCGGGGCCGGATGCTTTCCCGATGGATCTGTCCGCAATCATTTCCAACTTCTACGGTCGTGCAGGCTATGTGTATTTGAACAACGGCGAAGTGGGTTCCATTACGTTCATCGGTACGGTGTCGCCGGCCGGCGGTAACTTGAAGGAACCGGTGACGGAAAATACAAAGAAGGTGGCCCGTTGCTTCTATGCGTTGGAGCAGGACCGTGCGGACAAGAAACGTTATCCGGCCGTGAACCCGATAGATTCTTATTCCAAATATATCGAATATCCCGAGTTTGAAGAATATATATCGAAGCGCATTAATGGCGAATGGACAGCGAAAGTGAACGAACTCAAGACACGCCTTTTGAGAGGAAAGGAGATTGCCGAGCAGATTAATATCTTGGGTGACGATGGCGTACCTGTGGAGTATCATGTGATATTCTGGAAGTCGGAAGTCATCGACTACGTGATTCTGCAGCAGGATGCTTTCGACGAGGTGGATGCCGTGACACCGATGGAACGGCAAGAAGACATTCTGAATCTGGTGGTGGACATTTGTCGTGCCGAGTACAAGTTCGACGGTTTCCTTGAAGTCATGGATTATTTCAAGAAACTCATCAACCTGTGCAAGCAGATGAACTACGCGGAATTCAAGAGTGAGAAGTTCGAAGACTATAAACGCCAGATTCGTGAGATGGTGGCAGAAAGGCAATAATTAATCAGGAAAGTTATGGCAACAAAAGCATTTCAAAAGATATATACGAAGATCAGTCAAATCACGAAGGCCACTTGTACCTTGAAGGCTACGGGCGTGGGAGCCGACGAATTGGCTATGGTAGACGGCAAGCTGGCCCAGGTGGTGAAGATTGCCGATGACGAAGTGACGCTGCAAGTTTTCGAGGGTACGGGCGGCATCCCTACGGATGCGGAAGTCGTGTTCATGGGCAAGGCACCCACCCTGAAAGTGAGTGAACAACTGGCCGGTCGCTTTTTCAATGCCTATGGCAATCCCATCGACGGAGGACCGGAAGTGGAAGGGGTGGAAGTGGAAATCGGCGGTCCGTCGGTGAATCCGGTGCGCCGCAAGCAGCCGTCCGAACTGATTGCGACGGGTATTGCCGGTATCGACCTGAACAACACGTTGGTGTCCGGCCAGAAGATACCGTTCTTTGCCGACCCTGACCAACCTTTCAATCAGGTAATGGCCATGGTAGCCTTGCGTGCGCAGACCGATAAGATTATTTTGGGCGGCATGGGTATGACGAACGACGACTATCTTTATTTCAAAAACGTGTTCTCGAATGCCGGTGCGCTCGACCGTATCGTCAGTTTCATGAATACGACCGAAGACCCTGCGGTGGAGCGTCTGTTGGTGCCCGACATGGCCTTGACGGCAGCCGAGTATTTCGCTGTGGAAAAGAATGAAAAGGTATTGGTGTTGCTCACCGACATGACTTCATACGCCGACTCGTTGGCCATCGTGTCCAACCGTATGGATCAGATTCCGTCGAAGGACTCCATGCCCGGTTCTTTGTATTCCGATTTGGCCAAGATTTACGAGAAAGCCGTACAATTTCCTTCGGGCGGTTCCATAACCATTATCGCCGTGACGACGTTGAGCGGGGGCGACATCACGCATGCCGTGCCGGACAACACGGGATATATTACCGAAGGGCAGCTTTTCTTGCGTCGCGATAGCGATATCGGTAAGGTCATCGTGGACCCGTTCCGTTCGTTGTCCCGCCTGAAACAGTTGGTGGCCGGTAAGAAAACCCGTAAAGACCATCCTCAGGTGATGAATGCGGCCGTACGTTTGTATGCGGATGCCGCCAACGCCAAGACCAAGATGGAAAACGGGTTCGACCTGACGGACTACGATAACCGTACGCTCTCTTTTGCCAAAGATTATGCAGACAAACTGTTGGCCATCGACGTGAACCTGAATACGACGGAGATGCTCGATGTGACCTGGGGGTTGTTTGCCAAGTACTTCAAACCCGAGGAGGTGAACATCAAGAAGGAACTGGTGGATGAGTTCTGGACGAAATAAATCGGAGGGATATGGCCATAAAATTTCAATATAACAAAACATCGTTGCAGCAGCTTGAGAAACAACTCAAGATGCGCGTACGTACGTTGCCTATCATCAAGAACAAGGAGAGTGCGTTGCGCATGGAGGTGAAGAAGTGCAAGGCGGAAGCGGCGGAACTGGCACGCAACCTGGAGGCGCAGATTCAGGCTTACGAGGCGATGTTTGCATTATGGAGCGAATTTGACCCGACGATAGTTGGGGTCAAAGACGTGGATTTGGGCGTGAAAAAGATAGCCGGGGTACGGGTGCCGGTGCTGAACAGTGTGGAATTGGAGGTGCGTCCGTTCAGTATGTTCAGCAGTCCTAAGTGGTATTATGACGGGATTTCTTTGTTGCGCGGTCTGGCGCGGACGGCCATAGAAAGGGAATTCGTGCAGGCCAAGCTCGACCTGTTGGAATATTCGCGCAAGAAGACGACCCAGAAGGTAAACCTTTTCGAGAAGGTGCAGATACCCGGTTATGAGGATGCGTTACGAAAAATCAAACGTTTCATGGAGGATGAGGAAAACTTGTCCAAGTCTTCCCAGAAAATATTAAAGACCCTTCAGGAGAAGAGAAAGGAGGCCGAGGCATGATTACGAAGATGAAGAAACTTACTTTCCTTATTTACTATAAGGAGTATGAAGCTTTCTTGAAACGGATGCAGGAGCTGGGGGTATTGCACGTGCAGACTGCACAGGAGGGTTCCGTAGAGCCTACATCCGAATTGGAGGCTAAACTCAAACAGACGGAACATGTGAAAGCATGGATAAACCGTCTGGAGGCCATGGAAGTGACGGATGTACCGTTGGCCTCTGACCGGAGTGCGGCAGATATCCTTTCGCATTTGGATGAGATGGACGAAGCCCGCCGGGTGAAGGAAACGGAACTCCAACGTTTGCATAAGGATGAGGCTGCGCTGTTGCCTTGGGGCGATTTCGATCCGGTGCGTGTCGAGGGGTTGTCGGACATCGGTTATGCCATGGGCTTTTTTGTATGCCCCGAACGTTCGTTCAATGAAGAGTGGGTGGAACTGTATTATGCTACAGAAGTAACCCGTGAAAAAGGCAAGGTCTATTTCGTGACCCTTACGCCGGTGGGTGAAGAGGTGGTACTTGATGCCGAACGGTTGCGTCTGCCTCATGTCTCATTGGCGGATTTGCGGAAGCAAATACGTGAAAAGGAAGAAGGAATAGCCGCTATAGAACATGAAATGGGTAGGCTGGCGCAAGGTTATGTGAGCCGACTTCGTGGTTATGAAGATGAATTGCGCACCTCCATTGCTTTCGATCGCGTGGTTTTGGGTACGGAACAAGTGGCCGACAACCGCTTGATGGTGTTGCAGGGATGGATTCCGGAAGACAAGGAAGCCGAAGTGAAATCTTTCCTTTCCACGCAGGAGGTCTATTATGAGATACGTGCGGCGCGCAGGGAAGATAACGCTCCGATTAAATTGAAGAACAATGCATTCGTACGTATGTACGAGGTGCTGACGAAGATGTACGGCATGCCCGACTATGCGGAGTTCGACCCCACACCATTGGTCGCCCCGTTTTTCACGTTATTCTTTGCTTTCTGCATGGGCGATGCCGGTTACGGATTGGTGCTGATTGCTTTGGGATTTTTCCTGAAACACAAGCTTTCTCCATCTTTGAAGGGTATCATGAACTTAGTGATTACACTGGGAGCGGCCACCACCGTGTTCGGTGCCGTTTTGGGTACGTTCTTCGGAGTGAGCCTCTTCGACGTAGATGTGCCTGAGTGGATGAAACAATTCATGATCGTGGGTAAGATAGGCGATACGAGCTATGACAAACAAATGCTGTTAGCCTTGATTATCGGCGTGGTGCACATCTGCATCGCCATGACGGTGAAAGCCATCGGTGCTACGGTACGCTACGGTTTCAAGGAGTCGCTCTCTGATTGGGGATGGCTGCTGCTTGTCGTCGGTTTCATCTGTACGGGCGGCCTTTCTTTTATGAAAGTGATTTCGGAGAATGTGGCGGGTACGTCTTTTCTTGTGATCGGCAGCGTGGCGGCCATCGGTATCTATTTGCTGAATAATCTCCACCGCAATGTTTTTGCCAATATCGGTGCCGGATTGTGGGACACGTATAACATGGCTACTGGGCTGATGGGCGACGTACTTTCCTATATCCGTCTGTATGCTCTCGGGTTGGCCGGCGGTATGTTGGGCGGTGTGTTCAACCAGTTGGCCTTTATGGTACGCGACGGAGCGGGAGACACCTTGTACGGAGTTCCCGGTTGGTTGGGGTGCGGACTGATTCTGGTGTTCGGTCATACGTTGAACATCGCCATGTCTTGTCTGAGTGCTTTCGTGCACCCGCTTCGTTTGACTTTTGTGGAATATTTTAAGAACTCCGGCTACGACGGAAAAGGAGAGGCATACGAGCCTTTCAGTATAGTAAAAAACAAATAATCAATTAATCACAAATAAAATTTAGAACATTATGAATGAAATTTTAGGTTACATCGGTTTGGGCTTGATGTTTGCCTTGGCCGGTATCGGCAGTTGTTACGGTACGACTATTGCGGGAAATGCTGCCGAAGGGGCATTGAAGAAGAATCCTTCCAAATCTTCCAGTTACATGATTTTGTCTGCCCTTCCGGCCACACAGGGATTGTATGGCTTTGTGGCTTTCCTGATGTCCATGGGGCGTGATTTCACGACGGAGGGACCGTTGATGTTAGGTATCGGTTTGGGAGTCGGTTTGGTATGTATGATTTCCGGCATCCGTCAGGGGCAGATTTGTGCGAACGGTATTGTGGGTATTGCTCAAGGACATGACGTGCAGACCAATACGATGATTTATGCCGCCCTTCCGGAATTTTATGCCATCTTGGCTTTGGTAGCAGCATTGATGGTGTAAATTAATAAGCATTCGATAAAGATTGTCAGGCCGCGTTCGTTAAGAACGCGGCCTGATGTTTTTTAGAACATTTCGAAAGCGGCGATACGGTTCCGGAGCCATGCTCGGGACGTAACGCTTGTCTGCTTTTGGATTCAAAACGTGTAAAACCAGATAGAATAGAAGGTGGAGGAAGTCAATTCAGCCACCTGCGGCAAACGAAAAATCAATCTCAAGAGATTGATTTTTCGTTTGCCGCAGATTGATTTTCGTTTTGGCGCACAAATTTTCCCTATTCTCAACTCGTTGTATACGAGTTGTTTATAAATCCCTTTTTCTGTCCTCCATTTACCGGATGGAATCGGTTTGGAAAACGGCCGGCATGTCCGGCTCGGTATGTTCATAGTCGTAGGGCGAGGGGGCTATGCCTCCGTCCCCGGGCCCCGAGGTGCCGCTGTTGGTACGTATGCGCCCGTCGGCGATGGCGATGTCCCAGTCCGTGCGTGCGGCGTAGGCCTGTTGGGCGAGGGTGTCGGTCACGGCACAGGTGCCTACCACGGTATGTGTCACCATCGAAAAGTAAGTCCACTGGCCCTTTACGTTAGGGATGACGGCCATGTGGTCTGCCGCAGGGCCGCTGGTGGCGAGGGGGTGCTCGGCGGAACAGGCTGCCGCGAGAAGGGAGAGGCACGCCAGGCGTGCGAGTTGTTTTTTCATTCGTTCTGTCTTTTTAAGTTATTCCGGTTATTCTGTTGTTCGGTAGCGCAGGGTGATGGTTTGGCCGCCGGTGTCGGGGTTGGCGAAGCGTATCTTGGCCTGCCGGCCTTCGGCCGTGCGCAGGAGGAAGGTACGGTCGGTCACGTTGCCTGCCTCGTCGGTGTAACGAAAGGCCGAGGCGGAGACGGGATCGTCTTCTGCGGCCCGGATGCTGAAAGGGTTGCTGCCGTCGCGCAGCTCCACTGGTAGGGTGCCACGGTAGGGGTATTCCACGGGCTGCGTCCCACGGTAGTCCACGATGGAGAGGGCCGTGACGCGCCCCGTGCCTTTCACCTTGCCCCTGAAACCACGCAGGATATTGAGGTAGAATGTTTCGCCGCCGCGCCCTTCTTCCGTCATGTATTCGGTCAGGTCCAGGGCTATTTCGATATTTCCGGGCATGTATTGTCCCTGCATGGGGTAGTCTCCCCCTTGGTTGTAGAAAGCCCGGCAGGTGTGGTAGCCGATGATGCCCCGTTCGTCTACGTCACTTTCCGTGGCCAGACCGAAAGAGAGGTCGTTGCGTGAAGAGAAGTCGAGCGCGAGGCGGAAGACTACGAGGGGGCGGTGGATGCGCACGCGGATGGCTTCCACCGTGCTGCCCAGTTGCTGTTCGGGCACGCGGGCATCACGGAAAAAGTCGTAGGGGAGATAGAAGCGTCCGCGGTCGTGGCTATGGGTGCCCCAGGAGTTGACCACGATGAAGGCTCCCGTGTGCGGTGTCCCCTGTTCGTCGGTGTAGACGACCGTGTCGTCGTATCCGGCTATGGTGAGGGCGTGTGCCCCGTCCGTGGCAAGGCTTTTGAGCAAGGAGCGGTAGCCGGTGAGCGAGGGACCCTGGTAGTCGTCGTCGATATCCCATCCGCGGCTCATGGCCGAGAAGGTGAGCACACCGCCCACCGCGCTGCCGTCGCCGGCATCGTAGAGCCAGCGTTTCATCAGGGGGATACTGTCGGCAAACGTCAGCACCTCTTGCGTGCGGTATTGCAGGGCCTTGTAGTATTTGTCATATCCCGTGGCCCATTTGAATTGGTAGGTGCCGGAGATACCGTAGTCCTGTTCGGTCATGATGCCGTAACGCTCAGACAGGTAGAGGCCCTGGTCTACAAAGTCGCCTTGGTCCTGTCCGTCATTGAGCAGGTTCCACGAAAACTGATAGCTGAAGCGATGGTCGGCAGAAGCATGTGCGTCGCGGTCGAGCAGGCGGTTGATTTCGTAAGTGAACATGTAACCGATGCCGGAAGCCTGGGCGCAGGAACCGCCCATCTGGTCCAATATGGGTGGAAAGAATTTCCGTGTGGAATTGTCCACCGCAGGCGGTAACTGTACCTCTGCCCGGCTTTGCAGGCGGAAAGGTGTGCGCGGCAGGTGCATGTCGCTTCCGTCGGGGACTTGCGCCCATGCGCCTTGGGCGCATAGGTGCAAGGTTATGTATAAAAGAAGTACGAGTTTACTTTTCATGGATGCGGCGGTAGGTTTTCAGGGCTTCCTGTCGGACGGCATCGGGGAGCGATGCGTCTTCGCTCATTTTCAAGGCTGTCGCCGCGATGTCGGCGGCATGGCAGGAAACGGTGTGCCATCCTAAGGCTTCGAGCAGCAAGATTTGAGTGTTCCCGTCTCCGCAGTCCTGCAGGTAAACCAACAACTCCGGAACTTTGTGGTGCGGCAAGGTGTTGCGCAGGGCACGGATGGTGAAGATCCGGTCTTTTTCTGAGGCTTCGCCCTTCACCACCTTGTCGATGTCGGTGGTCAGACGGTCGGCACTGTGGGCTATGGTATTTCTGATTTTACCGCGGAGGTTGTTCTTGTCGAGGTATTGTACGGATGGTGCGTCGAACTGCCGGTCGAATTCGGCGAGCAGGTCTTCTTTGGGGAAGCAGGCGAGAGCCGTCATGACATTAAAGTTGCAACGGTCGCTGGTATTATTGGCGATAGACAGCCGGATGAGGGCCGGAATAAGACGCCGGTCGCCGTTTTTGGCGATGAAGCGTATCGCTTGGCGCTGTACCAGTTCGTAGGCATCCTGCGAGGCTTCCGTCACGGCTGTGATGAAATGGTCGTCGGGGGTGGCAGAGAGGGCCATTAGCGCTTCTAAGCGGACTACGCCGTAAGGAGATTCACGATAGATGCGGAGCAGGTCAGCCGACGAGAGCGCACCGGCTCTTCTCAACTGTTCGATGGCCAATGACTGCACGTCCGGCAAAGGGCTTTTCAACAGCTTTTTCCAAGAAGAAGCCTTATTTTGCAACAGCAGGCCGTCCACATCCACACTCTCGGGCACGGGGGCAAAGCGGAACGTGGGATCACCGATGACATGGGACTCCAGGAGATTGGAAAAGCGTACTACGTCTCCTACGCAACCGCCTTGGGCTGTCAGTCCGATGAAACGGTCGTACCATTTGTCTTGCAAGGCATTGACCGTATTGGCTATGACAGCCACCGTAGAGCCCGGCTGGAAGATGTATTCGTTCGCTATGCAGTCATCCTTGTGGAAGGAGCCGCAGAAGCAGGCATCAATCACTACGACGGGTACATTGGGACGGTAGCCGAATATCTTGAAATCCTCCAGATGCAGGTCTTCGTTAGCTACAAGAGTAGAGTCGGCGATGCGCAGGCTGTCGGCCAACGGGTTGTCGCCGAGCCAGGTGGATGGCAGGTCGAAACGCTTCTCCAGTACCACGCGCAGGGAGTCGTAATTACGTCCTCTTTCGCGGGCTTCCTCCACGTGCATCCTCACGTTGCGGATGATAAACTCCTTAGCCTCGCGCACCGTACGGATGGGAGCCGTACCGTTCAGGTATTCCGTGTCGAAATAGCCGTGGTGGTGCAAGATGGCCAGGTCCAGGTCGGTACGCATCATTTCGTTCATCAGATGTTCTTTTACCGGATTGTGGTCGGTGTGGTCCATATAGCTGATGCGGTTGGTGTGTCCGGCCAATGAGGGAAAATGTTCGAAATAAGCCGCTTTCTCGTCCATGCGGGCGGTTTTGGATTCGGAGATATACCCGTGGCCGCTGAAGAAAAACAGTTGTCCGAGCGCCCGTTGTCTTTCTTTCTCCCTTACAGCCTTGGTCAGATATTCCCTGAGCTTCTGGTAGCGGGAGCTTTCGGGCGTGTCGGTAGGCCGGATACGTCCGCTGTACAAGTCCGGATAGACTTTCTGGCTGCTTTGGGGAGTGAGGGAATAATAAAAATAGGGTTTGTCTTCATCCTTACCCTGAAACTCGAATTGTAGGCCGAAGTCGTCGTAGAACCGATCTGAAGGGACAGACGATTCGCGGCGGTCATTCTTTTGGTTCATCTTAAAGGCACTGGTCAGGTGCTGTGCGTCGCGAACCATGACGATGGGGATGTCGCCCACGAAAACAGTCCCTACGATAGGTTCGGATTTCTGTTCGTGCAAATGTTTCAGGGTGGCACGGATGGAGTCGGGCACCTGCCACCGGTCGATGACCGTGTATACTTTAAGGCCATGCAGGCGCTCTATGGCGCGGGCATAAGCGTCCACTTCAGGCCGTGCTTCCTGATAACTCACCGAGTCGATGACGATGGCAAATCCGTTACGTGCCGCAATTTGAACCGTAAAAGCCAGGCAAGTAAGGACGGATAATAATAGTTTTTTCATTATGTTTCTTGTTCTATGAGGGTTATTTCAATCGTTTATAGGTTTTCAGAGCTTCTTGGCGCACTTGTTCCGAGTGGGAAGTGTCTTTCATGAGTTTTTCCACTACGGGGAGTACCTGTGCCGAAGTATAGGCCTGGCGGTGCCATCCCAAAGCCTCGAGCAAAGGCAACAGCAGTTCGTCATCTTTTAGCGTGGCGGCATAACCGGCTACTTGGGGCAAGAGGTAAGGCGGGCAATAGATTCGCATGAAATTGATTTGTGTCAAAGCACGTTTGTGCGACATTTCTCCTTTACACAGCTTTTCAATCTCTTCGTCCCATCTTCCGGCATAGTTTTCGGCGTTTTTCAATACGCCTTTGGCATAAGTTTCGGGTTGGACTACGTAGGGAGCCACTTGCCGGAGTCTGTCCACTACGGCGGGGAGCAGATTCTGTCGGGAAAAGAACTGTGCGCCTTGTAGGGCATTGAATGCCACTCGCGCCGATGTATTTACGTCGCAGAGTTTCCCGGCCAACGTATTTGCCAGACGAGGATCACCGTTTTTGATAAGCGCATTGACTGCAAAACGCTGCAGCAATTCGAAATTGTCGTCTGCTGCGTTTTCAATGGCAGAGACAAAGTCGTCGGAATGCCGTTGTTGGAGGAGCAAGAACGCTTCCAGGCGGACACTTTCGTAGGGTGACGTTTTCAGATATTCCAACAGGTGTTGGTCGGAGACTTCCTTGCTTTCTTGCAACTGGTGCAAGGCCAATGCCTGTATATCCGGATGGGGACTGTGGCGGAGCAACCTTTTCCAATCTTTCTGCTTGCCGGAACTGATGAGGTCATTAAGAGAGTGATCTTGTTCCGGAAGGAATGCAAAAGTCGGGTCGCCTACCACGTGCATTTCCAAATCTGGATTGAGTTGGTTCAGGAATCCTATCATAACACCCTGTTCCAACAGACCGGCAAAGCGGTCCGGCCACTTGTCCTGAAGTACGTTGACAGAACCTCCCAGTCCGCAGATTGTCTTTCCCGGTTGGAATATGTATTCGTTGGCAATGCAGTTCTCACGATGCCAGGAACCGTTGTAACAGGCGTCCCAAAAGGCTACTCTGCAATTCGGCCGGAAAGCGTAGAGGGCGAAATCAGACAATACAATGTTGGTCATGGCGCTTTCCAAAGAGTCGTCCTTTGCCAAAGCGCTGTCGTCCAGCTCTGCCATCCAAGCGTCGGGTAACTGGTCGCGGCTTTGTAAGTTTCGTCTGATACTGTCCGTATCGTATCCGAAATGCCGGGCACGGTTCAAGGAAGTGCGGTAGCAATGCAGCAAGTAATCGCGTGCTTCTTCCGCAGTTGAGGGTTTAGGCCAAGCACTGAGGTACTGTGTGTCGTAATCGCCATGATGGTGCATGAAAGCCACGCTCAGGTCCGGCGACATGAGAGCGTTCATCAATTTTTGTTTGATGAGTTTCTCGTCGGAATAGTCCATGTAGCGGTATGCATTAGGACGGTGTGCGAGCGAAGGAAAGTGACTATGCATGGAAGCCATTTCGTCGATATGAGCCGTTTTGGATTCTGACAGACTGCCGTTGCCGGTATAGACAAAAACGGACATCATACGTTCGGGATGTAATTTTGCTTCCGCCGCTTTCTGCAAGTAAGTTTTAAGTTTGGTGTAACGTGAACCGGGAATATCGCCGTCGGTGGGACGGATGCGTCCGGAAAACAAATCGGGGTGTACTTGCTGACTTCCCCGTGCCGATAATGAATAGTAATAATATGGGGCTGTACTGTCGCGTTTCAGAAAGTCGAATTGCAACGAGAAGTCGTCATAATAACGGTCTGACGGGACAGAAGATTCTTGCCAAGGCATTTTCTGGCTCATTTTGAACGCACTGCAAAGATGCTGTGCATCGCGAATCATGGGAATGGGGATGTCACCGATAAAAACGGCACCTATAATGGCTTCGTGAGGCCGGGCATGCAGACCTTTAAGAGTAGCACGGATAGAATCCGGTACGCCCCACCGGTCGACTACAGTATAGACTTTGAAATGTTGTTTGGATTCCAATGCCCGGATGTATTCAGCCAGTTCGTGTTGAGCCTGTTGGTAACTGATGGAGTCGATGACGACAGCAAAACCTTTTCGTTCGGCATGCAGTGTAGGGCAAAAGAACAGCACGCACCACAGGCTGATAAGAGAGTAAATGTTTCTTTTTCTCATAAAACTAATCCTTAAAATTGCAAATATGCTCCTGCGGTAGAAAGCGAACGGTTCGTACCGTCGAAAGTATCATCATATTCATTCTTGTCCGTATAGAACTTGAAATCCGTGGATATATAAATGCCTAAAGTAATTTTCTTAGGAAGGGGAATAGCTACTTGTGCCAAAGCCCCTACCAGGGCGTGTCCGGAAGTGGCATACTCGAATTGGGGACGGGTGTATACGGCAGAAATGTCTTCATCGGCCGTTCTGGTGTTTCCATTGCCGTAAGTGCGGCTCAACGGTATACGGTAACCGCCATGGACGGACAAGTCCAAACCTGCGGATTTGATGTTCAGGAACTTGCCTGCAGATAGTTGTGTGGTTAGTAAAGTCGATGTTTGTTTGGCTTTTCCGGTGGACAACTGGTGATTGTAGGCAGATGATGTGAATGCGGCCAAAGCATCTACGAAGAAATCCTGCTTGTCATCTTTCAATCGTTCGAAGCGATATTCCAGTCCGGCGGTCATTCGTTGGTCGTCCTGAATTTTATATTTGCTGAGCGTCTCGTAATATACCAGATTTCCGTGTTCGGTGTCTGTCATCATTTTCTGGTCCCGCCATATACCTTTTCCGGAATGGTAGGATGCCGTCAATACCAGATGGTGACGTGTCTGACGGTGAGGGGAAAGAAGGAAACGGTTTTGGAGCATCCATTCATCCGAAGTGTAGTCTCCTCCGTAAAATATATAGGAAGAACCTCCGTCTGTAGCTTCTTCCGAAACATGCGTATAACGAACTTCCGTAAAATTTCCGTATTTCTTATGTTCCGGTTCCCATACAAGTTGCAAGGCACCGGTATAATTCAGTCCCTTATACGCGCGTTGGTAGCCCGACACGTCGTTCGACGAGATTCGGTAATAGTCCCCCATACCTTTCATCAGGAAATAGCGGTGACTGTTGAGCGGATTGACCAACGTATAGGCGATGTCCGAATTATAAAAGGAAATGCCGGCCGTAGCACCCAGCGCCCATTGGGAATTCAACCGGTGCTCCGCTCCTATGTAAATAGGCAGGACGGTGGTATTGGTTTTAGGGCGAGGGTCTGTCTGGTCGGACAGGCTTCCTAATGTCAATCCGATAGAGATTCCCCCTTTCCAGGATTCATTCCATGCATAAGAGGCCGTCATGCCCATTTCAAAAGATTCCGTGGTAGCGTCACTTGCCACTGAATCGCAAAGCACAAATGGGTTGTCGGGGTTGAGAAAAAGGGTGGAATTCCACTTCTTGTCTTTCTCTTGTAAATTGCGGTAACTGATAAAGCCCGACACATCTACTTTGCCCAGATTTTTAATTCCACCCATATAAAACCTGAGATGATTCGATTGTCTGCCTTCATCCACCGGCCGGTAACTTCCACGCCCAATCGTATAGTCCAGTTTGGCCACACCCTTGTTTTTATATGAATTGAAAGAGATGCGCGAGGGGTTCAGACTGGTATACCGGATATTGTCCGACACATTGGCCGAGCTTTCATTACATTCGCTTCGGTACTCTTCTAAAGATTGCGCATGTATTTGGACAAGAGAACCCAAACTCAACGACAGTAACAGGACGTAACATTTCATTTTCTTTTCGGATTAAAACAGGGATGGGGTTTGACCCCGTCCCTGTCAGTTTTCATAATTATTCATCAACACTTGTAGGAGTCTCACCCGGAGTCAACGGCTGTTCGCGCAGGAAGTCAGCGGCAGAGTTGTTGGTGTCCTGATAGTAAGGCCGCCCATTTTCGATTTCAGTCACTTTCCGGCGGATACATTTTGCAGAATACATCGGATTGCCTTTCACACCGGTGGCATCATCTTGCGGCAAGAACGTGGGGTAATGATTCTCTGTTTCCGAATCGTATATGTCTACTGCGTCAAGCACATATTTGCTGGGGATGACCAGATAGTTCCTTGTGGAAGAGGTTCCCGGTTCGTACATCACGCTCGACTCCAATGCCGCATAAGCTTCCGGCGTCATGCCTTCCGGCAGTTTGGCAAGTACGTAAGACCGTCCCGATACACCCAAACCGAAAGCAAACATATACTGGTTGTTATAGAAGATTGTTTTCAAGTTGGGAGCAGCATAATCTACGTCATTGGCATTATAATCCAGATAAATTTCCCAATCGGCGTTACTCAAGTCCGGACAGCCTGCGTAGTCTGCCGCTTGCGATGCATCTTCGCCGTATGCCAGTTTGTGGTTCGTAGCATCGTTGGCAATCAGGACGCTCTCACCCGGCTGGAGGGGATAGTCGTTCCCGTTTCCGGGGAATGCCACTACGGAACCTTGACCACAAGCGTAGAGGTCCTCGTAGCCGTTGGCCTGCCATGCATTCGTTGTTTGTTGGTTGCCAGCAGGTGCGGTCAGGATGAGATTGTCCAAATACTGTATTTCGTCTGAGTTGTTGACGATTTCAAAATAACTCTCGTGCATGTAATATTGTTTACTGCCAGAGTTATGAATCGTTTTGAAAATCAAAGAAGACTGCATGACTTTCTGTAAATTGACCGTCACCGGGGTATTGGCATAAAGGTCCACCGACGTACTGCCGCTGAGGTAGGCCTTGGCTTCATCCGCCACCTTGCCGGTGACCGTCACTTTGTACTGTCCCTGCGGAAGTTCTATCTCTTTCGGGTTAGCGTCTAAAGACAACGTGTCGTTTTTAGTGGTCGAACCTAAAATGAGCTTAAGTTCTTCCACATTAGACGCTTCCACGTCTGACGGAAGGGAATAGCTGACACTCAGTTTATAACTCTTCATTCCCTCGTCATTATCTTCACTGCAAGACACGAAGGCAAGACCGCATACGGCCATCATGGCTATGAAGCCATTTTTAAGAAACTTCTTTCTCATGTTTTCTGTTTGTTAAATGTTAATATATATAGGTGTACTCTCAAAGTTTCAGTTTCAGTTCCGCACCAAAGTACATGTCCGGGTATAATTGCGTTTTGGCCAGACTGTGCGGGTTGGTGTGCCATTTCTTGGTATTGGTAAAGTTGTTGGCGATGACAGACAGCTCGGCCACACGGCCTATTTCTTTGGTAAAACGGAAACTCAGCAACGCCCATGGCTTGATGACATCCTTTTCGTACAAGTAAGGTTGTGTACGGTACATGATGCGCGACTTATCTGCGTCGTCGGCATCAGCCGGACTCCATGCCGTGTAGCTGCCCTGCTTGTCGTAGTATCCCACGGGGTCGACTACCAGATAATCCTTGTCCTCGTATGACTTGAGATAGTAGCGGCTGTTTCCGTTCTCGTCTTCGTAGATGGTTTGGGTACTTTCGTACCATACGACCTGTACCGATGTGGTGAATACCATTTTGATGGCCGGAATATGGGTGATGAGCCGAAACGTGGAATTGAACCGGTCTCGCAAGTTCCCTCCGCCCGAAGGGAGCACGCCTACATAGTCGAACGAAGAATTAATGTAGTTCAGGGACATGTTTTCATTTTTACGCTTGATATGGAACCATGCCCCGCTGATGTTCAGCGAGGTGTGCAAGGGCTTGATTTCGCCGAAGTCCAATCCGTACTCGATACCATGCTTGTGCGTTGTCGTGCTGTTGGCTGCCCGGCTCCAGGTATACATCTCGGTGGTCTTCGTCCGCAGGGCTGTATGCTCCGTCCCATCCACGCGGTAAGTCACGTCGCCGCTTGCGGCATCGAATACGGGGTCGGTTGCCGTGGCCGGCACGGTGTACTTGTCATAGTTTTGCCAGATGAGTTGCGACGTAAAGCCCAGTTCGTGCCGGTGGGATTCATGGAAGAAAGTGGCAAAACCCTTTATCTTGTTAATGCGGAAAGACAGGCCCGCTTCCCATTTCGTGGAGCGTGCCGGACGCAGGTCGGGGTTAGCCGTATTCTTTACTACGTCCGTCGTGATCAATCCCAAACGGTCCTTTGTTTCCGTCCCGTATTTAGACAGGCTGGCATTGTCGAAATAGGCATAGTCGGGATAAAGATACATCAATGTGGGCATCTTGTTGGAAATACCGAATCCTCCGGTCAGAGCCAGTTGGTCGAAGACAGGATTGTTCCTGCTGTCCAACAGATTTAACGTGGCGTTGACACGAGGTTCGGCTACGAGGAAGTGACTGATACCTCCGCTCTGCTCCCGGTCTACAAACATATTGCTGACACGTACTCCGGCCTCCAGCATAAGCCCCATGGAGCCCAGTCCCTTACGCAGACGGCTACTGGCAAAACCCGACAGGACGCTTTGAGCCGGTATGTCTTTGTAGCTCCGTGGCCGGAGTGTTTGTGCCCCTTGAGCCTGCGGCGGGTTATTTTCATCATAAGTGAATCCTTCACCCCGATTGGCATCGTAAGTATATTCTGCGCCGAGTTTCAGGTTGGCATAGTCATTTTCCGAGATTTGCAAGTATTTATTTGCCACAACCTGGGCATACAGGTTGACGGGAAGACCCTCGATGCGGTAAGCCGATGTGTACCCCACGTTACGTATCTGCGCTACGTGTACACCCGACTCGCGAGCCGTCGTGACCAGCCCGTCGGGGTTGTTCACCCAGTTGTCGTGACTATCTACCGTGCGGGACATTTGGGTTGAAAGGTTATAGTCCAGCGAAGAGAGAAAACCTCCGGCAGGTTTGTAACGTCCGCTCACGGAAAGCCGTCCGCCCACGTTGGTGTTCTTGTAATGTATTTGTTGTTCCTCAAACTGGGGATCATCCTTACGGTTGTTTACGTTTGAATAAAAAGCTCCTTTCACATTAAGGGAAAATTGCCCGAATTGAGTGGAATATCCGGCTGAGGCTGTGATGCGGTCGTATCCCATATAATGCTTGCGCGTGTCAGCCCACGACTGCGACCAGTCTACGCCGAAGTTTGCCGCCCCACCTCTTTTGAGATTGAATCCCTTGCCGGCAAAGACCTGTTTGGAGTTTGGGTCCGTTTGGAACTTGGCTTCCCAAGGCGTGTGTCCCGCCTTGGTTTTGACCACCACTACGCCCGATGTCAGATTACCGTATTCCACAGAGGGGATACCGCGTATCACCTCCATTGATTCTATATTTCCAGCACTGACGGTACGTAAGTCTACGCCTCTTCCGGCTGTCGTCTGTTCGCTCATCCCGTCGCTTTGCATACCGGAATTGGCACCGAATTTGCTGGGCGATACTACCTGCAAATTAGATTCGTTGCTTAAAGGGGTACCGTCTACTACAACCAAGGTTCCTAAGGCATTGTTGTTGTCGTCTTCTATTTCGCGTATGTGTGCCTGCCCCAAATTGTTCAAGTTCGGATTTTCAATCAAGTTACCCGGTACGAGTTGTAACAAGTCGTTCAGGCTTTTGGGCTGCACGTGACGTATGGCGTCCTCTCCGATAAGCGATTTAGAGCCCATTTGTTCTTGCCGTGCCGTCACTGTTACATTCTTAAGGTTGAGGCTCAGCTCTTTGAGTGTGACATCCAGTCTTGTTTTTAAGGATTGAATATGCACCGTGCCCGTCACCGTTTCATAACCTACAAAAGAAATACGGTACTGGTAGGTACCTTCTTTCAGTCGGGTCAGCTTATAGTGTCCGTTCCGGTCGCTATGGGAACCTATGACGTTGTTCAGGCTTACCGTAGCTAACTCTATAGGTTTTCCCTTTATGTCGCGCACGGTTCCTTCCAATATATTTGAAGCATTTTGAGCAAAAGACGGGAGAGAGAAGAAAAAGAGTAGGATGATGCCGAGAATGGGATTTTTTCCTTGTAACATGACGTTTAATTTTTGAGGTTACAAAATTATCCCATTCGAGAATGTTCGTCAATACTTAAATATCGGTATATTTTGTTGTGTATCGGGTGTATTGTTCGAATATAAGTCATTCCGTTACGCAGGAATAACTTATAATAAGTATATTTACTAAATATCTTTAAACGGGAATCCGTTAAGGCCGAAGGAAATCTTCAGCCAAAGACACGGCATGTCGGAAAGCCGTATCCTGCCCCGGTACGGTGATGAACAGATGGACAGTGCCTGGCAATACTTCACGGTGCGCTGTCACGCCGAGGCGTTTCACGTGGTCGGTGAATTCTTTCCCTTGGTCGCATAAGATGTCGCGTTCGGCTGCCACGAGAAGTAGTCGGGGCAGACGTGAGAGCAGGCTGTCCGGGCAAAGGGAGGGAGAGATGAAAGGATGTTTTGCCTGATCGCGCGTGTAGGCTTGATTGAAGGCCTCCATCAACGAACCGTCTAATGCCGCTCCCTTTTGATAGGTTTTCCAAGAAGGCGATGCATCGTTCCAAGCAGATACCACCGGGTAGAAAAGCAGGAGAGAGCGGAGGGGCGGCATCCCGTTTTGCAGGTTATGCAGACAGACGGACAAGGCTAAGTTGCCTCCCGAACTGTCTCCTCCGACGGAAATGAGTTCCGGTGAGCTGCCCCATTCCAAAGCTTTTTTGCGAGCCAATTTTACGGCACGTATACAGTCCTCCAGTCCGTCCGGAAACGGATGTTCGGGAGCCAGACGATAGTCTACTGCCAACACGATGACATTGCCCGTGGCGGCTAATGTCTGGCAAAACCGGGCGCAACTGTTAATGCTTCCGAATGTCCATCCTCCTCCATGCAGGTAAATGAGGAGAGGCAGAGGGCTTTGATTCTTTTTTACGGGAGTGTACAGGCGCAGAGCCGGAGTGATATAGATGGCATTCACGTCGGTTGGTAAAGGAGTAGGAATATTACGTGATGCCCGGATACGAGTGAGGGGTACGGTGTCGCCTTGTATGGCTTGCAGTATGGCTTGGGTCTGTTGTTCCTGTAACCCGTCGGGCATGGCCGACAAGAACCGGTCGGCTTCGCGACGGAACGCATCACGGTCTTTTTCTATGGAGTTTTGGCCGTAAACAGTAGGTAAAGTACCTAACAGACTAAAGCATATCAGAAGTATAGTTCTCATTTTTTGTTTTGAACGACTTGTTACTATTTATCGTATAAAATAAAAATCGCAACCATTCCTTTGCCGGATGATTGCGATTTTTTTCGTACTCGAAGCGGGACTTGAACCCGCACAGCCGTAATGGCCAAGGGATTTTAAGTCCCTCGTGTCTACCGATTCCACCATTCGAGCAACCTTGGAGCGGAAAACGAGACTCGAACTCGCGACCCCGACCTTGGCAAGGTCGTGCTCTACCAACTGAGCTATTTCCGCAGGGGACTTGTGTATTACGGCTGCAAAGATAGCGTATTTCGGGGTTTACACCAAATTTTTCTTTTATTTTTTATCGGTTGTTGATGACCATCGTGTTACCGGAATACGTGATGCGATAACGGAACAGGCTTACCCCTTCCTCACCGATACTGATTTGTCCCTGATTGTTCAGGTTGTAAGTCCGGCCGCAGGATACGCATGCGGCATAACCGCCTTCTTTTAGTTGTAAGTCATGGTAAATGTTGTAAGCAGACCAACAGTTGGGGCAGGTTAAATCGTAACAGACGGGGAGAGAAGTCGCACTGCCCAGTTCGGGAATGTTAGGCAGGCCTACAATAAAGCCGGAGAGTCCCATTTGGATGGAAGAATTGCCGGCAATAGCCGTTGTATTGACCTGAGTGGTACGTCCGCTTTCATCAGTGAACAGAAAGTAGTTGGAAAAGCGGCGGATGGTCGTATAAACTCCCAAACTGTTCAGGGCCGCGTTGAGTTGCGGTACAGTATTGACGTTTTTGTACACGAAATAGGCCGGATAGTTGGAGTAGGTGTTTTGTACGTCCTCCTTGCAGGCCGTGAGGCATAGCAATGCCGTGAAGATAAAAAAACTCCGTATTCTTTTCATATCAAAGAAACGGAGTTTTTTGCCTTTTATTGTGCTGCTTCTTATCTTCCGAGCAGACGGTTTTCCGCTTCACGGGTACGGGCGAAGTTAAAACCGCTCCACACTTGTTCCATCAGTTCATGTATCTTGTCGTTGCATAAGTTGCCGATACTTCCTTCGTGGGTATGGTGCACGCGTTTGTCGGGGGTAAAGTTTCCGGCTTCGATGTCCAGTCCCACTTTCTTGTAAGCATCGCGGAACGGCATGCCGCCCGTGGCCAACCGGTTCACTTCTTCCACGCTGAACATGTTGTCGTATTTCGGGTCGTCAAGGATATGCTCGTTCACTTGTATCTTATTAATAATGTAGGCCGCCATGCGCAGGCAGTCCTTCAGTTCTTCGAAAGCGGGCAGGAAGACTTCCTTGATGATTTGCAGGTCGCGGAAGTAGCCGCACGGCAGATTATTCATAATGAGTATAATCTGTTGGGGCAGTGCCTGGATTTTATTGCATTTGGCACGCGTCAGTTCGAACACGTCCGGGTTTTTCTTGTGCGGCATGATGCTCGACCCCGTGGTGCAGTTGTCCGGCAGCTTGACGAAACCGAAGTTTTGCGAGTTGAACAGGCAGGCATCGAAAGCCAGTTTGCTCAGCGTCCCGGCGATGCCCGCAAGGGCGAAGGCCACGTTGCGTTCCATCTTTCCGCGTCCCATCTGGGCGTAGACCACGTTGTAGTTCATCGAATCGAATCCGAGGAGTTCGGTGGTCAGCGTACGGTTGAGGGGGAACGATGAACCGTAACCGGCGGCAGAACCGAGCGGGTTGCGGTTGGTCATCTTGTAGGCGGCCTGAAGGAAAAGCAGGTCGTCCACCAGACTTTCCGCGTAGGCCCCGAACCATAATCCGAAACTGGAAGGCATGGCCACCTGAAGGTGGGTGTAGCCCGGCATGAGCACCCCTTTGTAGCGTTCGCTTTGGGCTTGCAGTTCTTCGAACAGCACTCTGACTTCTTCTGCGATGTCCTGAAGTTGCGCGCGGGTGAACAGTTTCAGGTCCACCAAGACCTGGTCGTTGCGCGACCGGCCGCTATGAATCTTTTTCCCCATGTCGCCCAGTTTACGGGTGAGGAGCAGTTCCACTTGCGAGTGCACGTCTTCCACGCCCTCTTCGATGATGAAGCGTCCGGCTTCGATGTCGGCATGGATGCGGCGCAGTTCTTCCAACAGCACCGGCAGCTCGTCCTTGCCGAGTAGTCCGATGGATTCCAGCATGGTGATGTGCGCCATGGAACCCAGTACGTCGTACCGGGCCAGATACAAATCAAGTTCACGGTCGCGGCCGACCGTGAACTTTTCTATTTCTTGATTGACTTCCGTGTTTTTTTCCCAAAGTTTGCTTGCCATATTGTCTTTGTGTGATTAAGCTCCGTATGGAATCATGGCCAACATGTCCGCCAGTTTCTCTACACCCTCTTTCAGCGGTTTGGCCACCATACCTTTGATGAACGGGTTGAGGTCGGCTCCTACCGTCAGTTTCATCTTGCATGCCGTTTCGGAAGTGGGCAACAGTTGAATCCACAGGTTGAGATGGATGGGGGAATTGACCGTTTCAAATTTGATACATTTCGGTTCCTCACGCTCGATGATGCGCAACGAAACCTCTCCCAACGGGGAAATGTTGCAACTCACGGAGTCCGTGTCGAATGTCATTTCCTGGATACGTTCGTTCAGTTGGTTCAACTTGTCTTCCGGCACCTGGCCCGACATCATGGCACGTACCGACGGGTCGTTGAACCGTTCCTTGATGACGGCCAGATTGTTCAAGTCGGCCAGTTTGGCATAGACGCACGACTGCGCGTAGGGAATAGGCTTGATGTTGCTTTCAAATTGTTGTTTTGACATTTTTCCGTTTTCCTGTTGATGAGACGATTAACCGTTCCAATGGGCTGGGTCTTTTCTCCATTCGTTGAGTACTTCCACATCGCTGGGGTCGATATAGCCGATGCGTACGGCCTCTGCGACTACGGCTTCATAATTTGTCAGGGTGATCAGTTTTACGTTAGCCGCTTTGAAAGCCTGGGCGGCCACGTCGAACCCGTAAGTGTAGGCTGCCACCATGCCGCTCACTTCGCAACCGTTGTTGCGGATGGCTTCTACGGCTTTCAGGCTGCTTCCGCCGGTAGAAATCAGGTCTTCTACGACAACGACCTTCATGCCCGGACGAAGTTCGCCTTCAATCAGGTTTTCCAGACCATGGTCTTTGGGTTTGGAGCGTACGTAAACGAACGGAAGGTTCAGCAAATCGGCTACCAATGCGCCTTGCGGGATGGCTCCTGTGGCCACGCCGGCGATAGCGTCGGCTTCGGGGAAACGCTCGGCAATGAGGCGTCCTATCTCGATTTTTACGAAATTGCGCAATTCCGGGTAAGACAATGTTTTGCGATTGTCGCAATAAAATGGGGATTTCCATCCGGAAGCCCATGTGAAAGGATTGGTCGGCTGAAGTTTGATGGCTTTGACCTTAAGCAACTTAGCTGCGAAAATCTTCTCTAATGTTTCCATAACTGTCCTAAGTTTATAATTCGTGCTGCAAAGATAGTGAAAGGTGAGCGCAGAGACAAATGAAAAGCGAAGTTTTTCAAGTTTGGCTATGCCGAGCCGCATCCTATTTTCGCGATAGCAAAGATAGTGAAAAGGGATGACTATTCGGGGGAAAGAGAACTTTTTTTCAATGTATAGATTCACGTCTGGCTCAGACCGTTCTATGGCTTTTGGGCGCTCATGCGGAGACACTTGCATCTCCGTGAAGGACAGGTGAAGGCTGTGAGGAAGAAAGTTCACCGTAATGGATTGAACCACAGTCTGTATGAAGGATGTGAACCCTTTTTTCGTTCAATCTCATTGTATGGGTGGGGGAGGTGGCACACGGCATAAAATCGCTTGCGGCAGCACGCAAAATCGTTTGCCGCAGAATGAAAAATCGTTCTCAGCCAAACGATTTTTCGTTTGGCGCAGAAAATTCGGGGCTCTTCTGGTATACAAAAATCCCTTGCCGTCCCGGGCACGAGGCTGCGGGAGGCAAGGGAGATGAGCGGGCAAGGTTTCATTTTTTGATGAACTTGCGTGTTACGGTTTGTCCGTTGGTTACAACCTTTAGCAGGTAAACGCCCGAGGGGAAACTGTGGCATGGGATACGGATGTCCGTTTCCCATGTTTGTTCCGCATGTTTGCACCGTCCATCCAATCCGATGACGTAAATCTGTTTCTCACTGTGGGCCGGCATGTGGCAGGCATGAAGGTTTTCGGTCACGATGGCCGGATAGATGTGGATGGTGTTTTCGCGGGAAGAGCGGATGTCGCTTCCGGGGAATCCCACGGCGTGGAACGCACGGGTATCCCGTATCCCGGGATAGGCCACTGATTTTACCTCAATCGTGCCCTTGCCGTTTTGGGTGGCATGGAGGTACGTGTGCCCGGAAGCATCCTCTTCGATATAAGCGAATTCGCTGCCTTCGATAATGTTCCAGACGACTTGCGGGTTTGTGGCCTCTTCCGGGTAAACCTTTGCCGCCAGTTCTATGCGTTGCATTCCGGTGGCATTGTCGATATAGAGTTCGTCTTCGGGGTAGATGCGGATGCTTTCAACAGGAACGGGGAAAGATGCTTTTTCCACCGTCAAGTCCTGATGCAGTTGTGAGCCGTCGATGGTCGTGGCGCGTACGATAATCTGCCCGGCCTGAGTCCCGTGGGCGACCAACAGTCCTTGTGGGGTGACATAGGCCAGTTCTTCGCCCTGTATAATCGTCCAGTTCACATTCTTGCACGAGGCGTTCGCCGGGTAGATGTGGGCATACAGGTGCAGGCAGGCTTGTTGTTCGTTCAATATGGCATCTTTTTCCAAATGTGTGACGGCCAGTTCTTCGGCCAACCGCAAGTTTTGGGCTTGCGCTGCACTGGCTGTGTTCGATTGGGCAGAAGCCATGGCGAGACTGCGCTTCATCGGTTGCCATTCATCTTCGTAATAAGCACTATACGCTATGGCATAGTAAACCACGCCTTCTGGAGCTGTGAGGTCGGTGTACGACTGGGTGCTGCCGGAAACGGTAGCTATTTCGGTTAACGTTTCGGGCGAGGTGCCTCTCAGGATGCGGTAATGGTCTATGTCGCGTCCGGAGTAAGCATTCCACATCAGGTTCCAACTGCCGTTCATGCCTTTGTTGATGGTCAGGTGGACGCTTTGGTGGGGCGTACCGCTTTCCGTCGGTATGCCGAAACTGGTGTTCAGGCAGATACGGTAGCGCGAAGGGGTGACGGCCGGGTTGGAGGCCATGTCGGTGAACCCCTCGTCTGACGGTTGTGCTTCGCCGATCAAGTCGAATTGGTTGTAGTGGCTGTCCTCTTTATAGATGCAGACCGTGGAAATGTAATCCGGAAGGTTCCTGAACTTCCAGTTAATCCGGTTTTTTCCGGTCGTGGGGTCTACCGTGACTAAGGCGATCTGCGGGGCTTCCATTCCTTCGAGCACATCGATGGTACGTTCTTGGTAGATGTTTCCGCAACCATCGTCTTCCACGGTCATGCGCACGGTATAATGTCCGGTATGCGTGAATGTGGCCCGTACCTCTTTCGTATTTTCCTTCCGTTCAAAACTGATGCCGTAGTGCCCGGGGGCATGGAAGTCATCGTCGTCTTGTGACTTGACGGTGAAACTTACGCTCCGGTTGGCCATGAAGATGTCGTCCGATATTTCAAAGTTGGTTTTCGTGTGGGCCAACGTGATTCCGGGCAGGGTGAATGTGGCATCCAACGGCGGATTGACATAGGTGGACACTTCGCTGCTGATGCCGTCCACGGTTACGGTAAGGGTCTTTTGTCCGGCTGTGCTCCACACCACTTCGTACGTGTGGTCATCGCTGTGGTCCAGCACGGTGGCATCGGTTCCGAAGTCCACTTGTATCTGTCGTCCTTCCGTGCCGACATACCGTATAGTGGCCGATTTGTCACGACAGATGCGTGGCGGCAAGGACAATAACGGTTTAGGGAGGATTTCCACCGCCAAGGGGGTGGTGAAATCCGAGGTGGCGAACCATCTGTCTATGCTTTGCATCTGAATCTCATATTTGCCTACCGGTAGTGCGGATACGGGGATGCGGATTTGCGTTCCCGTCAGTTCCTGCAAGGGTGAGGGCAGAGGGGCGGCCTCGTTGTTTAGCCCGTTCAACGGGGAAATGATGTATGCCCCTTCTCCCGAAGCCCCTTGTTTTTTCACGCTCAGGTTATAACGCATCTGGCAGGCCGGGGTTTCGGCATCTTCAGCCGCGTTCCAGGATATGGTGAGATACCCGTCTTCGTCTTGTGTGGCGCGCAAGCCTTGCGGGGCGTGAGGTGGCGTATTGGAAATGCGGCTGTTGGCCGTGCTCATGTAGCCCCCTCCGAGAGTGTTAAACATCGCTGTGTTCAAGAACAGGGGTTTGCCTTCGGTGTTAGTACCCATCGGCATGTACGTACCGCTTGCATCATCGGTGGTTTGCAACTCAAACTTTCCTCCTCCGTAATTGTAGAGACAACTGCTCAACTGCGTGTCTACCAAATCGAGGTATCCGTTGTTGTCCAGGTCGTAGAAGAGGAGGTCTACTCCCCCGGGACCTTCCACTACTATGGGGCTTCCGTACTCAATCTGTCCGTTCCGGCTGAGGCAAATGTAATAGAACCGGTTAGCATACATGATGATGTCTTTGACGCCGTCGTTGTTCAAGTCGGCAAATGTCGGGGTGCTGTAATCATCGGTGATGTCGGTGTCTATCCTTTGGAATTTGAAGTTGCCTTGGTTGATGAACAGCACCCATTTGTGGGCGTAAGGGTGTCCGTTTTCGTCCCACTGTTTGCTCCAACCGGCCATGTCCATCAGATTGTCCCCGTTGATGTCGGCATATACGAATGTCATTCCGTCAAATTCTCCACTTCCATAGGCATCGGGGCGGAGAATGTTTTCGATAGGATGAGGCACGAAAGTTTTCCAGTCGCCTGTATTCTCATAGATTGTGTCGTTTTGGTTATAATATCCGGATGTGTTTCGCCAGTGGTAGTCGGGCAAGCCGTCGTTGTTGAAATCATAGATAGAGTATTTCCAAGAACCTATATCACTTGCTCCTATGGGCAATTGGGGAGTAAAGGCTTCGCCTACGGTGTGAGATACGGTGAAACGCCTGTTGCCCTGGTTGAGCATCAGGTTGTCTTTGAATTCTTTATTCACCCAAAAATCTAGGTTCATGCCACCGATGAAGTCCATCAGCCCGTCCCGGTTGTAGTCCCATGCGAAGTTTGCGTTGATATTCAGGTTCGTGTTGTAAATGCCCGGTGCTTTCTCGAAATCCTGTTCTTCCGTGGGTTGGTACACACCGTCTGCAGCGAGCAGTTCAGGTCGCCCGTCGAGATCGAGGTCGGCAATTTGCCGTATACCGTAGTTGGAGTCGGACAGACCGGACAACTTCTTTTTGTCGAACCGGACGGCACTGACATGCAGGTCTTCCGTGCGGGGTGTGCTGGTGTTGCCTTCCGCGTCGGTCACGCTCAGTGTGATGTGCTTTTGTCCCGGTTGGTCGAACACGACTTTTAGGATGCTTCCTGAAGCCTCGGAAGAGATGATGGTGCCGCCGTCCAAGTTCCAATTGTAGATGAGCGCGGGGTTGGCTGCGCCGTCGTAGGCTATGATGGCCGTGTCAGCGGTGGTGATGTCCTTGTCCGCGATGTAGAACGGGGCATGCGCCACCTCATGCCGGTAGACGGCGGCATCCGACCACGCGCTGCCTTTCCCCATGGCATCGATGGTTTGCACGGCGATGTAGTAATCCCCTTTTTTCCAACCGGACACGTTGAGCGTCTTGTCCAAGTTGTACTCCATATTGCCCGGCATCAGGTTCAGGCGGTGTCCCTGTTCGTCGGCGCAGGCATAAAAGATGTCCCCTTTGCCCGGGGCGGTACCGATGCGCAGGGCGTAGGTCAGGTCGGCGGTTGGAGTCAGGTCATCCTTTCCCGGTTGCCAGTTGATTTGCAGCATTCCGGATGCGGCATCGGACACGAGGGTCGGCATGTCCGGTTTCTCCGGGGATTGGTTGGCGGCTGTAGCTTCCTCCTTAAAAGAGTAAAGGTAACTGTTTGAAGCAGTGGGAAGCTTGTCCGAGGTGCGTTCAAAGTACATGCTATGGACCAGGATGTCGCAGAAACCGTCGTTGTCGAAATCGCCGGCGTAAGCTTCGGCATCGCCATTCAATTCTTCCGAAGATTCATATTGCACGATTTGGGTGGGTATCAATGCGTCCGGCATTTCTTTGAAAAGCATGTCCTTGCTTCCTTTCAGCCAATAAAGGTCACATTCCCATCCATCCCCGACATTGCGGTCTGCATTCTTTTCCAAAGCCAGTATGTCGTAGCATCCGTCGTTGTCCACGTCGGCGCATCCGATGAAAAACAGTTGGCGGCGGAAGGTATTCTCTTCGTTGATGGTGAAATTTCCTTTTCCGTCGTTAATGGCCATTACCAAATAACAGTATTCCCCCGTGGCTGACGAATGGCTGAAAGGCAACAGAACGTCCACATAGCCGTCGGCATTGAAGTCATAGAAATAAATGCGTTTGTCCATGGCCAGGTTGCTCATCAACGTTTGCCTTTTGATGCTCCCGTCTTTTTGGAACACCATGCTTTCCACCGTCTGGGTTTCTTCGTCATAACAGATGTAGTCCATGATAAAGTCCCCGTTCAGGTCGCGAGGGTACAGCCTGCCGTTTTGTGGGGCCAGAAGAAAACGGTTGTTGCCCCGGTTGAGCAATAAAGTTCCGGTGGATTCGTCAATCAAGTCTGCGTGTCCGTCTTTGTTGAAGTCCATGCTATAGAATTCCCGGTTACTGGAGAAGGTAGCGACGTGGGCTGACGGGGAGCCTCCGATAGCTACGCCCACATCGCCGCCCAAGTTGCCCAGTCCTATGCCTGAGGAGGAGGGTTGTGATACCCAACGGTTATATACCAAAGTGTCTTCTTCTGATGAGATAGGTATGATTTCGATGGGGCTGAAACTGCCGTCGGCAGCTTGGCGGTAGACTTTGCGGGTGCTGTGCATCAGGTCGGTGCGCCCGTCGTTGTTGTAGTCGCAGGGATAGGGTGCCTCGCTCACGTTGTCAATGGTTTGCCAGATTCCCTCCTGTGCGGAGATGGCGATGGTTCCGCCCTCCAAGTAGCGGATGTCCGGGAATGCATCGTTGTTCAGGTTGCACAGCCGGGCGTGTTCTCCGCTTTCGGGTATGGAGTATTGTTCCATAGGCATTAGTCCCGGATATTGATAAGAATGGAAACGGAAATCCGTTCCTAAAAATTCCATCTTGCCGTCACCGTTGATGTCATAGATGTTGCTCAGGGCGGCGACGGGGTGGGTGTAGTCTTGTGCTTGGGCTGCCATTGCTCCCCATAGGCCGCAGAACACAAGGAATAAGACACGGGATAGCACATGGAGAGTGCCATTTGGTGTGAGAGGGGGTGCGCCGGAGAAGGCATCATGATAATGTTTTTCCATATTTATACTTTATTGTGCCTTATGCAACCCCGGAGCGGCGTTTAATCAAGGAATCATCGGCCATATACAAAAAAGCGTGGGTCGCTGTACCTGTCGCTCGTCCCACTCTTCAAGGCGTCTCGCATTGCCTCCCCGTCAAGGACGAGCAACGCAGAAGCCCACGCAGAATATGTGTACAATCGATCCTTTTGTATCCGTGCTTACGAACGGATACAATGAGGACTGTATGAATACATATCCCAATGGGCATCTATCGTTGCTTTGTCATTTGACAGGGATTCAAGTTTGCGAGACTTTGAAGAGTCAAAAGAACAAAGCGTCTGATAAACGCCTTTTCCTATATGTCGTCCCACCCCTCCGCTTCTGCTTGTCAGATTGCTTCAAGGTGAGGATGTGGCAAATTTACAATTTATCTCTGAATAAGGAAAATGGTTTGATGTTTTTCTTTAAGAGAATGAGCGGCTTTCTTGCTTCTTACGAATGTCCTGCCCATGCGAGGCTGAGCACGCTGAAGCGGACGCGGCAGGCACGGGCAATGGTCTCGGCACAGGACAGCATGGTGGCTCCGGTGGTGATGACGTCGTCCACTAATAAGATATGGTGGCCTTCCAAACTCCCGGGATGCCGGACGGCAAAGATGTCCCGGACGTTCTCACGCCGTTGCCGGTGGTCCAAGGTGGTTTGGCTCGGATTGGATTTGGTACGCACCACGCTTGTCGTATCGGTAGGGATGCCGGTGGCTTCGGATATGCCCCACGCTATCCAATCGCTTTGGTTGTAGCCCCGTTGCCGTTCCTTTTTCCGGGACAAGGGAATGGGTACGATGAGGTCTATCCCGTCGAAAAAACTTGTGGCCTTCAGTTCCTCGGCCATCATACGCCCCATGGTTTTCCCTACCTCGGGATTGTTATGGTATTTCAGCTCGAACAAAATGCGGCTGTAAGGAGAGTGTGGGGTGTAATGGAAAAAAGAAATTCCTTTCTCGATGGGAACCAGTCCCCAAAATATGCGGGCGATGTCGTTTTCTTCAAACGAGACGGTCCGGACACGTGGAAAGTCGGCCTGGCATCGTACACAGAGCACCTCTTCACCCAGCGACATGCGCCTGCGGCAACAAAGGCAATACCGGGGGAAGAAAAAGTCCAAAAGGGCTTGTAGGTACGGCGAGAGACTATGTAAAATCCTCTTCTTCCACATGCAGGCAACGCGTAATGGCATTCATTTCAAATCCGCGGTTGAGGCCGAAGCGAATGAGTTTCCCGTTGTGCTCATAGTCGGAAGCAGCCTTCACGCTCCGGGCTTTGCTTTGCAGAAGCTTACGGAGGACGCACAGGTATTCCTCTTCTTCGATTTCGGCCAGTGCCTCCCGGCAACACGTGTCGGGAATGTTTTTAAGTCGGAGGGCTTGCATGATTTTAATGCGCCCCCATTGGTTATATCTGAATTTGTCCCGTACGAAACACCGGCTGAACCGGGCTTCGTCGATGAATTTTTCCTCTTGGAGGCGTGTGAGCACTTCTTTCTGTTGCGCTGCCCCGAGTCCCCATTTGTCCAACTTCTTTTGGATGTCGGAAAGACAGTATTCCGCGCCGGAACAGCAGGCCGCAGCCTTGTTGAAGGCTTCTTGTGTGGTCAGTTCTTTCATTTTCTGCATCGTATCATCCGTTCATTGTCGTAGAAATCTTTCTTCAAAGTGACGTCTCGTAAGCCGAGGCTTTGGAACAGCCGGGTGGTTTCCCGTCCGTATGCCCTGTTGATTTCCACGTAAAGCCGTCCGCCCTCTTTCAACGTCTTTACGGCATATTCCCCTATTGCCCGATAGAAGAGCAATGGGTCATGGTCCGGGACAAAGAGTGCTTGCGAAGGTTCGTAGCGCAGCACATTCTCTTCCATGTCCTTCCGTTCATGCTCGCAGATGTAGGGGGGATTGCTGACGATGATGTTCCAAAGCGGGGAATCCTGCTCTTTGGACGGAGAGTCCAGAATGTCCTGACACCGGAAATTCACGGCGGCTCCTAAACGCTCTGCATTCTCCCGGGCGATGGCAAGAGCTTGCGGGCTGATGTCGATGGCGGACACTTGTGCCTGCGGCAGTTCTTGGGACAGCGTGATGGCTATGCAGCCGCTGCCCGTCCCGATGTCCAATATGTCGGGCGATGAAAATCCGGATGCCTTTTCGTCCCGTATGATCCACTCCGTCAATTCTTCCGTCTCGGGACGCGGCACAAGGACACCCGGGGCAACGGAGAAAGTACGGCCGCAGAAATCCGTTTGTCCTAAAACATATTGTACAGGTTCTTTTTGCGACAGTCGGTTCACAATATTTTCAAGGTCCTGGCGTTCTTCTAAGGAGAAAGTCCGGTCCCGTCCTATGCAGATGTCGATTGGCGTGAGGCCGAAACGGGTCTCCGATACAAGGCGGGCTATGGCGCGTGCCTCACTGGCCGGGTAGGACATGCAGAGGCGGTCGAAGATATAATTGAAAGAAGCGTTCATCTCTGTGATGGGTTTGTTGGACAAAAATAGGCATTTTTATCGGATTGGTATATGACAACAGACGAAAAATACATGTCCCGTTGCATACAACTGGCACGCAACGGGTTTTATGGCGCAGCACCGAATCCTATGGTGGGGGCTGTCATTGTACACGACGGGAAGATTATCGGTGAGGGATACCATGTGCGTTGCGGCGGACCGCATGCCGAGGTGAACGCGGTCCGTTCTGTGCGTAATCCCGAGCTGTTGAAAGAGAGTACGATATACGTAAGTCTGGAGCCTTGCTCGCATTATGGAAAGACGCCTCCTTGTGCCGATTTGATTGTGGAAAAGGGAATTCCCCGTGTCGTAGTCGGGTGTATGGACCCGTTTGCCAAAGTGGCGGGCCGGGGCATACGGAAATTACAGGAGGCGGGCATCGAGGTCACGGTCGGTGTGTTGGAGGCCGAGTGTCTGGTACTGAATCGTAGGTTCATTACTTTCCATACGCACCGTCGTCCTTATATTACGTTAAAGTGGGCTGAATCGGCCGATGGCTTTATGGATAGCCAGCGCACGGACTACGAGAAAGAAAAACCTTACGCATTTTCCACGCCGTACACCCGGATGTTGGTACATCGTTGCCGGGCAGAGCATCAGGCTATTTTGGTCGGGCGGCAGACAGCTTTGGCCGACAACCCTTCGCTGAATTTACGAATGTGGCCGGGTAAATCTCCTTTACGCTTGGTGATAGATCGTAGAGGCGACCTTCCCGGGCATCTTGCTCTTTTTAACGATGGGGCGGAAACGCGTGTATATCTGGATGTTTTGTCCGTTCTTCCTCCGTATGGAAAACAGGCGGGAGTGACTTGCGTACGCTTGGATTTCAGTCGGGATATTTTGCCGCAAATTCTGGATGATTTATACCGTTTGTCTGTCCAATCTCTTTTGGTGGAAGGAGGGCATAGGCTGCTGGAAAGTTTCATTTCGGCCGGACTTTGGGATGAAATCAGGGTGGAACAGTCCCCGGTATTTCTAAAAGAGGGCGTCCCGTCTCCGTCATGGCCTCACGGACGGATACGGACCACAGAGGTAGAAGGCCATTTGCTGGTTCATATACTCTCGTCGCGAGGCAGTTCGGCTGTATAATCGTGTGGATGAACGCAAAAATACTTCGATTTATCGAAATTTTGCATAATTCAACGCTCTATGTTTCGTAAAAGTAAAAAATGTGCGTACTTTTGTACCTTGATAAATAATATTGTATTGATAGATTTATGAAAAAATCCATATTGTCATTGTCTTTAGCCGTGCTTTCCGTGTTATTGATATGCTCGTGTAAGGACGACGACGAGGTTGTGTTGAGTACCGATTGTTATATCAGCAGTTTCACGTTGGGGAATGTAAAGAGACAGATTACTACGGTAAACTCTGCCGGGCGTGATACGACTTATACCATCTCTTATAGTGCTTTGTACTTTCCTATGACGGTCAATCAGTTAGACGGGACGATAGCCAACAAAGATTCTCTTCCTGTCAACAGCGATGTGAAAGCCGTATTGGCCACTGTGGAATCTTCAGGAACCGTGGTGTACAAGAAGGTATCCGAGGGAGATGACGCATGGAAGGCTTATTCTACTTCGGACTCGATTGATTTTACGTCGCCTTTGACTTTCCGGGTATATTCGCCCGACTATTCGGCAAGCCGTGATTATACTTTGCAGGTGAATGTACACCAACAAGACGGAGAAGTGTTTTCTTGGGAAAAGGTAGCAGAACCGGCCGTATGGTCGGTTGCGGAAGCAGTAAAAACGGTGGTGTGGAAAGGACGCGTGTGGCTTTACAGTAAGGAAAACGGAAGCGTACGCGTGTTTACGACAGCTTTGTCGGACGGGAAAGATTGGACCGAGCAGCCGGTTTCGGGATGTGCAACGGCCGATGTGGTTACTTTGACGGAGTTTGGAGACGCATTGTATATGAGTGGGGTGGACGGTACGTTGATGCGTTCGGAAGACGGACTGAACTGGACTGCTTGTACGGCAGACCGCAGTGTACGTTTGTTGGTGGCCGACAGGACGCATCTTTATGCGCTTTCGGACGGGCGTATTTATCGTTCGGCCGATGGTGCGTTATGGCTTGAAGAAGCTTTGGACGAAACTCCGGCTTTCTTGCCGGTACAGGATTTTGCCACTGTGTCTTATACGCAAGAGAATGGCTTGGAGCGGACGTTGTGGATTGGCAACCGCAGTATGGATGATTACCCGTCAGACGAGGCGGCTATGGTGTGGAGCCATAGTTTGGCCGCAGGGCAGGAAACGGCTGTTTGGGCTTATTTCAATGCCGCGCCGGACAATCCTTACGCTTGTCCCCGTTTGCAATCCCTGAATCTCATACGTTATGATGAGGTGTTGTTGGTTTTGGGCGGTAAGTCACTGGACGGGACGGCCCATAAGGCTTTCGACAATATGTATGTGAGCCGGGATAACGGGGTGACTTGGAAAACAGACGGGGTTTACGTCCTGCCTGGCGATTTGGAAGGAAAAGATGTGTTGATGTCTGTCGCGGTGGATGCCGAATACCGTGTGTGGCTTGTCGCAGGCGACGAGGTTTGGCGCGGACGGTTGAATCAGTTGGGATTTGAAGACCGTTGATTCAGACGGGCAGACTCAAATATAGATACAACGGGGATGAAGAAAGTTCTGGTAATACTGTTTCTCTTGTGGTTGGGTTTCCCTTGGGAGGGCAAGGCACAGGATGACGTTTACCGGATGGAATTGGGCGGTGGCGTAGGCGGATGCTTTTATTTGGGCGATGCCAACAGCAAGCCGTTTGCTCATTTGGGAGCCATGGGAAGTGTTGTGGCGCGCTACATCTTCAATCCTCGTATGGCGATAAAAGGGAATTTGGCTTTGGGGCATATATCGGGTGAGACGGGGAAAGACTTCTTTCCCGAGAATGCCGGAAGCGGTGATGCAGACGGAGGCAGGCCCGGCGTGGCGCATTTTAAGCGCAATGTGATAGATTTCGGTGCCCAGTTCGAATTTAACTTCTGGGGATACGGCATCGGGCGCGGTTACGAAGGATACAGTCGTATCACTCCTTATATGTTAATCGGAGCCGGACTGACATTGGCGCCCAAGCCGGTACAGACCGATGCGGGATTCAACATCCCGGTGGGAGTCGGAGTCAAGTTTAAGGTAAGGCCCCGGTTGAATATCGGGTTCGAGTGGAGCATGCGTTTTACGACAACAGACCGTTTGGACGTGTCCAATATGGATGGGGTGATACTTCACGATCCGTACGGTGTGAAGAGCGGCGGTTTTAAGAACAAGGACTGCTATTCGTTTACGATGTTGTCGGTCACTTACGATTTGTTCCCTAAGTGTGTAAATTGTAATAATATAAAATATGTCTTTTAACAACGAAATAGACGCTGCGCGTATTCCTCGCCATGTGGCCATTATTATGGATGGTAACGGGCGTTGGGCGAAAGCCAAAGGGTTGCCGCGCACGGCCGGACACCAGGAGGGGGTGGAAACCGTGAAAAAGATTACGGAGGAAGCCGTCAGATTAGGTGTCAAATACTTGACTTTATATACGTTCTCCACAGAAAACTGGAATCGTCCGGTACCCGAGATTGCGGCACTCATGGGGTTGATTCTCGACCATCTTGAAGATGAGATTTTCATGAAAAACAACGTCCGTTTCCGTGTGATTGGCGATATGTCCCGTATTCCGGAAGCCGTGCGGATGCGTTTGGAAGAATGTATGCAGCATACGGCCGCGAACGAGAAGATGACGATGGTCATCGCATTGAGCTATTCTTCTCGATGGGAATTGGCGCAGGCTATGCGGCAAATAGCCGAAGAGGTGCAGACAGGTGCCTTGTTGCCGTCCCAGATTACGGAAGAGACCATAGAAGCCCATCTGGTTACTCGTTTTATGCCGGATCCGGATTTGCTGATCCGTACAGGCGGCGAATACCGTATCAGCAATTACCTGTTATGGCAATGTGCCTATACGGAATTTTATTTCTGTGATACCTATTGGCCGGATTTTGATGAGAACGAGTTCCGCAAGGCTATTGCCGACTACCAATCGCGGGAACGCCGATTTGGCAAGACCAGTGAACAAGTCGCTATAAAATAAGCAACACCGACGTATGAAAACAGTAAAGAGCATCTGTCTTACATTATTAATATTGGGTACGGGTTTTCCATCCGTGCAGGCTCAAACGGAAGAAAAACAAGTAAAGCCAACCGTAGAATATTCCCGTATTCCCCGTTCCTATACTATCGGAGGAATTTCCGTGGAGGGAGCAAAGAACTATGACGATTATATGCTTATCGGGTTATCCGGACTTACGGTCGGCCAGAAAGTAAACATTCCCGGGGAGGAAATCACCGATGCCGTCAAGCGTTTCTGGCGCAATGGTTTGTTCTCGAATGTTTCGATAGAAGCGGATAGCGTGGTGGGCGACAAAGTCTACCTTTGCATCAAGCTGACACAGCGTCCGCGTGTATCGCAGATCAATTACAGCGGTGTGAAAAAGGGAGAGCGTGAAGATTTGGAAAACCGCATTGGTTTGTTGAAAGACAACCAGCTCACTCCGAACATGATAGACCGTGCGAAGTTCTTGATTAAAAAGTATTTCGATGAAAAGGGATACAAGAATGCCGAAATCGAGATTCTGCAGAGAGACGATGTGACCGCACCGGACAAGACCATTGTGGATATTCGTATCGACAAGAAAGAAAAGGTGAAGATACACTCCATTACGATTGAGGGAAACCATGCTTTGAGTACGAAGAAGATAAAAGGAACGATGTTCGTTCCGGGCGTTTTCAAGAAAACCAATGAAAAAGGACGTCCCGGCAGTTGGTTCCGTACGAAGAAATTTATTGAGGAGAAGTACAAGGAAGACAAGGAAAACCTGATTAAGAAGTATAACGAGTTGGGATATCGTGATGCCGTGATTCTGGAAGACAGTGTGACGCCTCATAATGAGAAGACGGTGGACGTGTACGTGAAGGTGGAAGAAGGTCAAAGGTATTATCTCCGCAATATAGAATGGGTGGGTAATACGATTTATTCTACGACAGCCCTGAATAACCTGCTCCGCATGAAGAAAGGCGATGTGTATAACCAGACGAAACTGGAGGAACGTACGTCGACTGATGAAGATGCCGTGGGTAATCTTTATTATAATAACGGATATGTGTTCTATCGGCTGGATCCGGTGGAAGTGAATATCGACGGCGACTCGATTGATTTGGAACTCCGTATTACCGAGGGACCGCAGGCTACGATACGTCATATTGCCATCAGCGGTAACGACCGTGTGTACGAGAGCGTGGTGCGTCGGGAATTGCGTACCAAACCCGGCGACTTGTTCAGCAAAGAGGCTTTGGAACGTTCTTATCGTGAAATCGCTTCGATGGGGCACTTCGATCCGGAACAGATTGACCCGAAGGTCGTTCCTTCTCAGTCGGACGGTACGGTGGACATTGATTGGGGATTGGTGTCGAAGTCGAACGACCAAATCGAGTTCTCATTAGGTTACGGACAGACGGGTGTGATTGGAAAAATCGGCTTGAAGTTCTCGAATTTCTGTCTGGCCAACTTATTTACGAAGGGCGGTCTTCGTCGGGGAGTCCTGCCGCAGGGTAACGGAGAGACGTTTAGTATCAGCGGACAGACAAACGGACAGTACTACCAGTCGTACAGTGTCAACTACATGAACCCGTGGTTCGGAGGCAAGCGTCCTAACGCCTTGTCGTTCTCGGCTTTCTTCTCTAAGCAGACTGACGTGAGCGATAACTATTACAACTCCTCTTACTACAACAGCTACTATAATTATCTGTATGGTTATGGTACGAGCGGTTCCAATTATTACGAGAATTTCCTCGATCCGGATTCTTACGTGAAACTGTTCGGTGTGTCATTGGGATGGGGTAAGCGTTTGCGTTGGCCGGACGACTATTTCCAACTGTCGGCAGACCTCTCGTATCAGCGTTACATCCTGAGGGACTGGAACTATTTCCTTATTTCGAATGGTTCTTGCAACAATATAGCTTTGAATCTGGCTTTGTCCCGTAATTCCACGGACAATCCGATTTATCCCCGTCGCGGTTCGGAGTTTACACTGTCCGTAGGATTGACGCCCCCATATTCTTTGTTTGACAACAAGGACTACAAGAACTTGGCGAACAATTACCAAAGTGCAAGCTATGACCGGGAGATGCAGGAGAAGTACAAATGGATCGAATATCACAAGTGGAAGTTCAAACTCCGTACTTATACGGCCTTGAGCAGTATGGTGAAGTGTCCGGTGTTGATGACACGCATAGAGTTCGGATTGTTGGGAGCTTACAATAAGTATAAGAAGTCACCGTTTGAGACCTATTATGTCGGGGGAGACGGAATGTCCGGTTACTCTACGACGTACGCCACCGAAACTATCGGTTTGCGCGGTTACGACAACGGTTCTTTGACTCCAAGCGGATATACGGGGTATGCCTACGACCGTTTCACGTTGGAGTTGCGCTATCCGCTCATGCTGCAAGGTTCAACGAACATCTATGCGTTGACTTTCATCGAAGGCGGTAATGCATGGTCGAGCGTGAAAGACTTCAATCCGTTCGACATGAAACGTTCAGCCGGGGTCGGTGTACGTATATTCTTGCCGATGGTAGGTTTGCTGGGAATCGACTGGGCATACGGTTTCGATGATGTCTTCGGTTCTAAACAATATGGCGGAAGTCAGTTCCATTTCATTTTGGGACAAGAGTTCTAATTTAAAAACAGAAGAAAGATGAAAAAGTTATTCACTTTATTGTGTTTGCTCATGATAATGGGCGCACAATCAATGGCGCAGAAGTTTGCGCTGGTCGACATGGAGTATATTTTGAAGAATATTCCGGCATACGAGCGTGCCAGCGAGCAGTTGAACCAGGTTTCCAAAAAATGGCAGGCCGAGGTGGACGCATTGACGGAAGAGGCGCAAACCTTATATAAGAACTATCAGAGTGAGGCCGTTTTCCTGAGCACGGAGCAGAAGACCAAGAAAGAAGAAGAGATCGTGGCTAAGGAAAAAGAGGCGGCCGAATTGAAGAAGAAATATTTCGGTCCGGAAGGTGAGCTGTTCAAGAAACGTGAGAGCCTGATGGCTCCCATCCAGGATGAGATATACAATGCAGTGAAAGACATCTCGGACAGTAAAGGATATTCTTTGATTTTGGACCGTGCGTCCGATACCGGTATCATTTTTGCATCTCCGAAGATAGATATAAGCAATGAAGTCCTGACGAAATTAGGATATTCCAACTAACATTCGTACATTTGCAAGCAATTAAAAAAATAATAATATAAAAAATAGAGATATAAGATGAAAAAAGTGATTTTAATGGCATTGTTGCTCGTACCGATGAGCATCTTTGCACAGAAGTTTGGCCATTTCGATTCAAGTGCCATTATCCAACTCATGCCGGAGTACACCACGGCTCAGACTGAAATCCAGCAGCTTCAGGCTCAGTATGAGAACGACCTGAAACGCATGCAGGACGAGCTGAAAAAGAAGTCGGAAGAGTACGACAAAGAGAAAGCGAACCTGTTGGATAACGTAAGACAGCGTCGCGAAACGGAATTGCAAGATTTGTATAACCGTATCCAACAGAGCTATCAGGACAATCAAAAGTCCTTGCAGGAAACTTCACAGCAGAAGATGCAGGCTATTTCCGACAAGATGCTCGGCGTTATCAAGCAGATAGGAACAGAGGGCGGTTATGTCTATATCATGGACGTTTCAGCCGGTATTCCTTATATCAGCACGACGTTGAGTACGGATGTGACGGCAGACATCAAGCAAAAGTTGGGCTTGAAATAAGCGGAATATTCCCTGTTATCATACAAAGGCTTCTCCGGCAGTACGAAATGCCAGTCGGAGGAGCCTTTTTATTTTCTATCGTGTTTTTCTGTTTTCCGAGAAAAAAAGACTGTTTTTTATCGGTATGAACATAAAAATGAATAACTTTGTTACGGTTAATAATATACGGTTCATGATGCGAAAAATGAATAAGTTAGTCTTGTGTCTGTCTTTTTTGTTGTTGCCTTTCGCCGTCAAGGCGCAGACTACGCAGGGCAAATTCGGTTATCTGAGTTACAATGCCATATTTCAGGCTATGCCCGAATATGAGGTTTCCCGGCAAAAGCTGGCAGACTTGAAGTCTAAATATGATAAGGAAGCCCAGCGGAGTGAGGAAGAATTCCAGCGGAAGTTTGCAGAGTTCCTGCAAGGACAGAAAGAATTTCCGGAGAATATCTTGTTGAAACGTCAGCATGAACTGCAAGACCTGTTGACCAAGAGTATCCGTTTCAAGGAAGAGTCGCAGAAGTTGCTCGTGCAGGCGGAAAAGGATCTGCAGGCCGACATGCTTTACTTGTTGAACGAAGCCATACGTGCCGTAGGGGTAGAAAGAGGGTATGCCTATATTATCAATACGGACGGCAATACCTGTCCTTTTATCAATCCTGCGGTGGCCGACGATGTGACGAACTATGTGAAAGAAAAGCTTCAGTTGCCCATTAGTGTCGAGCCATGAAAGTTGCTTTAACTGAAAAGCCGGGGCCTATCGGAGTGTTCGACTCCGGTTACGGCGGACTGACCATCTTGCATGAGATTCGCCAGTTGATGCCGCAGTATGATTATCTTTATTTGGGAGATAATGCCCGCACACCCTACGGGACACGTTCGTTCGAGGTCGTGTATGAGTTTACGCGTGAAGCCGTGCAGAAACTCTTCGACTTGGGTTGTCATCTGGTGATATTGGCTTGCAATACGGCTTCGGCCAAAGCTTTGAAAACCATTCAGCAGAACGACCTTCCGCAAATGGAGGGGGAGACGCGTCGTGTGTTGGGTGTCATCCGTCCTACTGCGGAATGTATCGGGCAGATAACCCATAGCCGTCACGTAGGAATTTTAGCCACATCGGGTACCATCAGTTCCGGTTCCTATCCGCTGGAAATCCGGAAACTTTATCCCGACATTGTCGTGAGTGGGGAAGCCTGTCCCATGTGGGTGCCATTAGTGGAAAATTACGAATACGATTCACCCGGAGCCGATTATTTTGTGGAAAAGCGCATCGGCAACCTGCTCCGGAAAGACCCTGCGATAGATACCATTGTTTTGGGGTGTACGCATTATCCCTTGTTGCTGAACAAGATTTTGAAATACACTCCTCGTAATGTGCGTATCGTCCCCCAGGGAGAGTACGTGGCCTACAGCCTGAAAGATTATCTGCAACGTCATACGGAAATAGAAACGTTGTGTACGCAAAGCGGCACGTGCCGCTTCCTGACCACGGAAAGTCCTGACAAATTTATGGAGTCGGCTTCCATTTTCCTTCGTCAGCATGTGGAAGCCGAACGCGTGGTGTTGGAATAATGTTTTTTCGGTATTATGATTCCAACACTCTGTACCGGTTTCCATAATGTATATGTATTGATGGGATGCTCCACGAGTACGCAGATGAACCTGCGGCTTCCCGAAGGGGCGGAAAGCACTTTGCACGAGGACGTGCCGATGAAGGAGGTGATGTGCGGCAGGGACCGGCTGTGCCGTCGGTACACCTTGCGCAGGTTGAGGTCTTTGGGTTTCCGGTAAAGTAGTACGACGGGTATCCGCTGTTTTGTCCGTATGTCGTTTTTCATTCCACCGTCTTATGGCGGTGCATGCAATCTTCTTGAAGTCCATAGGCTTTGTGTTTTCTGTTATGTTTTCCACCTGCAAATATACGACATGAAAAAGCCTTTGTCAAGCCCTTCACCGTAACATATTGAAAACCAATGTAACTGCAAATTCGTTAAAAACAGTTTCATGCGGACAGTCCGTTTTCCGGTGAAATCCCGGTGAAGGATTGTGAGGTAGAAAGTTCACCTTAAAACGTTGGTACAGAAGAGGTATGAAGGAAGCGAACCTTTTCGGGAGAAAAACAGTTTGTAGGAAGTGGGGCGGGGAGGAGAACATTCCACAGACACTCATGCTTTTTCCTGATAGAGTTTTCAGCATGACAAAGCCCGTAGGACGGATGTCAGTATGTCCGAAAATCCTTCTCAGGAGATTGAGAAATCGTTTGCAGCAGAACGGGAAATCGTTTGGCGCAGAATTTACGGGCGGTTCTGGATAATATAAGGCAAAATGTTGAAAGAGGAATATGTTATTGTCTCTTTTTTGATAAATATTACCACTTTTAACTGTTAATAAATATAGGAACTTAAGATTTTCTTTCGCTTATTTTTCTTTCTTTGATAAAGATTGTGTATTTTTGCCATCGGACTATAGTATCCCTACGTTAAATTTTCTTGGAGAGACGTGTCTTTCACGATGAATTCGTGGGGTAGTTCACGCCGAGCCTAGTACGGCGAAGTCATTTGAATGATGTAGTTGTGCAAAGCGGGCTTTGGGTGGGAATGTATAGTTCAAGACATAATGAAGGCGTTTACTCGACGCTGTGTTTGAGACGGTCTGAAATCTTGCAAACTCTCAGTATCTAAGTCTCGAATATGGTCAACGGTAGATGTCCCGGGTGTGATTATATCATCCCCCGTGGAGACCTTGTAAGCACAGATTGTGCCCTTTCAGGTGCAAAAAGGTGGTTTATATAGGTCTCTTTACGGTACGTGATTATTCATATCGGCGTGGACTCTGACGTTGTCTGTTCGACTTAGATAGGCAATGCAAGAGCCTCGGACCGTGGAATGGACAACAGGACGATTCCACGCTTTTTTATGTGCCATGAACAGAGTTCTCTATGGAATAAGGGGTAGTACCGATGTGAATATCGTTTTGCACATGGAGATAATGGGCCTGTCCGAAATAATTCAGAGTTTACACTAATTTTAATATTATGTTATTATGAAAAAGAAAAACTTATTCTTTTCCTTGGCTTTGCTTTCTGCTATGGGTGGATTGGGCAGTCAGATGGTTTTTGCGGAGGTGGCACGCACGGCGGCTTCTCCTGCACGGTTGGCTTGGACGGCTGGGATTGACAGCCTCGGCCCGGGCATAGTGGAACCGGGTACTGGCGAGGGGGAATCTCCCTTGCCGGGCGACACGATTCCCTCATATGGTGGGAACGACACCATTCCGGTAGGCGGTGATGTCGACGGGAATGATTATACCTCTTTTATCCAAAATCCTGGCTTTGAAAATGCGGATTCCATAGATTACTGGGGGTATTCAGCCGCAGGGAGAGGCACGTTGCCAATCGGGGTATGGCGGTTGGATTACGACGTGAATGGAGGGAGTTACATCAACCTGTCTACGCGGCGTACGGTGGAAAATCCGCAGGAGGGGGAATATTATATGGATTGTTGGGCAGGCAAGCTAAAGGCTTTGGACTTGTACCAGATATTGAAAGGGTTGCCTGCCGGTTATTACCGTTTGTCTGCTGCGTTGCGTAACATCGACGCGGACGTGGTCAGTGAAGACGGGACAAGGAAATCCTATTTAAGCGACCAGCATGTATATACCGAAGTGGAAGGCCTGGCATATGATTCCCCGGTCATGACTGAAGCCGCTTTCGGTTCTAAAGTGGAGAACTGGGAAACGTTGTCCACAGCAGAGTTCCTTGTGGCGGACGAATCTACGGAGGTGCGCATAGGTGTCCGTTCTACGGGAAATGGTACGGACCCTACGGGATGGTTTCAGGCCGATAATTTTCGGTTGGAGCGTGTGGCGGATGCTTCTCCCGAAGATGTGGCAGCCTATTGGGTAAATCGGATAGAACAAACCAAGGCTTCTGTTTTGGCGTGGGCGGAAACGACGGAACATATCCAGTCTCAGGCTTATTCGGCTATCCTTGACGCAATGAATACCCGGGTGGAAGAGGCATGCTCTGCCGTAGCCGGAGAGGATATTTCTGCCGAGCAATACAAGGCGGCATGTGACGCGATGAATGCAGCTTGGGAAACGGCTAAGGCCGGTGAATCTCTGGTTGGCTTGTTGGCTTTGTGTGAAGCGGACGTGGCAGAGAACTCGGACGAGGACTTCTCCGCAGCCATTGCCGTGGCTCAGGGTGTGGTGGCACAAGCAGCCACCAATACGGTGGAAATATATGGGGAGGCATTCAAGGAACTACAGGAAGCGCGTTATTCGTACATCGCCAAGAACCAGAATCCGGGCAATTGGGATTTCAGCGAGTCCGGTTCGGTCGAGATGGGCACTATGGTTTGGAACCTTAATTTGGATACGAATCATAAGGTTGCCTGCATTACGGGACTTTGGGATCTTATAGGGGATTATGATGCGGTTTTCATTGAGGTGCCAGAAAGGGTATCTGTGGACGGTATTGAATATACCGTCGTGGGCTTAGATTTCACAGATAGTTATGTGGGTTTTTCCATGTTTTCCTCTGTTAAGCTACCTTCCACCCTGAGGTTTATTGGAAACAATTCATTTAGTGGATGCATGAAGTTGCAAGAAATAGAGATTCCCGCATTGGTGGATAGTATCGGTGACGAGGCTTTTTACAATTGTACAGGATTGTGGAAAGTCGTATTACCCAATCGTTTGAAATCTTTGGGCATCGATGCATTTAGTGGGTGTACGTTGTTGTCTGATATCAATCTTTCTGAGGTTTCGTCTTTGGAGGCGTTAGGAAACTATGCTTTTTCTAATTGCCGTTCGTTGAAAAATGTAACCATTCCGGCTGCTTGCCGGAGTATCGGTAATCAGGCTTTTTACGGATGTTCTGCCTTGTCTGCCATAGAAGCGCAAGATGCGTCTTCTTTGGTTTTCATCGGCAATAGTGCTTTCCGGAACTGTAAGCAATTACGGACGGTTTCCTTGCCCGCCTCCATCGTAACGATTGGAGAGTATGCTTTCAATGGGTGTTCCGCCTTGTCTGCCGTGGAGATTCCGGATACGGCGGCTTTGCAAACCATAGGTTCTTATGCGTTCCAAGGATGTACAGCCTTGACGGCTATGGAGCTTCCCGCCAATGTGGCTACCATCGGTTGGAATGCCTTTGATACCGGCATCCGTGACTTCAAGGTGAACGCCATGACTCCTCCGGGATTGTCGTTCAGTATCAGTAGTAACCTCTATGTCGTCCGCGTGCCCAAAGGGGCGGGTACGGCTTACCGCGCGACCGACTATTGGAAGGACTATATCATCATGGAGGGCGAAGGCACGGCTTTGACCATAAACGTGGACGAGCCGGGCACGTTGGGCGAGAAGATATTGGCACAGACGAATGACATGGTGGATGTAAACTACCTGACCTTGTCCGGAGAGTTGAATGATGACGACACATACAACATCCAGAACCGCCTGGTCAGTTTGTTGGAAATAGACATGAAAGGGGTCAAGATGGAAGCATTGCCCGCCAGCTTCTTCTATCAACGGCATGCCTTGCAGAATATTGTGCTGCCTGAAGTCTTGAAAACCATTGGCAGCGAAGCATTCTACCAATGCTACAGTTTGTCGGGGATAGCATTGCCGGCTTCTTTGGAAGCCATCGAGGACAGGGCATTCCGGAACTGTACGCGATTGGATACCCTTTTTGTACCCGATGGCGTGACTTCTGTGGGGACAAATGCTTTTTATGGTTGCAGTAACCTCTGGAGCGTGGTGTTGCCGCCTACGTTGAAAACCATCGAGGCTTCTGCTTTCCGTAACTGTACGGCCCTCAGCCGTCTGGTTCTGCCGGACAGCCTGACCTCCATTTCTTCTTATGCCTTCGGGGGTGACGCGAAGCTCACGGAAGTTGTTTTCCCGTCCACCTTGCAACGTTTGGAGTCGTATGCCTTCTCGGACTGTACGGGACTGACTGCTGTCACCTTGCCTGAGGCTGTAAACTATTGCCAGTATCCGTTCAGTGGTTGTACTAACCTGAAGACGGTGACTTGCAATGCTTTCGTGCCGCCTTATCTGGAAAATGGCTATAACGTGCTCAACTCTTCGGACTTGAGCGGATGCACGCTTTACGTGCCGTCCTTGTCTTTGGTAGACTATAAGCTGACTACAGGGTGGGACGCGTTCGGTACTATCGAAGGTACGGGCTACCTGCCCGGTAAGATTGACGTGTTCAAGGCTTACAAGATGACCGTGTCTGATACCCTTTCGGTTGATTATAAGCCCGATGTGTCTCTTTCTATCCGTAGCAGCATTTCGACTGACGGTTACGGCAACCTGACCGTTAAGGGCGGTATGCTTTCCGTGCGGCAGTTCGAGATGAACTACGACCAGGATACCTATTATAATCATTATTCCAACACGTCCTATCCGTGTTACAATGCTTTGGTGAACGAGGCCTCCATGCGTGCAGACAGTGTGAAAGTCAATCTCTACCTCTACGCCAACAAATGGGCGTTTCTCTCGTTCCCGTACGACGTGAAAGTGGCCGATATTGCGCCGATCTTCCCCGGAACGAGTTGGGTTATCCGCAAGTATGACGGTGAGGCGCGCGCAGCAGGAAAATCCGGACAGACTTGGTTGGACATGACTGCGGACAGCACCCTGCAGGCAGGGGTGGGCTACATTTGGCAGTGCGCCGGAAGGGCAAGTACTTATGGGATAAGTACGGGGGGAGATGACCATACTGGTTTTGCCGTGCCCGCTGTAAACAACACGAACAAGAACCTCATTTTTGCCAACGAGGCGCGTACGGTGGCTTTGGCCGACTATCCGGCAGAATTCAGCCACAACCGCAGTTGGAACCTTGTGGGCAACCCATTCCCTTGCTTCTATGATACGCGCAGGATGGAATTTGCCGCGCCCATCACGGTTTGGAACGAGTATAAGGGCACTTACGAGGCATACTCCCTCGTGGACGATGAATATATCTTGCGTCCGGGAGAAGCTTTCTTCGTGCAGCGTCCTGTGGACTCGGAATCCATTGCTTTCCCTGTGGAGGGGCGACAGGTAGACCGCGTAGTGAAGGAACTTCCGGTATCGACTGAAGTCAATGTGCATGGCAGGGCAGTGGCATCGCGCGACGTGTTCAACCTGACATTGGAAGGAGCTGCTTCTTCCGACCGCACCCGTTTCGTGCTGAACGAAAATGCTACGAAAGGATATGACATAGCTACTGACGCAGGCAAGTTCATGAGTACGGATATGTCCGTCCCGCAACTTTACACTCTTGAGGGTGGTGTAGCCCATGCCATTAACGAACGTCCCGTGGGCAATGGCTTGATAACGCTCGGAGCACGTTTCGGGCAGGAAGGCACTTACACCCTGAGCCTTGATACGAAAGCCATGCAGAATGTGGTTTTGGTGGACAAGGTTGCCGGTAAGGAGGTAGACCTACGTGAGGGCGCGTACGCGTTCCATGCCAATGCAGGGACGGCAGACGACCGTTTCCTCGTCAAGGTTTCCAGTGGGGATGTCACCTCTGTGTCCGGTGCTGTGGCTGAAGGTGTCCAAGTGGCTGTTTCCGGAGGCAAGATTACCGTGCAGTCGGGCACAGCGACTCGCCTTGAAGTGTACACGGCAGATGGCAGGCTCGTGGGTCGCATGCATGCGGCATCTGCTTCGTTCGAAGTGGCTCCGGGTGTTTATATCGTAAAAGTCAACGGTACGTCCCACAAAGTGGCGGTGGACCGGTAAATCATTAAAATAAGAATACAAATGAGACATATTATCAGTTTTTGTTTGTTGTGGATATGCCAGGTTGCCCTTTTCGGGCAGTCCGGCCTCGGGGACGACGGGAATTTCAACCCGTCGAATCCCGGTGATCCGCAGGCGCCGGTGTTGAAGCATAACATCAGCGTGGAAGCTTCCCCGGCGCAGGGCGGAAGCTTCAATGTGACTTCTGAAAAGGTTTCGGAGGGAAGCACCATCACCTTGTATGCCTATTCCAATATAGGTTTCGTGTTCAGGGGATGGCAGCAGGGAGATTCTGTATTATCGGTAACTTCTCCCTACACTTATACCATGGGGAATGCCGATGCCCGCATAGTGGGGCTTTTTGAGTATTCACCTTCAAGCCCTGAGAACCCGGGCAAGAATTATTGGAATGCCGAGACGGGCGAAGTCGTCGTGGATGACTTCACTCCCGGCAGCCTCCAGTCGGCTGTCAATTCGGCCATCGGCGGAAGTTCCAACCGGTCTAAGGTCACGATGATTACCGTGAGCGGACAGATGACTTCCAATGATTTCGGGTTGGCCAACAATTATACCAATTGCACGTTGGTGGACTTGAAACGGTCTTACGGTTTCACTGCAATACCGAGTTATGGATTCAACGGCAATACGACTTTGGCTTCCGTAGTGCTTCCTGCCTGTGTGGAGGAAGTAGGTTACGGTGCGTTCAGCGGCTGTTCGGCATTGGCGGATATCTCATGCTATGCCGTGGTGCCTCCGGCAGTGGAAAGCTATGCATTCGACGGTCTGCCCGCAGGCACAGTGTTACGCGTGCTTTCCTCTTCCATCCCCCTTTATGCTGAAGCAGAAGGGTGGAAAGATTTTACCATCCTGCCATTGACCGAAGATGTGCGGGCGTTGGAGGTGAATCTGCCGACGGATGCTGCTGACGGACGTTACAAGAACCTGACGCTCGAACTGGTCAATGCGCAAAACGGGCAGAAACAGAAGTACGTCATTTCCGACCGTACGGTGTATACGTTCAACGGCCTGCTCAAAAATAGCAGTTTCAATGTGTATGTGAAGAATGCCGCCGGGGCGGTGTTGGGGCAGCTTGACGGGGTGGCCATTGCGGACGAAGACGTGTCTGTTACGTTCGATGCTTTACGCCAACCACAAGATGTGTCTATGGTCGTGGTTCTTCCGGACGGGGCGGACGTGACTAGTCAGGTGCAAGTGCGGTGGTTTGATGCCGCAGGCACTTACCTTAGCCAAGGGACGAAAGTTTCCGGGCAGTTGCCCGGTGATTCTTTGTCGTCGCAAATTGAGCTGCCGCAATCCTTGGCCATGCAATATGTACAGCCTGAAGATTCCGCCTATGCCGTGGTCGAGGGAGGAAACGCCCATGTGTGTACGCTCGTGCCTTTCCGTTCCCTGACGGTGGAAGGCCGGGTGAAGGATTTGGTGTCCGGCATGGCTTTACAGGGGGCGGTAGTCTCCGTGTCTCAACAATTGAATGGGATTTATACCAAAACGTTCACAGGCAAGACCGATACCCGGGGTGGATTCTCCGTGACGGTATATGATGCACCTTCCACGGTGACGGCCTCGGCCAGCGATTATTTGGATGCTTCGGTGGAGAAGGTGGATTTCAGCGACACCACCTTTGTGGGAGAACTGGCATTGAAACCGATAACCGGTGCTACCGTCAGCCTGAACTTTACCTACACGCCGAGCGTGGCCGAAGGAGAAACGGCCGAGGTTCAGAATTGGTACGAAGATTATGCCAATGTGTCATACGCTATTTATAATGAGACGCAAGGGCGTGCCATCACGGAGTTCAAAGTGCAATACCCTTCCATCGTCTTACAGGAAGAAGTGCAGGAGGGGGACAAGCTCCGCATCACGGCCAACAGCATGACCAAGGCGTTCCAACCGGTGGAAGCCGAAGCCGTAGTGGATGCCGCGAACCGCGCCTCGGTCACTTTCCCTATCGTGGAACTTGGTGGTATCCGCGCCTCTTTCGACATGACGGAAAACTCGTCTGTGTCCGGCATCCTGTATGATGCCAACGGGCAGTTGCTAAAAACGTATTCGTATGCCAATGCTGCGCTTGCCATCAGTGGGTTGGCCGATGGAGAATACACCTTGGTGACAATGGCCGAGAGCCGCCTGTTCAACTCCATCCTGAACCTTTCCCAGTTTGCCGCTTCCGGCCTGGCCGAGGGTGCGGACTATCTGGCCGATGGGGTTACGGTGGAGAGTGGCAAGGTGTCGGCGGTATCGCATGACATGGTGCCGGTATTGGACGAAAGCAAGTTGTACTATACGGGCGACAAGACCTCGTTCTCGGTGAACAAGTCTTCCATCGTGGCGGGCAATTACCTGACCCTGAAAGGCCAAATCGACTTCAAACCGGAATACGCCTCCAAAGTGGGTGACTTGAAGATGGTGGTGGACCTGCCCGCTTCCTGTTCCTTCGTGGAGAATTCCGTCATGGTAGGCAGCGGCGTGTCAAGCTACACATTGGACGGCTCCCGCCTGACCATTCCCGTGGGACGTTACGGTGACCAGGTGCGGTTCTGCGTGATTCCTACCGAGGGCGGCTCCTATGCTCCGAGTGCGTTTGCACAGTTCGTGCTGGACGGGAAAGAAGTGCAACAACCGATAGGAAATGCAAACTATGAGGTGAAGGATTTGTCCATCGTGGTACCTTCTACGGTGGCCAGGACATCCGTCTCCGTAAGCGGAACGGCATTGGGTAAGTCAAACGTGCAGATTTTTGATAACAACATGCTGATTGGTGAAACCACTTCGTTAGCTAATGGTGTGTGGAGTACAACTTGCGAATTGAATGAACCATATAATCTTTCCAAACATTGCATTTATGCAAAGGTTGTTACCCCCCAAGGCGTGGAACTACAGTCGGAAATAATGGAATGTATTTATGATAAAGGTGCTGTTGAGGCAAAGACCGTAACAATGACATTCTATAATGGTTGGTTGAGAGATAATGTGTCTGTTGTATTCGATTTTCAATCGGGCAAAACTAGCGAATCCTCATATATGTTTTATACTACAACTGATGTGACTTTTATTGCCGATTTGACGAACAACGATACAACAGTCGTTTCGGATGTGAACATTTATGTTTATACAGACCACAATGAAATCCGTAAATTACCATGTCGATATGATGTGAATACAGACAAGTGGATTGCTGTGAGTCAGTTCTCTTCATTTAATTTGCCTATAAATGTAGGTATGGATTTTTGGGCAAACACAGTTTATGAAATGGATGGCAAGCAGTTGGAAGACATCTATGCAGAATTACCTAATTATAAGAGTGATTATATTCAAGATGTAGAACGAGTTGACAGTCTGTCAGACATTATAGAAACAGAACTGGCAAAAGAAGACATGCAAGATGAAGATGTTTTCAGATTGTTAGGTGAGTTGAATGAAACCAATCCGTGGAAAATGACGGAAGAAGACATTGATGATTTGATGGCTTTGGATGACAATGCTTTTGATTTGCAATTTGAAAGTCTGATGGATGAATCGGATTCTTTTTTTGAAACGATTTCTTCTGAGTATGATTCCATAGACTCTTTGGCTTGTAATTTTACTCGTCCCAATAATTATGTGTCTACTGTAAATGGGCAGAACTACTTAGTGGCTTATTCTTCTTGTGCGAATTTGTCAGAGGCTGAGTTAATAGCAGAGGGGTATGAAAAGATTCCTACAACAACAAATGATGCCATTTATGAATTTCTGACGGATGATACTTATGATAAAGTTGATTTCACTCATAATCGGAGGATGACAATAGCTTTGCAAGCTTCTTCTATGTTCCAAAGGTCAGCGTTTGTTCGTGCTTCTATGGACGGTTTGTTGGATAAAGTGAAAGAAATAGCTAAAGAGAAAATAGAAGCTGCACTTCAAGAAACAGATGAACTTTCTAAACTATATGCAGCTTTTAATAAGGACATGAAAGTCAAGTTGGACAAAATAGGCAATTTGGAACGGTCTTATAATAAGCAATTGGCGGCTATTGATAAAAAATTGGAGTCTGCTATTGGGCTTAAAGAGATAGAATTAAAAAGTAAGAGGAAAACGTTGTTGGATAAGATTCGGAAAACAGAGAAGTTGAAAGCGAAGGTAAATAGAGTTCCAAGGAATGTAGCTCGCATAAATTATGGAATTTTTTATCTGAAAGATTGGATAGAGTGGGCTAATACTGTAATAGGGTATTCAGACCGTTTAAAGAATTTGCAGAACATGCCTCTTTGTGTCTATGAAACATCTCCTGAAGCTGCTGCATTACTGGAAGGTTATGTTGAACGACTTTCGCAAGAATATTCATCTTATTATCTGAAACAATTTGGCAGAATGGTGTTTTATGATTTGTCTGGATTTTGGTTGAATAGAATCCCATTATTGGGACAGGCTATTTCGATACTGGAAGATGAGGCAGAGCGTATTCGTGATGAGCAATTTGGAAGATTTTTTGAATCGGATTTAAGCCGTTATGAGAAGACATTATCTCAGTTGAAGGATAAGTGTGAGGATGAAGAAGATGATGAGGAGGATAAGCCTAAACCGCCATTCGATCCGATTAATCCTATTCAAGATCCCTCTGGCTATGTCTATGAAGGCGTAAGCTCCAACCGTCTCCCCGGTGTGACCGCCACCTGCTACTACAAGGAAATGGTGGAAGACATGTACGGCGACTTGCACGAGAATGTCGTGCTGTGGGATGCCAAGGAGTATGCACAGGAGAACCCACTCTTCACGGACGAGAACGGCATGTATCGTTGGGACGTGCCGCAAGGACTTTGGCAAGTGAAATTCGAGAAGGAAGGTTACCAGACGACGTACAGCGAATGGCTGCCCGTTCCTCCTCCCCAACTGGAGGTGAACATCGGTATGACGCAGGCCACGCAACCTGAAGTGAAGTCGGCCAAGGCTTATGAAGATGATATAGAGGTGGAATTCGACAAATACATGTTGCCGGAGACGTTGACACCTGAAAACGTTTTTGCCACTAAGAACGGCGAGAGCGTGGAAGGACAAGTCTTCATGATGGATGAAGAAAAGGCATACGAGGATACGGAAGCCACATACGTTTCCAAAGTACGTTTCGTGCCCGATGTGCCTTTCTTGACTACCGATGAGGTGGAACTGACTGTGAGCCGCAAGGTGAAGAGCTATGCCGGCGTGCAGATGGAAGCCGATTTCATGCAGGCGTTCGACATCGAGAAAGAAGTGAAGGCACTTGTGGCCGATTCGTTGGTCAAAGTGGCCTACAACGGCGGCAAGTCTATCGTGGTGAGCGCACAACCGTATGATGCGGCCATCGGCAAGAAACTGGCCGTGAAGCCCGCTTCTACGATGATCATATCCGTATCGGCCGACACGTTGCTCCTTGACGGGAACGGGCAGGCCATACTGACTGTGAACGGTGAACTTCCCGGTGCATCGGCTATTTCCTTTATGTTGGTGAATGGCGGCGTGTCTTGCCAGTCAGCCGTGCAAGTAACTGCAGAAGCTTTGCGACAAACAGCCACGCCCACGGCATCACGTGCGTCTGGTACAGCCGTTTATCGTGGCACGGAGGTAGAATTGCAGTGCGAGACGGAGAATGCCACCATTTATTATACGGTGGACGGTTCTTGTCCGTGTGACGAGAATGGTACACGGCAAGTTTACAATTCCCCGATAGTCATCAGCGAAGAAATGACCCTCAAGGCCATGGCCGTGAGCGGTGAATTGGAAGACAGTCCTGTGGCCGAGTTTGCCTATACGCTCAAGAAGGCTTCGGTGGGGCTGGATTTGAAAGAAGGTTGGAACTGGATTTCCCATAATCTTGAGACGGATGTCCCGGTGGAACAGGCAGAAGAACATGCGGTGCGTATCGTGGGACAGGAGATTGAAAAGGTGAAAGACCCGGACTACGGTTGGGTTGGTGCATTAAACAGTTTGATGCCGCAGAAAGCCTACAAGTTGCAGGCCGAGGAGGCTGCGCGGAGTATATGGGAAGGCATAGCCCTCAATCCTGCTACGCCCTTCAGCGTATCGGCTGGTTGGAACTGGATTGGCTATACATCGGAACAATCCATGACACCGGACGAGGCTTTTGCCGGGACAGAACCTGAAGAAGGAGACTGCATAGCCGGACAAGAAGGGTTTGCACAGTTTGCCGACGGACAATGGACGGGAACCTTACAGACTTTAGTGCCCGGTGCGGGATATATGTATTATTCTGTGGGCAGTAAGGATTTGGCCTATAACGTTTCCATCGTTTCGAAAGCCAATGCCCTTTATGCCAAAGGGCTGCGGAAGAATCTGACTCCTTGGGCGGTAGACAAGTACAAGTATCCTAACGTGATGTGCGTGGTGGCAGACGTGTTCGAGGATGGGCACAAAGTGGAAGCCGGAACATATGCGGTAGGTGCGTTCTGCGGCGAAGAGTGCCGTGGCATAGGCCAATATGTGGACGGAAAGTTGATGATATCCGTCTACGGAGAAGGTGGTGAAACCATTACCTTCAAGGCCGCTCAGGACGAGGTTGTGTACGGCATCAAGGAAACGGCTGTATACGGCACGGATTTGTTGGGCAACTTACGTTCACCTTACGTGCTGACCGTGGGCGATGATGCCACGGGCATCGCCGGAATCACTACCGCAGGTTGGAACGTTTGGCCGACCGTGGCTTCCACACGCCTTTATGTGGAACGCAATGGGGAGGTCATCGACAAATTGACGCTTACCGATGCTTACGGTGCTACGGTAATGGTATGCAAGGACGTGGCATCAGGTCATGGTATCGATGTGTCGCGGTTGTCCGATGGCATGTACATCGTGACGGCAGTGCAAGGTGCGGATGTGTTCTACAAGAAAATAGTGAAAGTAAGCCGTTAAGGCTTTAAGGTGGCTTCTTCCCGTATGTGGGTATACGGGAGGAGGCTTTTTGTAAACCCTAAAAAACAAAAAGAGATGGACAGAAAAAAGATATTCAGTTGGATGGCCGCCTTGTTGCTGCCCTTGTGCGGGTTGCAGGCGGAGGATACGCACTGGAAGTGTGACATCCATGCGTTCCGTTACGATATGACGGCGTACGTGGCGTTACAGTTGCATGGGGCTAACGGAGCCGCAGTGGCGGAAGATTACGAGGTGGCGGCCTTTTCGGGAGACGAATGCCGGGGGGTGGCCACGGTAGAAGAGATACCCGGAACGGAGAATGCTTATTACTACCTGCGCATCAGGAGCAATATACCGGGCGAGGAAACCATATCTTTCAAATATTTCAACCGGAAAACGGGTGCGGAGATTGCTGTGCGGCAAACAGTGGATTTCGAGGCTCAGGTGCAGATAGGGTGGCCGGGTAATCCTTATGTGTTGGAACAGCAATGGTACACGGTCGGCACCGGGGCACCCGAAGGTGGTCATGCGGAAGGTGGTGGAACTTATGGCGAGGGCAACGAAGTAACGTTGACTGCTGTGGCGGATGAGGGATACCATTTCGTGGAATGGGCTGACGGGACTAAAGATAATCCCTACTCATTTTTAGCGTCCGATGATGTAGACTGCATTCCCGTGTTCGCTCCTAACGTATACAAACTGATTTGCATGGTGGATGGCGAGGAATGGCAGGTCTTGGAAGTGGAATATGGGGCGGAAGTGACGGTGCCTGATGGCCCGGAGAAAGAAGGCCATACATTCAACGGTTGGGAGAATGCCCCCTCCACGATGCCTGCGCGAGACGTGACAGTCACGTGCCTTTATGCAGTAAACAAGTACAAACTGATATATCTTGTGGATGGTGAGGTGTACCATGAAGTCGAAATCGAATACGGTCGTGAAGTTGTTCCCATTGATGCTCCAAAGAAGGAAGGATATGAATTTATGGGGTGGGACGAAGTCCCGAAAACCATGCCTGCGTACGATGTGGAAGTACGGGGCACGTTCAAGGCAACGGGTGTGGAGAGCGTCCGGTTGGGGAACCGTAGCGTGGACGTGTATGGTTTGAACGGTATGAAATTGAAAGGCAACGTGCCCGTCGGCAGGCTAAAAGAAGAGTTGAAGACAGGTATTTATATCATTGATGGGCGTAAGAGTGTAATAAAGTAGTCCCTTCGCTTTATTACGTGGCCGTGCCTCCGGAGCTTTCCCCTCCCAGAGGCACGGTTTTCTTATGAGAATTAAACATTATATATTTTTTGCTCCCCCAAAAAATGCTTATTCAACATTAACTATGTGGACAAGATCAGGCATAGCTTCAGATATTGGATTGATTGTCGGAACGGAATTGCGGATAAAATGCCGAAAAGGGTTTCTCATCAGCTTATCGCAATCAGACCAAAAAACTACATATATGAAATACACAAGTGAATATCAAGCAGAAATGTCAAAAGTATAAAGTATACCTTGGTATTTTTGCCGATTTTGGTAAGAATGGAAAGTACAGTTATGTAGATCCGTCAGTCGATTATTTTTGAAAACAGAATCCAGATATAAGAGAACTTATAACTGAATCCCGTTTACATTTACACAAAATTATGGACACTGCCCGATCAAATTCCCCTTTTATAATTTTTTCTGGGTACAGGTTCCAAATGCCCCAACCAGCCTTGTGCAAAATCCCTAAGGGTATATTTTACCAATCCTGTTTGGGGGCTGAAACATAGATATATTTTGATGTGATTTTATAAACCACGACAAAGTGATGCCCTTCCAATGTATTGTGCAAGGTAAGGGCATTTCATTTCTGAACTTCTAATATGACATGCTGAAGGCTTGACTTCTCAAGCCGAGCTTTTCAGCGGCTACCACATAATCATAGACCGAGATTCCTTCTTTTCTTATTCCTGTTAATTCACGTAAAAACTCCAGTTCATAGAAACTTCCGTAATATTTGCATATCATTTGCAGGCATGCCGGGCCGCAATCTTTGGATTCCAATTGACGGGTATGAGGAAAGTTCTTATGGAAAAACATGGGGTATTTTATTTATCAGATCTCGGTAATAGCAAAAGAAAAGTATATTGAATCAAGATCATATTCTCTTGGTTTTTTAAAGATACTCTGCTTCAAAAAAAGGCTTATTGCATACACATCCTTTGCCGAAAGTAAAACTAATATATTTTTAGATGATACTATTCTAACGCTTGTTACCGTTCCTATGCTATCTATTTTTACACTTATATAGAAAATAGTATGCTTGTTTTGAGCTTCATTCCTTAATCGGATTATGTTATCATCGGTTATATATTGTGAGATATTCTGCTTAATTTTTCTGATTTCGGTTATAACCAGACTGTCTTGTAGATATATTCTTTCCTTATATTTTTCTACGGATAAGTTACCTGCCTTAGTGTCTTTTTCAAGAGTTCCCCATTCGGCAACATATGTACACGCACCATTTTTTGTTGATAGATTTTCCCATATTATGGTTTTGTCATTGTATTTCTCTTGCCTTATTAAACTGTCCTTTTTCTTTTTTAATCCTTTTTTTATAATAAACATGGCTTTGTCGAGTGTCATTCGTTGTTTTTGGTATATAATTTCTGTTTGTTTTCCCTTGTATTTCAATGGTACAGAATCAAGTAAAGCCGGACAAATTTCTTTCCCTTCTTTATTTATCACTCCCCAACGGCCTCCGTTTATCGTGTGGTACTCCCCTGATTTGTCTACAGGTACACTGCGTCCTCCTGTGTTAAAGAAGGCATGTCCGTTTTTAAATGGGGTAACAAAATCAAAACGTGGAGGAATGACTATATGTCCGGTTGTATCAGCAAACCCCATTTTGTTGTTATTCCCAATCATTCTAAAAACACCCTCTGAAAGGTAGTCCGGACCATTATCGTACTGGAAAACTTTAAATAGCTCTGTCCCTGAAGGAGAGATGGCTATAATATCTTTTTCCTTAGGTTTGCTGATGAAGCCTAATGTGCGATATGGAATGTGGCACATGTATTTTCCATAAGGGATTATTGTATCTCCCAAATTATTTTCATAACCGTAGGTGTCATCATATTCACGATATATTAAGTGAAGTTCCAATGCCTCTTGCGCTGCAATATTGAATGCCGCAAACCAAATTATAATAATATATAGCTGTTTCATTTTATTTCCCAGAATCTAATTGTATCACATCTGTCATAAGTGGGTTCTTCTTCCAAACCGTATCCGTCACCACCCAACAACTTACGGGCACTTAATTCACTGATTGCAGGAATGGACAATTTTAATATTTCCAATTTCTTTTCCATGATGTTAGATTTATAGTTACTAATTTAATCTATCACGTTACAAACGTAAATAAAATCATACTAGGCTCAAAATAAAAATAAGAAAAAAGTATGAGAAGTATCGTAAAACATATTTTTCGTTCCTATAGACAATTGTTGTCTAACAATCTCGATATATTATAAATTATTCCGAACTTCTCATGAGGGTTTAATAGTAAAACTCCTAATGAGTGAATGAATAAATAGTAATACAAGGAGAGCCCTTCTGTTGGAAAGGATTGGAAATCAGAGCTTTTTTCTTTGCTTTTATTTAAAACCTTTTTGAGGTTTATACATGTGTCTTTTAATATATTGTCTAATTCAGGATAAAGGACCTCTTTTTGTCCCACAAGCGATAATAATTCTTCTTTCTGCTCATTGTATTTTTTATCCATGCAGGTCAAAAGTTTGCGTTTGCGTGCCAAAAGTTGGCGAGTGTTATACATGCCGTTGGTGTCTAACACTTCGGGCATTAAACGACTCTGGGTATCTACCAAAAACGTCCTCATGTCCTTTTTAGGCACAACATCGTGGAGATAATAATATGCAAAACGGTAGGCCAACAATAATCGGTAGCTTCCGGTTTCCCTTCTCCAATACCTCATAGCCAAATTGGACAACATGGACATCACGTCTGCCAATTCATCGTACAGCAGTTGGCCACCCAAATACAGCCCTTCATAAAAGCAGCTTGGGTAGGGGTATGAAGTTCCATGCCCAAAAGAAGTGAATTCCAAATCCTCCGTCGTGGTTTTCAATACCGTTGTTTGTCGGTTTGAAAGTTCGGAAAGCAATACTACATCAATGTCTGAATCAGCTCGTGTTTCTCCTACGGCATAACTCCCCGTAAGCATAATTCCTTTAATTATGGAATGGGGATAGAAGTGGTATGTGGCCGCTATGATTCTTTCTGTGAAAAGAGAATTGAGCCTTTTCATGGTAAGAATCAGTCGAGCAACCTTTTGCTCAGGTATCTTACGGGATACCATAATGCACCATAGCTGACCAGCAATACGGTAAAGAATACGATGACGACATCCCAGGGGTGAACGCTGACGGGGTAGGCATCTACGACGAAACTTCCGGAAGAGTTGCCTAAAGTGATAAGTCCGTAGGTTTGTTGCAGATAGCATAAGGTAATCCCGACGATGATGCCGATTAAAGCTCCGAAGCCGGATATCATGCGCCCTTCAAATAAGAAGATACGGATAATCTGGTTGTCTTTGGCCCCTAAATTGCGCAGGGTACGCACGTCTTCTTTCTTGTCTATAATCAGCATGGAGATGGAACCGATGATGTTGAAGCTGGCTACTAAAAGAATAAACGTAAGAAACAGGTAAGCGATGAGCTTTTCCACTTCCATGATGCGGAACACGTCTTCCTGCTGTTCGTAGCGGTCTTTTACCGTAAATCCGTTACCTAATATTTTTTGGATGTCGGCTTGTGCCTGACGGATGTCCACACCATCCTGAAGTTGCAATTCTATGGCAGAAACACGTCCCTGTTGCCCGAACAAATCCCGGGCAAAACGTAGAGAGGTAAGGATGTAACCGGCATCGTATTTGGCCTGTTTCACGGCAAAAACCACGCCGGGTGAGTATAATTCGCTTTGTGTGAAGCTTTCTGTAGGATTGGACAGGTTCACTCGCTCTCCCTTTTGTGGGGCGTAAACCTTTAAGGGTGTGTCGAAACTGGCTCCCAGTCCTAATTGCGCAGCCAGTTGTATGCCCAACACTCCGAATTCCAACACGTCGGCATGTAAGGTGAACGTGCCGTCTCCGTAAAGCAGTTTGTTCAGGTCTGCCATTTGAGCGAAGTTGTCGTCTACTCCTTTGATGGTTACCATGGCTTGGTGTTCGCCGCAAATGACCAATGCATGGTCTTCCAACGTTTCCGTGTAGATTTTGATTCCCGGATAGGCTTTTAGGGCTGTGAGTTTCGGGTCGTCTGCGCCCATGGTCTTCCCTTGGGATGGCGTGACCTTTAGCTGTGGGTCGATGGCTGTGAAAAATGAAGCGACAAGGTCTTGGAATCCGTTGAATACGGACATCGTACAGACCAATGCCATGGTGGCCAGAGCTACACCGCATACTGAAATCGCAGAAATGATATTGATGGCATGGTGCGATTTCTTGGAAAACAGGTATCGTCGTGCGATGTAGAACGGGAAGTTCATTCTTTCAGTAGCTTGTCGATGTTTTCGATATAGTCCAAAGAGTCATCTACGAAGAATTTCAATTCGGGGATGATGCGTAACTGATGGCGTACCCGTGTCCCCAGTTCGTAACGGATGGCTTTCATGTTGCCATTTATATTTTTCACGATTTCTTCGCTTTGCTGGCTCGGAAATATGCTCAGGTACACGCGGCAGATGCTGAGGTCCGGGCTGATGCGGCAGGCACTTACCGAAACCAATACTCCTTTCATCGCCTTGGTTTGCAGCATGAAAATCTCGCTGAGTTCCTTTTGTATCAGTCGGGAGATTTTGTTTTGTCTGGTTGTTTCCATATTCTTTATTTTATTTTTTTGCGGATGAGGGTCAGCCCGTCACGTAACGGTAGGATGACTTTCTCCACACGTGAGTCTGCGGCTATTCGGTTATTGAAATCCATGATACCCCGCGTTTGTGCGTCCTTATGGGGCGGAGGCTCTAATACGTGACCGTCCCACAAGGTATTGTCGGCCAAGATATAGCCGCCCGGTTCGAGGCGGGGGAGAATCATTTCGTAGTAGTCCGTGTAGCGTCTCTTGTCACCGTCCACAAAAGCCATGTCGAACGTGAGTCCCATTTCCGGAACCCTTTTCAGAGCATCGCCGATGATGAATTCTATTTGCGAGGCGTATGGGGAGTTCTCTATCCATGGTCGGGTGAAATCCTCCTGTTCGTCATTGATTTCAAAGGTGTATAGGCGACCGTCCGGTTCAAGGCCTTCTGCCATGCAAAGGGCTGAATAGCCGCTGTAAGTTCCGATTTCCAGAATACGCCGGGGACGTATCATGCGGACCAACATTTTGAGCAGACGTCCTTGCAAATGTCCGGAAGCCATGCGGGGACGTAGCAGTTTTACATGCGTGTCCCGATACAAGGCTTTCAGATATTCGCTTTCCTCGTCGATATGTTCGAGGATATATTGGTCCAACCGGTCCGTTTCCTGCATATTCGGTAGATATTAGAGATAGCGTGTCCGGTTGGGCAGTACGTATTCCATGGCGTGTTTCAACACGTCTCCCACAACGTTGATTTCGAGGAATGAAGTTTGAGTTCCTTTTTTACCGCCACTCAGGTAGGCCACCATTTCGTTTTCCGAAAGGACACCGTCGTCGAGCAATTTTTGAAGGGCTGCAAAATAATACGCTTGTCCGTTGGCTTTCTCCGGCATGAAGATAGCTTCCACCCCGTATGAAAGTGCGAGATGGCGCATGGTCTTTTCTTTGTAGCATACGGCCAGGACGGGGTATTTTCCACGGTAGGCCGCGAGGGAACGCGCCGTAAGGCCGCTGAAACTATCTGTAATAATAGCCCGGATAGGCATCAGATTACTGGCACGTACGGCCGATTTTGCCAAAAATGAAGGGACGTCGGTTTTTTCCGGTGTCAGCGGAATCTGGATGTCGTTTTCTTCGAGTTTGTCTTTTTCAGCCTGTGCCGCGATGGTAGCCATCGTGCGCACGGCCTCTACCGGATACTTGCCGTAAGCCGTCTCACCGCTCAGCATCAGGGCATCCGTACGGTAGTAGATGGCATTGGCGATGTCTGTGACTTCCGCCCGTGTCGGACGTGGATTGTTGATCATCGTGTGCAACATTTGTGTGGCTACGATAACCGGCTTTTTGGCTAAGATACATTTTTTGATTAAGATACGTTGTATGCCCGGAATACGTTCCTGGGGTACTTCGATGCCCAAATCTCCGCGAGCTACCATGATGCCGTCCGCCACTTCCAGAATTTCATCAATATTATCCACGCCTTCCTGGTTCTCGATTTTTGCGATAATCTTGATGTCGCTACCGTATGCATTCAGAATCTCACGGATGTCCAATACGTCCTGTTTGTTACGAACGAAAGAGTGGGCGATGAAGTCTATGTCTTTTTCGATGGCGTAAAGGATATTGTTGCGGTCTTTTTCCGTCAGAGACGGCAAATTGATACGCACGCCCGGTACGTTCACGCTTTTACGGCTGGCTAGTGTCGCATCGTTGCATACTTCGCAATACAAAGCTTCTTCATCCTTATCCGTTACTCTCAGTTCAAGGTCTCCATCGTCTATCAAGATCTTGGCACCTACGGATAAGTCGTTTACGAAGTTCGGATAAGTGACATAAATACAACCGCGTACGGTCTCTTTTTCCGGATTACCGATAATTTTGACCCGGTCGCCGGTTTTATATTCGGTAGTATCTTCGGCATTTTTGGTGGTTCTCACTTCCGGTCCTTTCGTATCCATCAATATACCGATACGATTGGATACTTCGCGTACGTTGGCTATTAGTTGCTCGAAACCTTCCCGGCTGGCATGTGCAGTGTTCATACGTACTACATTCATGCCGGCATTGAAAAGGTCGCGGATAAAGTCCACATCGCAGCGCAAGTCTGATATGGAAGCGACTATCTTCGTCTTTTTCAACATCATAATCTTTATACCTTATTTAAATTTAATACCTATTATTTCTACTTTATTGAGTCTTTCCGACAGTGCAACAGTGCTTCGACCGCCAGTCTGTAAGAATCGAGACCAAAGCCGCAAATAACACCTAAGCAAGCACATGAAATCATGGATTTGTGGCGAAACTCTTCCCGTTTGTGCACGTTACTGATGTGTACTTCCACGACCGGAGCCGTAACCGCTCTGATTGCATCTTGCAGGGCTATGGATGTATGGGTGTAGGCACCGGCATTCAGAATAATACCTGTATCTTCAAATCCTACCTCATGAATTTTGTTAATCATCTCCCCTTCGATGTTGCTTTGGTAGTAGTCGATTTCCAAATCGGGATAGGCCGTACGCAGCTTCTCTAAATAACTTTCAAAGGATTCTGCACCGTATATGCCGGGCTCTCGTTTGCCCAGCAAGTTGATATTTGGCCCGTTTATGATTTGTATTCTCATCTTTTTCTATAATTTTGTAGAAAACGTGCCGCAAAAATACAAAAAAAGAATGGAATACAGCGAAAAAACGCCTTATAATAGAGGTGGAGAGGTCTCGAAAGCATTATTACGAAGGTATTACCAGTATTTGAAGTTGGAAAGAGGGCTTTCAGGAAATACATTGGAGGCTTACACCGAAGATTTAAGAAAACTTTTAGGCTTTCTTTGGGAAGGAGGATTGGATTTCAGGACTGTCTCGGTAGACGATTTACATCAGTTTATGGCAGAGTTGGCAGATGTCGGTATCGGACCTCGTTCCATGGCACGTATTTTGTCTGGAATCCGTTCATTTTATCGTTTCCTATACGTGGAGAAAGAAATCGTACAAGACCCAACGGAATTGCTTGAATCTCCGAAAATCGGACGTCATTTGCCGGAAGTTTTGACGGTGGCGGAAATAGATGCCATGATAGCGGGTATAGATTTGAGCCAACCGGAGGGACAACGGAACCGTGCCATTCTGGAGATGCTTTACAGTTGTGGCTTGCGGGTAAGTGAGTTATGCGGGCTTCGGATTTCCGATTTGTTTTTGGAAGAGGGCTTTATCAGAGTGAAAGGCAAAGGGGGGAAAGAACGTTTGGTTCCCATCTCCGGTCGTGCCGTACGCGAATTGGAGAATTGGTTCCTTTGTAGGAATCTTATTCATATCAAACCGGGAAATGAAGATTTTGTTTTTTTAAGTCTGAGGCGGGGGGCTTCCTTGTCGCGGATTACCATTTTTTATTGGGTCAAGGAATTGGCAGTCGCGGCCGGGATTCAAAAAAAGATAAGTCCCCATACGTTCCGTCATTCTTTTGCTACTCATTTGTTAGAGGGAGGGGCAAATTTGAGGGCTATACAAGCGATGTTGGGGCATGAAAGTATTTCCACGACAGAAATTTATACCCATATCGACAGAAGCCGTTTGCGGCGGGAAATCATGGAACATCATCCGCGGAATATTCGTGACGATTCTTCAAAATAAAGGCGGAAGAGGGTTGAATATGGTATAATACGCGTTTTTTTTGCAATATTTTAAAGTTAAAAATAACACGGTCTATTAAAGATTTGTATCTTTGCAGCCGGAACTATTAATTAAAACAGTGTTAGTATGCGTAAAAATTATTATTTAGTCATGTCGTTGGCTGCCGTTGCGGCTCTTTCGTCATGCAAGAAGTTAGGCGAACTTTCTGCCGACAACTTTACGGTGACTCCGACCCCGTTGGAGGCGATTGCCGGTCAGGTGCCTGCCACTATCGACGGTAAATTTCCCGAGAAGTATATGAAGAAGAAAGCCGTGGTAACGGTGACTCCGGTATTGAAGTACGAAGGCGGCGAGGCTAAGGGACAGAGTGCTACGTTCCAGGGCGAAAAAGTGCAAGGTAACGACCAGACTATCGCTTACAAGGCAGGTGGCACTTATACGATGAAGTCTATATTTGACTTTGTTCCGGCTATGCAGCAGTCCGATCTTTACCTGCAATTCGATGCAAAGGTAGGTAAGAAGACGGTATCTGTGCCCGAAGTGAAGGTAGGCTATGGCGTGATTGCGACTTCTCAACTGTTGCAAAACACTTTGGCTTCCGTACGTCCGTCGTTGGCTGCGGATGCTTACCAGCGTATCATCAAGGAAAAGCAAGAGGCTAACATCAAGTTCTTGATCCAGCAGGCTAAGTTGCGCGATTCTGAGTTGAACTCCGAGAATATGAAGGAATTCATCGCAATGATGAAGCAAATCAACGACGAGAAAGAGACAAAGGCTTTGAAGAACATCGAAGTGTCTGCATACGCATCTCCCGATGGCGTTCTCGACCTGAATACTCGTTTGGCTGAACAGCGTCAGGACAATTCAGAAGGTTATTTGCAGAAGCAATTGAAGGCCAATGATATGACTGCCGAAGTGGATACGAAGTATACTGCTGAGGACTGGGACGGTTTCCAGGAATTGGTTTCACAGAGTAACATTCAGGACAAGGAAGTTATTTTGCGCGTGCTCTCTATGTATAAGGATCCCGAAGAACGCGAAGCTCAGATCAAGAATATGTCTGCCGTATTCAAGGAATTGGCCGAGACGATTCTTCCCGAATTGCGTCGTGCACGTTTGACGATGAACTATGAAATCATCGGCCGTAGCGATGAGCAGATCGTGGCACAATTCGGCAGCGATGCTTCTAAGTTGAGTGTAGAGGAATTGCTTTATGGTGCAAACTTGGCTTCTGTGTCCAACAAGGAAGCTTGGTATCAGAAGACTTCACAGCTTTATCCCAACGATTACCGTGCATACAACAACCTCGGTATGCTGGCATATCAAAAAGGTGATTTGAGTGCTGCTGAAAACTATTTCAACAAGGCTAAGTCTTTGAAAGGCAATGCCGGTGAAGTAAACGCCAACCTTGCTTTAGTTGCTTTGAACAAAGGTAACGTGAAAGATGCAGAAGCATACATGGGTAAGGCTTCGGGTGCTGATGGTTTCAACGAAGCTAATGCGGCTTTGAATATTGCCAAGGGTTCTTATCAGCAGGCTGCCAGTGCGGCTAACGGTGTGAAGAGCAACACGGCAGCTTTGGCTCAGATTCTGAACAAGGACTATGCTGCTGCCAAGTCTACTTTGAACGGTGTGGCTAATAAGGATGCTTATACTTCATATCTGTTGGCTATTGTAGCTGCCCGTACAAATGACGCAGCCGGTGTGAACACGAATTTGAAGGATGCTGTCAGCAAGGATTCTTCTTTGAAGAGCCGTGCAGCCAAAGATCTTGAATTTGCAGAATACAAATCATCAGTTGAAAGTTTGTAATCGACGAATTTTTTAAATGAAGAGATTTATTCTCTATACATTGATCGCATTCACCCTGCTCAGTTGTGGAGGATCCGAAGGCCGGTTTCGGTTGAAAGGAGAATTCGAACACCTGCGGCAGGGTGAATTCTATATATATAGTAATGATGGAGGTACGGCCGGATTCGATACCATTAAGATTGAGGACGGACAGTTCGACTACGAAACGGACTTGAGAGACCATGCCATTTATTATCTTTTATACCCCAACTTGTCCGAACAGGTTATTTTCGGCGCCTCGGGCGACGTAATTACGATTAAGGGAGATGCCCGTAACTTGAAAAGTGTGGAAGTAAAGGGGAGTCAGCCGAATGAGGAACTGACAGCTTTTCGTTTGGAAAATAAAGACAAGGGGCTTTCCGGCACAAGAGAGGCCGCTGCTGCTTTCATCGCGCAGTCACCCTCATCGCCCGTAAGTGTTTTTTTATTTAAGGAGTATTTTTTGTCCTATGACGATGTTTCGCAAGGGGACGTAAAAAAACACTATCGTGCATTGTGCAAGGCTCAGCCCGACAATCTACAACTGTTAAGTTGGCAGTCCGATGTGGAAAACCGAGGTCGGCTTTTGAAAAAGGGCAGTTCGTTACCCGATTTTAGTTTTACGTTGGAAGATGGCAGGAAGGTACAGGTCTCCGATTACCGGGGGAAGCCTCTTTTGGTTCATTTTTGGGCTTCGTGGGAAGGTCGGAGCAGAGCCGAAACATTTCGTGTCAGACGGATGTTGAAAGGGAACCGGGGTAAAATAGAGGCCGTCAGTATCTCGTTGGATGTAAATGACGCGGCTCGTAAGGGAATAGAACGTATGGACAGTGTATCGTGGACGAGCTATTGTGACTTTCAGTCGTGGAACAGTCCTTTGGTCAAACAATTCGGTATCCGTTCCATTCCTTTTTACCTGTTGGCCGGAGCGGACGGCAAGGTTCTTGCTGCCGGTGCCTCCTACGAGAAGGATATAGAGCCGGAAATCAAGAAACTTTTTGAATCGCGATAAACAGGTCGTCATGTTGGTAAAGGTTTATGGTGCATCGGTCCGGGGGCTTTCTGCCATACCCGTTACCATTGAAGTGAATGCTTCAAGGGGCATCAAGTTCTTTTTGGTCGGCTTGCCGGACAATGCGGTAAAAGAGAGCCACGAGCGCATTGTGGCGGCAGTAGAAAACAGCGGATACCGTTTCCCCTCGAAACAGTTTGTGGTCAATATGGCTCCTGCGGATATCCGTAAGGAGGGAGCGGGATATGACTTGCCGTTGGCTGTCGGTATCTTGGCGACGGACGAAAAGGTGAGGCCTGACAAGTTATCCCGTACGATGATGCTCGGCGAGTTGAGTTTGGACGGGAGTTTGCAACCGGTGAAAGGGGCTTTGCCTATAGCCATCAAGGCTCGTGAAATGGGCTTCGAGTATTTGATTGTGCCCAGGCAGAACGTCCGTGAGGCAGCCGTGGTCAACCAGCTTAAAGTATATGGAGCGAGCCATATCGGCGAAGTGGTTCGTTTTTTGAATGATGAAGGGGGCTTGATGCCTACCGAAATAGATACGCGGGCTGAGTTTTATGCCCAACAGACAGAGTTTGATTTTGACTTTGCGGATGTGAAAGGCCAGGAGCATGTGAAACGGGCGCTTGAGGTCGCGGCGGCCGGCGGGCATAATGTCATTATGATAGGGCCTCCGGGGAGCGGAAAGTCCATGATGGCAAAGCGCTTGCCTTCCATCTTGCCTCCTCTGTCTTTGGCCGAGAGCTTGGAAACGACCCAGATTCATTCTGTGGCGGGCAAATTGGCGCGGGAAAGCTCGCTCATCGCCCGGCGTCCGTTTCGTGCACCACACCACACGATTTCGCAGATCGCTTTGGTCGGAGGTGGTGCCAACCCACAGCCCGGAGAAGTAAGTCTGGCACATAATGGTGTGCTGTTTTGTGATGAGTTACCGGAGTTTTCCAGATCGGTGCTCGAAGTGTTGCGTCAGCCGCTGGAAGACCGGCAGATTAATATATCCCGTGCCAAATACAGTGTGACTTATCCATGCTCGTTTATGTTCGTGGCCTCCATGAATCCTTGTCCTTGTGGTTATTACAACCATCCCACAAAGGCCTGCGTATGTACTCCGGGGCAGATCCACCGTTATTTGCATAAGATTTCGGGACCGTTGCTTGACCGTATCGACCTGCAAATCGAAATTACCCCATTGTCTTTTGACGAATTGTCGTGTCAGGCTCCGGGGGAGGGCAGTGCCACCATCCGTGAGCGGGTAGTTCGTGCCCGCCGTATTCAGGAGCAGCGTTATGCGGATCAGGAAGGAGTGCATTGTAATGCACAAATGACTTCTAAGCTGTTGCGTGAATACGCTTCTTTGGACGATGCCGGTACGGAAATGTTACGTGCTGCCATGTCGCGACTCCAACTTTCGGCACGTGCTTACGACCGTATCTTGCGTGTGGCCCGTACGATTGCCGATCTGGAGGGGCAGGAGGACATCGGGCCGGCTCATATAGCTGAAGCCATCGGTTACCGGAATCTGGACCGCGCCGGTTGGGGAGAATGAGTTTTTTGTATTTCTGAATAAAAAAGGCCGCATATCCGTTGGGTTATGCGGCCTTTGCTTTAGTTTAAGCCTTTTGGACGGGGCTTTGGTTTACTCGCGTACGACCTTCTGGGTTTCTCCTTTGTAGCTCAGGAGGTAGGTACCGTTTGCCAGTGTCCCTGTGGGGATGATGTTCGTACCTGCCTGCAGTTGTTTCTGCATGAGGGCACGTCCGTTCATGTCATAGAGGGTCACGATACCGTCTTCCGGTATACGGATCTCCAAATGGTCGTTGAAGGGGTTGGCCAGTACTTGGAAGTGCTGTGCCACGGTGCTGCCGCTTATCGCGCTCGGGTCTTCTACGACGAGACGGAAGGTAGTCTCGGCAAACTTCTCGCCATAGCCTTCCTTAGCCACGGTGTAGCGTACGGCCAGGTTGGCCATGCCGGTCTTTCCGGGTGTGAGGATGAGGATGAGCGAGTCCGTAGCGGTGTCTATGCTGTCGCGCACGAGGGCGGTATTGTCGTTGGCCGACACGGTCTTGGCGAGGGTGACGCCGTAAGTGGTGCCAGTGTAGGCAAAGACATCTTTCAGGCCGATGCGCAGGGTATCGGTGCCGAGCACGGTCGTGGTGTCCTTGATAGCCTGAGCCACGGTGGGCTTGACGATCTGCGCCTTGATAGTGTAGGTGGCATCCACGAGCGTGGAAGCTCCGGCGCGGTCGATGGCTTCCACTTGGAAGGTGATGACGGAATCCTTGTCCACCGTGCCCCTGTAAAGAGCCTCGATGCGGATGTCGCCGTCTTCAAGGTTGTCGAGCTGCGTAATCCAGGGGTATTTCTCGAGTCCGCGCAGGTAGATGTCGAAGTCTCCCTCGTGGTCGGTGAAGTTGCTGGATTTCCAGATGGTATGCGCGGAGGCACTGGTACCCATTTCGTAACAGTAGCTGTTGGGGCTCATGCTGAAGCGGCTGGCCGGTTTCGGTGCCTCGTTGTCTGCGAATTCTGGTACGGCAGACAGGTTGGCCGGTGTGCGGCCGAGGTCGTAGATGTCGAATTCTTTGGTGAACTCATCGCCATAATAGACGGCTCCCTGGTAGGTCTCCGCGTTTTCATCGGCATAAACCACGTAGGTACGCTGCGAGAGAGTATCCTGTACGGCTTCGGTGGGGTATACCGTGTTTCCGGCCGCCATGATGATGCCATCGCGGATTTCCCCAGTCTTGGTGTCGTAGGCGGTGAAGCCGTTGTAGTTGGCCAACAGGATGGAGTCGCCGCCCATCGGCTTGACTGCGGCCGGTACGCCTTCGAAGTAGGCTTGGATACCGTCAGTCCCGATCAGTTTGGACGTGCGGTTGGTTGTGTTGAACTCGAGGATAGCCGCAGCCTCTTCCGTCGTGGGGTTATACGGGCGGATGCCGTAGACACGTGCGTTCCGAGCCACGAGGGTTTCCACGCCGAGTCCTTTCTGTCCCAACGACACTTGGCGTTCCTGTATGAAGTTCTTCAGGTCGAAGATGTCCATGCCGCTTTTGCCGTCCGCAGAGGTGAGGACATAGAGCTTGTCGCCCGTTACGGCCATGTCGGCTGCGGGTTTGGACAGGCTGAATGTCTTGATGGCTTCAAGGTCGGTCTTGTAGAACATGTCGAGGTGGTAGTCTCCGGACGGGGTATGCGAAACGACCAACAGGAGGTTGCGTGCCGTCAGCATGCGGTCGACGGTAGCCTTTCCGGGCAGTTGCAGCTTGTGCGTGCAGCTGGCATCGACCGTGTTGTAACGGTATATGCTGTCTCCGGCAGCGATGTAGGTAAAGGCACCGTCAGCCGTCAATCCTTGTACGGAATCGGCCGCCAATTCTTCGATGAGAGTCTTCACGTGTTCTTCGCGGGCTTCGGCATCGTATGCTTTCACGGCGTTCTTGTCGCTGTACAGCAGGAGACGGCCGGAAGCCTTCGTGTCGGGGGCGTAGACGATACACAACTGCATTTGTTTCTTCTGCCCGTAATGGGTCAGGTCGAAGGTCAGGGTGTCTGTGACGTATTCCCCTTCGTTGTATTTATAGCCCAGTTCGTTCTTCTCGATGGCGTGTTCGTAGTGGCTCGTGGACTTTACGCCGTCCAGATAGATAGTGGAACCGTTGCCGGCCGTGAAGAGCTCGCTACTGGTCTTGGTGCCTTCCGGTTCATAATAAGCCAGACGTACGGGGTCGCTGACGGGCTTGAGTTCCGGTGCTTCTTCCACGATGACGAGGATGGAGTCGGAGAGTTCCGGATTGGAGCGTGAGTAAGCGTGCAACAAGGTGCGTCCGGCTTTCAGGCCGTGGAAAGAACCGTTGTTGATGGTTCCGATTTCGGGGTCTGAGGTAGTCCAGTCGAAAGTTTCGTAAATGTAGCGGTTGCGTCCGGTGCCGTTCAGGCTGCCCTCGCGGCTGTCCGTACACTGTACGTTGATATAAATCGTTTCGCCCACAATCATTTTCGTGCTGTCGTTGGACACGGTGCTGGCATTGCCTTCCAGGTCGATGAGCACGGAAGTCAGGTTCACGACCTCAATGTCGATGGAGTCGGTCGGGATGTCTTCTTTCTGTGTGAAGTAGATTTTGGTCTTGCCTGTTTTGCCTGTGGCTTTGAACAGTCCGGTGTTGTCGATGGTTCCCACCGTGTCGGTCGAGAGCCACCATTTGGACGTTCCCTCTGTGACAGGCCGTCCGTTTTTGAAGAGGAAACCTTCGAACTGGCATTCCTGTCCTTGGATGACCTGAAGCTGTGTGATACCGATATAGTTCAGGTAATAGTCCTGGGGTACATAATTAGGGTCGGGAGTGGTGATGCCTACGCCCAACACTTCGGTAGACCATTCTCCCAACCATCCGGCGTTGGCGCTTCCGGCACAGTAGACTTTTACGAAGTCCACATGGTCTAAATCTACGTGATTACCGTCTTTGTCCACAGCCCAGCTGATGTCGAATCCGTCGGCTGCATTGCCGTTTTCGTCATTGTAATAGGGATTTTGGGCTATACAAAGGTCGGTCTTGTTATACCCGCGGTTGTCGCAATAGCCGAAAGCCGGAGCGCGATAGAATTCGATATAGCTCGGTGCGCTCATATCCAGCGAACTGCGGATGATAGAGCCTTCAAAAGTAAGGGAGTTGCGGTCGCAACCGAAGTCGAAGGGGTCGGGATAGTAGGATTGCTGGTGGAACTGGTTGGTCAGCACGGCACCGGCTTCCATCTGTTCTTTCCCGTCCCTGTCCGTGTATTTCAGTGTCCAGGGCACGGTGTAGCGTTTGTCGTAGTTGGGGTTGTAATAAGTCATTTGGGCATTCCTCTTGGTGGTGCTCAACCAATAGTCCGAACCGGCCAGTTCATACCACGGTTCGTCCGGGTCGGGCTCACCGTTGCCGTTCAGGTCCTGGCAGACTTGTACGGCACCCGGTTCCGTCCATGCGCCGTAGATGTTGGCGATGAATGAGTTGCCCCTAATCGTGAAGTCTACTCCGTAAGGGTTCTGCGGGTTGTTCATGATGGACTGGTCGAAACCGTAGATGACATATCCTCCGAACGCACCGAGGCTGATCATACCGCCTTTCGTGCCTAAGGTGTTCTCCGCAGAGTTACTTTTAGACAACTGGTTGGTGAACTGTCCCGGTGCCGGCAGAAAGTCGATGACCTTGCTGGCATAGGCATTCTTGTGGATGTTGATTTTTACGGTGGCCTCCGAGCTTTCCTCGCCCAGCGTCACTTTGTACTTCAACTCGTCGAACGAATAGTTTGGCAGTCCTTCGTTCTGCACGTATTGGATGGCGTCTTGTTCGTTTTCCGCCCCTTCTACCACTGTTGCCTGTCCGTTGACGGGGGCTTGCAGGATTTCAATGACAGCCTTGGACTTGTCGTTGAAATTCATGAAATTGTCGTTGCTCAACACCTGCATCGTCAGTGTCTGCCCGAGGTCTGTCGTGTATTCGTCGTTTGTGGCGATGAACGAAACAATGTCGATATCCAATGTGTTTTCTACCGTTTCTCCGTTATAAGTCAGCTTGACTTTCACGTCGGCTGAACCAGTAGCTCCAGCTTTGCGTGTCAGATAGAGCTGCTGTACTTTACCGTAACTGTAATATTCGTATTTGTACAGTCCCACTACGTCTTCGTTTGTAAACTCAAACTCGGCTTTCACTCCGGTAGCGTCGAGGTTTGTCGTGGCATCCATCCCGTCGGGATAGGTAAACAAGTCCGTCATCGGGATATTGATGGGGATTTGCGAACTCATTCCTACATTTTTGTAAGAATAGGCTTTCGGCACGAACTGGTCTCCGGCCAGTGCTCCTGCCATCGCAAGCCAGCTTGCGGTGGCGAGTGCCGTCAGTTTCTGAGTAATCTTTCTCATTGTTGAAACATTTAATGGATTAATAAATCAGTTTATATTGTTCTCCGTTCATTTTCAAGATGTAGCATTGTCCGCCCGGCAAGCCTTCGATGCAGGCTCCCGGAGACAAGACCGCAGAGTGCACTTGTCGTCCGTCTGTGGTGTAGACCCGGATACGGGTGGGGTGTTGCAGACCTTCGATGTGTATGCGTCCGTCTTTTCCCCATACGCGTACCGGTGCCGTTTCCACGTGGCGGATACCGGTGGTGAGAGACTTCACATGCAGGGTACGGTCTGTATATTTTCCGTTGGAGTTGAAGCGTATGACGAGGTCGGCCTCTCCGATGCCTTTCGGGCGGAGGATGAGGCTGTGGTTCCGGATACAGGCCTCCACGATGGCCTCGTTGCTGTTGGATTTAACCGTCTTTACGATGGCTGCGTCCAGATTGTCCTTGTCGGTGGCTTTCTGTCGGAGGTCTATCTCTTCCGTCCCTTCTTGCAGGGTGACGTCGGGAAGTTCCTCCACTTCCGGTTTATGGTTGTCTGGGAAGATGAACAGGGCCGGGAACCAGTAGCGGTCTATCGGCTCCAGTTCTTGCAACACGCGTCCTTGGCTATCCATCCGGTATATCCAGTAGCTTTGTATTACGTTGTCTAAATAGAGCGCCCCGTAAATCTGGTCGTCGAGCGGATGGATGCGTATGCCTGCTCCATAGAAATAGCGTTTGTCTGTGGTGCTGTCATAAATTTGTGTGAAGGTCCGCGTATTGATGTCGAACTTATAGAGTTTGGAGGTGGTGAACCAGCTCCAACGGTTGTCGTTGTAAGTGAAGTAGAGCGCGTTTTCCTGCGTGCTGGCACATAACGAACCGGCCGTCCAGGCATACCACGTCTGGTTGATGCCGCCTTCCGTCATGGGAATGGCTTCGGTTTTGAACGTCTCAGAGTCGATGCGCAGGAGTTCCTTGCCTTCCCAGCATTCGCCGCTCGAACCCATGTTGCCGTAAGGGTAGTGCTGATAGTCCATATTGGTGTTGCGTCCCACCCAGATGTCGCCGTCCTTGCTTTGCGTCATGGTGCTGAAACATCCCTCTATGGTGTGTATGATTTTGTCTGTCTGCGGGTCGATGACCAATACGCCTTTGTCCTGCTGTATGGCAAAGACATAGTCCGATGTACGCAGCATCATGCCGATTTGGTTCTGGTAGAGCGGCCCCACGCCGTCGGCGTTGTCTTCGTTGCCCGTGATGAGCGGATTTTCCGTGTCCTCGATACGTCCCGTAATCTTGAACGGGGAAAAGCTGAGGATATAAATGCCGTTTGAGGTACCTACATATCCTTTCGTTTCGTCCACTCCCACGAAACTGCGGCCGTCGGCCATAGATACTCCTTTCTCGTTTGCCCAAATGATGGGGATGCGGCTTTTGATTTCCATTGTGTGTGCGTCGGCCACTACAATGCGTCCCCCTCGGCGGGTTTCGGCCGATTCGCCCGGCGAGAGTCCGTCGCCCGCATCCTGGTCCTGTTTGGAGATAATGAAGAGATGGTCGCCATAGACGGCGCCGAATTGTGCCGTTGCACCCAACGACTGCCCCTTGTTTGACTCGTTGTTTTGTATGATATAATACTCGAAAGGGTCGGTGGGGTGGTCCGGACGGATAAAGTTCAGGGTGCTGTTGTTGTGTCCGTACCAGTCTTCGTTGAGCATGAAAACGCCGTCGGTGTAAGTGGTCTGCCCGTGCAGGCTGTAAGCGCATGCAAACAGCATGGCCGCCGTATACAAATGTAATCTTCTTTTCTTCATGATGGTTTCAGGGTTATGGATTGGGTAAATAATGGGTCTGGTCTTCTACGTGCAGGTCCTCGGCACGGCTCAGTTCGGTGGAAGTTTCCCCCAACCAACCGCATTGCTGGTTGACACCGGTATATACGCGGATGAAGTCCACACCGGGCAAGTGGACGGGATTTCCCAAGCTGTCCACTGCCCAACCGATGTCGAAACTGATTTTGTCCTCTTCGCTGTTAGGGTGGTTGTCCACGTAGCCCCATTCGTAGGCGTAAAGGACAAAGTAAGAGCCTTTTCCACCGCTTTCGTCCACGGCGTTGTCGGCCAGACGCGTCCCGCTGAACTGCAACCGGTCTTCGGCAATCCACGCAGGGTAGTAGTCCTGGTTGTGGTAAGCGTTTTTCGCAATATAGCCCTTTTTGCCGTCTCCGGTTTCCCAAAGGATGTAAGTCGTGTCCGTGATGGGGCTGTTGTTGTTCGGCGTGGGCTCCTTATCTGCCGCCGGACGGGTATAAGTGATTTGGAAGCCGTGACGGGTTTCCGGTTTATGGTATTCGCTCCCGGCCAGTTCGTACCACTCGTCGTCGGGCAGCCCGTTGTTGTTCCGGTCGATGGACACCATGACGATGCCCGGCTCGCAACTCCCGCCCGAATCCGGAGCCGAAGGGTTCGGGTTGGCATCTGCGTAGAATGCGTTGCCTAAGATTTTGAAGTCCTTTTGCCCGGGTACGTTGACCACGGTGTGGTCGAAACCGAACGTGACGTAGCCGCCGTATCCTCCCAAGGAAATCATGATGTCGTTCGTGCCCGATATGCTTTCCCGGGCTTTCCGGCACATGTCTTCTTCCGTGTCGCCTTCCTCATAGAGCGGCATGATGTTGACGAACTGTCCGGGAGCCGGACGGTATTCATATACTTCCGTGATGTACCGGCTGTAAGCCACGCTTTCCTCCTCCACGTTGATTTCCACCTCCTGCGTTACAGGATTTTGCGCGTCGATGATATCTAAGCGCAGGGCGTACGTCCCCGGTTTTTCGGCCACGAAGATGAATTCCCTTTCGGTGGAGACGGTGGAATCGGTTCCTTCGCTGTCTTTCAAGGTCCAACGGTAGGCCTCCCCAGTGAATTCGGGCCGCAGGATGAGTTTCCGCATCCGTTCGATGCGGTATTGGCTGTCCACCCCGAGGCTGACCATCGGGATGTCCTGTTGGCAGGATACCATCAGGACGGACGCGCACGTTCCTATTACCTTATTATATATGGGTCTCATGTTCCAATTCCGTTTTTATTGCGGGTCGTAGAATGCCATGTGTGCGGGGATGTCCCCCGTACGTACGCTCCATTTCTTCTTCCCGTGGCGGTCGTAGCAGTGAAGTACTCCGCTCGATACGTAATTCTTGGCATCCGTCACGTAGACATCCCCCGTTGTCGGGTGCACGCAGATGCCGTATGGGATGACGATGTCCTGTTCCGTCCCGTCCGTGATGAAATGGTCGGTGACGAGTTGGCCCGTCCGCACGTCAATGATGCCGTAGGTGACGGTGTTCCGTTCCGTCTGTTTGTTCCACTCCACGCTGTAGAAATAGAGCGAATCGCCCTGTATGTACATTTCCGAGCAAGGGATGTCCAACGTGTCCTTCACTACCATCTCCTTCGAGTTCTTGTCCTTGCGGTCGAGCACGTAGAGGCGTGAGGGGATGGTGTTGTAGTCGCCGCGCGAAGTCACCCAGAGCTTGCCGTAGCGGTCCTTGCGGATGCGGTGCAGGTTGATGCCTACCGGAATCTTCTGGATTTGTTTCATGCCGTAGATTTCCACCACCGACACGGTGCTGTCGTAATCCGGTGCGCGGTAGCCTCCCGAGTTGGCCACGTAAAGGTATTCCCCGAGCACCTCCAGCTCGTCCGGTTGGTAACCCACCGTCACCTTGCGCGTGACGGCAAGCGAAGCCGTGTCCACTTCATATACGGCCCCCAACTGGGCGTTCGGGTCGATGGCCACGGGACCCACGTAGGCCGAGACGTAGGCTTTCCCCTTGGCAAAGCGGATGTAGCGGCAGTTGGGGATGTCCACCTGCCCGATACGCTTGCAGGTACGCACGTCCATCACCTCCACCTTGTGCGAGCAGTTGATGACGGCATACAGCTTGTTGCCGTATATCTGGATGTCGTTGCCCACGTCGCCCAGTTCCTTGACTACCTCCGGGTTGCGTTCGGCGTAGATGTTGCGCACGTAGTATGCGTTGCGGAAGTCCACGTAGTCGATGGACGACTTGTTGCTGCCCATGTTGGCCTCGTTGAGCAGGTACATGCCGGCCGGTCGTGCGTCCGGGGCTATGGGCACGCCCGGTAGCAGCTCGTACTCCGTAGGCACGACCAGTTCTATCTCCCGGCAGGCGAACAAGACCGCCAGACACAGGAGCGGAAGGAATAGTATCTTTCGGACGGTTTTCATATCAGAGTTCCACGGCAAGGCCGAATTTATAGTTACGCATGGGCATCGGGTAGTTCAGTATGACATCGTAGTCTTGGTCGAGCAGGTTGTAGACCTCGGCTGTGAAGCGCAGGCGTGCCTTGCCCCACCGTATTTCCTTCATGAGTGTCATGTCGCTGGTATACCACGGTTGCGTATGGTTGTAGATGATGTTCTCCTGTTGGTTGTAGCGTTCGCCCACGTAGATGAAGCTATAGCCCAGAGACCATGTGCCCCATGAGAGGGCTATGATGGCCGAGCCGCTGTGCCAGGGGATGTAGGGAATCTGGTCGCGGTAGTACGTGTCCGACGGGTTCGTCACGTCGATGGCCTCCTGATAAGTGTATTGCAACTTGCCCGTCAGCGTCCATTCGTGGGGAAAGGCCAACGTGCAGGCCACCCCGGCATCCACCCCCCGGATGTCCACCCGCCCCAGGTTGATGGTCGTCCAGCGGAACTGAGGTCCCTGCGGCCACGATACGATTTTGTTCCTCACGTCGTTGTAGTACACGTCCGCATTGAGGTGCAGGTTGCGGAAGATGCCTTCGGTGCGCGTGCGGTCGTACACGGCTCCCACGTTGTATTGCGTGGTGGTCTCCGGCAGCAAAGCCGGGTTACCCATGTCCGTGTAGTAGAGGTCGTTGAATGTCGGCATGCGGTAGGCCGTCTTGTAGAAGGCCCTCACCACTATGTCGTGTTTCCTCCACGGTTGGTAAGAGAGGAACAGCCCCGGGGTCACCTTGCTTTTGTTCGGTGCCTTGTCCCGTTGGCGTTTCTCCTCGTCCACGAACGTTTCTAACACACTGGCCTGCACTTTCAGCCGATCGGCCACGGTGAAGGCCGTGGCGGCCGAGATGTAGTGCGTGCCACGCGTGGCCGTGTTCATCGGGTGCTCCTTGTCGTGGTCCTTGTTCAGGTCGAATCCCTCATAGCCGTTCCACTGGAAGTCGTAAGCCACGGACACGTCCCAGTCTGCCGTGATGGCGTATTTGTTAGCCCACGAGAAGTAACACTCCCGCTGCTTGTAGATGTTGTCCGTCAGCTTGATGTCCGTGTTGTTGTTCATGTAGTGGGTGTAGTCGGAGGCGTATTTCGTGTTGAACTTCATGCTCAGCCCGCGCCATACATGCCATTCGAGACTTCCTTGGAGGAAAGAGTTGCGGTCCCACAACCGTTCCGAACGTTTCCACACGTTGTTCACGATGGCCCCCGGAATCCCTCTTTCCGAGGTGTAATGGTAGGCGAAGACGTTCCATTTTCCCTTCCCGAAGAGGCCGTACAGTCCAGCGTCGATGCGCAGGGCATCGATGTCGCTGTTGTGGCGTACGGCGGTGGTGTCGTACTTCAGTGCCCCGCTTACGTCCACGCGCCGGTAGCGGAACTTGTAGTCGCCTTGCGACGTGATCCACTCCGCGCTGACAGCCGCACTGATATTGTCACTGATTTTGTGCTCGTAAAGCAAAGCCGGGTTGAGCAATCCATAGGAACCGAACTTCACTTTGGCCGCCAGGTTGGCATCCTTCTCCCCTTCGAACCGGGGGCGGCGGGTGGTGAGATAAATGCTGCCCGACGAGCCGAACTCTCGCGCCGATTGGAAGATGTCGCTTTTCTGTCCGTTGTAGAGCGAGATTTCCTCGATGTTGTCCAACGAGAACTTGCCCAAGTCCACCTGCCCGTTCTGTGCGTTGCCCAACTGTATGCCGTTGTAATATACGCCCGTGTGGTTCGTACCCATGCTGCGGATGTTGACCGTCTTCAGCCCGGCCACACCGCCGTAGTCTTTGATTTGCAGTCCCGAAAAATAACGGATGGCATCAGCCACGGAAAAGCTGTTCAGCTTCCGCAGTTCTTCCCCTTTCAGGGTCTGTGCGGGAATGACCTCTTTGTAGGTCTTGGCTTTGACCACTACCTCGCCCAAGTTGCGTATGCTGTCCGTCCGGTGTGCGGATGCGGCAGGTAAGGGCAGGCAAAAGACTCCCATCAGGCATAAGGCATGCCTGCGTTTGATTTCTCCCATGAACTATCTATTTGACAGTGAAAACTCCATCAAAACAGCTTCTAAGAAAACCCGTAAATATGAATAGACACCCCCGTACTGCGACCGATGGCCGCCCGGGATTTTCGGATTCATAGCTCGTCCTCGAAAGCTATTGAACTATATTGCATGGCAGGTCTTCTGACTCGTCTCCGCAGTAAACGCCTTCCCAATCGGCACGTGGCCTTTCAGTGGCATAGAGTATGTGTTTACTACGCTTTTTTATGAGACATACAGCAACGGGACTGTTCAGGATTCTCACCTGATTCCCTTTTAATCATTCCCCCGTATGCGATGAGGGAGATGAACCGATGCGGTTGCAAAGTTAGGAATATTTTTTGTAATTGTGTTCAAAAACACGTAGTTTTGTATGGAACTTCATAGGAGTGCCAAGTTTATAAATCTCCGAAACAGGCAAAACAATCCCTTTTTTGGGGAATTCTCCAATGGATTCTTTTTGTATCTTTGCTCTGGTTTGTTTAACCTATAATTAAAGAATAGAATGGTAAGTATGAAAACATGGACTCACTGCTTGTGGAGTTGGTTATGTGTAGGGATGATGGGGGCTGTTCCGGCGGAAGTTTACGGAGCTTTGTCGAAGACGGACGGCCAAAAATGGAATATGGCTTTGGGGGCGGAAGTGTCTTCGGGGTCTTGTTATGGTGCCGGATATGAGCCCGGACATGTGGCGGACGGTGATTTCGGTACGCGTTGGGCATCAGCCGGACTGTCGGGAACGGTATGGCTTACCTTGGATTTGAAAGGGGAGAGGACTTTCAACTGTATTGATGTCTATGAGACTGAAGGCTACAAGGGGCGCATAGAGGAGATCGTGGTTTCTGTGTCCCGTGACGGAATTGATTGGAAACGTTGGCAACACCGCAGGCCGGGAGATGCACGGACTGTGTTGACGGGCAACAACGTGACGGCACGCTATGTACAGGTCTCTTTCCTGGAGTGTAGTCCGGAGGGCATCAATGTGGACGAAATCGGCATCTATGACGACCCGCAAGCTGTGGCTACGCCCGAACCGGCGGCGTGGAGGAAGGATGCTCCCGGTTGGATTCGTCAGCAGCCTTCCCGTGAGGCCAATGTATACCAACGTCGCAAGGCTCATTTGAAATACGGCATGTTTATCCATTACGGGATGAATACCTTCTTGGGGCAGGAATGGACGGACGGTTCCTCTCCGGCTTCAGCCTATCATCCGGACTTGTCCACGCTCAATCCCGAGGCTTGGGTCAAGGCGGCCTACGAAGGAGGGATGAATTTCATTGTTCTGGTCACCAAGCACCATGACGGCTTTGCCCTGTGGAACACTGCCGTGGGCACCTATAACATCAACCATACTGGACGCAAGGGCGACCGTCGCGACATTGTGAAAGAAGTGGCCGATGCCTGTCGCAAATACGGCATCAAGTTAGGCCTGTATTATTCGGCTTGGGACCGGAATTGGGATAGGAACCACACGCAGGCTTCCACGGGGCTGGACCGCGTGCAGTTGGCGCAAGAATACAATGATTTCGCTTTGGCGCAAATCACCGAGTTGATGGACGGGCGTTACGGCGAGATTTCGGAGTTCTGGATAGACGGTGCATGGGTGAAGAGCAACGGTGCATGGGAGTTTGCACGGATGTATGACACAGTGAAGCGTTTGCAGCCTTCTTGCCAGATGGCGGTCAACACTTGTATTCGTTGCGGACGTACCCCGGACCAATACCAAGGCGGAGAAGAAATCTATTATTTCCCTTCCGACTTTCGTTTGCACGACCCGATGTTTACCCGTCGCGGTGCGGATGCCGACCCGAAAGTCTACCGTCGTGAGGGACAGGACTATTATTTGCCTTTCGAAGCCACGGTCTGTATGAACAACAGTTGGTTTTGGTCTGAAAAGAATAATGCGGAGAGTGTCATGTCGGCCGATAAAATCAAGGCGGCATACGAACACATGGTGGAACAGGGCAATACCTTGGTGGTCAACCTGGCTCCCGGCAAGGACGGTTTGTTGAAAGACTACGACGTGGAAGCGTTGTATGAGGGGGCGCGTGCGTTGGGCATTGCCCGTGGCGATGCCCGTTTGAACCGTGGCAAGGAAGAGAAGGCTGTGCGCATAGATTATGTGACCACAAAAGGCCACGTGGCTTATCCCACTCGTTATTTATACGGGAAGAAAGGGGAAAGTTTTACCGCCAAGGCCGAAGACTTGTCGCAGGACGGTTATCGTTTCGTCGGGCAGAGAGAAGTCGTGAGCGGTCGTTTCGGCAAGACAAAGCGTATAGAGTTCGTGTATGAGGATGTGGCCGGAAAGTAGAAATATGTCAAATGAAGATACATTTTCGTGCTGTATCTTCATTTTTTCTTTTTATATTTGCTTTCAGATATCTCTTTTATAGAATTATTTCCATTAAAAAAGCTAAATACGGGGCAATATTGGATCTTTTTGTTTATCTTTGGATTGTTTAGTATTAATTTAAAAGCAAGTTGCCTATGGTAAAATGACAAAAAGAATGGATGCACATGGGAAGTGAAAGTTTCATATTCCTTGTTATTGAGAATTTATGATTATGAGTTGTTGTGCATCATCTTGTATGATATATTGATGAGCTTTTAGCTCTTGTTCTCTTCTCTATGAATACCGCCAATATTCGTTACACGGGGACAAGCAGATTGAAGGTTCACGCCTGTAAGGCGTGTACTGTTCTATGCTTGTTGTGTAACAGGTCACTTGGCGGTAACCTATAGAGAAGACGGGCGATAGGATGGTTGCACGTCTTTTTTATTAAGTGTTTTTATGATAGTAAATAATTCTTTATTGAAAGTTTTGGGTCGGGCAAAATTCGTAACGGGTACTATTTTGCTCTTTGGATTTTTTGTCTTTACGGCATGTGACAAGGATGATGATGATGTAAGTGATTCAAAGGAATTACCGGATGACGGTGTGACGGTTGAAGACGGAGATAGCCGGGCCGTAGACCTCGGATTAAGTGTAAAATGGGCAAGTTGCAATATCGGCGCGTCCTCTCCTGAAGAATTTGGAGGACTGTATGCATTTGGGGAAACCGAGGTAAAGAGTGAGTATACAAGAGATAATTATCTTTTTTATGATGAAGAAAATGGATGTTATTCGCTCAAGGTCATTGGTACGGAATATGACGTGGCTTATGTGAAGTGGGGTGGTAATTGGCGAATGCCTAACTATAACGAGGCGATGGAACTGACAGATGAGTGTATATGGGAAGATAGTGAGTATAATGGTGTCCCAGGTGCTAAAGTGACGGGACCTAATGGTAAAAGTATATTTTTCCCTTATACCAAATTTACGCAGTATTCATCAGGAAAAATTGAACGGTATTTTTCTTGTTGGACTGGTGCTGCGTCATCGGATAGGGATAAAAGTTATGCTGTGGCGTTTTCCTATAATTCTACTTATTCCGATCGTGGGTGGCCGGCGGGTAGGGGGGATATGGCCAAGTATTCTGGCTTTTCAGTTCGTGCAGTATATGATGTGGCAAAATAGCTTTGTACGCCATTTTGGTTTTGCATCTTTATATACTCCTAAAGTTATTTGAGTGTGAAAGAAAAAAGCGAGGCTATCTCGAAGTAGTGAAGCTTTGGGGTAGCCTTAATCATAAGCTGTTGGTGATTACCTTCTGTCATTTTGTTAATTTACGCCTTGCGAGAATCCTTCGTACGGCCTCGGGGGCGGGGGCTTCTGAAAATACGCGATTCTCGTGCGTCGGTGGAAAAGCTGCTTGTCAGCCACCGGGTATTTTCCGTTTCTTTTTGTCCTGTCGGAGGGCAGGACATCCGTAGAAAAGTAAAGGGCGCGCAAGCATGGGGCGGCGTTTGTGCGTCAGTTTAACATGCCGCTTTTGACTACGGAAAGACATCAAATAGAGTGAAAAGAGGCTGTGGCGGCACGTGTGCATCCCGTTTTCAAGTGTTTGTTCGTCCTTTGGGCAGACCTCTTCGCTGCGACGTGCGGATAAAAAAAGTGTTTTTTCAGCCGAACGATTTTTCGTACGGCTGAGATTGAATCGCCGTTTGGCTTAAAACAAGTGAAAAAATGGCAGAGAATTGTGAATAAATGTATTCGGTCAGTCGTAAAAGTCAACTTATTGGCACACAAAATCTCATTTTCTTTTTCAATGAAAAAGACAGATGGCTTACATTTTGTCACTTGTCGGCCTTTTCCGTGCAACAGGAGGGCAAGGTGGCTTCCGTTGGTATCAAGTGTCCGGCATGTGTATTTGTCGGGGCGGTTTGGCCTGAGATTTAGGAATAATTCCGTAACTTTGTGCCATGAAAACCACGATTAAGCGAGAGCAGAGGCAAGCTTGCTTGCTTCTGCCGAGCGTGAGTGGTTTATCTAATACCCGATAGTGTAGGATATAATTGCTTAAAATATAAAAAATGGAAAAGAAATTCAAGAGAACAACCGTCACGTCGGCTTTGCCATACGCCAACGGTCCGGTGCACATCGGTCATCTGGCAGGGGTGTATGTTCCGGCAGACATTTACGTGCGTTACCTCCGTCTGAAGAAGGAAGACGTGCTTTTCATCGGCGGTTCCGACGAGCATGGCGTGCCCATCACCATCCGGGCCAAGAAGGAGGGCATCACGCCGCAGGACGTGGTAGACCGTTATCATAAAATCATCAAGGACTCTTTCGAGGAATTCGGCATTTCGTTCGATGTGTACGGGCGCACGACGTCCAAAGTGCATTGTGAGACGGCTTCGGAGTTTTTCCGTACCTTGTACGACAAGGGCGAGTTCGTGGAGAAAACCTCCATGCAGTATTACGACGAGGAGGCACATACTTTCCTGGCCGACCGTTACATTACGGGCGAATGCCCCCATTGCCATGCAGAGGGGGCATACGGCGACCAATGCGAGAAGTGCGGTACGTCGCTGTCTCCCACCGACCTGATCAACCCCAAGAGTGCCATCAGCGGCTCGAAACCGGTGATGCGCGAGACGAAGCATTGGTATCTGCCGTTGGACAAGCACGAGGCATGGTTGCGCCAGTGGATTCTGGAAGACCATAAGGAATGGCGTAACAACGTGTACGGGCAGTGCAAGAGTTGGCTCGACATGGGTTTGCAGCCCCGTGCCGTGAGCCGTGACTTGGACTGGGGCATTCCCGTGCCGGTGGAAGGTGCCGAGGGCAAGGTGCTTTATGTGTGGTTCGATGCGCCCATCGGCTATATCAGCAATACGAAGGAGTTGCTGCCCGATTCGTGGGAGACGTGGTGGAAAGATCCCGAAACCCGTCTGGTACACTTCATCGGAAAGGACAATATCGTGTTCCATTGCATCGTGTTCCCGGCCATGCTGAAGGCTGAGGGAAGCTATATCCTGCCGGACAACGTGCCGAGCAACGAGTTCCTGAACCTGGAGGGCGACAAGATTTCCACGTCGCGTAATTGGGCGGTGTGGTTGCATGAGTACTTGCGCGATTTTCCGGGCAAGCAGGACGTATTGCGCTATGTGCTGACGGCCAATGCTCCGGAAACGAAAGACAACGATTTTACGTGGAAAGACTTCCAGGCGCGTAACAACAACGAACTGGTGGCCGTGTACGGCAATTTCGTGAACCGTGCCTTGCAGCTTACGCAGAAGTATTACGACGGTGTGGTGCCCGCCTGCGGTGAGCTGACGGAGTATGACCGCCAGACGCTGGATGAGTTCAAGGACGTGAAAGCGAAGGTGGAAGAATTGCTCGACGCGTTCAAATTCCGCGACGCGCAAAAGGAGGCGATGAACTTGGCACGCATCGGTAACAAATATATCGCTGACAGCGAGCCTTGGAAAGTGGTGAAGACCGATCCTGAGCGGGTGAAGACCATCATCTACATCTCTTTGCAGCTCACGGCCAATCTGGCCATCGCTTTCGAGCCGTTCCTGCCTTTCAGCAGCGAGAAGCTCCGCAAGATGTTGAATATGGAAAGTTTCGAGTGGAACCGGTTGGGACGGACGGACCTCTTGCAGGCCGGCCACCGGTTGGCCAAGCCGGAACTGTTGTTCGAGAAGATAGAAGACGACGTAATCGAAGCGCAGGTACAGAAGTTGCTGGACACGAAAAAAGCCAACGAGGAAGCCAACTATAAGGCCAAGCCCATCCGCGAGAATATCGCATTCGAGGATTTCCAGAAGCTGGACATCCGTGTGGGGACGGTATTGGAATGCACCAAAGTGCCCAAAGCGGACAAACTGTTGTGCTTCAAGATTGCCGACGGGTTGGAAAACCGCACCATCGTGAGTGGTATAGCCAAACATTACAAGCCGGAAGATTTGGTAGGCAAGCAGGTCTGCTTCATTGCCAATCTGGCGCCCCGCAAATTGAAAGGTATCGAAAGTCAGGGTATGATTCTTTCTGCGGTGAATTTCGACGATACGCTGAGCGTTGTTACGGTAGACCGTGAAGTGAAGCCTGGTTCGGAAGTGGGTTAATGAAAACTTTGGTTAAGGGGCTAAAAAAAGGAATGCAACCGCATTCCTTTTTTTAGCCCCTTAACCCGTGGAAGTATAATCTGGTAAACTATTCAAAATAAAAGATTTCTTCATGGTCTGAGAAGCCTACAAGCACGAATTTACTATCAGAATCTTTAGGGACGGCTGTGGCATATAACAAGTCAAATTCATCATCAGTAAGTTTGGTTATATCAAAGTCGATATTGCCATCTTCGTCTTTTTTAGATTTGGACATGCCATAACACAGTTCTCCATCAACCATTTCAATGCCTTTTACTGAGTGGCTGAAAATCGGGCATTCTATTGTGCCATAGAAAACCACTTTCCCGTTAACCAACTTTCCCAAATGGAAACGAGCATCATTGTCCATGCCCATAGGTTCAAAGTATATCCAAAGGCCGGTGTATTTCCCGTCTCTACATATAAGGATATTAGATTGTAACCATTTGTTCAACAAGGGTACGTTCTCAGAAAATGGTCGGGGTTGCACTTCCTCGGTAAACTGTTTTGCGACATAGCCTACGCTACGTTCAAAATCAATATGGATATTCAGCGGCTGCCAATCGGATGGATATTCAGATTCCGTGGAATAAGTATAAATCTCGTTTTTATCCGGATGGTAAGGCGTAAACGGAGGAGTCCCTTTTTGGTTTTCCCAACTCAACGGGTTTGCCATGTCTGATTGCTCGCACTCACGGCAACGCCAATAACCCGCACGTGGAGATTTGGAGTCGGTGGATTTACGGACATTGACACCGTCTGCCGTTATTCTGGTAAATCCTATTTTGGGTTCCTCTATTTTTGCTACTGAAGGGACCGGAAGAATATAAGGCTTAAACTCTCGGGTGACATACTTGTTGATTTTCTTACCTGTATCTGAATTTGCATCGTAGCCTTTAAGCAAAATAGCATCATCCTTAATGATTATATGGCAGTTATCTTCTTCCGACCAAGAATTCATTTCACACGGTTTATTGCCTCGAAGAGATAACAATTCAGTTACTTTGTTCTTGCTGTCAATTTCATATACAGTCAAGAACCTTATTTCTGTGCCACCTTCTTCTTCTACAAAGAACACTTTTGAATTGTCCGCGTTCGCCCAAATAGCAAGTAAGTCTCCCAATTGTGGCAGTTCGTATTCAAGTGTTACGTCAACCTTTGTTACAGGGAAATAACAATGTAACTTCTTTGAAATTCCATACTCCTCGGTGTCTGTTTCTTCAAAGTAGTAGTACTGGTAAGGCATTACAAGTACCTTGTCTTCATCTTTGATATTGACTTCTTTCAATGCCGCTACTTGTGAGAACAATGGCTCCCCTGAAAATACAGCAAGTAATAAAATAACAATTAACTTTTTCATCATGATGAATATTTTAGTAAAACATTTTTTTTAATCCCCCTCTCTCTCTATGGTTTAACGGAGTTTAACTGATGATTTTCTCTTTTATCTCTCATTTTCGTCTTTTACATGCCTGGGCAGGTTGATGGATAGCAATATCCATCCGAAGAGGCCTGCCACAACTGAACCTATGAGAATGCCCAGTTTCGCATCATTGAGGAGCGTGCTGCCTTCTATATTATAATAGGAGAGGTCGGCAATGAACATGGAGACGGTAAAACCGATGCCCGTCAGCATGCAGACGCTGAAAAAGTTTTTCCAGTTGCAGCCTTGGGGCAGTTGGACGAATCCCAACTTGACTGCCAGCCAGGAGAACGAGAATACTCCTACGAACTTCCCGACGGCCAATCCTAAAAAGACTGCCAGACCTACGCCGTTGAGCAGACTGTCCATACTGATGCCTTCCAAGTTCACTCCTGCATTGGCGAAGGCGAAGACCGGAATCACGAAATAGTTGATGGGGTTCTGTAAAGCGTCTTCCAAATCTTGTAAAGGGCTGATCATACGGTCTGAGGCATGTTCTATATTTTTGAGCAACATGATTTGTTCATTGGATAGGATAGTAGTCCCCTTATGGTTGGTCGTCGCCTGGTCTATGGGAAAACGGTCTATTTTATTTTGCAGATGTTTGACAAAGTGAAGGGCGGAAACTCCGGGGCGTGCCGGAACGAAGAATGCCACGATTACTCCGGCTATGGTGGCGTGAATGCCGGAATTCAGCAAGGAGTACCATACGAATGTGCCGATGGCGATGTAGAACATTTTGGATATGACATGAAGCCGGTTGCCGATGGCCAAAACCACAAGCAGAAGACCGGCGTAAGCCAAGTATTGCAAATGCAGTTCGGAAGAATAGAAAACGGCAATGACCAGAATGCCGCCCAAGTCGTCGGCTACGGCCAACGTTGCCAAGAATATCTTCAGGCCGATGGGAACCCGTTTGCCGAACATGGAGAGTACCCCCAATGAGAATGCAATGTCAGTAGCCATGGGGATGGCTGTCCCCCGTAGCATAAGGGCATCGTCAGGGCAGGTGAGAAAGAAAATCAGTACGGGGATGGCCATGCCGCCGCAGGCTCCGATGATGGGGAGCAAGGCTTTCTTCAGTGTAGACAGCTCTCCCACCAGGATTTCCCTTTTGATTTCCAGCCCCACGGAAAAGAAAAACAAAGCCATGAGGAAATCGTTGATAAAGTCCATCAGGCTGAGGCTTTCTTTACCGTGGCTGAACAGATTGAAGTTACCGATAGAGAAGCTGACCGGCTTCTCCCACAAGGAACGGTAGGCATCTCCCCAACCGGAATTGGCCACTATCATGGCTACAATCGTGACGATAATCAGAATCAGACTGGAGTTCACGTATTTCCTGAACATGCTAAGAAAAGTATAATTCCTCATGGCTTTTAGGGATTGGGGGTAAGTTCTGGTTTTAATTTTTGCTATTCCATACGATGGGGGTGCCCGTGGTCGTAATGCCCTCGGCTTGGATGCTGAGTACCGTGGGTTTGCTGTTGTTATACAAATTGACGGTGGCCTTTCCTGCAGCATCGAATTTCACGTTCGGGACCCAATATAAGGTACGACGGTAGTCTTTCGTGTCCGGCAGGGGCTTTTGGCTGTAGTCGGGGCTGTAGAAGTCTTCGCATACGGCATATCCGTCCAACACGTAACGTCGGTCACGGTATGTAGGCTGGTAGCCGTCGTTGGGAAATAGACGGTAGTCGATGATGACATCCGGTTGGTTGTCGCCTTTGTACCTGGAGCTGCCTTGTTCGCGGGGAGCGTAATCCGTGTAAATATAAAGCTTGTCCAAGTTTCGGAGGTGTCTGTAAGCCTCCATTTTGCCTTCTCCGGCCGTGATGACGGGGGGAATCTCAATCTGCGTGCCGTTGGCCATGCGTGGCGGAGCAACGTTCTTGCGGGTACTCTTCAGGTTTATCGGTTTGCCGTCGTACCGGACTTGTAGGAAATAGTCCCTGTCCATGCCCATGTCTCCGATATAGGTCAGGGCGACTTGCTGCGGAAAGGTGACCCAGTTGTGCGTGCCGGTGCTCATGCCATAGTCGGCCGTGAGGTTGAATGCCTCGTAAGCGTCGACTACCAAGGCCGGTTTGCTAAGGTCGAGCTTGCGCAGTCCTCCCCGTTTGGTGCGTACGGTTATCGTGGCAAGCTGGCGGTCTGTGAAAGATGTTTGGCCGCCTTGGCTGTCGAACCGTTCGTCTGCGTCATAGCGCGGCGCATCCTGATAATAGCCGTACGGTTTGGGGAATAAGGGATTAAACCGGCTCAATTTGACAAAATAGTCCGGATAAGCCTCCTCGTTGGTGAAGTCCTTCTTCATTTTGTCTTTGATGTAATCCTGACCTTTATCTTTGTCCGCAGCCGGAAGGAACAGGATGTATTTGTCATAAAGTAAAGGCGTCTTCATATAAAACATTCCGTTCTCCGTCGTTTGCATGAGGTCCATGGTCTGGTTGCCTTGTATGAATGTGGGCCATACATTGACTTCTTCTTTCAGGTTGCTCATGATGGAGCCCGTGGTGAACGGATCACGTTGGTTGTCCTGAAGCATTTGGGTTAGCGGGTTGTTGTCTGTGGTATTGCCGGATTCAAGTCCATTGTTTTCTTGGTTCGGGTGGTCTGCGGCTTCCATGATGTCTTCTATGGTAGCGTCCCGTTCTACGGAAGTGTCCGGAGCACGCATGGTTCCTGTTCCGGGTAACCAGTTTTCTTCTTTGACATACGTTCCGTAGGCCAACCGGAAGTCTTCTATTCTGTTCACGCAACCGGAAATGGTTTGCAGTTGTTCTGGCATGTGTTGGATGGTCATGGGTTCGATGCCCGACATGGTTTTCCACGAATAACGTCGCCATCCCTGTACCATCATGAGGAGATCGAGTGCCTGACGGCGGATACTGTCGTCTGCTTCGAAGTAGTAACCCGGATTCTCGACGAAACCTTTCAGTTCGCTTCCCAACAGCATTTCCGTAAGGATGTTGCCGTTGTCGTATGTCAGTTCGTCCGTGGCATGGTCCCGTATCGCCAATGACACATTGGGCGTGCCGGTGGTAGGGTTCGTCAGTTGGAGTTGCAGGGAGATGGGCTCGAAAGGTTCGTATTGTGCTTTGGCCCCGTCAACGGTTAATTGCGGTGTGTCATATTCGTGGTGGTTGACGAATATCAGACGGTCGGCGTAAATACGTCCTTTCCCGTCGAACAGCGTAAACTGGTTTACTCCCGTAGGAAGTTGGTCGGACGGGATTTCTACGGTAGCTTTGCCGTTGTCGTCAAGTTGGATGTCATAATAAGCTTTCGATACACCGTTGTGCATGACCTGCAGGCCGAGAACCGGTTTCGGGTCCGGAAGGCCGGAGGATTGGATAGAGGCGTTGACGACCTCCCCTTTTTGTACGACAGCCATGGCACAGCCCTCCTTTGCCGGTTCGGGCAATACGTATGTATAATCATATCCTTCGTATCGGAATACGGCTTTATATTTCTCTCCGGTCGGTATGTCCGGTAAAGTGAATATGCCGCGTCCCCGGTTCGTGGTTTTGGTCCGGGCGATTTCCTTCCCGTTTTTATCCTGTATGAATAGCTCGATATCGATGTGTTTTCCTTCCTCGGTGTTGGCTTCGAACGCTACTCTTCCGGTAGTGCCTTCCACGATGTCTCCTCCTTCGGGATAGAAGCGGAGGTCGAGTTTCGGCTTGCCTTTGTCGGATTTGAAATATCTTCGCATCGGCCTGAGCGTCATGTCTTTGACGTAATCTCCGGGAGTTTGCGGTTGGTCGAATACCGGGAATACGCGTGAATAAATCTTATCATAATCCCGGAAAAAGTCTTTGGCCATTGATTTAAAGTAGAACATCAGTTCCGTCCATTTTGAATGCGGGTGTTCATACTGCCCGAAGTTCAGCATCCAACGGGTGTATGCCCTTAATTCATAATACCCGGCGTACAGGGAGTCGGTAAGCGTAAAAGCCCCGTGTCCCGTTCCGTCCGGCATTTCCACCTGTTGACGTTCTATCAGATAACCGTCGGGTGTGAGCAGTTCCACATATAATATTTTACTGAGGTCGGTCAGGGTCTGCCGGTCTGAGCGCGTGACGTATGCTTTATACCATATCGTGTCGCCTACGAAGTAGCAGGTGTTGTCGATGTGGAGAAATACTTTTTCTTGGGGAATGGCCGTACCGAATTTTTCTACTTTCTGGCTTAAGGCCTCTGGAGTGGCAGAGGTTTGCGCTGCGTTGTCCCCTTGTCCCCATGCAAATAAGGGACAGCATGAAATGAGACCGAATAAGAATTTGTACTTCATGATATTGGGATTTAGTCAAATGCAAATGTAATAATTAAAATATTCTGTTCATAAATTTTTGAAGGAAAACATTCAGGCATGTCTACGGCTCTTTCATTTAAACTTTGATTTATGTGTACAATCCCCTTACCCATATCGGCATGATGTGGGCAAAAATATGATTGTTGATAATCAATCTATT